>Ga0256776_1000294_pt1 | contig 10573 bp, 5 predicted proteins | sample MC6MC0927MT_FD_186069 | JGI IMG/M metagenome (GOLD analysis project Ga0256776, IMG submission 186069) | Metatranscriptome of enriched soil aggregate microbial communities from Iowa State University, Ames, United States - MC6-MC0927-MT... | ecosystem: Environmental > Terrestrial > Soil >... | reverse complement strand
GTTGTTGGTGAGTGGATCGGTACGCTCAACCATCCAACAGATACCATCAGAAGTACAGGAGTGGTGAACGAGACGAACGTGAGCAAGTATTTGGGTGTTGACAACATTGAACGACGCAATCGTGACAAACAATCGAATCACTCAACCGGAGGAGATCGAGTACAATACACTCTATATGCAAGCATCAGTCAAGGTGGATGCTCGTTGGACTGAACACTTGTCATCTGATGGATGTGTTGGCGACAAACCGGATAAGTTGATTGAATATCATTGCCAGTATTGGAGTGAGTGCGAAGGGGGCGTGAGTGACGCATCCTCCTACCCACACGTTGAGCCTATCAAGCGTTGCTCAGCTGCACATTCAATTCAATTCAGTTCAATTCATTCCGTTCCGCGACTCAACACCTCAAACCAGTGTCTCACCATGGATCCACTCGACGATCCATTGTCATCGAATATGAATCAACCTGCACCATCAACGGCCTCCGCAGATGAGTGGATGAATCAACTACTCAACCCTGACACGAATGCCGCCTCACTGTCAGCCTCACCGTCACCTCCTCCAACCGAATCAGTGACTGCAGCCATCGGATCGGCGTCAGTCGAGCAGATGGATCATGCTACCAATCCGACCAACGCTTCTTTTCAATCATCCATGCAAACAGTGCCTGCTGATAGTATGGTGACACCGATGGATACTGATGGTCTCGCATCCTCCTCTACCTCCTCGTCTCAGCCGATTTCATCATCTCCACCTGCATCAGACACGGCCTCGTCACCCATGCTCAGCAGCAATGATGCTGCTGCGGCTTCATCTCCTCCTGTTCCAACGCCATCCCCCACTCTTCTCACTCCCATACTCGACCATTCACATCTCAACCAACAAACAGAGTCGGCCAATCGTAGTGATGAGACGGGGTCCCCTGGCGATGCCGCCGCAGCTGCTCAATCCGTTGCAGCCGCAAGCACAGACGCAGCCACAGCCACCACTGCCGCTGTGCCAATGCAATTAGAAAGCAGCATCTCGCTCAGCAACAGCATGGGTGGTGGAAATCGAGCTGCTGCCACGTCCGCATCCAATGGTTTACCTTCCGCCACCACGCTGCATGCATCCACACCACTGCCATTGAATGGCGCTAGCAGTAGCAGCGCGACCAACGATGTGGAGAGGCATGAGGAGGATGAGGAGGACGCACGCGTGGCCATGTATGATGCAGAGTCGTCAGATAGCGACGTGGAGATCGTGGCGAGTGGAAGACGGAGGCGGTCGGCCTCTCATCGCACGAGTTTGGCAGATTATGAGGATGAGGATGAGGATGAGTATGATGGCTATGACTCGGAGGAGTATGCAGCGGCAACAGGAATGTTCAGCGCGAGAGACTTAGAATATCAGCATGAACTCGAGAGTGCCGCTGCTTGTGGCCTTCCTCCTTCCTACATGCATCCACTTGAGCAGAAGTATTTGCCTGAGTTCATCCCATATCACACTCTCTATGTTGAGCTCCGTAACACCATCTGTCATCAATGGCAACGTTCGGTCACTCACTACCTCTCCTTCGATGACTGTTGTCAGCGTTCACGCATTCAAGATTCACTGCGGCATTGTGCCAAGCGTGTATTCGACTTCTTGAATGTACATGGATTCATCAACTGTGGATTGCTGCCGGTTAAAACAGACAATGGTGGGGAGCATGGATTGAGACCAGTGGAACAGCAGCGACCACCATACGTCATCAACCTACCCACTGTGCGAAGGAAGGATGCGAACCACTCGCACCAAAATGGAGATGGTAATGCGAACAACACTCCCCTCTCTCCGTCTCGCACCCCGTCCACCTCCGTTCTCCTCTCCACTCCTCCTGCCTCCTCTCCCACTCCTTTCTCATTCAAGCGCATTGTGATCATTGGCGCGGGTGCGAGTGGGATGGCTGCCGCAAGACAGCTGCGAAGCTTCGGACATCATGTCACCGTACTGGAAGGAAGGGATAGAGTGGGTGGTAGAGCACACACCATACGAGACAAATTTTCTGCCCCCGTCGATCTTGGTGCTTCCATTATGACTGGCCTGTACGGTAGTCCACTCAATGTGTTATGTAAGCAGCATACGGGTCAAGACCTGAGTGTCGGCTTCAGTACTCGCACACTGATGGGCAATGAGACAGTGAAGGCACCAGCCAGACCATTCCCTGCAATCATGCATTATATTGGCAGCTCATGTCCGATCTATGACAGCAACGGCAAACCTGTCGAACAGGAGTTGGATACGAAGGTTGAGAATTTATTCAATAAATTATTGGAGGCGGAATATATCTTCAAGCTGAAGGCCGGATTCCCCTGTGAGGCGCCAGCTGAGGATCTGCTAAGCGCCGATGAGAAAAGGAAGCTTCACACAGCTGACGTCAAGGATCTATCCAATATGGATGTGCAGAGTGGCATGAATATGTCTCGTAAGCTACTTGGTGTTCGTCTGTCATCGAGTGAGGAGAAGATTCTTGATTGGCATGCAGCCAACCTTGAGTATGGCTGTGCGACCGCATTGAAGAATCTATCGTTGGCGCACTGGGATCAGGATGATGCGATGGCGTGGGAAGGAGACCATGCACTCATCAAACCAGGATTCGGGACATTCGTTGAGATATTGGCCAAGGATATTGATGTTCGATTCAATCAACATGTACACACCATCGAGTATGAGCGCAGCGATAGCACAGATGAAGAGAGTGTCGCATGTGTGCGCGCACGTGATACATCAACAGGCGAGGAGCAATCCTATCCAGCCGATATTGTCGTTTGTACTGCCTCCCTCGGCGTTCTCAAATCCGGCAGTCTACGCTTCGACCCACCACTCCCACCCTGGAAACAGTCCGCCATCTCATCGCTTGGCTTCGGATTGCTCAATAAGCTCATATTGGAGTTTGACACACCGTTCTGGAAGAAGAACAATGATATTGATACGTTTGGATATGTCAACCCTGGTGAGAGCAAGGATCGAGGAAAGTTTTATATTTTCTGGAATTTGGAGAGGTCGACTGGTCGGCCCATCCTTGCTGCCTTGTGTGCAGGCGAAGCTGCCTTCTCCATGGAGTCGTGTAGTGAGTCTTCCCTCGTCACTGATTGTATGGCTGCATTGCGTGCCATCCATTCGGATGTTCAAGTCAATGATCCCATACGAACACATCAGACAAAGTGGTCACAAGACCCATATGCGCGGGGAAGCTATTCGTTCGTCGCTGTTGGAAATAATGGAAAAGAGTACGATGTTCTTGCTCAACCAGTTGGTTCGAATCTTTATTTCGCTGGTGAGGCGTGCAATCGTGATTATCCCGCCACCGTTCCTGGCGCCTATCTCAGTGGTCTCCGCTCTGCCGGTGTCATTCAATCACACATCTTCTCATGGCTGGAGACACCGGCACCAGCAGAGGTGCTTCGTGAACTCGAACGACAGAAGAAGAGTACTACGAGCCTGTCCAAGGCAGATAACATGGCCAATGCTGTCACACAGCAGGCGATGAGAGAGCTCAACAGAGAGGGACGACAGGGAGATGACGCGTTGCAACAGAAAGTGGCAGAAATCCTGGCCAGACAACAGCAGCGCAGGAGGAGAGGTATCCGTCACGAAGCATTTCATTCACGCGTGGATGAAGAACAAAAGCGCAAGGAGCAACAATATCGAGAGAGTATTGCTCGGAAGCTGGCTCAAGCTGCAGATCTGCTCAAACGAGGCATGTTTGCGCCACCACGAGAAAATGTGAAGAAGGAAGCACCCGTCCTGGACAACTCCTCGTATGCGTATGCTTGGATTAAGCAACATGAAGGCGAGTTGGAGCGTCCCTTCGATGCTCAGCAGCAAGATAACCAGGGTCTGCCCGGTGTGATGTCCTTCCAGGAGTTTGACCTAACCGTTGCTGCTCCTGCAACCGCTGCCTCTTCTTCCTCCTCTTCCCATCACCATCGTTCACATCATTCTCGTTCACATAAATCGCACAAACGTGACAAGTACAAACGACGGGCGGAGCATGGTCGACATGGAGCCGATCGAGCACATAAGAAGCGCAAGGGCGAGAATGGTGCCAGTCGTACACCTGAATCCCACATCAAGCGTTACATTGCCAAAGTCGTTGAAGCTGCTCGGCCGCAACTTCCTGCCTCCTTCTCCTCCTCCTCCTCCTCCCGCCCTTCGAAGCTGTTGAAGAAGGTTTATCGCAAGAGTGTTGACAAGGTTGTTGCGGATTGGAACTCGAAGCCACGCGGTGACCTGCCTGTAGCAACATGGCTCAATGACAAACGCAAAGCCAGCATTCAAACACTTGTTAACAAATACATTGAGGCATATGTCGCACATACGGAAGGAAAGAAAAGCGGACAACAACCTCATGACAGGCGGAATGGAACACAGTAGCAGGACCAAACCACAGTGGTGAATGGCTTTCTGGCGTGTCAACTTATTTCATATCTGGATCAACAATTTTTCAGGCTGCTGTGTCGACCGCCACGCGCCCTTCATCAAGCGTTCCTCCCCTCCTTTTCACATTTCCAGCTCATCCTCCTCATCTCATGTTGCCACGGGTGACCAACGGGTCTCTATCCTAAGGGCCTGGCCTTTAACGCGCCTCGCGATCGGCAATGGATCTGTCGTGGCCATCGCTTGGGCTCATTAGTTGAGTATCGTATATCAACAGCAGTAACTGTTGCGTAGAAATTCGTGAGGTCACGAATCAGTTCGATGATGCAACACATTGGCAATGATTATCCCCACGAAATTTTGAAGCTCGATATCGATCCGCGGAATTTTGTCATGACCATCGAGTCAGATCTAGAGAAGGTTTGAAATTTTTTGGTTGCATAACCTTGTATGCATATATATGAAGATGCACAACTACACTGGGGTGATTTTGCAGGTCTATCGCAACATGCAGACGTCACAACGCTGAACGCGGCTCAGATCTCGAGTCTGACGTGCGCTATATATGCTCATGATGCAACAAGTGGCTTTTCTCAAACAGTTTGGATGCGCACATGCACATGACTCACATGACCGGCCCTCGTTCATCTTCATTGTAACAGCCACACTCCACCTTATGATCAGATCATTCTCCTTAGCTCGGTGTTGGTGCTCGTTTGGAGCTGCGTTGTTCCTTCCTCGCCTGTCTTGCATGCCGCTTCTCCGCTTCGGCTGCTTCTGCTGCAGCTGCTGCCTCTGCCTCTGCCTTGGCTGTTTGTGCTGCCACCAATGCCGCTTCCTCCGCTGCCTTCTGCTCCGCCTCTCTCACTCTCTCTTCTGCCTCTTGTCGTGCTTGGAGTATCTCCCTCGCACGTGTATTGAGATTGCCTTCTGGATTCCATCCCCCGTCCTCCTCTGCATCGACCCAATGTATGAGTGGTGTATAGCGCAGTGTTTGCCAGAGGTGTTGAGTGATGCGTGAGTATTGATTGGAGAGGTCGATCTGTGTGAGATTGTTGACTTGACCAGGATAACGAAGGTCATCATCCTTGGCGGCACCGGATGAGATGCCGGGTGGAGAGGAGAGGGAGGCAGCACTACTATCCGCGCCGCCTTTGCCACGTGCAGTAGTTGAAGGCTTACGACCTGTACGCGGTGTAGTTGAAGCACCAGTGCCACGAGACGTCTCTTTCCGTTCCATTGGTGGCTTTGATTCCTTCTCCTTGGCTGATGGTGCTGCTGCTGCTGCTGCTGCAGGGTTTGCAGGGATGAGTGTTGAAGCCATGACCTCAACTCCATCAATCATCATCATTCCACGACCAGGATTATATTTCACCTGTTCATTGCATACATCCACCCACGCAAGTAATCCTTCCTCCTCGATATAATTGTAGGACAGTCCAAGATATCGCAGTGAGTTGTTTGCATCTCTCAGTGTACGATTCTTGATGGTGGTGATGCGGAATCCTGACTTCTTCAGATTCTTGGCTTCTTCCTTATCATGAATGACAATACTGCTAAATGTGGCACTCAGCAACTTGCTTCCTTCATTGCCGATGAGATTCTTACTGAGGTTGAGTGATTGAAGGTTTGTATTGAGTCCCAGCATGCGTGCGATATCGGCCACGCTCTCATCGCCAATCTCATTATCCCACAAATCCAATACTTGCAGATGCTTGTTCGCTTGAAGCACGCGCATGATATCACTACAGATGGCATCATCAATACCGTTGCTGCGTAAGGACAGTAATTGGAGTGGTGATGATGGAGCCATCAATGTACTCAACGCCAGGCTTCCTTCCTCTCCCTTGGATCGATCACATGCCTCTGGATTGGCATCAATGTACAGTCGTGTGATGGATGAATTCTTGAGCCCATCAGTGAGTGTGAGTATGGCGCGTGAGGATAGGTTGCATTTCCAGAATCGTAGTGTGTTGAGTGACTTACAGTGTGGGAGAGTGAGAGTGACGGCGAGCATGCTGCCAAGGTCGATCTCCCAACCTCGCACACTCACTTCACTCGGCTGGGCAGGAGGTTGGCCAGATGCAGAGAGGAAGGTAAGTTGATCGTTGGCCTCATTTGCAGCCTTCTGACCAACGCTGATCGGCTTCTCAGCTGCTGCTGCTCCACCCTTACCTTTGCCTTTGCCTGGACGATTCGATCCCGTGGCTGCTGGCTGCACAGGTGTCGGTGCAGGATTTGCTTCTGCCTCTTTCTCTTCGTTCAACTTCTGCTTTCGCTCGTCCTCTTCCTTTTTCCTCTGATATGCGCTCCCTGGTCCAACGATCGGTTGTCCCTCATGTGCGGCGAGCTTGGGGTGTGGGACCACACCCAGTATGCGACAGACACGAACGAAGTCGACTGGGAAGAATCCACTCAACCCGCCGCCCTCCTTCAACTGTCGGGTGCGATCCTTCTCATCCAAGGATGATACAAGGTGGAGATGGGTGTTGTCAGCAGCTGTCCAACATCCAGCCGCGATGGACGCACTTGGCTGGGTCATTTCTTGCCAAACAATGTGTAACACAGTCGACTGGATTCAACGAATGCGGAATATGTATAGTGGCCGATGCAGCTATCCGACTCAGAGTGCGTTTGGGCTGGAATAAGGATGGCTATTGGATGATGTGCAGATAGAAACGATGGTGAAGGAAGGAAGGAATGACGGACCACTGGCAGTTACCAACTGAAAACGTATAGACAGCGGAAACCAACAAAATCCACAGGCAGCGAAAATAATGGTATGGCGCATTGAATTGAAGGGAATTGCATGGAGCAGAACTCCCCATTTCCATCTCCCATTGTTCATTCATCCTCCCCCGCAATATCATCATGTCTCATCGATTGCCACGTCGTCGTGTAGCGACGGGCATGCTGTCGGTACAAGCTGGTGGCACCAAGCAATCGAGTGACAAAAGCAGCAGCAGCCATGGTAGCCATAGCAGCAGTAGCAGTAGCAGTGGCGCCAAGTCTGCTTCAGCCCGACAGCATCCGACATCGGCTCGTGTGTTGACGGCAGAGGAGGTAGCCCAGCATGCATCGGAGAATGATTGTTACACGATTATGGAAGGCAGGGTGTACGATGTGACTCGATATTTGCGGCTGCATCCGGGAGGATACAAGCTTTTATTCAAGAATGCGGGTGGTGATAGTACAGCTGACTTCCTTGCTCTGCGACATTCAGCCAAGGCTCGCATGATACTCGAGCAATACTTCGTTGGAGTGCTGGCTGATGGACGCGGTAGCAGTAGCAGTAGCAGTAGCAGTACCTCTCAACTCTCCGTGTATGCATCAGGTAGGAACGTGTGGAATCAAGGGCAGACGGTTGGAGCGATGGTTGGACCGCAACGATTCCTTGGCGTTGACCCAATGGCAACGATGATGATGACGAATACAAGCAATGGCAGCAGCAGTAGTAGCAGCTCGAATGTACCATCACGTCTGCCTTCATCCATCTCCCATCCAGAGCGATTGTCTGCGTATACATCATTCAATCGAGAGCAACAACGACAGCGCGCGTCACAACTACAGATAAAGGAAACACAATCTGAAGCTCAAGCACTGGTCTCTTCTCCTACACTCGCTATCAGCCTCCAGCCGCCATCCCCTCCTCCTGCTGCCCCACCCGCGCCGCCTTCATCTTCCTCCATCAACCCTCCAACTTCCACTTCCGCCACCACCTCAGCCGCTGCCTCCTCCACGTCACCGGACATCCCCTGCAACGATGAACCTCTTCGGTCGCCAGCGCGTGAGGCCCTCGCCAAACATCTCTCATCAAGCCATGTCAACTCACCACCGTCAGACCTGTCCAGTACAGAGGATGAAGCATCACCACACACAAGCTTGCATGTCAGACGAATTGCACAGACACAACAATCTACACGCCGCAAACCTCCTGTACCAGTATTTGCTAGTGATAATGGCAAGAGAGCGTCTGCTGCATCTTCTGCCAGCGTCATCGTGAGCGTGGCTGCTCCCATTGAGCCACTACAGCTGACTTTCTCATCATTGGGACCCCGCTGCTTCGAATTAACTCGCAATACACGAGTGACACACAACGTACGTCGACTGTATTTCGAACCACGATGGTGCGCTCCCAAACAAGGAGCCGCAACAGTCACAATGCCCAACACCACAGCGGCCACAACATCATCATCCCATACCTCTTCATCCTCAGCTGCATTGTCCCACCCGAATGACCTTGATCCAGCATTATGGCTGCATGTTCCCGCCGGATCACACATTTCAATCGGATATGAAGTGAAGAACGAGCTCGGAAGTGGAAGCGGCAGGGGCAATGACAATGGCAATGGCAATGGCAATGGCAATGGCAATGGCAATGGCAATGGCAATGGCAATGGCAATGGCAATGGCAATGGCAATGGCAAGGGAATCGACAATGCCGGCATGACGACGATCGAATCCTACATTAAGCGTCCATTCACACCTATCGCTAATAGTCGCGGTTGCTTCGAGTTGCTGGTGAAGCGTTATGAAGATGGGCGTGTTTCTCGCTGGTTGGCGGAGCTCAGCATTGGGAGTCGTGTGGATGTGTTTGGCCCAGCTGGACGATTTGACTTGGAGGATGCTGTCACAAACTACACACAATGGGTCATGATTGCACAGGGCACCGGAATTACACCGTTCTATCAAATCATTCAACATGTGCTCTCAGAGAGTGATGCATCGAAAACTGACGGTACCGAACAACAACATTCATCGTCGTCCGCTCCATCCGCTTCACCAACCTCCATTGCGCTCTCGCATGCCATGTCTCATTTACGCATGCTACTCATCGACTGCAATCGCAGTGAGGAGGACATCCTTCTACAGCATGAATTAGATGATCTCCAACGCCAACACATGGATCGATTCATTGTGCGACATGTGCTCAGTAAGTCGGCATCCTCTGCTGCACCCACTTCAATCACTCGTGGCCGTTTGAATGCCACACTCCTCCAACATTTGGTGACATCATGCAGCTTTGGCAGTGCTACTGAGCCAGTTCCAGCCACATCACCTTCCAATCTACCACCCGCTCCGTCGCACCCTTCCTCCACTGCATCTACTCTCTACATGGTGTGTGGTTCTGAGCGATTTCATGCTGATGTATCTGATTGGCTGCAACAAACTATGCACGTACCTGCCGATGCCATCTTCTTGTTCTAGAACCATGGTGACAGAGGCGGGGTGATTGGATGAGCCACCTCATCGCGATGGATGAATCAGATGGATCCGCCTGCATCGCTCTACATCATCCCCAGTGCACTCACTCCGCACCCGTCGCCAATGCACTATCCCCAATGCACTATCCCCTCTGGTTGATATGATAAGCCAGTGTGCATGATCCGTGACTCGTGAAGGAGGCAGCATTTCAACTTCCACGCCCGAGCCAACACAGATGTGTGACAGTGACCCAATGAGGAGGTACTCGAGAGCCTCTTCGCCTCAGTCAAACTCGATCCCTGTCCTGCTGCAACATGTGGAATGTTGCTGAGCACAAGACTGCCACTGCGAATTTCAGTCATGTTCTGGTATGATCTCCTGGATGATGGATACAGATGCAGACTGGACCATCGACCAATGACAATCCAGGCGCTGCCGTGGTATTTGAGAATGGATGATAGAAATGCTTCTCGTTTCAACAGCATTCATCAAGACCCTAGCCGCAATCCTACGCTGTCGATCGTCCTCGCTCTCCCCGTGTTTCATCGCATCATGATCATCGCAGCCGCTTTTCGTTTGTGTTGACACTCATTTCTTCACCAGTGGTGAATTGACCATTCAGCATTCATTTCACAGTCAAGCGATGGCAATGCAAGAGTAAACAGAATCAAATCCGGCGTCGATTGGCGATGGCCTGAGACGTATGGCGGGCACGAGCGAGTGACATTTGTGGAGTGTCAACAGCATTGACCCGATCCACAGCAGCATACCTGTTTCTGACCGATACACTGATACATTTTGCGTTGCAAATTGCCGACAAATTACATCGAAAGAAAGAAAGAAAGAAAGATGTTGGAATCAAGGGACAATCCTTCCTATTGGTAATGCTGGTTATATGTATACGTAGTCTTTACCTACTGTGGCGCTCAATACCTTCCTATTGGTAATGCTGGTTATATGTATACG
>Ga0256776_1000293_pt1 | contig 10582 bp, 10 predicted proteins | sample MC6MC0927MT_FD_186069 | JGI IMG/M metagenome (GOLD analysis project Ga0256776, IMG submission 186069) | Metatranscriptome of enriched soil aggregate microbial communities from Iowa State University, Ames, United States - MC6-MC0927-MT... | ecosystem: Environmental > Terrestrial > Soil >... | reverse complement strand
TCCTTAAAGCGGTCTGTGAGGTGCTGTCTCATTTGAAGAGTAAGGACGTTTGGCCGTCGCGAAACATGCTTAATGGCCAGATACCGATACAATTCAGACATTGCCGCGTCTCCCCCCGCGCGGCCAGGTAGCCCAGCGTGAAACCTCAATACGAACGCGTCACCATTCCCGACGGCTGCTCGGTCCGCGTCTACCACCGGCAGCTCGCGCAAATACCGTTCGAGTGGCACCATCATCCCGAGTACGAACTCACGCTGACGATGAACAGTCGCGGCCGCCGTTTCATTGGCGATCACATCGCCGATTACAGTGGCGACGATCTCGTGCTCGTACCGCCTGACATGCCGCATACGTGGGCGTCGACTGAACCGATCGATGCCAGCGCGCCTCAGGTGGCGATCGTCGTGTGGTTCAGCGGCGACTGGGCGCGCCGAATGGCGGACTGCTGCCCCGAGTTCGCGTCGCTGCGCACGCTGCTGCGGCGCGCCGCGCCGGGGCTGAGATTCTCCACCGAGGCCGCGACGCTGATGCGCGAGCGAATGGAAGCGTTGCTCGATCAGTCGCCGCGGGTGCGGCTTGGCGCCGCGCTGGATGTGCTGGCGCAACTTGCGGACGCGGCATCCGAGCCGTTGGCGTCGCCGGCTGCGCATAGAGACGGAACGACAGGACGCCGCGTGCAGGGCGACAACGCTATCCGGTCCGGCAGACGGGATCGATCCACCAACTCAGCCAACTCAGCCAACTCAGCCGAAGCCGGAAAGCGGTCACTCGCGGGCCCAGCGCCCGCGACGCCGGGCGGCAGCGCATCCGAGGCAGAACGTCTGAACCGCGTGCTCGATCTGCTCGACAGACGTTTTCACGAGCCGCTGCGCATTGCGGAGCTGTGCGAGGTGGCCAACCTGTCGGAACGCTCCTTGCACCGCTACTTCGTGCGGCATCTCGGCGAAAGCGTGGGGCGCTATCTAAGCCGCTTGCGGATCGGCTACGCAACGCGGCAACTGACGGACACCGCGTGGCCCATCGCGCTGATCGCCACGAAAGCCGGCTTTCAAAACCTGGCCAACTTCAATCGACAGTTTCTGTCCGCGCGCGGCATGACGCCGAGCGCGTATCGACGCTTTTTCGAGACCCACGGCCACCCGCCGAAAGATGCGGGCACGGCGCCGTACAATCTGCAAGCGCGCCCGCCGTCGCTCGAAAGATCGGGTCGGCGGCAACGAAATACGCCATCCGCTTGAACCGCGCACACGACGAACGGCTTGCGGCAGACACACGCCCGAAAATAAAAACGCCCCAACGGTGTAACCCGTTGGGGCGTCTTCTCGTAAAGCCTTAGGATTCGCCTTTGTCCATAGCAAACCTCTTGCTATGGGCAGGCAAATTCAAACCCGATTATCGTTGCGAAATGGGCTTCGCTTCACGTTGCGTGTCGCCGATAAACAGCTGACGCGGACGGCCAATCTTCTGTTCAGGATCGGCGATCATTTCGTTCCACTGCGCAATCCAGCCGACCGTGCGAGCCATCGCGAAGATACACGTGAACATCGACGTCGGGATGCCCAGCGCGCGCTGCACGATGCCCGAGTAGAAGTCGACGTTCGGGTACAGCTTGCGCGACACGAAGTATTCGTCTTCCAGCGCGATCTTTTCCAGTGCCATGGCCAGCTTGAACAGCGGGTCGTCGTGCAGACCCAACTCGTTCAGCACTTCGTGGCAGGTTTCGCGCATGAGTTTCGCGCGCGGATCGTAGTTCTTGTACACGCGGTGGCCGAAGCCCATCAACTTCACGCCCGAGTTCTTGTCCTTCACCTGCTTGATGAACTCAGGGATGTTGTCGACCGAGCCGATTTCTTCCAGCATGTTCAGCGCGGCTTCGTTCGCGCCGCCGTGCGCCGGGCCCCACAGACATGCGATACCGGCTGCGATACACGCGAACGGATTAGCGCCCGACGAACCGGCGAGACGCACGGTCGACGTCGATGCATTCTGCTCGTGATCCGCGTGCAGGATCAGGATACGGTCGAGAGCGCGCACCAGCACGTCGTTGACCTTGTAGTCCTCGCACGGGTTCGAGAACATCATGTGCATGAAGTTCGCGCTGTACGACAGGTTGTTGCGCGGGTAAGCAAACGGCTGACCGATGCTGTACTTGTACGCCATGGCGACCAGCGTCGGCAGCTTCGCGATCATGCGGATCGCCGAAACTTCACGGTGACGCGGATTGTTGATGTCCAGCGAGTCGTGATAGAACGCCGACAGTGCGCCGACTGCGGCGACCAGAATCGCCATCGGGTGCGCGTCGCGACGGAAACCGCGGAAGAAGAAGTGCATTTGCTCATGCACCATCGTGTGGTTCGTGACGGTCTTCACGAACTCGTCTTTCTGTTGCACGTTGGGCAGTTCGCCCTTCAGCAGCAGGTAGCACGTTTCCAGAAAGTCGGCGTTTTCCGCGAGGTTGTCGATCGGGTAGCCGCGGTACAGCAGTTCGCCCTTATCGCCGTCGATGTAGGTGATCGCCGAATTGCACGCCGCCGTGGACATGAAGCCAGGGTCGTACGTGAACTTGCCAGTCTGGCCGTACAGCTTGCGGATGTCGATCACGTCCGGGCCGAGAGTGCCCTTGTAAATCGGCATTTCAACGCTCGGCGAGTTGTCGCTGAACGATAGCGTGGCTTTAACATCTGACGGGGTCATAGCACATCCTCAATCGAAGTATGTAAACAGGGTTTCGATAATTGCACGCCTGGAACAACGCACTCGCGGCGCTCAAGCGTTGCGCAGCAGCTCCAGGACCCGGATCACATCCGGGTCGGCAAGCTCGCCTTCAGGTTCCTTGCGCGCGAGAAGCAAGTCCATCAGGTCGTTATCGCTCAGCTCGAGCAAGCGCGTAAGTGCGCCCACATCTGCATCGCTGAGGTCATGCTCATATCGGCTGAAAAAACGTTCAAAAATCAGATCGTTTTCCAGCAGGCCTCGTCGCGCGCGCCAGCGAAGGCGCGCGCGGCGGAGAGGGTCGGACTGATGCGATGGTTCGTTCATGTCAGTACGTACCGGGCCGCTCACAAGCGTACTACCGCCCGCTGAGGCAGCGAACGATTGTGAGCGTGAGGTTATTCATCCTAGACAGCGCGACGCACCATCAATTCCTTGATCTTGCCGATTGCCTTGGTCGGGTTCAGTCCCTTCGGGCAGACGTCGACACAGTTCATGATCGTGTGGCAGCGGAACAGGCGGTACGGGTCTTCCAGATTGTCGAGCCGCTCACCGGTGGCTTCATCGCGGCTGTCCGCGATGAAACGGTACGCCTGCAGCAGACCCGCCGGGCCCACGAACTTGTCCGGATTCCACCAGAAGCTCGGGCACGACGTCGAGCAGCTCGCGCACAGAATGCATTCGTAGAGCCCGTCGAGCTCGTCGCGCTCTTCCGGCGACTGCAGACGCTCCTTCTCCGGCGGCGGCGTGTCGTTGATCAGGTACGGCTTGATCGAGTGATACTGGTTGAAGAACTGCGTGAAGTCGCAGATCAGGTCGCGCACCACCGGCAGCCCCGGCAGCGGACGCAGCACGATCTTCTGCGGCAGGTCGTTCAGGTTCGTCAGACACGCCAGACCGTTCTTGCCGTTGATGTTCATCGCGTCCGAACCGCACACGCCTTCGCGGCACGAACGGCGGAACGACAGCGTCTCGTCCAGTGCCTTCAGCTTCACCAGCGCGTCGAGCAGCATGCGCTCGTGCGAGTCGATCTCGATCTCGTACGACTGCATGCGCGGCGCCGCATCCCGGTCCGGATCGTAGCGGTAGATTTCAAATGTACGCTTGGCCATTTCTGAATTCCTTTGATCTGTGCCTTAGAAGGTCCGCGCCTTGGGCGGCACCGATTCGACCGTCAGCGGCTGCATGTGCACCGGCTTGTAGTCGAGGCGGTCGCCCTCGCTGAATCACAACGTATGGCGCAGCCAGTTTTCGTCATCGCGATGCTCGAAGTCGTTCTGCGCATGCGCGCCGCGGCTTTCCTTGCGCGCCTCGGCCGACACCATCGTCGCGCGCGCCACCTCGATGAGGTTTGCCACTTCCAGCGCCTCGACACGCGCGGTGTTGAACACCTTCGACTTGTCCTTCAGGTGGATATTGTCCACACGTGCGGCCACCTCGCGGATCGCCTCCACGCCTTCGGAGAGCAGCGCCGAGGTGCGGAACACGCCCGCATGCTTCTGCATCGTGCCGCGGATGTCGTTGGCAACCGACTGCGCGTACTCGCCCGAGGACGAGCTCTCGAGCTTCGCCAGACGCGACAGCGCGAAGTCCGCCGCGTCGGCCGGCAACGGCTTGTGGTTCTTTATTTCCTTCACGTGCTTCACGATGTGGTTGCCCGCCGCGCGGCCGAACACCACCAGATCGAGCAGCGAGTTCGTGCCCAGACGGTTCGCGCCGTGCACCGACACGCACGAGCATTCGCCCACCGCATAGAACCCGTTGACCGGCTCCTCGTGACCCTTCGCGGTGCCCACCACCTGGCCGTGGATGTTCGTCGGAATGCCGCCCATCTGGTAGTGGATGGTCGGCACCACCGGAATCGGTTCCTTGATGCAGTCGACGTTGGCGAACTTCAGCGCGATCTCGCGGATCGACGGCAGACGCTTCATGATCGTCTCCGCGCCGATGTGCGACAGGTCCAGCAGCACGTGGTCCTTGTTCGGACCCACGCCGCGGCCTTCCTTGATCTCCTGGTCCATCGAGCGCGACACGAAGTCGCGCGGCGCCAGATCCTTCAGGGTCGGCGCGTAGCGTTCCATGAAACGCTCGCCGTTCGAATTCCGCAGGATGCCGCCTTCGCCGCGCACGCCTTCGGTGATCAGCACGCCCGCGCCGGCCACGCCGGTCGGGTGGAACTGCCAGAACTCCATGTCCTGCAGCGCGATGCCCGAGCGCGCCGCCATACCGAGGCCGTCGCCGGTGTTGATGAACGCGTTGGTCGAGGCCGCGAAGATCCGGCCCGCGCCGCCCGTGGCGAACAGCGTCGTCTTGCCTTCGAGGATGTAGACCTCGCCCGTTTCCATTTCGAGCGCGGTCACGCCGAGCACGTCGCCGTCGGCGTCGCGGATCAGATCGAGCGCCATCCATTCGACGAAGAACTGCGTCTTCGCGGCGACGTTCTGCTGGTACAGCGTGTGCAGCAGCGCGTGACCGGTGCGGTCAGCCGCCGCGCACGCGCGCTGCACGGGCTTCTCGCCGTAGTTCGCGGTGTGGCCGCCGAACGGGCGCTGGTAGATCGTGCCGTCGGCGTTGCGGTCAAACGGCATGCCGAAGTGTTCGAGCTCGTAGACGGCGTTGGGCGCCTCGCGGCACATGAACTCGATCGCGTCCTGGTCGCCGAGCCAGTCGGAGCCCTTGATCGTGTCGTAGAAGTGGTAGTGCCAGTTGTCCTCGCTCATGTTGCCGAGCGATGCGCCGATGCCGCCCTGCGCGGCGACCGTGTGCGAGCGCGTGGGGAACACCTTGGAGAGCACGCACACGGACAGGCCCGCGCGTGCCAGTTGCAGCGACGCGCGCATTCCCGAGCCGCCCGCGCCGACGATGACCACGTCAAACTTGCGACGCGGCAGAGTATTCTTGATTGCAGCCATTCTTTTACACTCTCCAGAGAATCTGCGCAGCGTAGCCCGCGCACGCGAGCAGCCAGACGATGGTCAGCGCCTGCAGGAACAGGCGCATGCCCACGGGCTTCACATAGTCCATCCAGATGTCGCGGATGCCGACCCATGCGTGATAGAACAGCGAGAGCAGCGTGACGAAGGTGGCCAGCTTCATCCACTGGGTGGCGAAGATCGAGGCCCAGCCTTCGTAGGAGAAGTCGCGCGCGCCGAAGAACCACGCGAGCAGGATCACCGTGTAGACGGCCATCACGACCGCGGTGATGCGTTGTGCGAGCCAGTCGCGCAGACCGTAGTGCGCGCCGACGACCAGACGCTTCGGACCGATTCGGTTAGGGGCTGCCATTTTTTTAGAATGCTCCGAAGAGTTTCGCCGCGAAGGCGAGCGTGAGAAGCGAGGACACGACGAACACGACGATGGAGGTCTGCCTGCCGCCTTCCTTGTTGACCGCGCGGTGCGTGTCCATCACGAGGTGACGGATGCCGGCGCAGAAGTGAAACAGGAACGCCCAGGCCAGCACCAGCGTGATCAGCTTGACGATGATGTTGGAGAGAAAGCCCTTGAAGACCTCGAAGCTCAGTTCGGAAGTCAGGCTCTGGTCGAAGAGGTACAGCAGGAACGGAAGGAAAACAAACAGCAGACCACCGCTCAAGCGATGAAGAATCGACACGCGCCCTGCAAGCGGCAGGCGATACGCCGTCAATATCTGCCCGATACCGATGTTCCGGAATTCCGGCCTCGGTTTTTTTACGGCTTCAGCCATGCTAGACCCCTACTTGTAGTCACACTAATCCGCAATTTTAGCGCCTTTTCATATCGCGCTGCAGCGAAAACCCCGACAGGTCCCTTGCAGCACGCGCAATAAAGGCACCGTCAAAAGGCGCGCACACGAGATGCCACGCCTTCATTCAGCCCGATTCAGCTCAGATCGTTCTGATAGTAATACCCGGTTGTGACATACCAACCTCGCCGGACTTCCACCGGCCTGTCACCGTAGGTATAGGACACGCGCTCCACCGACAGCAGCGGGAAACCCGGCGGCACGTGCAGCAGATCGGCCACCGACGGCTCCGCCGCGACCGCGCGGATTTTCTCCGTAGCGCGGATCATGCGCGTGCCGAATTCCGTCTCGAACATCGCGTACAGGGGCCCCTTGTAATCCGAGAGCCGCTCGAGCGTCAGTCCGCGAAATACGGCACCAGGCAGCCAGATTTCGTCGAGCACGGTGACTTCGCCGTCGAACTGCAGCAGACGCTTGATCAGAACCACCGGATCGGCCGGCTTCAGATCGAGTTGCCGCGCGATTTCCGCCGACGCTCGCAGACGCCGGCATTCGAGCAGCCGGCTCACGTGCGGATGCTCGGCGCCGTCATCAGCCAGTAACCGGAGAAAGCGAAACTGCGCACGATCCTCATTGTGCGTCGCAACAAACGTGCCTTTGCCCTGACGGCGCACGAGGAGATTCTCGGCGGCAAGTTCGTCGATCGCTTTACGTACCGTGCCCTGGCTGACCTTGTATCTGGCCGCTAATTCGACTTCACTAGGAATGATCTCGCCGGGCTTCCATTCGCCACTTTCGAGGCTCTGCGTTATCAGCCCCTTGATCTGCTGATACAGAGGGCTAAAAGTGGGCGACGCAGCGGGGACGTTCGCGGATACACCTTCGCCAGCGGCCGTTTGACCGTTCGGATTCGTGGTGTTGGCCGGGTTGGAATTCATGCGCGCATTTCATCATAAAGGGCTGGGCCGCGTCCAGCGTTTCCCCGGCAATAGATGTGTCTTATATAAGACATAAGATAAGGTTGACTTTGCGTCTGCCGACTCCTACACTCCTTGTCGAGCAAGGGTTTGCGGGGTTTTTCGGCAGTTGCGATCTGCATTCGTTTCGCAGCGACGCGACGCACCGGCAGCCACTCTGCACCATGCTGTTCCCACGCAGTCCAGGTTTCGATTCGCCGCCATTCGTTGGTCAGACGCTCGCCGAAACGCGCTGTTTGCAGGAGCCGCACGGTGCAGCGGCTACGCGGCGCCTCGCTGGTCCGCTCCCGCTCTCTCAGAGAAATACCGGGCCGCCCCCAAGTTTTCGCGTGCGGGCCGGACCAGCCGCGAAACGGCGGCCTGAGAGCGCTCGGCAGTACAGGTTTCCGGCATGGCGGTCTTGGCGCAGCGCCGCTGTCGGTCCGCAATTCATGGGCTGACAGCGGGCGTCCGCAAACACTGAATTCCGCCGTGTTTCATAACGCTTCGAGGAACGCGCATATAGAATGGCGTTTTCCCTAGCGTCTAACGCATCGTCCTGGAGATTTCTCAATGGCTAAGCCCGCAAAGCGCGTTGCCGTCACCGGCGCCGCAGGTCAAATTGCTTACTCCCTGCTGTTCCGCATCGCCAATGGTGATCTGCTCGGTAAGGACCAGCCGGTTGTGCTGCAACTGCTCGACCTGCCGCAAGCGCAAGGCGCCGTCAAAGGCGTCGTGATGGAACTGGATGATTGCGCATTCCCGCTGCTGTCGGGCGTCGTGATCACGGACGACCCCAAGGTCGCATTCAAGGACGCTGACGTCGCGTTGCTGGTCGGCGCACGTCCGCGTTCGAAGGGCATGGAGCGTAAGGACCTGCTGTCGGCCAACGCTGAAATCTTCACGGTTCAGGGTAAGGCGCTGAACGAAGTCGCGAGCCGCGACGTGAAGGTGCTGGTGGTCGGCAACCCGGCCAACACCAACGCCTACATCGCAATGAAGTCGGCACCCGATTTGCCGAAGAAGAACTTCACCGCCATGCTGCGTTTGGACCACAACCGCGCGCTGTCGCAACTGGCCGCGAAGGCGGGCAAGCCGGTCGCTTCGATCGAAAAGCTGGCTGTGTGGGGCAATCACTCGCCGACCATGTACCCGGACTTCCGCTTCGCAACCGCAGAAGGCCAGAGCCTGACCAAGCTGATCAACGACGACGAATGGAATCGCAACACGTTCATCCCGACCGTCGGCAAGCGCGGCGCGGCGATTATCGAGGCACGCGGTTCGTCGTCGGCAGCGTCGGCGGCTAATGCTGCAATCGACCACGTTCGCGACTGGGTGCTCGGCACGAACGGCAAGTGGGTCACCATGGGTGTCCCGTCGGACGGTTCGTACGGCATTCCTGAAGACATCATCTACGGTGTGCCGGTGATCTGCGAAAACGGCGAATACAAGCGCGTGGAAGGTCTGGAAATCGACGCGTTCTCGCGCGAGAAGATGGACGCCACGCTGCAGGAATTGCTGGAAGAGCGCGAAGGCGTTCAGCATCTGCTCGGCTAAGCACCTGATGCAGAACAACCGGAACCCCGTAGCTTCATCTCAGCGGGTTCCGGTTTTTTTCGTGCAAATCGAGCGAAGCGAGCCAATCTGGCGCTTCGCGCGGTTCGCACCTGATTCGAACGCGTTTTGCCTGTCTGTACGATCGGACAGAACGCGCCCGAATCGGTTTTCCCTCAACAAAAGCCCACGCTCCTGACGCCGAAGATGCGCGCCCTCACACCCGCCGAAGTGCTGTTTGACGGCGAAGTGCCGCCCGCTGTGCTGCCTGCCTGCGACCACTACGCCGGCAGCGAAAAGCTGATGCTGAAATCGCTCGCGTTACAGCAGCAACTTGGCCCGGTGTTCGACATCACGCTCGACTGCGAAGACGGCGCGCAGGTCGGCCGCGAAGCGGAGCACGCGGAACTCGTCGCGTCGCTGCTCGGCAGCGAGCATGACCGCTTCGGCCGCGTCGGGGTGCGGATTCACGACTTCGACCACCCGCACTGGCGCGACGACGTCCGCCTGATTCTGCGCGCGGCAAAGCGTGCTCCCGCCTACATCACCCTGCCCAAGATCCGCAACGTACCCGACGCCGCCGAAATGGTCGCGTATATCGAGGCCACGCGGCGCGAGCTTGGCGTCGCCAGAGCAGTGCCAGTGCAATTGCTGGTTGAAACACACGGCGCGCTGACGCGTGTGTTCGATCTTGCCGCGTTGCCCGGTGTCGAAGCGTTGAGCTTCGGTCTGATGGACTTTGTTTCGGCGCACGACGGCGCGATCCCCGATACCGCCATGCGCTCGCCTGGACAGTTCGATCATCCGCTGGTGCGCCGCGCGAAGCTCGAAATCTCCGCCGCGTGCCATGCGTACGGCAAGGTGCCGTCGCACAACGTCAGCACTGAAGTGCGCGATATGAGCGTGGTTGCAAACGACGCGGCACGTGCACGCAACGAGTTCGGCTACACGCGCATGTGGAGCATTCACCCTGCGCAGGTCGAGGTAATCGTGGCCGCGTTCGCTCCACGCGACGAAGAAATCGCCACCGCCACCGACATTCTGCTGGCCGCGCAGTCCGCCCAATGGGGACCCACGCGCTATCGCGACACGTTGCATGACCGCGCGAGCTACCGCTATTACTGGTCGGTTCTGCGTCGGGCGCAATCTACTGGCCGGGCCGTTCCGCAAGATGCAGCGCCGCTTTTCGGGGAAGCAGCGCAATGAGCAAACAAACAGGAGAGTGCGGGAGATGAGCGAGACAACGCAATCCGCCGGCGCACAAGGCGGCTTCAAACCGAAGAAATCTGTCGCGCTGTCCGGCGTGACCGCGGGCAACACGGCACTCTGCACGGTCGGCAAGACCGGCAATGATCTGCACTACCGCGGCTACGACATTCTCGACATCGCGGGTAATTGCGAGTTCGAGGAGATCGCGTATCTGCTCGTGCACGAAAAGCTGCCGACACAGGCCGAACTCACCGCCTACAAGACGAAGCTCAAGGCGTTGCGCGGCCTGCCCGCCAATGTGAAGGCCGCGCTCGAATGGATTCCCGCTGCCGCGCATCCAATGGACGTGATGCGCACCGGCGTCTCGGTGCTCGGCACCGTGCTGCCGGAGAAGGACGATCACAACCTGCCCGGCGCGCGCGATATCGCC
>Ga0256776_1000291_pt1 | contig 10586 bp, 3 predicted proteins | sample MC6MC0927MT_FD_186069 | JGI IMG/M metagenome (GOLD analysis project Ga0256776, IMG submission 186069) | Metatranscriptome of enriched soil aggregate microbial communities from Iowa State University, Ames, United States - MC6-MC0927-MT... | ecosystem: Environmental > Terrestrial > Soil >... | reverse complement strand
TGACCGGCGCAGTGGCAGGGCCACAAATATTCCCAGCCTCGGGCTCAGTCTCAGAGGGCACATACCGGAGTAACAAAATCCCAACCTCGACAACACACGTCGAGGAACATTTGAGATCGATCGCTGCTTTCCGGCGACTTCTGGTTACCAATGCCAACGGTGGCCAAGGCACTGCTGGCAGTGACACGCTCACTGATGATCCCCCATACGCAGCAGCAGATGTCGTCACTAGCCAGAGGAACAGCGAACAAGGGCCTATGCAATTACCCAGGCAGCGGATGCTTGCTTTCTACACGACTCCACCTGCTCAGGCTCAGCGCACCAACTCCTCATCCGCGCAAATCGTTGCAGATCGATCCGACCTCGGAGTGGCGCCAATCTCGCCAACCAGTCATGTTCACTCCTCAACTGAAGCCTGCATCATGCCACGCGGAGCGATCCAACCACATCAACTCGCTCTATCTCTAGCTGACATGCGCACAACACGTACAAGTGACGGTGGTAGTCGCAGCGTGCCTTCATCCCAGTACCAGTGCCTGTCTGAGCCGTTCTTCGTGCTGGACTTGGTGTCAGGTCATTGGCTGGATGCAAAGAGACGGATCGTGGCCAGGGTCGAAAATTCACCACGGCTGCTCAGCAAAATGAGGGAAGCGACGCAGCAGGAGACAGACAAGCTTTTGGATCAGACAGAGAGCATGGCTGCCTCATATATCCTTTCTCCTCCTCCCAGCCTTAGACTTTCCTGTATCTCCATTCTGTCATCCGGTCGCACCGTCGCCCCAACACGCTATCGTCCCGATCCTCGTTGGAACTATGTATACGGGCTCGTGCTGCTGCTGTGGCTCAGCATGGCCTGTATTGCACACATGGCCCTCTTGCCATGGTGGATGGCACAGGTATGCATGGTGGTATACGCATGCTTGGCTGTTGGATACGCGCAATGGATCGCGTCCACGGCTGGAGAGCTCTCGCGCGAATCGAAAGCCCATAATATGCCCATGGAGCGGAAGGTTTTCTATCTGCAAGACAGCAAGATCCACGTGCGCACGCCTCATCGACCAGGAAGCAGAATGTTCTTCATGAACGGGCGCATCAGTGCACGAGATGCGTGGGAATATGCACTTCGAGTCTCAGTGAACATCCAACTCAACAACCTGTGCCGATTTCCGCGGTTCCTGCATGGCTTGCTGGTATCTTTCTGGCGACATGGCAGCATCCGTCACTTTGACCGTCACACCGCCTTCTATCTCGCCATGAATTCGAGTTTACACAGGTGGATGGCTGACGACGGCAATCTGCACTTTCCCGATGTCAGTCTGTGGGTGCGCGATCCGCAAGGTCAGGAAGCGTCAGCCTCGGAGAGTCAGCAGAACCTCGTTGATTTCTTCTTACGTCTGCGCTCCAGACTGCTGGCCAATCGTGGTCATCGGTTTGACCATGTCACTGTCGTGTTTGACTACGATGCACTGGAGGTAGTTCGAGTTGAGCTCGACGATGTCGTCATATGCGATCCCTATGATATGGCGCCAGTGCTATGCCTAATCATCGCAGCCTACTCCCATTCGGCCGTCCACATGTCCGCAGTAGAGGTGGACGCGTGCTCTGACTCGTGGCCATTGGCCAAGCGAGCTCACACAGCCGCAAATGGCATCGCATATGGAGCCGTCAATGTTGTCTACCAACTGCTGTTGCCAGATCGAGAGGAACATGCACGCATCATGTACAGCAATGCGCACCAACCTGTGCCTCATCCCCGTGGTGGCAAGATTCACGCATTGCTTACCACCCATTCGTCGACCTATCGCATGATGATTCGTGCCCACGCTGACCCATTGATGATTGCTGCCGCTGGCGGTGATCCTATGCGTGTGTCTTCCATCGTACAGGGCAGTTTGCTGCATGGTCTCGATCATTACATCGTCGATCTCTACACATCCATGTGGTTGGCACCCAAGGCGCTCGGTGGTGGAATCGGATTCACTGCCGTCGCACTGATGGGAGCAGGATACAACACCGGATTCACCTCGTCCTACCATACACCACTGGATCCCGTCACGGAACGGATAGAAGAGATCATTGGAGAGGAAGAACCGGAGCTTGTACATGGATTCCAGTGGGCTGTATGTCAATAGGTGGAAGAAAATTCCCAACATGTTCCAACTGGAGTGTGGCAGCAGCGTCTATCTTGGTGAGTCTATTATCGTCCAAGATCTAGAGTCCCGTACGTTCCAAGTCAATACGTCAATTTCCGTCGACCAGAATTTCCCAAATTTCGTCACTGCAACTGAGAGTTTTCGTAGAATCCGTTACAATATTTTCGATTTGCCTTTTTTTTGGCAGCGCTGCACAGCGAGTACATGTACCAGTGGGGAAAGATCCAGCTCAGAACGAGAGAGCGATATGAATAAACAAAACGTCATGCCGCAAATGTGTCGGGAGGCGAAGTAAAAGTACAACAGAGAAGCAGTTTTATGATTTGCAACTTGCATCCAACAATCAGACATCTCAGGTCGTGAGTTCGAACCCACAGCCACAACAACGGAGCTCTGGCGCAGTGGCATATGCATGTAAATTATATTCTGTAGTGAGTAGTAGCATGATGAAAACAGGTGGAACAGTGTATTGAGTCATGCAGTGCTGCTCACTACAATTGGTTATGAGCCTACTTAGCGACTACACTGGGTGCGTACTCGAGCATGCCTATCTGACGGTACGCTGTTTGGTGTATACACTTGATTCATCGTCATGTCTGGTCAACCTGTATCCGGTGTGGTGAAGCGCGGCAGTGGCAAGCACACTGAGCCGCAGTCAACACCACCTTCCGTCACTACAGGGACAGCACAATCAACGAGTGAACCAAGTAAGACCACATCATCAGTGTCAGAAGATCAGATCAGTAGCTTGATGGAGCAAGTGTCGAAACTGACTCAAGTTGTTTCGTCGTTGAGTGATCGCATTGAGCGTAGAGAGGATGGAAGTGATCCGAGTGACTGCTTCATCCATGTCCCTGATGTGCATCGTGATGGCAAGCTTGATGTCCGATCTCATCCTGGCATATTTGTTGGTTATGCCACTCGTGGTGCATGGCGCGTCTACGATCTGGCTGCATGCAAGGTCATCGTCTCCCGTGATGTACGCTTCAATGAGAATGCATTCACTCATCGAGGTGAAATGTTGCACTCCATGTTCATCCTTGCACTCCACCCATACATTGTAAGTAGTGTGTTTGACTCTGACCAATACACTCTTGATCAGCCTTGACACGGCCCTTACCCATAATCCAAAGGACTATGGGTTGATACAATCATACAAAGCTAACAATGTTGACAAACAAAACCTTCTGAAAGCAACTGCTTGCAAAAACTTGAGCTGCTGGGGTGGGATGGTGGAAGCTGAAAACTGTGACAGTGTTGCCTGTGTAAACGTTGTTGTTACACGCAGGCAGATGAGAGAATGAGATGGGATGAGGAGGGCGAGCTGAGGCGGTTGATGGGGTGCACGTTGCCGTCTCACCAACCCGTCTCAGCTCCCTTTCCCCTCAGAAGACACCAAAATCCTTATCATTAAACATTCATAATCATTACATCATATTAGGAGCTCCGTTCCTAACTCCTGCTTTACCTGCTTACAGCCTGGCGAGCTCTGCTATGCACCGTTCTAGTGCCTTACACTTCGCTACGCTACGCAACTGGTCTCAAGCTCAAAAAGATGAACAATGAATTCGAACATTGAATAGGACTGGCCTCAGGACATTTTCCACTGACGGCCACGGCTCGCGGGTATGCAAAATTGCACAGACGGCTGACGGCTGTCCGTCTACACTGTCTTCTTCTTTTTCTTGCTACTAGTACTGGTCTTTGCGCTGTGGCTCGTCGCGCTGATAGGTGGCCATATTTTCTTCACGGCCTGATGTTGGCTCGGTTGTACCCATGCCAAATACTCCTTGAGGAAGAAGTTCGGATCGTGTTTCCATTCGCTCTCGAGCTTCTCGCGCCGATCGATGCCACGAGCAACGAATGGAGCGATGATGTTGCTCAGTGTTCGATTGACAGCGGCCGCTGCATCATCCGCCGTGATCGACGTGGGTTTATGCAGCAGGAACGGTCTAAATTTCGCGAAGACCTCCTCCACCACGTACCCCGAGAGCAACAGTCGAAGGAAGTGGCGCGCGGCAACATTCCCATGGGTGGCCAGGTCGAATGGCTTGGATAATCGGGGCAGTTGCCACCGACTCGGACCGAAGTACACATCATGCCACACGAGAACCAGATCTCGCTGCCTGTCGTAGATTGGAAGTGGGTCCACGCCGCTTCGAAGTAGTGGAGACGAATAAGTGACCAAGTGTGATCCATACCGCTCCAAGATGGCGAGGTTTGGAAGAGTGCTACATCCACGCATATACAATTTGCGCGTTTTGATGAGATCGGTGTAGATGAGATAGTCGGGCTGGTTCTCGGGAGGGAAGAGGAGGGACGATGGATGAATGAATACTGGTGTGGATGTCGACAGACATTCATACGCCCCAGCAAGGTTGAGCTCATCTTCACCACCATCTTCATCTTCGCTATCCCCAATGATCGGTTTGCGATTGGCCCACTCTTTCTGGACCGCTTCCTTCCGCTCCGGGCTCATCTTCCTGGCAACCTGGTGGATGAATCCCGCACAAAGTATCTCGACCAGTAGCGACTCTTGATGGGGGGAAGGGGGCGGAAGTGGACTCGGCGAGTGGAGGGATGCAAGCAAGTTGGCGAAAGGAGAGGAGGAGGAGGATTTAGACGACGATGATGACGAAGAGAGTGAGGAGAGAAAGGCTGATCGAGAGGATGCTGTGGCAGCAGTGACCTCAGCTTCACCAATGGTTGAATCGTACTGCTTCTCATCCTTCAACGACATGAGTGAGTTGTCCGTGGATGATTGTGGTTGTGGTTGCTGCTGTTGTTGTTGTTCTTCAATTTTCATATTGAACACAATCACGTCCGTTGCAATTCTTCGTAGTTGTTTCTGAAGTGCTTGCATCTCCTCGAGTGCCTTGGCTCGGAGGAAGTTGTCCGAGATGAATCGTCGGATCCTCTGGGATACTTGCTGGTTGACTTCGGAGATCATGTTGCGTGTTGCGGCACCATGACCATCATCTTCCTCGCTAGTATGCTTGGATGATGCATCCGCGATCAACTTAGCCTTGCGCTTCTGCAGTTGTGCAACGGTATGTTCATACCCGCCCAATGCACGTAGCATCGTCAGTACATCCGATGTGGGATGTCTCCATCGTGCTTGTGATTCATTGTACAATTTTTGGAGACGCCTCTTCGATTCTCGAGCGGCAACCTTCGCGGCACGAGCAGTGGCACGAGGATCGGAGAGGGATTGATTCTTGCGATCCTTGGAGACACCAGATTCGGAATCACCGTGCATCTCCTCATTGTCATCGCATTCATCTCCATCTTGTACTTCATCCTCTTCTTCCTCATCGCTGCTATCCTTACTGAAGTTTGGTACAACAAACATTTGCTCCACCGACAATGTCGCCACGATCTTGATCATATAGCTCAAGAGTGGATACGTGGCTGTGGCGGTGGCGCGCGCAGATTTCGACATGGACGCAGTGGAGCCTCGCGGTAAAGCAGCGACCGCATTGCATGCGAGAACCATCATCTTGCCAAACCGTGGTGCCACAGGGAACGCACTCAAGATCTTGCCCAATTCCGTGATGCGTGCATCATCCTTACGGGACGTGCCATCACCTTTGATCGCGACAGCATTCCTCTCCAATGCTCCAAGTAATTGCAGCGCTTCAATCGCATGTCGTAGTGCACGCTGATCCGGAGGCGTGGGGAACGGAAATCGTTCAATCCGCTCAATCCTCATGGCTTTCATATGCAGCACCGTGCTCTCGATCGGGTTTCGCAGGATCTCCGGTGGAGCGAACTTCGTGAAGCATCGATCAAACACCGAACTTGAATACAATCGATATGCATGACCCGGTCCAATTCGTCCACTTCGACCTGAACGCTGGGCAGCGGATGCCTTGCTGACCCATTGCACTGTGTACTCACTGGTACCCGTGATCCGATCATATCTCTTGCTCTTCTCGCGGCCACTATCAAGTACATAGGTGATACCCGGAATGGTGAGCGAGGTTTCAGCCACGTTCGTCGACACGACGATCAGACGAGATCCGGGTGGTGGAGGACGGAAGATGCGCATCTGCTCTTCGGCGGGAAGCATGGAGTAGAGTGGAAGGATGTGGACGGGTGCAGTGGAGTTCTCAACAATGTCACGGAGTTGTGCTGCAAGCAACGCTGGATCCAACTTGCCTGCTGCACGATTCTGGCTATCGGTGTCAGCTTCATCGCCGGCATCCTCTCCCTTCGACAGATCGCCAAATGCCCCACTCTGTCCACCACCTCCAGTCAAGTCGATGGTGGTAGAGGCATCGTCGAGTGGATTCGAATCAATATGTGCAAATCGATCTCCTTCCTCCTCCTCCTCCTCTTCCTTGCCACCATCGTCCTCCATATCCTCATCCCCTCTCTTCTTGTTGCCATCTTTCTTCTTCTGTCTCTGCGGAATGGAAGCATTGGGTCCACGCTCCGCATACCTTTCATCTTCCTCGCCTTGTTCATCGTCAGAGACATCGATATCGAAAATGGGATTGTTTGGATCATCTTCTGCGAAGTTGTTGTTGGTTGATGCCTTGTCGCCTGTCTTGATCGTCGAGTTCGAAAGATCAATCTTGATCGGTTGTGCACCAGCGCCTTGCTCTTCAGTTGTAGCTTCATCAATTTGTTGTTGCAACTTGATCTTCTTCTGCTCTTCCCTCGTGCGTTTCTCCTCGAACAATCTTCGCACCTCTCTCACCATCCATTCAATCTCTTCTTTGCCGGGCAGGAAGACGAGGATGCCCCCGGTGTACGATGCCCCGTTTGCACCGGACGACTTGGCCATGGGCAATTTCGAATGCATGCGCAACAACATTTTCAACATGTGGCGCGCGTAGTCTCTCAGAGGTGTGAAGCGATGAAAGTGGACAGAGACCGGGTACTGTCGTGCGTCAATACTGAGAACCGGTGGAGGCCCTCTGGGGAACAGTGCGGCATTCTCCGTGAAATCCGACAGGCGCAATGTGGCGGACATGATGATGAGTTTGAGTGGGTAGATCGGGGTAAGATGCGAGAGATCCACCTCTTGCTCCTGGACTCCACGCGCTCGACACTCGGAGATCCTGCGTGCTTTCTCCTGGGCGAACTCCTTGGCCTTCTTGTTGCGCAAGGGAATGAGCCGACTGAGTATCCCAATGAGCAAGTCCGAGTTGATTCCTCGTTCATGCGCCTCATCGATGAGGATGGCGGAGTAGTTCCCCAGCAGGAAGTCGGAGCTCACTTCGCGCAACAAGATACCATCGGTCATGAACTTGATGCGTGTGGCAGCAGTCGACATGCCGCTGTAACGAACTTGATAGGAGACGAGAGTCATATCTTCGCCATCGATGGAATCATCCGTGGAAGAGACATCGACTGTGGATGGGTCTGCTGCTGTTGCATCTCCATCATCATTCGCTGCTTGTCTTGTCGCTGCAACCCTCTCTTTGGTTCTCTTGATTTGTTTCAATTTCCTCGCTGCATCATCCGGATTCCACACATTGATCTCATGTGCCACTCGTTGTGCTGTGGCGATGGCCGCCACTCGTCTGGGCTCCGTCACACCGATCAGACCGGGCTTGCCACACTCCACTAGACCGTAGCCGGCCTCGAAAAGGAATTGAGGCACCTGCGTGGTCTTACCGCTTCCAGTTTCACCCGATAGAATGACGACATCATTCTGTTCAATACATTCCATGATCTCTTGTTCCTGTGAGCATATGGGCAGACAGAGTCGTGCGGCTTGGATGGCCTCGCTTCGATGCACTTCGACGACCACCTTCCCTGAGGGCGTCGTTCGGATCGTTGGCATGCGGGGGACGACTGTGCGAGCTGAGCTGGCGGCGGATGAAGCGCCGGTGGACGTTTTGCCTTTCTTCTTCCCTTTATCCAACGGTTTGCCTTCTTCTCGATCACCCAGCATCTCAGCGTTGTTGCTCACACGAATCTGCGAGAGCACATCGCCCTCCTCAGGATGGGTGCCAGCGGTGCCAGGGTAGGGACGCACTTCACCTCCTTGTTCCTTGCGTGCTTGTTGCATGTGTACCCAAAGAGTCGATGGATCCGCCTCCGATCTCTGTCGGGAGAACTTGCGTCCGACAAGTTGCTGTTGGGTATCTTTGGAGATGGGTGCGGCTTGGTTGGCGATTCGAGAGAGGTGACGAGGCTGACGTGGCAGAGGGGTGACGGTGGAGGGATCCGCATCGACATCGACATTGGCATCATCTTCGGATGCATCGGATGGATTGGCAGCGGAAGTCTTCTTTTGTTTGGTGGATGATTTTGGTTTCTTGGCTGGGGGTTGGTCCGAGCCCGAGCCCGAGTCAGAGTCATCCTCCACCTCCTCATCGTCGTCATTCTCGTCATCCATGTCCATCTGATCTGCATCTTGATCTTGATGCTCTTCGTCCTCATCCATATCATTCTTTTCATCGTCTTTCTCTGCCAAGTTTTGACCCGGCAATGAGATGACGATCCTCTTTCGTTTCTTCTTGTTGGTTCGAGGTAGCGGCAACACATCGAATGCAACGGTGTATATCGAAGTGGATGGCTTCGATGCATCTTCTGATTCCTCATTATCGTCTTCCTCGTCCTCCTCATCGTCTTCTTCCTCGTCTTCATCATCTTCCCCATCCTCATCCTCATCTTCTTCATCGTCGTCCTCGTCTTCATCTTCATCTTCGTCTTCTTCATCTTCTTCCTCCTCCTCCTCTTCTTCTCGTTCTCGTTGTTCTCTTTCCAATTCTTCCATCGTATTCTTGCCCGCTTTAATATATCCTGCTCGATGTTTTCCCGACGCCGCTCGTTTGGCCGCTTCGAATGCTCCAAATTCATCGCTGAATTGCACCTGGGCCGCGGGGAGTGTGTTCAAAGCAGGCTTGGGCTTGGACTTGGGAGGATGGATGTGGGGACTGATGGTGGAGGCGAAGAAATCGAGAGTGGACGCGGGGAGAGGCTTGGAGGGTGCGGGAGAGTTGCTGAATGAAGATACAGGACGATCGATCGATTGATGCAGGGATACATCCTTCACTTTCCTCTTGCCACCTCCAACATGTTCTTCGGTGCCATTCTCCTGTTCGGTCGAGATGCCCGCCTTCTCCTCGATAAACTTGCGGCGTAGTTGTTGTTTCAACGTGACCCGCTGTCCCATCCTCGTGGTTGACACCAGCAATCGATGTTGTTCCTGGGTGAGCGCCGCGGATTGCAACATGTGTATAATGTTTGTTCGGTTGGACTTCTTGACTTTGGCTTCGGCAAGCTTGAGGAGTTTGCGTCGCTCCTTCTTGTTGAGTGGTCGGGAGCCAGGAGCCAGGGGGTCGGAGGAGTTATAGCCGAGTGATTCGAGGGCGGCCAACAATTCCGGATCGGTCGTCAGTGGCTCAGCGGTGGGCTGAACGATCTTCCGTCGATGCTTCGTGTGCTTGAGGGAGGTCTTGTTGTCGGATGCTTCTGTTGTATTGCCGTCTGTTGCTGCTGTGGTGTGAGAGTCACTGGTATCCATGGCAGAACCACCATTCGATGTAGTTTCATCCGCGTCTCCCGCGGACTTCTTGCCCTTCTTTTTCTTATTCTTTATACTTCCACCCGTGCCACTCTCACCATCCGCATGAGTGTGGTTGGTACTACTTTCGGCAGCAACAACTTCAGCCAGTATATCTGACGCAAGGTCACCACCACTTCGTCTTCGATTGGATTTACCATCGAAATCTGTCGAGAATTTTACTTTGCCTCCTGATGACGATGACGGTGCAGAAGATGATGACGCCTTCTTTCTCTTGACCGCGACGGCAGGTGCGGCATCGATGAGTGTTGGACGGGGTTGAATGGAGGGCTTGAGAGCGGGTTTGGCAGGGAGGGTCACTGGCACATGGATGCCTTCCCCTTTGGCCATCTTCTGTGCTGTCTTTGCTGACAGCATCTTCTTCGCGGTTTGTTGTTGCAATTGCTGTTTATCACGATGAGTGGCGTGCACACCGAGGATAGAAGGGATGGGACGAGGAGTGGATGAGGATGATGGTGCAGAGGTGGATGCAGAGTTGGCAGTTGCATTCTTGCCGGCATTCTGTGCCTTTGCCTGTGCTGTTCTCTTTGCACGCTCCCTTGACTCTTCTTCATCCAGCATCCGCTGCAATGCACGGGTGGCCGATGCAGACATGGTGCGTTGCTGAGGAGTGTGTGCGATTGTGGTTGTGAGGAGCGGAGGATGGGCGTTCCGAATGGAAAAATTCAAGCCTCCGATCAGAAGGAGATGAGGCAAAGATAATAATACGTTGAGTCGGGATAAGACTTGACTTTCCCGCACTCAAACTTTTCCTCCGTGCTGTGCGCTCGAAATTCAGTCTGTGTCCTGTCGCAGTTGAAGCGCTTGACGATTGATGTATGTAGATGTTCCGACTCAGCCGCACACTAATCTCATGCACTCACCTCGCAGTCGAGTGAAGATGTGCG
>Ga0256776_1000287_pt1 | contig 10623 bp, 2 predicted proteins | sample MC6MC0927MT_FD_186069 | JGI IMG/M metagenome (GOLD analysis project Ga0256776, IMG submission 186069) | Metatranscriptome of enriched soil aggregate microbial communities from Iowa State University, Ames, United States - MC6-MC0927-MT... | ecosystem: Environmental > Terrestrial > Soil >... | reverse complement strand
CTCATGGGAGACTCATGTCATTTTCTTGTCTCATTGGAACTGTGTGACTTCTCCTTGATTCTCACTGCAATGTGCCATCGTGTATGCAACGGATCATCTCTCGTTCCATCACCATCCCAACCAATCAGATCCACCAGACAATTGCATCCGGCAGCACCAAGTTCAGTCCAACTGTCCATTGAATTCAATTAAACAATATTTCATGAACTATCCAACATAATCGTGCGAACCGCAGAGATTATATCTGTATCATCACAGCACTGCTAACTCACTCTATCCTCATCCTCGTCCATTCTCATCGTTCATCGTCGTCGTCATGTCCAACTTCGGTTCTGCATGGGCTCATCGTGATGGGTTTGGATCGTCTGTCAGACCTGGCTTCGGCAGCTTGTTTGGTCGATCGTCATTCCAACCTTCCATGTCACCATCACCATTCGATCGAAGATTTGGTGCTGGGAACTGGGATGAGATGAGCAACGCAGCTGGTGAACGGAGGAAGAAAAATGTCAAACCTCGAGATGTGTGTGAGGAGTGTGGTGAGTCATTGGCAATGTGGAGTTGTGGTGTGGACAAGGACAGTGTTCCCGATGGCACGGATGGGTGCGGCCAAAACTTATGCCATGCGTGTGATCATTGGATACATGCTGGTGGAAAGATGAAACAACATCAGCGGACGTTACTGCGCGTCGCCTGTTTCCAATGTCAAGATGCAGCTGATGTATCCTGTCCACAGTGTGAACTTGATTTATGTCTGGAATGCAGCAGTCGTATGCATCGAAAAGGACTACGACAGCAGCATCAGCCGTTATCACTGTCCGAAACTGATCGTGTTCCTCGCCAAAACGTAGAATCGAATGTGAGCGAGGCAGATGCGGATGAGCGACCCCTCCCCTTCCAACCACCAGAATTGCCTGAAGTACCTCAACCCGACGCATCCTCATCACAACCTGCTCCACCCACAGCTACACCTGCCACTACTGAGCACGTGACCTCATCTCCCGAAACGCCAGCAGTTGCTCCCATGTCGTCACCCAATACCGCAACTAGCACTGTCCCTGTGCCCGAAAACAGTAACCCTCCATCTCCTTCACCTTCGACCGCAGTCGCACCAAATCTTACTCCTGTTCCAGCAGCTGGCTCACCCTCTCCCGCCTCTTCCAACCCAGCGACCACTTCAACTGCTTTGATCAAACTAATCCCCAACCGCCCGCGCGCTCCTAAGACGCCATGCACATTCACTAACACTGGCAAACGCTTCGTACGTCAAATGTATCGTATCTGTTACACCTGCGACAACAGTGGCCAACTCGGTATCTGTCTGCCTTGTGCCGCAGCGAGGTGCCATGACGGCCACCACTTGAGCTCCGTCAAGAGTGGATCGTTCTTTTGTGACTGTGGGGCAGCGCATGTGGATAAAGCAGCGAAATGTAACGCCATGCAGCCGGAAGAGGAAGGTGAGAAGAATGATGAAGCCCTGGATGCGACTCAGTCAAGTATTGCAGACGGTGACAAAGTAGGACGTTCAGGTGGATTCTTCGTGCTATCCAAGGAAGAGGCCGTCAAACATCGTAAGCATGCCGGTCTTCGTCACCCATACATCATATGCGATGGATGCAAACAAGAGGTGCGCGGCATGCGTTACAAGTGTCTTCATTGCAGCGATTTCGATCTCTGTTCCTCCTGCTACCCCGAGCGTCACTTGAGGCACCACGCGACCCCTTCGTTGCGCACCCACCAATTCCTCCTGGTACCACGCCCGGTACCTGTGTCTGGAGGTCGTGGCCTAAATACCATGCCGGATTTCTTCAAGCATTGGAGTGATATGAATCATACACTTAGCATCTTACGGCAGGCCACTGCTTCCGATGGTCGCTTGAATGAGAGCAGCGTGGTGCATGCGGGTATCTCCTGTCGTCTATGTGGGATGCGATCGATTCGTGGCGCGCGGTATCGATGTATGTGCTGTCCGGTCGGAGGAGTGGAGGCGGACAATCTTGAATTGGCACTCACTGTATCCATGCAAGCAACCAACGATGATGATCCATCTCAATCGAAATCGAACTCGAATTCGAACGCCACCTCCAACAAGGCCGGAAGCATGTTGATGAAGGAGAGCTATGATCTGTGTGGAGAATGCTTCCAGAAATGGACGGAAGCCGTGTTGTGTGGAGAAGCTCCACCAGGCGAGATGGAATTCCGACCACATGTACTGGAGGAGAATGATGACGACAAGGAGGAGAGAAACGGGAAGAATGCGTTAGTTCAACATGATGATAGTGCGGGAGGTGATATTTTCGCTTGTCCACTCGTTCGTTTCGATCATACTTCCGCCCACGTCTTCCTCCACATTCCCATCCCACATCCTGAGTCACTTTTCACATCCGGTTCTCGTCGTGTGGCACTGTTGCGTGACGATCTATGGAGTCTGGCGTTCGCTGAAGGATCTATGCGGGAAGCACGCAGGTGGAAGAAGGATGCACTGTGGAGAGTTATCTCGAACTTGCCTCTGCCTCCAACCGTACATAAGACGCCGAATGAACAACAACAGCAACAGCAACGACAACAGGAACAAGAATCCAAGAACAAGATGGAGAGCGAACGGCGCGATGAGGATGATGATGGTGGCGTGGATGAATACAAGCAGCAATATCATCAGCAACTTGCACCTATCGAGGGATCGGATTTGACAGCGTACACCGTCCCGGAGTTGAAGGAGGATGAAGGCTCCGCTGAGCAATACACGACACCTTCATCGAGCTCTGACCATCTCCCCTCCACTTCTCCACCTCGTTTCTTCCCTTATTCAGCTTACACCTCTGACTCACCCTATTCCACTTCCTATTCCACTTCGTACTCATCCGACTTCACTTCCATGACACCCGGCTCAGCGTACAGCGCTTATTCACTCGCCAGTGCTGAAGGTGATGGAGACGCCTCGTCATCATCATCATCATCTCCTTCAGCTGACTCAGATCGTCGTCGTCCGCTCCTCCGTCCGCCATCACCTTCACAGTATGGGCAATATGGTATGTATGCGGCGACAGCTGCGGCGGCAGCGGTGGACGGGTCCGATTCATCATCCTCGTCTGCTGCTGATCCCTCCACGTACTCCACTGCATACTGCGATCCACCATCTTCAGTATCGTCATTTGACGGATATAAGAGCTCATCAATACACACAACGGTTAGGTATACGAATCCAGATGTTCATAATGGCGCACCTGTCAATGACTCCAACCCCCAGTCTCACCAATCTCTGCCATCAGCGGCATCATCATCGTCCCCTTCTGACGCTGCTCGCTCCTCTGTGCCTTCCAATGGCCTCGTCAGCCCCTCTCAAGTTGACGCGGAGAAGATCGATTCTGCTGCTCGTGCCGCTGCAGCCATCGCCGCTGCCACAACGAACACACCCGATGAACAGCGTCCATGGAATGAGCAATATCAACTATTGAATGAATGCCTATTTGAAGTACAGAAGGATATCAAGCAGGCTCAACAACGGCAGGATGGCTCTCCTTCCACTCCACTCTCCTCGTTGCTGCTTCGTAAGTTCTCTTTGCAGATCACTCTGCAATCTTTCCGTGCTCTCTTCGCCTCATTCGCCTCCCACATCGCTCGTACGATCATCTCTGAGTTGCATCTACCCAACGAATGGAAGACGTATAAACCATCGACGGATGTTGGTGGAATTGCTGGAGGTGAGAAGTACGTTGTTGGTAGTCTCTTTTTCAAGTTCGCTCTCGATTGGAAGCATCTATACGGCTCGGATGAGCATGCAATGCGTGCAGCCAGTTGTGAATTGAAGGGTATGAACGCTTATGCAGCTCTGGGATTGGATCGGCTGTGTACTCCGTTGGTATGCCTGGTTGATTGGGGCGGGTATCGGATTGTCGTCACATCACTCTTGCCACTCGCCCCGAAGACTGCCGACAATCCTGGTTCCAGCTCATTGGTGTACGGCAGTGATGATCAATGTACAACCGTTCATGCCGATGATCCAACCTGTAACCATCTGATGCATGTCGCTGCCACTCGTCTGAATCTGAAGGCACACATGGTTGGTCATGGGCCGCAGATGAAATGTTTGGAGGCCCCAGGAGATATTGAAGTGCATCGAGGATTGGATGGACGATTCTATGTCATCGATGCAGCACGAGTCAGTCCGCCTGAAGCACCTCGTATGCTCATTCCATGCATCCTGCTACAAGCGGATGTCGCGGATGGAAGCCTCAATCCTGAGGGTAAGATCATCGCAGAAAACCGTTCGTCGGCCTTGTCAAGGTTTGATGACACCTCACTCGCTATATTAGATCTGAATCGATCGACTGTGTTGGGTGAAGCACAAGGACTCATCTTACAGGCATTGAGGGAGCGGGTTCGAATCGCTCTGGGTGCTCGAAAGAATAGCTCGACTCCTTCTTCATCCTCGCCGTCGAACACGACAGATGCATCAGAATCATCCGATGCAGAATCTCGTGCATCCAAACAATTGGCTTTCATCTCATCGATCCGTTGTGCAGCGATGTCAGTCAATGGGTTGATGCTGGTCTACTTGGATCTTCCCCCGATCACCCATGACAACCTTCAACAAGCGTCACTCTACACTGACCTGCTTCCACTGAATCGTCGTGCGTCATTGATATCGGGTTACCGAATCCTGGGAGATGCGGTCGTCATTCCTGGCTTCGAAGGTACCCACTTGTACCAATTGTTACGTATGGAGTTTGTTCGAGGATTCCATGCGGAGACACGTGGAGATCGTCGAATCTCTGAACAGCCAACATCGGATTCACTCACGGTATCATCCCCGTCATCACCGCGGCGTACCCCGCTGTCCAGTGATGCCTTCACCTTCTTCGGTCGGCATGATGCACACATCCATAATGCCGAAGTGAAGCAGGCCACTTCCCACCTGGTGCATCGGACCTTGAAGGAGGTGGCGATGAAGCTTGTGAGGGGCAGCAATGCTGCTGGTGCTTCTGGGAACGGGAATGATGCATCAGCTGAGCAGGATGCGGCCAACGAACCACACAAGGAAGACATAGACGAACACAGTGACTTTAAAGTGCCCGAATCAGATGATGCCTCCTTCTCCATGTCATCCACAGCCGATCTTATTCGTCTGTTGCATTCCCATGGCGTGAATTGTCGTTTCCTGGGTAAGTTGCGTTCATTGGTTGCAGCTGGCATGGATGATACCGACCGTACCGGCGAAGAGCATCATAATCGTCATCGACTGTCTTCGTGGATCCTGACGGAGATGGTTGCACGGGTGTTCAAGAATGCCATCCGGAGTAAATTGAGAGCCATCCCGAGACCTCAGCCCCATGACATTCAAACATGGTCGAGCCTCACCCAGGAACAGTTGGAAGCCAGAAGGAAACAATTGAGAGAAGAAGTGGAGCGGAAGAACAAGGAGATCATTGTGCGGGAATTGAACTATCTACTTGGACCGCACAGAATGAAGGATGAGGATCCATCGCGCAGTCGAGGTGGCGACCCAATTGCCGCAGCCGAACGGGCACGCTTCCTCGCGCGCCAGCCTGATGGTCGGCTGTGGAACGAGACACTCAAGACACAGATCCAACTGAAGTTTGGCCTCCATGCACCAGCGCTTCATCCTTTTGAAATGAAAGTGAATTATGATTTAGGTACAACCTTGATGCGTTTCTCATTGTTGCAATCCCTCTGCTCGTCATTGGGCGTGAAGTTGACCGCCGGATGTTTGAGACGCTTCCAACGAGGAGGTCCGGACGCGTTCCTTGAGACATTGACTCCGCTCACCATCGAAGATATCCAGGCACTCGATGTCGAAGTCAATGGGGAAAACTTGGCACGGGAAGAAGAACGAAGGAAGATTGTGGAGGAATTGAAGAAACAAGTGGCGATGGAGGAGATGGAAAGGATGGTGAGGGAGAACCATCAAAATTTGCCTATCTCACAGCCGAAAGATGGCAGTAGCAGCAGTTCATTTGTCGCAGCTATCGATCGTTTATTCTCCTATTTCGATCTCTCCTCTTTCATTCATGCTCCGCCCGACATCCATCCACTGTTATCTCGCAATCCTGTCAGAGTGTTGTGGAGCCAGATACGAACGGAGGCGAGAAGCATTGATCGATTGATGGGTCTCATGCGAAACCGAGGTGGATGGCATGAAGGTGGCCACGGACATGAACATGAGCAGAAAGAGGGAGAAAAGGCAGACGCCATCTCACGACCATCACATCCACATCCAGCACAACAACCAGTATTACATATCGAACTACGAAGTCTCATGATTGAATTGGCACGAATGGTCGCAATCTTGACCAGCACGTCTCAACGTGATCAGATGCACTTGGTCGTGAAGGAAGAACATCGCGAAGATGATGTATCAACCATGTGCCAATCCTTTGCTGTGCGGCTCATCCGACAGGCATTGGGTCCCACATTACAATCGCACCCTCCTCCCCTACTCGAACCAGGACCAAACATGGAAGACTCCATGCTTCCCTCGGAGATTGGTACAGACATGCCGCCTTCCGTGTATCAAGGAATGCTTCCCTTGGAGATTGTCATTAAATCGTACATGGTCCTCGCTTCCATCTGTGAATCACGTTCGATGCACGTGACAGCATTGGAGCTGCTCCGTCGAGCATTGGATCAATGTCGACAGATGTTTGGATGGACCTCTTCGTGGATCAGTCACTCTTCGCGTTATGATCGAACCATGTATGAGAAGGAAGGTGGGGCTCCATCAAGTCATCCATTCTTGCTCGGGTTATTCCACCAGTTGATTGCACTACTACGCAAGATGAATCTGCATGAGTACACCATGTCCTACTGTCAGGATTTCATGCATGTATATGGACACTTCCAAATTCGGGCATTTGCCTCTGCACCAGATACGTCGCGCTACTCGTATCAAGATCGAGATGCCACTGATAAAGGTAAGCCTAAGCTGTACGACCATCCTGCATTCTTCCATAATCTCATGGTTCAAACCTTCGGTGTGTCCATGCCCTTGACCTACTACTCATTGAAGGAAGGTTTGGAGGCCGACAACTATCGAGACCAGCTTCGACACCTGACTCCATGGCATTGGATCAAGGAGAGAAGACGGAGAAGGAAGGCGAGAAACAAGGCATCGAATAGCTTGGAGGAAGAGGACGATGAGCAAACAACATGGATCGATGAAGTGGAGGCACATGCGGCCGCACAATGGAGCGCAAGTGTCAAGTTTCAAGATTGTATCACTGTCAAGATTAACGTAGATGATCGCATTGGCGCCAAGGATGGAAGTGGTGCAACGCCTCCAGGTGGCATATCCACAACGTCTCGTACGATCTTCGGTGTGACATCTGTGCCGCGCTACTGTGGCATCCTCTTGCATATCGATCAGTCATTGGTTGGGATGGTACCTCTCATTCACGTGCAACCAACTCCTCCTTCGCAGTCCCTTTCATGTGAGGTTAAATCGCCTGTCTCGATTCCTGCAGATCCATTGGGTATGCATCGGATCTATTATTGGAGTGAAGATAGTGTGCCACGGACCGCAACCATCCAATTCGAATCAAGCACGACTGAGATCACCGCTGGTGGAGGTGGCGTCGGCGATGATGGCCAACCACCCACACCAGCATCACAACTGGATTCGCCTCATGCGATCACATCATTGGTCGTTGCAGAGCAAGGCAGTGATGTTGTCATTACGACACGGAGTGGAGCTGTCTACTGCAGTGGGCATGCAGCAACACTACTTGGTGTCACAGGAAATAAAGTGAATCGTTGGCGCAACATTGCTGATCCCTTGCCTCCCCTGACGTTCGCCCCCTCCCTCACCGGCAAGTGCATCACTCGTGCCGCCTTGGGCTTAGCTCACATTGTTCTTGTCAGTTCGACTGGTTTGGTGTTCACAGTTGGTGTTGGTGCGAAAGGAGCGTTGGGTCATGCGGATGAGCATGATCGTGATACACCACGATTGATCGAATCACTTCAAGAAGGGCCCAACCCTGTGCGAATTATTGACGCCAAGGCATGTCATCGAAGTAGTATGTTGTTGGATGAGCATGGAGGTGTATGGGCATTTGGAGAGAACGATGGTCATCGACTCGGCGTGGCCTTCCCTCGATCACGCGATGGATCAAGCAACAGTCGTGGAGGCAAGGATCAGTGCATGCTTGATGCCCCTCCAGTTGTTCTCGTTCCGACTCGTGTGCACATTCCCCATCCCATTGCCCAATTCGACATGTGCGCTCGCTACACCATGTTCGTCACTCGAACTGGTCTCTTGTATCGTGTTGGTGACTTCCATTGGATCCATGCATTGGATACGAATAGTGCCTCGTGTCCTGTGCCGATGTTGGTGCCAGCTGTGAAACAAGAGGCAACCATCGCGATCCCACATATCACACTGACGCTATCGCAGAAGCGTGCATTGACTCCACTCTCTGGCCGCTGTGACGATACCTCATCCTTACTTCGTTTTCGTTCTGTTTCCGTCGCGGATTTCCATGTGCTCCTCCTCTCCGTCGATGGTCGAGTCTTCGTCATGGGTCGCGGGTCGAATGGTGGTCACAGTGCGGTGGCATTGGGTACGGCAGGACATGACAATCATGAGGTACCAACATTGGTTGCAACCTTGGGTGAAGTGGAAGCTGTTGGTGTACGTGCTGCCTATACAACTAGTTTCGTATTGGTACGAGATGGACGGCTATACGCGTGGGGTGGCAACACTCCATTGACACTTCGACCGAAGTTGCCATCGGGGTCCATCGGTGATCTCTCACGAGCTGAATTGACTCGTCTGTGTGGCTCTCGTCAAAGTCCACGCATGTACGCGTGTAATCGTATCCTTCCAGTCGAGGTTTGCATGCCACTGGATCCCACAACTTCCGTCAAGAGTGGTGGTCGACATGCCAACAATCCACAAAATGATGCATTTTGGCATGGAGTCGATTGTGACCAGCCGTGTACGACCATGCGCGACATGGCCATGGCCACTCATGAAGGATTTGCGGTGGCAGGAATGCTTCCATTGGATGATGGCGAAGGACAGGTACAGTCGTCGGCAGGAGTTCTCAGTAGTGAATTCTCATCGGCACCTCTACCACCGTTGCCACCCATCTTCGTTGGGAGTAGTCTGGCAGTAAGCATGGGCTTTTCACCGTATTATTCACAGCATCCATTCAGTCGCTGTCTCAACGTCAGTCTCTCCTCTCGTCGTTATCATGCTTCACGCTTTGCAAGCAAGCCAGGCAAGAGTGGCAATAGCAACAGTAGTAGCAAGGATGTTTCCTCTTCGCCAAGCTTGCAGAATCTCCAGCCGATCACTCTCATCTGGGACTTGCCCTACGTGCCTACACTGGATCAATTCTTCGTGTATCGACGACGTGAATTGACGACGGTGGAAGCACTACGCGAGATGAGCGATGGAGAGGTTGGATCATTTAAGCGCGAGAAGATCTTTGAGATCGATGAGGAGACCACAAATGCATATGCGGGTATCCATCGCATTGGTGCAAGTGGTTCAAGTGCAGGCAATCCTTCCAACCTTCCTTTCTCCTCACGCGGTGAGCGTATCTGTGCCGACCTGCCTGTTGGTTCTTATATTGGTGTGTGGCGTATGGGTGGTCAAAGTTCAACCATTGGTGATGTTGGACGACATGCATGGATCGCATTGGAATTCGATGTCGTGCAATGATACACATTTGTCATCTGAACAAGTCTCAGTGATCAATGGCCAATGCTCAGCTAGAGGCCTGAGATTCAATTCCTCGAATCACCTAGTCCCTCATCCAATGTTCAGCTCACTCCATCCAGAAAGCGACGGCACGCTCATGCACGTCAAGCCATGGCTGACAGTGCGGCGTTCTTGCGCTCTCAACTAACTTGATCAATCAGTTTTGAGGATTCGAATTGGCCTATGCATGACGCATCATGTTCATCACCCGGGGCGTGTCTCATTCTGGGGATCCGGATGCTTCTCTATCAAGGAGGTTGGGCAGGCAGAAGTTTTCTTGGTGAATTCGATGCAGTACGCTACAAGGATAATTTTTCTCATCATCTTCTTCCGACTGCTCGACATGCCCTTTTGCCTTCTGGACATTGTTGATTGCTTCACGACCTTGCCCCTCAACACAAGTCTCATTTTGCTCAATACTGGTTCTTCGCTCATGGAGTTGCATGCGTTGACTTCCCGCCTTTTTCTCCTGATCTTAACCCTAGGCCGAGCCTATCGAGAATCTGTGGGCAGACTTAAAACGAAGAGTTGAGGCTCTGGAACTGGAACTAGAATGAGGCTCATGCGCGCACGAGACAAGAGTTAGAAGTGCACCTCAATGAGGAATGGAGGCGACATCGCCAACTTGGCTGCTAGCCTGCGCGTTATGCAGCTGCTCGTGCCAACACAGGTCATCACGCTGGCTATTCATACAATGCCACATTATTTGTACACCTCTCCGCAAAAGTCACTTCCCGTTAGGCGCTCATCTTGTTCCTCGTACGTAGACAGGATTGAACAGTGGAAGTGGAATGTATTAACGTGACATCATGGCGGTATTGCTATCCAGCAAACCTCGGCCACGGCCATGGCAATTGCTACTCAATGACAGCCAACGCGGCAATACAAGACGGGCATTAACG
>Ga0256776_1000286_pt1 | contig 10624 bp, 10 predicted proteins | sample MC6MC0927MT_FD_186069 | JGI IMG/M metagenome (GOLD analysis project Ga0256776, IMG submission 186069) | Metatranscriptome of enriched soil aggregate microbial communities from Iowa State University, Ames, United States - MC6-MC0927-MT... | ecosystem: Environmental > Terrestrial > Soil >... | reverse complement strand
ATTACCTGGGCCGAACAGCTCACCGCGACTGCAGCGCAGCAGGTCTTCCCGAGTAAAGGCGTGTTGTTTGGTCATGCGAGCTCCTCAATAACCCCCTGTGGCAGGGGATGAATCTTCCCGGCCAACCCGGCATCTCTCCGAGCGGCAGCCTACAGGTAGACTATTGCGTTGTGGTGAAAGTCACAGCGCACCTGGCGAAAGAAGTACAGGTGTGCACTGAAACGTCTATTTTCAGGGCCGAAGAAGGTCCTGTCCAGTACTTAAGACTGCCGCACTTTAGCATTTATCGCCAGTCGCGGCTGTCTGGCCGGGTAACCAGCGTTGCAATACCCGCTGCAGTTCGGTGCGGCGGAAGGGTTTGCTCAGGTAATCGTTCATGCCAGCGTCGATGCAGCGTTCACGATCGCCCTGCAAGGCATTGGCGGTCAAGGCGATGATCGGTAGCAGGCCGCCATTGGGCAGCAGGCGGATCCGCCGGGTGGCTTCATAGCCATCCACCTGTGGCAGCCGGCAGTCCATCAGGATGGCGGCAAACCGATGCTGGCTGACCTGCTCGACCGCCTGAATGCCGTCGTGAGCCACGCTGACCTCAAGGCCCAGGCTACGCAGCATGGCCTCGATGACGCTCTGATTGACCGGGTTGTCCTCGACCAGCAGGATGCGTCCGCCTTGCGCGAGCTGCCCGTGGGCCACCGCCGCGCCTGGCAGTGCTGCAGGTGTGGCGGTGGCCAGTGCCAGCGGCATCTCCAGGGTGAACGTCGAGCCCAGCCCTTCGCGGCTTTCGCCACGCAGCTTGCCGCCCATGCGTTCCGCCAGGGTGCGGGCGATGGACAAGCCCAGGCCGGTGCCGCCATAGCGCCGCGAAATCGAACTGTCAGCTTGCTGGAACGCAACGAACATCATCTCCAGGCGCTCGCTGTCGATGCCGATGCCGGTGTCGCGCACGCTGCAGGTGAACCAGAGCGTCTGGCGGTCGAGTACCTGCCAGCGGGCCTCCACCTGGACCTGGCCACGTTCGGTGAACTTCAAGGCGTTGCCGACCAGGTTGAGGAGGATCTGGCGGATGCGTGTGGGGTCGCCCACCACCTGCAACGGCCCGTTGTCGTCGGGTAACTGCAGGTGCAGGTGCAGGCCGCGCTGCTGGGCGCTGTGCTGGAACGACTGCACGCTGCTGGCGATCAGCTCGCCCAGGTTGAAATCGATGTGTTCCAGCTGCAGCGTGGTGCGTTCGATCCGCGAGAAATCGAGGATGTCGTTGATCACCTTCAGCAGGTGCCCGGTGGATTCGCTGGCCACCGCCGTGTACTCGGCCTGTTCGCTGGTCAGCGGGGTGGTTTCCAGCAGTTGCAGCATGCCCAGCACGCCATTCATGGGCGTGCGCAGCTCGTGGCTCATCATCGCCAGGAATTCGGACTTGGCGCCGTTGGCCTGTTCGGCCTCTTCACGGGCCTGGATCAACTGGGCAATGGCCTGCTTCTGTTCCGTGCTGGCCTGTTCGAGGGCGTTGGCCAGGTTGTTGATGTGGTGCGCCAGGTGGCCCAGTTCGCTGTCGTCGACCACCGGCAGCGGCGTGTTGTATTCACCTTGCTGGATGGCCTTGACCGCATGCCCCATGTCGCTGATGGGCTTGGCCAGGCTCATGGCCAGGCGGCGGGCGAGAAGGAAGGTGAACAGCAGCGCGAACAGCGCCAGGATGCCGGCCTTGATCACGATCTCCTGCTGGCGCTGGCTGAAGGCGTCGTCCGACATGCCGACGATCACCCGCCCCAGGTAGTCGTCGCCGATCGCTGGCTGCGGGGCCTTGCCCTGCTGCAGGAAGTCGTTGTCCAGGCGGATCTGCTGCAGGCGGATCGGCGCCTGGAATACTTCCACGCGCTGAGCCCGGTTGGCACTTTCGTCGGACTGCTCGACGTACACCAGGATGTGGTTGCGGCTGTCCTGCACCTCCAGGAAGCGCACATGGGGGATGCTCAACGTGGCGCGCATCAAGCCTTCGAGCACTTCGTTGTTGCCCGAGATGACGCCGTATTCGGACGCTGGGGCCAGCTGGTTGGCGATCAGTTGCCCGGTGTGGTTGAGCTCCTGGCGCAAGTCCTGGATGCGCACGAAGGTGAAGAAACTGATGAGCAGCAAGGTCAGCAGCAGCGCGGGGCCCAGGCTGATAATCTGGGTGCGGGTATGGATGTCCCAGCTCAGGCGTTTGCTCATGGGGTGTGTTCTCCTTCGGCCAGGGCCTTGGCGGTGGCGTTCGGATCGATCGGTTCAAGGCCCAGGGCGCGGGCCACCTGCTGGTTGCCGCTGACGCCGAAGCGTGCCGGGTAAAGGCTGCGGGGCCAGCGTGCCGGCGGATGGTCGAGCAGTTGGTCGAGGACCGCCAGCCAGTCATCCTGGTCGCTGTAGGTGCTGGCCAGTGCGCCAGCGCGGACGAAACCGGCGTTCGGGCCGATCAGCGCCATCTGCCGGCCATAACTGCTGAGCAGCAGGTTCTTGGCGGTCTTGGAGTTGTACAGGTCGGGGTCGTCGAGCCCCAGCAGCACGTCGCTGTTGCCCAGCACATGCTGCAGCGGGCGGCTGTCGCGCTGGTCCGGCCAGTCCTGGGCCACGACCTCCAGCCCCAGCGGGCGCGCCGCCTGGCGCAGTTCATCGAGCAGAAAATGGCTATGCTCGCCGTACAGCACGCCGATGCGCTGGGCCTGGGGCAGCAGGTAGCGGGCCAGGCGCAGTTGCCGGGCCAGTGGCGCGTCACTCCACAGCAAGGTCAGGAAGGCCGGGCGCGACTTTCCCAGGCGTTGCTCGGCCTGCACGCGGCTGATGCGCATGGCCAGTGCCGGTGGGCCGGCAGTTTCGCCCAGGCGCCAGTCCAGCGCGGCGCTGTCCAGCAGCACCAGGCGTGTATCTGCCTTGAGCAGGCCGGGGCGGGGCAGTTCGGCGACGGTCTGAAACCGCACCTGGTCATGGCTGCGGCGGCTTTCGAGCGCTGCGGCAAAGCTGCGGATGCCGGGCTGGTCCTCGCCGCCGACCAGCAGGATTTCGCTGGCAGACAGCGAACCCAGTGGCAACAAGCAGAACAGCAGCAGGCGCAGCAGTCGGGCCATCAGAACTCCAGCTCCGCGCTGACAGTCAGGCGGTGTCGGCTGTCGTAACGGTTCTGGGCCGTGGTAATCGGCTCGTCGTCCAGACGCTGCTGCCACAACGCGGCGAGCTCCAGGTTGCTGCCCTGGATGCGCAAGCGTTTGGCTACGCGCAGGTCGAGGCGCTCGTAGCGGTACTGGTTGAGCGTAGCGTCGCCGTAATAGAACAGCGCGCTCGACCAGCCTTGGCCCCATTCGCGCAGCCAGCCGGCCGAGCCACTGTTGCGGGCCGTGTTGGCGCTGTCGACGGGGTTGCTGGCCCAGGCGTCGACGTAGGCGTAGGTGAAGCGCAGGCGGTCACGCCGGGTGGGGCGCCAGTCCAGCTGCGCCTCGCTGCCGCTGAAGCGGGCCTTGTTGGCGTTGCTGGCGATGTACTGGTTGTTCTTCAAGGGTTCGCTGATCATTCCGGTGATCTCGTCGTAGAACAGCTTCACATCCATGTTCAGGTCAATGTCGCTGAACTGCCCGTTGTAGCCCAGCTCGCGCGAGCGCATGCGTTCCTGGTCGAGGTCGCCCGGCCCGCGCGTCTTGACGAAATATTCGCCGTGCTGCTGGCCGAATGCGGTGGGTGTGAGGTTCTTGACCGTGTAGCTCCAGTTGACGTTGTTCTCGAACATGTCCGGCGAGCGCACGGCTTCGGAGTACACCGCGCGCAAGCCGTGGCGTGGCGTGATCAGGTAGTTGACCGCCATGCGCGGGGTCAACGAGCTGCCGGACAGCTGCGAGTCTTCGAACATCGCGCCGCCCTGCACGATCCAGTGCTCGTCGGCGCGCCACTCCAGCTGGCCGAACAGGCGCCAGGTCTGATCGTCCAGGCTGCCGTCGAAGTAAGTCTGCGAGTCGGCGCGATCATAGCGGTAGTTCATGCCGCTGAGCAGGCGCAGGCTGTCGGTCAGGCTCAGGGTGTCCTGGATTTCCAGGTCGTAGCGGGTTTCGCGGGTGCTTTGGTCGACATCGCCGCACACCACATTGCTGCCACCCTGGTTGTTCCACTGGTTTTTGATGGCGTCGACCAGCGCCTGTTCTTCAGGGTTGCTGCTGCTGGGCGGGTTGTTGGCCCCGCGGGCGACCTGTTCGGCGAAATTCGGGTTCAGTTGCCACAGCCGGGTCAACTCCGGGCTGAACGACAGTGCCGCGTCGCACGCGCGCCAGACCTGCTGGCGGTCGAAGTGCTGGGCCGAGCCCTGCACGTACAGGCTGTGATCGGGGTTGAAATCGATGTTCCAGCGCACCGAGCCTGCATAATCCTTGGCGTTGACGTCTGCGTTGTCGCCGCTTTCGGTCACGAAGGGGAACACCGGCTGATAGGTGTAGGGCCGCTGGTTGCTGCCTTCCTTGGCCGCCAACTGCCATTCCAGCGTCTGGTTCGGCGCCAGGGTGTGGCTGACGCTGAGGTTGAAGCGGTTGAGCCGGCGGCTGTCGCGGTAATCCTGGCCGAACTGGTTTTCATCGAAGCCGTCATCCTTCTGGCCCGATACGGACAGGCGCAGGTCGCCGCCGTCCCAGCCCAGGCCCTGGCTGAGGTAGTAGTCGTCGATGCCGTTCTGGCCGCGGGTCAGCTTCATGCGCGTGCCGTGGCTGTCGGCCGGGTTGCGGGTGAGGATGTTGACCACCGCCATCAGCGCGTTGGCGCCGTAGCTGACGGTGTTGGGGCCGCGGAACACCTCGATGCGCTCGATATCCTCGAGCGCTACCGGGATATCGCTCCAGTCGACCGTGGCCAGGCCCGCGCGGTACACCGATCGGCCGTCGATCAGCACCTGCATGCGCCGGGCTTCGTTGACGCTGGTGCCGTGGTAGTTGACCGTCGGCTGGTTGCCGGCGCCGTAGCCGATCATCATGCCTGGCACCAGGCGCAGCAGCTCGGGAATATCACGGGCGCCGCTGGCACGAATCAGCTCGCTGTCGAGCACGGTCATGCTGCCCGGCACGGCGGCCGGAGATTGTTTCAGGCGCGTGGCGGTCAGAACCTGCGGCAGGTCGGCGTTGTCGATGAACAGGTCGTCGGCAAAAGCCTGGCCACCGAGCAAGGCGGTCAGCAGCAACAGGCGAGGGTAGGGAGGCGTGCCAGGGAACACGATACGGCCTTGTATCAGGGTTGAAACAGGCATGTTAACTGACCGTGGGGGTTTTGCCAGTGATCTGCGGCATGAGTGCCGACCGCTTCACGGGCACTGCCACTGGCTCTGTCGCCTGCGCACCGTATAATGCCCCCGTCGCCACTTCATTAATGGCTCTAACGGATTGAATATGACTCAACAGCAACCTGTTGCAGTTCTGGGAGGCGGTAGCTTCGGCACCGCCGTGGCGAACCTGCTGGCGCAAAACGGTGTGCCGGTGCGCCAATGGATGCGCGACCCCGTGCAGGCCGAAGCCATGCGCGTCAATCGCGAGAACCCGCGCTACCTCAAGGGTATCCGGCTGCATGATGGCGTCGAGCCGGTCAACGACCTGCTGGCCACCTTGCAGTCCAGCGACCTGGTTTTCGTCGCGCTGCCATCGAGTGCCCTGCGCAGCGTGCTGGCGCCGCATGCCGAGTTGCTGAGTGGCAAATGCCTGGTCAGCCTGACCAAGGGCATCGAAGCGCAGAGCTTCAAGTTGATGAGCCAGATTCTTGAAGAGATTGCCCCGCAAGCGCGTATCGGCGTGCTGTCCGGGCCGAACCTGGCCCGCGAGATCGCCGAACATGCGCTGACCGCCACCGTGGTCGCCAGCGAGGACGAAGCGCTCTGCGAACGTGTGCAGGCCGTGCTGCATGGCAGCACCTTCCGGGTCTACGCCAGCAACGACCGTTTCGGCGTCGAGCTGGGTGGCGCGTTGAAGAACGTCTACGCAATCATCGCCGGCATGGCCGTGGCGCTGGGCATGGGCGAGAACACCAAGAGCATGCTGATCACGCGCGCACTGGCCGAGATGACCCGCTTCGCCGTGAGCCAGGGCGCCAACCCCATGACCTTCCTTGGCCTGGCCGGCGTAGGCGACCTGATCGTTACCTGCTCCTCGCCCAAGAGCCGCAATTACCAGGTCGGCCACGCCCTGGGCCAGGGGCTGACCCTGGAGCAGGCGGTCAGTCGCCTGGGCGAGGTGGCAGAAGGGGTCAATACCCTCAAGGTGCTCAAGGCCAAGGCGGAGGAAGTACAGGTATACATGCCGCTGGTGGCCGGCCTGCATGCCATCCTCTTCGAAGGGCGCACGCTGAACCAGGTGATTGAGCGCCTGATGCGTGCCGAACCCACGACCGATGTCGACTTCATTTCCACCAGCGGTTTCAATTGAGCCACCAGCGTCTCGAATGAGCCTTTAGCGTCTTTGATCAGAGCAAGGAGCGATACATGAACGATACCCCCGAGCGCGCCCAGCGCGAGTCGATCATCCTGCGCGTGGTGTGGATGCTGGTGTTCCTGGTGGTCTGGCAACTGGCCGAACTGCTGCTGGGCGGCCTGGTGCTGGTGCAGCTCATCTACCGGCTGATTTACGGTGCGCCGAGCGCCAGCCTGATGAACTTTGGCGACAGCCTCAGCCAGTACCTTGCGCAGATCGGACGCTTCGGCACCTTCCACACCGACAACAAACCCTGGCCGTTTTCCGACTGGCCTGCCCCACGTGCCCCGGAAGGTGAAGCGCCACATGCCGTGGCCCCAGCCCCACACCCGGTGCGCGACGAGGAGCCCAAGCTGTGAAGCTGTGGGTGCTACGCCACGGCGAGGCTGAGCCACGGGCCAATACCGATGCCGAGCGGCGCCTGACGGCCCATGGCCGTGAACAGGTACTGCGCAGTGCGGCGCATCTGCTCGGCCAACCGCTGCAGGCCATCATCGCCAGCCCCTACGTGCGGGCGCAGCAGACGGCAGCCCTGGTGCATGACACCCTGGGGTTTGCCGAAGCCGTGCGTACCGTGCCCTGGCTGACGCCGGAGAGCAGCGTCCAGCAGGCCATCGGTGAAATCGAGCGCCTGGGCCTTGAGCATGTGCTGCTGGTCAGCCATCAGCCGCTGGTGGGCTCGCTGGTCGGCATGCTCGAGCACGGGCACCTTCAGCAGCCGGCGCCTATGAGCACGGCGAGCCTGGCAGAACTCGAAGGCGATTGGCCGCTGGCGGGCCTGATGACGCTTCGCGCGCTTAATTCACCTGACTGACTGCGGCAACTGGCAGTTTTGCCAGTTGCCGGTAGATTGGATCCATTGTTAGCGTTGGTTCTGGAGCACAAGCGAATCAGTGTGGCATGGAGTGGTGGAATGAGTGGTCTGATGCCAGAGTTGTTGCGTTCGTTGGACCTGCAGCCAACGGTTGAAAGCGTGCAGCGCGGCGTTGTGCTGGATTTTGCCCAGTACAGCCTGCTGCGCGAATCGGCCGATGCCAAGCTTTACCATTTAATGGGCAAGCTGCGCCGCAGAGGCCAGCAGAGCGATACCCGCCATCAGCAAGGCGAAGACGATTTACGCAAGCTGCAGGACGCCTGCCTGCGCGTCTCCCATCTGGTGCAGACCAGTTGCCTGGCGTTGCGGCGGCTGGAGCTCGACTACCAGGACCAGCGCCTTGCCCGAGAGGTTCTGGAGAGTCAGGTGGCCTACATGCAAGCCTGCCTGCAACGTTCCCTGGCGAGCTTTGACAGCAGCGCATGACCTGATTGCCCTTGGCGTTGACCTTTACAGATGTTGCCGAGCATCAGCGCGATGCCGACAATGGGCCATCATCCCCGCTCCGGACCAGGCGCCATGTCGCAGCAGATCTTCTTCGCCCATGCCAACGGTTTCCCGTCTGCCACCTACGGCAAGCTGTTCGCGGCCCTGGCGCCGGACTATCAGGTGCAGCACCTGCCCCTGCACGCCCACGACCCGCGATTTCCGGTCAACGACAACTGGCAGAGCCTGGTCGACGAACTGTTGCACCACCTGGCCCGTCAGGGCCAACCGGTTTGGGGCGTCGGGCACTCGCTAGGGGGCGTGCTGCACCTGCATGCGGCGCTGCGTTGCCCTGAATACTACCGAGGGGTGGTAATGCTCGATTCGCCGGTGCTGACCCGTGCCGACCAATGGTTACTGCGCACTGCCAAGCGTTTCGGCTTCATCGACCGCATTACCCCGGCAGGCCGCACCCTTGGCCGGCGCGAAGCGTTCGCCGACCGCGACAGCGCGCGTGACTACTTCGCCGGCAAAAGCCTGTTCCGGCATTTTGACCCCGAATGCCTTGAGGCGTACCTGGAACATGGCCTCGAAAACGCAGAGCAAGGCCTGCGTCTGCGTTTCGACCCGGCTACCGAAATCAGCATCTACCGCAGCATCCCCCACGCCAGCCCGGCACCGGCACGCCAGCTCAAGGTGCCGCTGGCGATGGTGCGAGGTGACCGCAGCAATGTTATCCGGCGCCATCACACGCTGGCCGTGCGCGCCATGCCACGTGGCGAGTATCACAGCGTGCCAGGCGGGCACATGTTCCCGCTGGAACGGCCAACCGACACCGCCAGCCTGATCAAAGGCCTGTTCGACCGCTGGAGCCAGGCATGAGCGCGCATGTCGAGGAAATCCGCCTCAGCCTCGGCCATATCGAATTGGCGGCGCACTTGTTCGGCCCCGAGCAGGGGCTGCCGACGATCGCCCTGCATGGCTGGCTGGACAATGCCAACAGCTTCGCCCGTCTGGCGCCGCAACTGAAAGGCCTGCGTATCGTCGCCCTGGATCTGGCCGGGCATGGTTACTCGGAACACCGCCCGCCGGGGGCTGGCTATGCGCTGGCCGACTATGCCCACGATGTGCTGCGGGTTGCCGAGCAACTGGGCTGGCAACGGTTTGCCCTGCTCGGGCATTCGCTGGGGGCGATCATCTCGGTGCAACTGGCCGGCGCCTTGCCGGAGCGGGTCAGCCACCTGGTGCTGATCGACGGCGTCATCCCACCGACCGGTGCCGAGGCGGATGCCGGGGAACGCCTGGGGCTGGCGCTGCAGGCGCAGCTGCGCCTGGATGGCAAGCGCAAGTCGGTTTACAAGACGCTCGAGGAGGGCGTGCAGGCGCGTATGAAAGGCATGGTTGCGGTCAGCCGGGACGCCGCCGAGCTGCTCGCCCAGCGCGGACTGATGCCGGTCCCCGGCGGCTACAGCTGGCGCAGCGACAGCCGCCTGACCTTGCCATCGCCTGTGCGCCTGAGCCAGGCCCAGGCCATGGCCCATGTGCACCGGGTGAGTTGCCCGGCCTGCCTGGTGGTGGCCGCCGATGGCATGCTGGCACGTCACACCGAGCTGCTGCAGCAGCTAACCTTTGAACAGACGGTGCTGCCCGGTGGGCATCACCTGCACCTGAACGATGAACAGGGCGCGGCCCTTGTCGCAGACTGTATCAATCGCTTCTTTGGCTTTGCTTGACTTGCATCGGACAAGTGTCGAGGCTTGGCGGGTTGAAAGGGAGACAACCATGCAACTGCCAGACATTCTGGAGCTTCACTTCGGCGCCGGTCGCCGTCTGGGCCGCCGATGAGCGCGCCCGTTGCCATGCGCACCGCCGTTTGCGCCAGCCTGCTGTTCGCCAGCCCGTTGCTGTGGGCCGGCAACCTGCCGGTCCCCGTGGACGCCAAGGTGGTCGACCAGCGGCCGGTGGTCGAGCAAGAACGCATCTACCCCATGGGGCCGCTGCGCAAGATCAGCGGCCGCTTGAGGGTCGATGACAAGGTCGAGAGCCGCGGGCAGGTCAGTTCCGTCACCTATGAATTGCCGGTGGAGCGCACCGCCCGCGAAGCGTTCACCAGCGCCCGCGAGAAACTGCAGCGCGACGGTGGCTACCCGTTGTTCTGGTGCCAGGGCCGCGACTGCGGCGAAGCCAGCCTGTGGGCCAATGATGTGTTCGCCAGTGCACGGCTCAATGGCGGTGACGAGCAGCAGGCGTTCATCCTGCTGCGCCGCTCCGCCGAAGAGGCCGATACCCTGGTGGCGCTGTACAGCGTCACGCGCGGCAATCGCCGTGCCTACCTGCATGTGGAAGAGTTCGTCGCCGGCAGCCCGCTCGGTGAGCTGCTGCCCACGGCAGCTACGGTGCTGCGCGAAATGCGCGACACCGGCAAGCTCGACTACCCTGACCTGACCACGCCGCAACCTGCCTGGGTGGCGTTGCTGGGCCGCAGCCTCAACCTCGACAGCACCTTGCGCGCCAGCCTCAGCGGCAACGAGGCCGAGGCCTGGCGCGAGCAACTGGTCAAGGCGGGCGTACGCAGCAACCGGCTCGAGGTCGGCAATGCGCCTACCGACGGCCTGCACCTGGAATTGATCCGTTGAACGAGCGCCACCATGGCCAACAATGATCGCCTGCTGATACAGATCGTCCTGCTGGCCTTGCTCGGGGCTGCCCTGTGGGTGATGGCGCCGTTCATATCGGCGCTTTTGTGGGGGGCGATCCTGGCCTTTGCCAGCTGGCCGCTGATGCGCCTGCTGACGCGGGCGCTGGGCGGCCGCGAAACACTCGCTGCAAGCCTGCTGACCACCGCCTGGATCCTGATCGTGGCCTTGCCGCT
>Ga0256776_1000281_pt1 | contig 10697 bp, 1 predicted proteins | sample MC6MC0927MT_FD_186069 | JGI IMG/M metagenome (GOLD analysis project Ga0256776, IMG submission 186069) | Metatranscriptome of enriched soil aggregate microbial communities from Iowa State University, Ames, United States - MC6-MC0927-MT... | ecosystem: Environmental > Terrestrial > Soil >... | reverse complement strand
GCCTGTGTGTGTGACTGAGGCTGGGTTGGAGCAGCAGCTTGAAATGGCATGGAGTGCATCTGTGTCTGTGTCTGTGTTTGCGGAGGCTGACTCAGAGGCTGCTGCTGCTGGGCTGCCAGCGCCTGCTGTTGTATGGCATAGTAATGGTTGAATAGAGCGGGGTTGAGTGTTGTCGTGTATGGATGATTGGCAAACATGGACTGCATCATCTGAGCGGGAGGAGAATGCATGAGGGTGGTGGCAGGAGCAGGGGCGGGAGCAGGGTCAGTACCAGTGCCAGTGGCAGTGGCAATAGCGGTTGGAATAGTGGTAGCGTTAGAATGAGCGACACCACTCATCACTGCACCCGCAGTATTCGGCTGAGACACAGCAGTGATGGCAGCCAATGGTGACGAGGCCGCAACGGGTATGGATGCAGTGACAGCTGCACTCGATGGGGCATGCATGACTGAAGCAGACGGAGAGACTGACACAGCGGCGGTTGGTGATGGGGTGGACTTATCGTGATCTGACTGTCCACCACTGACTCCTGCTGACTGATGTGTTTGACCTCCTGTCTGTGTGTGAATGTGAGGATGTGCGGCATTGAATGCAGCCAGCTCTTGTTGATACCTCTGTTGATCAGCCAATGCTTGCTGTTCGAATAGTGCACGCTGATCCTTTGGCAGCTGTCTCCATTTCTCATTCATCAATCGATTGACGGACTTATTCTGAACCTGTGCCAGGGCCTTCATCAGATCCAATTGTGAGCGAGATGCTGCAATGGTGGCTGGTGGGACACCCATCGACTGTGCAGTCGATACGGCCTCCGCATCTGATTGAGCTGGTGTGTTCCGCAGATGTCGTACAAAATGTTTATAGGCGGATTGGGGAGGTCGAGGATAGTCCTTCGGCTTTCGACGAGATTTGTTACCAGTGCGGCTACCTGACGCAGCAGCATCACTATCAGATTCAGAACCAGCTGCAGTCACAATGCCCGATGCACCTGATGAAGTAGGAGTGGGAGCGAAGATAGGAGCAGCGGAAATAGTCGTACTGGAAGCTGGGGCAGTTGTCGAAGAAGGAGCAGCTGTGGATACAGTCATCGCTGCTGGCTGTGTTCCACTGCTCGATTGTGGGGCCACCGCTGGTTGCTGCTGTTGCTGTTGTTGTTGCCTCCATTGCATTCTTATCTGTGCATTGTACATCGGGTTGACATGTAGTAATGCATCACTGAGTAGCTGTGCACCAACAACAAGCTTGGCTGCCTCGAGTAACTCCTCCTCCAATCGCGCATCGAATACACGGTGCATGTAAGAGTTGAGCAGATGCCAGAGAACGTTACTATTCTCCGCCGTCACCAGCATATGTAAGTTCTCATACAGAAGGGTAGCATAGAGGCCAGCAGTACGAGGAGGGGCACCGGGTGGACTTGGCAGATGCAATACCGGCTCATGTTGCAATGGAGAGGGAGTGTGTGAGGAGGAAGCAGTAGCAGCAGAAGCGCCAGTTTGAGCTGCGGAGGTTGCTGGCTGGAGAGTGGAAGGAGCAGCGAGGCTTGCCACATAGGGAGTACCACCAGGTGCCAATGTGGCGGGTGTATGAGGGACAGGAGATGGTGCGGGAGCAGCAGCTGTGGCAAGTTTTGGTTTCTTGCTCTTGCGTGGCGCTGCAGTGGCAGTTGGGGAGGCTGTAGCAGGTACGGCCATCGCAGCCACGCCCACCGCTGGTACGGCAGCAGCAACAGCAGGTTTCTTCTTCGTCTTCTGTTTCTTTGTCTGCTGCTCCATCGCCACTGCTGCAACTGGCGTCTCCGCTACCACCGCTGGTGCCTTTGTAGCCGTTGCTGCAGTTGTCGTTGGAGTGGGCTTCTTGCGCTTCCGTGGTGGCTTTGTCGCTGGAGCAGCAGCAGCAGCAGCGCCGGAACCAGGAGCAACTCCTATAGACTGTGCTTGTGTCATTGGCATGGAGGGTGAGGGTGCAGCAACACCAGGCATGTGAGATTGAGGCGCTGCTGCAGTACCAGCAGAAGGCCAGGCATTGGTAGAGCTGAGCGGCCAACTGGCAACGGCAGCACTGCCTCCTCCACCTTCACCCACGACCGTTGCTGCGTTGATAACCATATTATTCGCATATTGTTGAGTTGGCTGCTGCTGTTGCGTCTGTGCTGTGATTTGTTGCATTTGTGATGTTGGTAATCTGACATCACCATAGGGGTAGGGCCGGCCAAGCTTGAGGCAGCAACGTGGACACAGGAAACTATCAAGATCCTGTGCGACCTTGGGATCGACGTTCACACACGTATCATGAAACCAATCGCTGCATTGATCACATCCAATCATGAATACCCCATCTTCATACGGCTTCTGGCATAGACAGTATAACGAAGTGAATCCTTCACACTCTTGAATATCCTTCAGATCAACCAACACTGGCTTCTCACCTTCCTGCGCCTCAGCCAACAATGCCTTGAAAAAGCTTGGGCCTTGTTTGGTATCCATGGCCCAGTGTAATTTATTCGTCCATTCATCACATCGTGTCGTCTCTGCTTGTATGGCTCGCGTGTATGGTGATGTCGTGACTCCACACTCCTCCACTCGTTCCAACAGTAGCTTCCACAGTTGACTGGCACGATATTTCTTATTCAATGCCTTCTTCTCCCGTGGCATCCATTTGATGACATTGACGATGCGTCGAGCCATGTCGGTATACATCGGACAGGTAATCATCAGATAGTGATTCTTATACTCAGTCTGTAAGTCAAGTAGAGCAGCGAGTGTGGAATGTTGCGATTGATGATGCATGGTTGCTGCGGCCTTATCGATCCATGCTTGCAATCCTTTGACGAATGCATCAAATCGTTTCCATACAGCTGCGCCACTGCCCAGACTATCCGCTACTTGACTGATTCGACTGCGCTCCAGCTCTGTGTGCAATGAGCCCACCTCCTTCATATCATGTCGGCGTGCATGAGGCAGAAGTGGGAGTTGTTCACGAGGTTTAGCGGAGCTGGCGGAAGGAACAATGGAAGCAGCAGTGGGCCGTGGGGTTGTGGCAGTGACAGGTGTGCATGGTAGAGCATGCACTGGTTGAGCTGATGCAGGAGTGGCAACAGTCGCGATAGCAGCAGCAGCAGTAGTAGTTGCGGCAGCTTGTTTCCTCTCTGCAGCTGCCGCCTTTTCCACCGCTGCCGCTGCCTTTTCAGCAGCATATTCATCCGCCTCCCCTGTCTCCTTCGGTTGAATAGGAATGGTGATATTCTCGAGCATGATCCTCTCGGCCTTCTCTAATTGCATCATGACCCGGACTCTCTCCTCAACCATGCGTCGCATAGGAAGGTCGAGTGGGATGCCCAGGCCATGACGCAACTCATCGGAGAGAGTGTCGGTGTAAGATTGATGTGCACGGAGAGAGGCCTCGCGTTGTGCACACTCATGTCGTAAACGTGACTCAACCGTAGAGAGCGGGGATGGGTGAGAAGCGATAGCAGCGGTGGCAGATGACGCGGATGAGGATGATGCAGCTGCAAGGAAGGCAGTATTTGGTGAGGTAGCGGCAGCGACATTGGCAACAGCCATTAAAGGATTCATGCAGATTCCCTGCTGTGTCGGTGGTGCCACAATGGTAAACTGTTGCGACTGCGGTTGCGGTTGTGCCATCATTGTATTTGGTTGCATTTGCGGTATTGGTTGCTCCTGCGGCAGTTGGTTGAGTGTCCGTTCCGCCTTCTGGCTCCATGCAGTAGCACGTGCAATGATCTCCATCGCTGCTTGTCTCTCTGAGCTCGATGTGTGTGGTGGCGCCTTGCTCATGACTGCCAACAATGATGCAAGCTTGGGACCACGCTGCTTGGCCTTACGTGATGGGACGCGCTCACGGTACTTATAGGGCTGACCTGTCTGACGACAGCAGGTGGGACAGATGAACTTCTGGTCGACGGATGACTTATTACTCTTGCCTGATGCCGATGCTGCGCTGTCATTATTGGTTGTTAGCTTGGTGACATCGAACTTGGTGAGAGCCAGACAGGGAGGATGGAACCAGCTGCCACAACGATCACACCCAAGCATCAACTCACCCTCAATGTAGGGACGAAGGCAATAGCAGTAGAGCGTATCACTGCCACCGTCATCCATCATGGAATCGTTATCGACATCGGCAGAAGCATCGACAGTAGAAGCTGTCGGTGACGCAGCAACAGCCGCAGCTGACTTCTTACGACCACGTCTCGACTTGCCAGTGGCAGCGGCAGCGGCCGTTTGTTCCTTACTCTGCTCATCTGTCTTGGCCTTCCGTCCTCTCCTCGAAGATGATGCCGCGCCATCAGTAGCAGACGTTGCACCTCTGCGTGTACCTGCTCCTTGACCAGTAGCTGTAGCTGTAGCCGTGTCCGTTGTTACATTAGCGACCACGCTCGATCCGCCATCTGGGTCATATGACTCTTTATGTGTGATGACGCGCCGCTCACGAACATTTGGCGTATGAAGTGAAGCAACAGAGCCGGATGTGGGTCGACCGGCGCGCTGTTGTTCGCGCTTGCGAGAATAGTAGAGACGACGAGCAGTGGCCAATAGGCCTGTGCTAGACTCGGTTGCAGCATCAGCAGCGGCAGGAGCGGCACTGCCATTACCACCATTGGTGGCAGCAATAGCAGCAGCGACTGTATCAGACGTGGCCACTGCCCCTTCCATACTATTGGTGGCAGCACTGATGCCAGCTTGATCCGCTGCCTCTGCCAGCCAGAGCATGACTTCCTCCGGTTGTTGACCGATGAGTATATTGGTGTGAGTCGAACCCAGTCGGCGCTCGAATAGCTGACGCAATCGATGACTCCACAGTAAGCCATCATACAGATATTGCTCCAAATGTTGAATGTCATGACAGAAGGATGCAATGAAAGGCGGGATGGGGGATGGAGAGGGTGAAGGTGAAGAGGAGGATGGAGAGGGCGGTGATGAGACATCTGCGGCAGCATCTAGCAATGGTTCAGTACAGATGTCATGTTCAGCCTTGAGAACCTCTGCTTTAGGTGTAGTTGCATTGTCGGCCATGTCTGCTGATGAAGATGGCGGGCTCTGCTCATCCTTAACGTCTGTTTCCTGCTTGACGGATGGGTCTTGCTCTGGTTGCTCCATAGCATCAGAAGTTGGCTCCTGCTTGATGCCACCTTTCTCCTTCTTTGCTTTCCTCTTTTTCTCATCCTGTGCAGTCTCAATCTCTGCTTCCTCCTCTCCTTCCTCTTCCTCTGCGTCTGATTCTGCATCTTTATGATAGCGACCGCCCGTTCGCGATCGTTCAAGTTGCAACAGACGTAGCTGTTGCAGATGAAGGAGGAGTGGGGTATAAGCGGATCCGAAGCGAGTGCGAAGGCTAGTGAGGATGGAGACGAGGGAAGCGAGAGGAACAGGTTCGACAGTGGGAGTGGCATGCGCAGACACAGTGGGAAATACATTGGATGTCGCCACACCCACGACTGAGCCTGGTGCATGTAATGCAGCGACGACGGATGCAGCGGCTTGTTCTTCTTTCGTCTTGATTGCATGCTGCATGGCGGCATCTTGCGCCAGTTTCGCCTGTCTGAGTATGTTATGAGCCTGTTCAACCCATTCGGAAGCCCATGTGAGATGAGTCAATTGCTCCATCTCTGGTATGAATATCTCACGATCCGACACGTCCTCCAGCAGTGAGCGGAGTGTCGAGAGAGCATCGGACATGGAGAGGGATGAAGAAGCAGAAGCAGAGGTTGGATGATCAGTTGGAGATGATCCAGTGGAAGTGGTAGAAACAGCAGCGGTTGCGGGTAGGCCCGAGGATGGGGCACTGACGGACATGACGGCAGATGATGTGGAAGCATCACTGGGAGATGGTTGAGAGGGCAAATCATGCGCGGAGTGCTGTTGTTGAGTTTGAGCATCGTCTGTCGATGTATCCATGGCGACAACATCCGATGAGGGAACTGATGTGGAGGCGGGCGGGGTGGGAGTGGGAAGGGTCGATGTGGGGAATGTCGCATGTGAGGCATCATCTGAACGCTCATGAGATTTGTTTGTTACATTCGCCTGCATCTGCATGAGTTGTAGTTGCCATGGCATGGCAGGTTCATTGTACATCGGTTTTGCCTTGTCAATCTGTTGCATGAGCGCTCGACACTCAGACGATTGCAATACCTCCTGTGCGCGCTGCTGCCACTCATGACAATCAATAATACATTGATCGAGTACATCATACTCATCCATCTCAACAAGATCGAGGCCAATGTTGAGATCAGCCACAGAGGGGTCAAGTGGTGAGGAGGGAGTGATGGCAGCGGCGGATGGGTTGGAGGATGAGGATGCACCAGAGAGAGGAGTGGCGGGGCGTGGAGCAGGTGTGGCTGGAGTGGCACGTCCTGATGCTGACTGCTGTTTTCGATATTCAACATATTGTTGATATTGTTGTTGCAACTCCTGCAATTCAGCCAGTGAAGTGCGATACTGCTTCTTCCCATCCTTCCCTTCTGTCGTCTCCTCATTCGCCCTCTCCTCAATGTCATCCTCCTCATCTTCACTCAAGTCGAATGCATCCATGGAACTGACTGGTACAGCTTCATCATCGGCCTCACTATCATCCATCATCCCTCCATCATCCGTGCGAGTCGATCCTCTCGTTGTGGCCGTATAGGACGTTCGCTTGCGTGCGCGTCGACCTGGCCGAACGCGTGAGCTCGCAGCAGTTAACAAACTGGTACGTGCACCGCCCGTCAATGAATACCGACTCACACGACGCTTCTTCTGTTGACGGCGGAGATCATTGAGATAAGGAAACGGCAATGCACGTCGTACAGCTGCTGCCCATTGTGTCGCGCTTTTCAATCTTGCCTGTAATGTTCGCATTGGTTCCACGGAGTCGAGTTCGCCACTCTGTCGCAGTTGATGTAAGAGTTGCTTGAGATCCACGATCGTACGCGTACGTGGTCCCTTCAATGCATCCCACGCCAGCGCCACACATTCACTCACCAAGCTTAGACGATCACTCACTCGATCCGCCATCTTCAATTCAAGATGAGGCAGCAAACGCTCAAAGTCGGATGGAGCAATGCCATAGCGAGAGAGCCAACTCCACGAGTCTGGGTCCGTTGAAGGGAGAGAAATAGCGGCAGCAGAGGCAACATCAGCTGCGACTCCACTACCCGCAGTGCTGGCATTCGAAGTGTTGTTGGTCTTGTCGGCATTGGCGGATTGCTCGTCAGATGGTGTCGGATGTTGTTTCTCGTCAACCTGTGGAGACTTTTCTTTCTCATCCATCTTCTCATCCTTTTGCTCACCATCGTTATTTTCCTCATCCTCCTCACCCTCATCATCATCACTGTCATCTTCATTCCTCTCTTGTTCAATCTCCGCATCCCGACTTGTATACAATCCAAGCAGCTGCTTTAACCTCTCCATCGTTGCATACCGATCCATGCCTCCATGCGATGATGAGGTTGATGTGGCCTTCTTACTTGCTCCACCACTGCGCGCTGTGGCAGAGTCCGCTTGAGAGGCGGCATGAGCGAGGTGTTTGAAGCAGAGAGAGACCTCCTCACACCAACTTCGTCCAATCTTGAGGTAGAGTTGAATGAGTGCATAGTCGGAGGATTCAGCACCAATCCGTGCAATATTCTTGCTCTGTGTACGATGCATGTGTGATTCGAGTGTTTCGAATGGGAGTGAGTGTGGTGAGAGGGATGGATGAAGGGTGGACTTTGCATCATGGAATAGATTCGATACTTTCCGATGCCACTCATGAGTGTTGGCAATGACACGCTCAACTCGTGACTCCTCATCCAGCTGCACGGGGAGTTGACGAATCAACGACAGCAATGACTCCCACTCAGACAGAGGAACCTTCGTGGCCTTGGGTGCGCATAGAGCCGCAGTACGATCGATGACCTTCTGTGCATCATTCATCACACGTTGTAACTTGACTAGACGTGAGTTCGATGGTGGAATGTGTGTGTCAGACGCCTCTGCCAATAGGTCATAGATGGTTTGTAATGTTGGTCCACGACGAGGTCGCTTCGCTGGTGTTGTTGCTCCTTTGGTGGAGAGTGCAGTCGTGACATTCTCTTTCGTTCCTTCTGGTGTCTGTTGTGATTGGGCATCGAATGCCGCATCCACTCGTGCGATCCATCGTCGACCTTTGAGGCCACGTAGGAGGGGTTCGGCCATATCAGCTTCGATCTCGATGGCAAGATCATCGAAACGCTGCAGCAGTGCATCGAGGCGTGAGAGCCAGTCTGTGATGCTCTCAGTCTGTTGGCGTCCCTGCCGCAGTACGGTATCCACCTCCTGTTGCCATAGCTCGCATCGTTCAATCTCACGTGTCAGCAATGTCAGCTGTGGCAGGGAGAAGCGGAATCCAAAACGAGCATGAAATCGTTGTAACATCAATTTCGATTGGCGGAGAAGAAGTTTGGGTGGTAGGAGAGAAGGATCGGTTGGTGAGACTTGGCCAGAGGCTGATGTAGGACTGGGAGAGACGGATGAAGGAGAGGGTGAGGCAGAGCGTGAGGAGAGGACGGCATGATGGCGCGCACTTGAGCGTTCCAGTGTTCGTCGTTGAGGTGGTTCGGCAGAAAGTGAAGAGCTCTTTTCATCATCGTCGTCATCTTCGCCATCCATCGTTGCATCGGCTGAGTCAGGCGATGACTGTTGAACGTCGGATTTCTTTTCCTCATCCTCCAGCTTGGGTGCACGACATGTGAGTAATGTGTCAATCTGCTTGGCGAAGTTATTGACATACTCGAAAACAGTACGTAATAAGACAGACTCATCACTGGCGACACAGCCACAGGCACGATCACATTCCTTGACCATGGAGGAGAGTATGGGAAGAGTGAGGGAGATGGAACGGAGCGAGGACGGTGAAGGGACGGTGGCAGGGCTGAGCATGAGTTGTGTATTGATGGCAGTTGGATCCTTCGCTGCGCTGACTATCTTATGTTGAAACGTCCTTCTCCACTCTTGTACTTTATTGACAATGGTGATGCATCTTCGTCGTTCCCTGGAGTCAATGGCCGGTGCCTGTACTTCCAATGCACGCAGCATCTCCATGACTTGATCCAAGGTCTGATTATCACGATGCCGACTAATATGATTCAACATGGGACGGACAGCATCCAGCCAATCATTCTTGGCAGATAATAACTGCTGAAGGCGTGAGAGATGAATGGGACTGACGGATTTCAGCGCGGCCGAGGCTCCTCCATCAGTGCTGCTGCTATTGTTGCTGTCGCTGCCATTACCAGTGCTGACACCATTCTGTGCGTCAGCAATGATCTGAATCACCTCGCGCAGCTTAAATATATCGATGCGAATAGGAGTGGGTGTCCGTGCACGAGGTGGATCAGTGGACGTGATGAGCCAGGGATAGAGGAAGGATGAATCATGCTGAGGTGGCGACTCAGAGCGTCTGTCGCCTGCATCTTCATCATCTCCATCATTCTCATTCTCCGCTGTCATCTCCACATCGCCATCAGACTCATCCACTTCGTTCTTATCGCTCTTTTCATCTTGCTCCTTGTCATCATTGGTATCAGTATCGTCGTTCGCCTTCTTCTCTTCCACCATCTCATTGTCCTTAGCTGCCGATGTCACCTTACTGCTCACCTTCGCATTGCCACTGTTTCCATTCGCACTCTTGTTGGTGAAGTTGGATAGTGCTGCCAGTGCGGCATCGATAGCCTCGACTGCTGATGCACTGTTCGCATCCCACACGCGCTCATCCAACTCACTATTACGAGCGTCAGCGAGGGAGGCGAGCGAGGTAGAGAGAAGAGAAGGAGAGGCGGCGTCAATATCCTTCTCCTCCTCTTCAAGCTTTTCTATCCGCTTCACTGTCGCTTGTATGGTTTGATGAGCATGCAATCTTCTCATTGCATCCTTGACCTCTTCACTCACATCCTCATCCTCCAACCACTGTCTCTCATTCGCTGGTGCAGGTGGCGAGGATGAGGATGAGGCTGGCTCCAGTTGCAATGCAGCGGCAACAGGAGCCATTAACAGTCTCTGCGCACTCTCAAGGTCATAATTGCATCGTCGAATGGCATGCATCACCTGTTCAATGCTGATGTGTGGATGGATGCGACGTGCACGAAGCAGGAAGGAGGAGAGAGCAGAGGGAGGGGGAGCGACGCGTGGATCCCATTGACAGGAGGCAGCAACTGAACTGAAGCCACGCGGAGCATACGGACCCAGCGTGGCTGTGCATGTTGGTATATTTTGCGGTGGCACTTGGAATCGTTCTGGATCGACTCGCGGTGGCTTATATGGATATTGACTGGGTAGACTGATGTCGAAGAGATCCACTTCCGAATCCGTGCTGACATCGGAATCCTCATCCAACTCATCATCCACGTCTCGCTCCCTAGTCCTGTCCCTATCCCTCTCCTTCTCTCTGTCCGTCATGCTGTCTGCGTCTGCGTCTGCCTCTGCGTTCAGACAATCGTGAGTAATATAACGTTGACCCAATCAATCAGGATGGACAATGAATGTGAGCAAAAGCAGTGTCATGCCAGTGTCAATGTCATGTCGAATGATGAATGGCGATGAGGCAGAGCAGACTGATCGGATGCGAGAAGAGGGTTGGATGAGGCCGCTGATTGAGGGCCCAAAATTTTATGCCAAATTGACCGGTGAGAATTAAGTGAATTCAATGCCGCGCTATTTGCCATACCATCAGTGATGCACATAAAATCT
>Ga0256776_1000280_pt1 | contig 10700 bp, 7 predicted proteins | sample MC6MC0927MT_FD_186069 | JGI IMG/M metagenome (GOLD analysis project Ga0256776, IMG submission 186069) | Metatranscriptome of enriched soil aggregate microbial communities from Iowa State University, Ames, United States - MC6-MC0927-MT... | ecosystem: Environmental > Terrestrial > Soil >... | reverse complement strand
GCCGAGCATCGCGGCCGTCGCGATCGCCGAACCGCCCGCGGCGACGCCGCCGGAGGCGAGCACGCCGACGAGCGCGAACTGCGATCCGCCCGTGAACATGACGAGGCTGAGGAAACAGGTCTGCCAGACGTCGAGGCCGGCCGCCACGGCCAGCGCGCCGAACGAGATGCCGTACACCGCCGTGGCGATGCCCACGGCGAAGCCGTCGCGGATCGCGGATCGCGCTGCGTCGGCGTCGTCGCCGGCTGCGGTTGCCGGGCTGGACAGATCGGGGCCCTGGGCCGCGAGCGACTCGGACTCCTCGGCCATCGCACCTCTCCTCGTCGGGATGGGAAAGGCCCCGCACTCGTGATGAGTGCGGGGCCCGTTCGCTCCCCCACTTGGACTCGAACCAAGAACCTATCGGTTAACAGCCGATTGCTCTGCCAATTGAGCTATGGAGGATCGCTTGTTCAGCACCGTTACTCTAGCAAACGCACGGCCAGTCTCCCAATTCGAGGAAGCCTCGGCCGACGCGCGGTCGGCACGGGCCTCAATACCCGGCCTCGAGGTCGATCAGGCCGGCGTAATCGCCCTCGCCGAGGAACGCCCGCACGTTGTGCTCGACCCGTTCGGCGAGCAGTGCCGGCGTCGTCGCGAGCGCATCCGCCACGTGCGGCGTGATGAGGCAGTCGGGCGCGCTCCACAGCGCATGCCCCGCCGGCAGCGGCTCGGGATCGGTGACGTCGAGGCCCGCCCCGCCGAGGTGACCGGAGTCGAGGGCCGCGACGAGTGCGTCGGTCGACACGATCGGTCCGCGGCCGACGTTCACGACGACCGCACCCGGCGCGAGCGCGGCGAGCACGCCCGCGTCGACGAGCCCGCGGGTCTCTTCGGTCAGCGCCGCCGCGACGATGAGCACGTCGGCGCCGGTCACGACTTCGAGGAGCCGCCCCGTCGTCACGGTGCGCTCGGCTCCCTCGACGGCCCCGCCGCTGCGGCGGACGACCGCGACCCGGGCGCCGAAGGGCGCCAACAGGCGCAGGAGCGACTCGGCGATGCCGCCCGCGCCGAGCACGACGACCCGGGCGCCGAACAGGCTCCGGCTCGAGTGGTCGCGGCGCCACTCGTCGGCCCTGGCGCGTCGTGGCAGGCGGCGCAGGAGCGCGAGCGTCAGCGCGAGTGCGTGCTCGGCGACGGGCTGCGCGTACACGCCCTTGCCGCTCGTCCACACGCGGCCGTCGCCGTGAGCGGCCGCGAGCACGTCGGCGAATCCGTCGACCCCCGCCCACGGCAGCTGCACCCAGCGCGTGCCGGGGGCTCGTCGGAGCGCGTCGACGAGGTCGGCACCGCCGGCCGCCGCACTCCAGACGATGCCCCTCGTGCGCTCGTCGAGCGGCGCGACCGTGCCGCCGGCGCGTTCGACCGCCGCGACGAGCCCGGCCTCGGCCTCGGGCACGACGGCGATCGGCTCGAGGGCCGGGCGCGCGCCCGAGGCGGCCGTCATGCGAGCGGCTCGGCGAGGTCGTCGATGATCGCGTGCCCGTCGTCGAGGGCGCCCGCCAGTGCCGTGACGTACGGATGCCGTGGGTCGTCGAAGACCTCGTCGATCGTGCCGATCGCGACGAGCTCGCCCCGGTCGAGCACCGCGATGCGATCGGCGGTGCTGCGCAGCACCGGCAGGTCGTGGCTGATGATCACCGCCGAGAACGTGTGATGGTCGCGAAGATCGCCGATCAGCTGCGCGACCGCGTCACGGACGCTGAGGTCGATGCCGGCCGTCGGCTCGTCGGCGACGAGCAGCGACGGACCGAGCACGAGCGCCCGGGCGAGCGCGACGCGCTGGCGCTGGCCGCTCGAGAGCTCGAACGGGTACTTCTCGAGCATGCCGAGGGGCAACCGCACACCGTCGAGCATGGTCGCCACCCGCGTGGCGAGCGCCTTGCGGTTGTACCGGTGGTCGCGCTCGAGGATCGGCGCGCCGATGATCTCGGCGACGTTGCGATCGCTCGGCAGCGTCGACGAGGCATCCTGCGCCAGGTAGCCCACATGGAAGCGGAACTCCGACACCTTGCGCTTGGGAAGCCCGCGCAACCGCCGCCCGAGCACGGTCGCCTCGCCGCCGGTGATCACGGGACGCACGTCGGCCGAGCGCGGCTCCAGTGCGGCCCCCGAGATCACCTTCGCGAGGGTCGACTTGCCGCTGCCGGCCGAACCGAGCAGGCCCAGCACCTCGCCCGGGGCGAGCGTCAGCGAAACGCCGTGCAGTGCGACGTGCGCAGGGCTCGCCCCGTGCGGCGGGTACTCGATCGACAGGTCGCTCAGCACGACCGGGTAGCCGTGGGCGGTGCGATGCATCAATCAGCCTCTCGGAGCCGGCGCAGTTCCTCTCGACGTTCGGCCTGCGCCACCGGGTCGGGCACGGGCAGGGAGGCGAGCAACCGCTGCGTGTAGGGTTCGCGCGGGGCACCGAGCACCTCGGCGCCGGTACCCTCCTCGACGAGTTCCCCACGATAGAGCACCGCGATGCGATCGGCCAGCAGGTCGACCACGGCGAGGTCGTGGCTGATGAAGAGCGATGCGAACCCGAACTCGCGTTGCAGCTCGTCGAAGAGCTCGAGTACGCGAGCCTGCACCGACACGTCGAGCGCGCTCGTGGGCTCGTCGGCGATGAGCAGTTCGGGCTCGAGGGCGAGCGACCGGGCCAGGCTCGCGCGCTGCCGCTGACCGCCCGAGAGTTCGTGCGGGTAGCGGTCGCCGTAGGCCCGGGGCAGCTGCACCGCCTCGAGCAGCTCGTCGACCCGCTTGCGAGCGGCTGCGGCGTTCGAGGCGCGACCGTGCACGACGAGCGGCTCGGCGACGCACTCGGCGATCGTGAGCAACGGGTTGAAGCTCGAGGCCGGATCCTGGAAGACGAAGCCGATGCGGCTGCGCACCGACCGGAACTCGCGTTCGCGGATGCCGTTCATCTCGTGGCCGAGCACGCTGAGCGAACCGCCCGTCACCTTCGTGAGACCCGCGATCGCACGGCCGATCGTCGTCTTGCCGGAGCCCGACTCGCCGACGAGGCCGAGCACCTCGCCCGGACGGATCACGAAGTCGACGCCGCCGACCGCGCGGAATCCGGGTCGGCCGAACCGTCCCGGATACACGATCTCGAGGCCCTTCGCCTCGACGACGGGGGTCGCCTCGGCCCAGCCCTCGGGTCGGGCGGCCGCGCGCGCCTCCGCCTTCGCGGTGCCCGTGCCGACGTACGGCACGGCGGCGAGCAGCGCCTTCGTGTAGTCGGCCTGCGGCGAGGCGAAGAGGGTCTCGGCGTCGGCCTGCTCGACGAGCTTGCCCTGGTACATGACCGCGACGCGGTCGGCGAGGTCGGCGACGACGCCCATGTTGTGGGTGATGAGCACGATGCCCATGCCGAACTCGTCGCGGCAGCGGCGCAGCAGGTCGAGGATCTCGGCCTGCACCGTGACATCGAGCGCCGTCGTCGGCTCGTCGGCGACGATGAGGCCGGGATCGAGCACGAGCGCCATCGCGATGACGATGCGCTGCTTCTGGCCGCCCGAGAACTGGTGCGGGTAGTGGTCGATGCGCGTCTCGGGGTCGGGGATGCCGACCCGGCGCATCACGTCGATCGCCTTCGCGCGGGCCTCGGTCTTCGAGACGTCGGCGTGCGAGCGCAGGCCCTCCATAATCTGCCAGCCGACCGTGTAGACGGGGTTCAGCGCTGTGGACGGCTCCTGGAACACCATCGCGACGTCGGCGCCGCGGATGTCGCGGAGCTTGCGCTTCGACACCGACACGACGTCGTGCTGCCCGGTTCCGGCCTTGTTCGACAGGATCACGGCGCCCGACGCGGTCGCGGTCTCGGGCAGGAGCCCGAGGATCGTCTTCGCCGTGACGGTCTTGCCGCTGCCCGACTCGCCGACGATCGCGAGCACCTCGCCGCGTTCGACCCGCAGCGAGACGTCGTCGACGGCCTTCACGGCGCCGGCATCGGTCGAGAACGAGACGCCGAGGTTCTCGATGCTGACCACTGTGTTCGTCGTGCTCATCGCTCGACCTCGATTCCGTGCTCGTCGAACGTGGCTTCGTCTTCGAGACCCCTGAGACCGCCGGGGCCGGCGACGAGCGTGCCGCCGGGCACGACCGACGTCTCGGCGACCTCGCCCGCGGACTGGGCGACCCGGCGACGGCCGCGCAGGCGCGGATCGGCGAGGTCGTTGAGGCTCTCACCGACGAGCGTGATGCCGAGCACGGCGAGCACGATCGCGAGGCCCGGGAAGAGGGCGGTCCACCAGATGCCGCTCGTCACGTCGGCGACGGCCTTGTTGAGGTCGTAGCCCCACTCGGCTGCGGCGGTCGGCTCGATGCCGAAGCCCAGGAAGCCGAGACCGGCGAGGGTCAGGATCGCCTCGGACGCGTTGAGCGTGAAGATGAGCGGCAGCGTGCGGGTCGCGTTGCGCAGTACGTGCCGGAACATGATGCGCGCGTGCGGGGCGCCGAGCACCTTCGCCGACTCGACGTACGACTCGGCCTTGATGCGGACGGTCTCGGCCCGGATCACGCGGAAGTACTGCGGGATGAACACCACGGTGATCGACAACGCTGCCGCGAGGATGCCGCCCCAGAGGCTCGACTGGCCGCCCGAGATCACGATCGAGAGCGAGATGGCGAGCAGCAGCGACGGGAACGCGTAGATCGCGTCGCACACGACCACGAGGACGCGGTCGAACCAGCCGCCGAAGTAGCCCGAGACGAGGCCGAGCAGCACGCCGATGAAGAGCGAGCAGACCACGGCGACGACGATGACGAAGAGGGCGGTCTGCGCACCCCAGAGCACTCGTGAGAGCACGTCGAAGCCGCCGGAGGTCGTGCCGAGCAGGTGCTCGGCCGACGGCGGCTGCTGCGCGCCGAACCGGCCGTCGGGGCCGCGCAGCTGCGCGAACCCGTAGGGCGAGACGAACGGCGCGAGCAGTGCGGTGAGCACGAACAGCGCCGTGATCACGAGGCCGGTGACGAGCATGCCGCGCTGGAGGCCGACGCTCTGGCGCAACTGGTGCACGACCGGCAGGCGGTCGCGCAGGCGCCGCTTGGGAACAGCGGGGACGGAGGTCGCGGTCATCTCAGTACCTCACCCTCGGGTCGATGAAGGCGGCGATGATGTCGACGATGAAGTTCGTGAGGGCGACGATCACGGCCAGCAGCACGACGATCCCCTGCACCGCCACGAAGTCGCGCGCCTTCAGGAACTCGGCGAGCATGAAGCCCAGGCCCTTCCACTCGAAGGTCGTCTCGGTCAGCACGGCGCCGCCGAGCAGGAGTGCGATCTGCAGGCCGATGACCGTGATGATCGGGATGAGCGCCGGGCGGTACGCGTGCTTGCGGACGAGCCGGTACTCGCTCACGCCGCGAGAGCGTGCCGCATCGACGTAGTCGGTCGACAGGGTGCCGATGACGTTCGTGCGCACGAGCCGCAGGAAGATGCCCGCCGTCAGCAGACCGAGGGCGATCGACGGGAGCACGGCGTGCGCGAGCACGTCGCCGAGCACGGCCGGGTCGCCGGTCATGAGCGCGTCGATCGTGTAGAAGCCCGTCGGATTCGGCAACGTGTCCATCGCGATCGTCGCGCCGGTCGAGGCGCGGCCGTTGACCGGCAGTACGCCGAGCCACACCGAGAAGATGAGCTTGAGCAGGAGGCCGGAGAAGAACACCGGGGTGGCGTAGCAGAGGATGGCGAAGACGCGGAGCGAGGCATCCTGCCCCTTGTCGCGGTAGTAGGCGGCGATGAGCCCGCCGGGAATGCCGATCAGGAACGCGACGATGAGCGAGTAGAACGCCAACTCCATCGTGGCGGCGCCGTAGGTGAAGAGCACCTCGGTGACCGGGCGGTTGTTGGTGAGCGTCGTGCCGAAGTCGCCCGTGAGCAGCTGGCCGAGGTACTCGAAGTACTGCACGAAGAGCGGCCGGTCGAAGCCCGCCGCGTGAATGCGCTCGGCGAGCTGGTCGGGCGGGAGCTGCCCGCCGAACTTCGCCGTGATGGGGTCGCCGGTCGTGCGCATCAGCAGGAAGACCAGCGTCACGAGGATGAACACCGTCGGGATGATGAGCAGTGCTCGGATGATGATGTAGCGGCCGAGGCTGGGGCCGCCCGACGATCGCGGGGATCGCTTCTTCGGGGCCGGCTCAGCGCCGGTGGCGGGGGCCGTCGTCGTTGAGGTCAATGTTCGCCAATCAGGGGTGGGACTCGAAGGCGGGTGGCCCGCTCGCGGAGGAGCGGACCACCCGATTCATCGCTGAAGCGACTCTATCCGGCGGTTCAGCCCTTCGTGAGCGGGGCGAACCGGAACTTGAACGAACCGTCGAGCACGGCACCGTCGATGTCGGTGCCGGTGACCACGACCTGCGCGCCCTGGAGGAACGGAACGGTCGACAGGTCGGCCGCCACCTTGTTCTGGATCTCCTCGATGAGCTTGGTGCGTGCCGCGGGGTCGGGCGTCACGGCCTGCTCGAGGATGAGGTCGTTGACCTCCTGGTTGACGTAGTGGTTGCTGAGGAAGTTGTCGATCAGGAAGAACGGCGTCAGGTAGTTGTCGGCGTCCGAGTAGTCGGGGAACCAGCCGAGCTGGTAGGCCGGGTACACGTCGGCGACGCGGTCCTTCGAGTACTGCACGTACTCGGTCGACTGGAGGTCGACGTTGAACAGGCCGTCGGCCTCGAGCTGGTCCTTGATGAGCGCGTACTCGTCACCCGAACCGGGGCCGTAGTGGTCGGTGTTGTACTGCAGGTGCAGGTCGACCGGGATCGACACGCCCGCATCCTCGAGCGTCTTCTTCGCCTTCTCGGCGTCGGGACCGCCCTGGCCGTCGCCGTAGAGGTCCTTGAGCGGCTCGACCGCGCCGGCCAGGCCCTCGGGGACGTACGAGTACAGCGGGGTGTAGGTGCCCTTGTAGACCTGCTCGCTCAGCGCGTCGCGGTCGATGAGGTCGGCGAGGGCCTGACGGACGGCGAGCGCCTTGGCCGGGTCGGCCTCGGCGGTCTTCGCACCGAACGGCTGCGTGTCGAAGTTGAAGACGATGTACCGGATCTCACCACCGGGACCGTCCACGACCTTGACCTTCTTGTTGCCCTTGAGGTCGTCGATGTCGGTCGCCGAGAGGCTGCGGTAGGCGACGTCGATGCCGCCCTCCTGCACGTCGAGCTTCATGTTCGACGAGTCGGCGTAGTACTTCAGGTTGACCGTGTCGGTCTCGGCCGGCTTGAGGAGACCCTTGTAGTTCGGGTTCTTCGTGAACGAGATCAGGTTGTTGAAGTCGTAGCTCTTGATTGCGTAGGGGCCGCCGAACGCGTTCGCGGCGACGATGTCGTCGTCACTCGTCAGCGAGTCGGCGGAGAACGACTCCTCGTCGACGATCGCACCCGGGAAGCTCGTGAGGATCTGCGGGAAGACCTGGTCGTTCTCGGCCTTCAGGTGGAAGACCACGGTGGTGTCGTCGGGCGCCTCGACGCTGTCGAGGTTGTAGAGCAGGCTCGATGCACCGTTGGGGTCGGCGATCTTCAGCTGACGGTCGAACGAGAACTTCACGTCGGACGAGCTCAGGTCGTTGCCGTTGGCCCACTTGAGGCCGGCCGGCAGCGTGACCGTGTACTCGGTCGGCGCGGTGAACTCGGCGCTCTCGGCGAGGTCGGGCACGACGTCGGTGCTGTTGTAGTCGGTGTTCAGCAGGTACGGGAACACCTGCGTCTGCACGGCGAGCGAACCGTTGTCGTACGAACCGGCCGGGTCGAGTGCGGTGACCTTGTCGGTCGTGCCGACGGTGATCGTCGAGCTCGAGGAGCCGCCGTCGCCATTGCCGCCGCCGGCCGAGCAGCCCGCGAGGGCGAGCGTTGCGGCCGAGAGCCCGGCGACCGCGAGGAGCGCGCGGCGGCCGTTCTTGGATGCGGATGTCATATCCGTCTACCTCTTCCTGTCAGGACTGAAGCGCGCCGCGGCTTCCACGGCGCGTACTCGTATCCCAGAGTTAGCACACCCATCGGCGACGGTGCTCGGACGGAGTGCCACCTGCCGCAATGTTTATTGATCTGCAATCTTCGACGCAACGGATCGCCGCCACGGGCTCGCTGACGCGGAATTCCGCCGTTCTGCGGCCTCGCACGGCACGACGCAGAGGCTCGTCGCGACCAGGCCTGCAGGTCACTGATCGGATTTTCCGATGCTTAATCATCGGAATCTCCCACTCGTCGAATACACCCGAAAGCCTGTCGCCCGCTGGTCGGACGGTGAAAGGATCCGGGGAATCACCTAGCCGGCGGCTATGTGCCGCCAGATTGTGTGACGCATGCGGGCTGCATCGTCCCGCGCACAAGATCTGGGAGGTTCACGTGTCACCGCACCAACACCGACGCAGAGCAGGAATCCGGCGGGGCGGTCTGGCCGTCGCGGCGGCCCTCGGCGTCATCACGCTCGCCACGGTCTCGAACGGCACCGCGATGGCGGCACCGCCCGACGCATTCGATCCCGCCGTGCTCGACCCGATCGACCCGCAGCACTGGGAGAACATGGACGACATGACGTGGGACGACTACGTCGGCGTCCCCGGCACGGACTGGGCCAACGACACCGAGGGGTCGGACCGCCAGTTCAACGGCGCGATCGTGCTGCTCGACTTCGAGAACCAGCCGTTCCTCGTCACCCAGCCGGAGGGCTCGCACCCCTTCGGCGACCCGTCGGGGCTCGCGAACGGCCTCGACCGCGAGGACGTTCCGCAGTTCTACCTCGACCTGCTCAACACCCCGAACGAGCTCAACCACGGCCGCACGATCAACGACTACTGGATGGAGCAGTCGGGCGGCCGGCTGAGCGTGCAGATGGAGGCCTTCGGCCCCTACCAGCTGCCTGGCAACATCGAGGAGTACGGGCTCAACGACTCCTTCAACAAGCCCAACGCCGCATACTGCCCGCAGGGCGAGTCGTGCAATAAGGTGCTGCGCACCGACGCGCTGGCGCTGTGGGGGGCCGACCTCGGCGTGCCCGACCCGCTCAAGGAATTCGACCAGGTGTTCTACATCACGGCCGGACACGACGAGTCGTCGACCTGGGAGGAGTTCGGGCAGATGCTGTTCGAGTCGCCCGAGGACGTGACCGACGACTTCGGCCCGCCCCGCGACGAGAACGGCCAGGCCCTCGACCAGAACGGCCAGCCGATGGCCAACTGGGCGAAGACGCGGTACATCCCGTGGACGTCGTGGCAGGCCGCGATCAACCACTGGCCGAACGCGAACTTCCCCTCGAACGGCCGAGCGGGCAACTCGACGCAGGCCGAGTCGTCGGGCATGGGCACGTTCGCGCACGAGTTCTCGCACATCCTCGGCATCTCCGACAACTACGGCAACCCGTACGGAACCGACGCCGACGACGGCGGCCCGCTCCGCGACACGAGCGGTCCGTTCGACGTGCTCGCGCGCGGCTCGTTCAACGGCCCCGGCGGTACGCACCAGCGCTGGAGCGTCCCCTCGGTCGCCGGTGGTTCGCAGCCCGCGGGCGTGGCGCTCCGCAACCGCATCAAGCTCGGCATCATCGACGCGGAGAACTACCTCAACCTGCAGGAGTCGCAGGTCGACACCGCGGGCTCGATCGTCACCGAGCTCACCTCGCGCGCGGTGATGCGCCCGGGTGAGCTCATGGGCGTCAACCTCGTGTTCGACAAGCCCGACGCCGCGGCCGCCGACAACTCGACCGGCAGCTGCACGCGGAAGGCGCAGTGGGACTGCGACGGCGGTTCGTTCGACAACTACACCCTCGAGGTCATCGACCGGATGGGCACGGACTCGTTCCAGCCCGACCACGGCGTCATGATCGCGAAGACGAAGAACCAGGACCGCAACCCGTTCATCTGGACGGTCGACGCGAACCCGCAGAACATCGACACGGTCGACTACGTCCGTCCCGACGGCACGCCGATCATGATCACCCGCGGTGACCAGCGCCAGCTCAACGACGCACTGTTCCACGCCGGCAACGACTCCGGCTCGGAGTACGAGTACGTCGACGAGGCCAACGGCCTGCACTTCTACATCCTCGACGTGCACCGCGACGACGACGGCATCCTGAAGTACGACGTCGCCGTGCGTTCGACGGTCTCGGCCGGCCCGCAGGCCCGCGGTGTCGACCTCGGCAAGGCCGTGGTGAAGGGCAACCTCGCCTCGCTGCACGGCCAGGCGCAGGCCAACGGCGTCGCGATCGCGCAGTGCCAGGTGCCGCTCACGAACACCGGCGAGGCCGTCGCCGACGCCGGTGCGAACAGCGACATCTACCGGCTGTCGACGTCGATCGAGGGTCGCGGCTGGTCGGTGAACACGCCGAGCAGCGTCGTCGCCGCCGGTGCGGGTGAGACGATCACCCTGCCGGTCTACGCCTCGCGCGGCGCCGACGCCTCGCGCGACGCGACCGTCACCGTGACCGCGACGAGCGAGAACGACCCGACCGTCACCGAGACGATCACGTGCGAGCTCGACGCACCGGGCAACGCCCGCTGAGTCGGTTCCACCGATCGGGCGCGCGGAGCCGGACCACGTCCGGCTCCGCGTCGCCCCGGTCGCGCATCGCCTCCCACACCACCTCGACCGACGGCCCGCCGACGGGCGGGCGTCAGGAGACGCCATGACCCTCCGCCTCCTCCGACGCGCAGCGAGCTGCGCCGTGCTCGCACTGCCCGTCGCCG
>Ga0256776_1000274_pt1 | contig 10814 bp, 1 predicted proteins | sample MC6MC0927MT_FD_186069 | JGI IMG/M metagenome (GOLD analysis project Ga0256776, IMG submission 186069) | Metatranscriptome of enriched soil aggregate microbial communities from Iowa State University, Ames, United States - MC6-MC0927-MT... | ecosystem: Environmental > Terrestrial > Soil >... | reverse complement strand
TCAGAGGTAGAGACTGAAGCAGAGGCGGCAGGCAAAGAGGCAGAAGTCGATGCAATGGTTGAGCTTCCAGATTTGCGCTGCTGGCCAGTTGAAGTGGATGGTTTGGACAGAGAGGATGTTGGCCTGGTTGCTGATGCGGATGGACTGGCTAGCGCTGTGGCTTCTTTCTCTTCCAATATTTGCGCGTCTACATCCACTTTGCCACTTTCATTGCCCTTGGCATTGATGGTTGCGTTGATTGCTGCGAGCTCGTCGGCTGAGTATTGTTTGGATGCATATCGTAGGAATTTGTGGACATCATGTCGTGGCTCATGTAGCATCGCTGTCACCATGCCGGCACGCTGGGTCAGGGAGGAGGATGAAGCTGGAGCAGCATGGCCATGCCCATGCACATGAGCATGCGAGGCAGAGGATGCAGTGGGTGAAGCCAATGGTGATGTCAAAGGAGAAGATGCCAAGCTTGTCCGACTCGGAGGACTGGTGATGCGAGGAGGACTATGGCTGCGTTTGGATGGAGCAACATTTGAAGGCTGTGCCGCTATCGCTGTTGGATGGGCCAAGGGTAATTCAGCTGCACTGGCTGAGGTTGTGATCTCCGAGTGACCATCCCAATACGACGCCGGCAAGACAGGTTGACTTTGACTATGTAGCAATCCACGAGTGGCATGATCATCTGATGTGCCAGTGACTGAAGCATCCGCAGCAGTATCAACTGTGATGGATGTATCAGCATCCGCTGGTTCTTCCATCTCTTCCCCAATGTGTAGCCCCTCTGGTGCCACGCCCGCTTCTCTCAACACCTGTTCAATCTTGGCCGCATGCTCCATCGCCTTCTCCTTCGACATCTGTCCTGGAGCATTGGGTGAGGCTGCTGCGAGTGCACTGACTCTGCATAAGGCATCCAATGTACGACGAGCCTTTCGGGCCATGAAGGCACGACGACGCTCGAAAATGGAGATTAAAGGCGAGTTGGAGGAAGTGGAGATGGATGAGGATGAAGACGAGGATGATGAGGTGGATGGATTCGGCTGTTGCTTGTCAGGGCTGTTGCTTCGTGAGTTGTTCGGTGAGAGCGCTTTGACATGGCGAGCACTGGCAGTGTTGGTTGCGCCCATATTCAATTTCGCCAAGACACTCGACCATCGATTATCCGCAATCATTCCCATCTCACTGAAGCTACTCTGCTCTCTCATTCGTGCCTCCTCCATGGCGACGGATTCCAATGCCTTCGTGTATGGATGGTCCGCCAGACCCGATTCACGCAGCTCAGCGAGCAGTTGCTCAAACCGCTCCGACACGAGCAAGGGAGGACGGGGACCAGGACGACGAGGAGAAACACGATCGAGTGAGGCAGTGAGAGTAGATTCGATGCCACCCCCACTCATCGCCGATGAGGTCGATGATGATGATCCAGCTTTACCTGCCGGTCCGTCTGCAACCGGTGATCCCTTCCATCCTTGTCCACTTGCCAAGTGTTGTGCATGATACAGATTCTCCTCATAGATACGTAAGCCATCTAATACACCACGTGTAAATGTCTGGGAACGAGGCGAGATTGCAACACGATTTGTGCCACTGCCAGTGAAGGACGACTTCGGAGAGGCAAGAATGGCCATGCTTCCAAATTCGCTTGAGCTACGTGATGATCGCACCGAACCATGTCCAATGCCACCACCACTAGCAGCAGCAGTAGGAGTCGATGCATTTGCATTGTGACCTGGCACTGGTACTGGTACCGCCGTTGGTAGCAAATGTGCCGCATCGGGCAGGACTCGTTTCTCCACATGTCTTCGAACTTTGACTGCCATATTTCTCAATCCATCCAAGTACTGTTGAAGGAAGACGAACTCCTCCGCTGGTGAAAGGAGCGAAGCGAATGCACTCACGGGGAAACAAACAAGGGTGCAATCAGTGAGAGCGGTGAAGGTCGAGGAATAGGCGAGTTGACACTGTGCGACGGAGGATGAAGCGGCACTCGTACTACCACCACCAGCAGAAGAAGCAGAGAACGATGATTCCATGACCCCTTCCATTCCTTCCAATTTTGCACCCGAATGTTTTGCATCTTCCATCATTGCTTCTCGTTCTTTCTTCTCCCTCTCACGCATTCGCTCCTCTTCATTCACCACATGGCCCAACAAGTCACGCACACCCAATGAGGCCGGAAGCAACGATTCCATCGAGGCGATCACACCGAAACGAGACAGAGTTCGCAGAGGTAAGGTGAAAGGGAAGGAGAGGGAGTCGTCTGGAGTTGGAGTGGTGGATGAAGACTTGTCTGAAGTGGATCCTGTGCCTCCTCCAGCTTTCCCTGCACTTGAAGTGGATGGTCTCGTTCCATCTGTTCCCGCCGTCTTCGTCGTCTTCCCCGGCGAGTTTGGTCCAGCTGTTCGTTTCTTCGTTCCACGTCTCTTACACCCGCTTGAAAGATACCGGGTGGCTGATCCAAGCTTCTGTGGCCATAGTAACCAGAGTTGTCCTCCATCCACAATGGGCGTCGTCGGCTGAAGCTCAACATTGGGACCACCGCTACTGCTGCTCATAGCACCCCCATTCCCACTTCCATTCCCACTTCCGCTTCCATCCGTAGCCTCCACGCCAGCCTTCCCTCCACCCAATGCCGTATCATATGGACTTTGAATATTGGAGAAGTTTCTCCAACATTTCGTTGCGGCCTTCCTGCCCACCAGTGGGACCGCTTCATGACTCCACAAGGTTGGCAACAAGATCGGCAAACCGTATTGGGGAGTGCGCAACGAACCAACGAGACCGTTCTTGGTGCGGATGGGCAGGGAGGAAGGATGGTAGAGTGAAGAGGTTGCGCTGGCACGAGTTGATGAGGACGAAGTTGCCGAGCGATGATGGATCATTGCATGCGCACGCTCCTCATCCATTCGTTGCTCACGCAAGATCTCTTGAATGGCGGTTGCGGAGGATGACAGTGGAGAGGATGACGCAGCAGCAGAAGAAGCAGAAGTCGACGTCTTTGAAGGTGATGAGGCACGTGTTAGAGTCAATGAACGACCAAAACTGCTTGAAGTGTCACCCAATTCCATGCTCAATCCAACTCCACCAGATCGGCTCACCAATGAAGGCAGAGATGATGATGAAGTACCTGGACGGGAAGGGATTGTTCGTCCCATGATACCACTCCTCTTATTCATCATGGTTTCATTCTGATTCGAGTGTCTATCTTTGTTCTTATGTTTCTTTTTCTTCTTATTGGATGGTTTGAGTGGTAATTCCATGTCGGTCAATGTCCAATGTTGCGACTCGGCCACTTCGCCCTCCATGATGAAATACACGAACTCGGCACGGCAACCTTGTTTGGCAATGAGTTCATTCCGCTGAACTTTGCGACGACTCACACAGGATAAGGCGCGACCAAACGAGGAGGGAGACCACGACTTGAAATACGGGGCACCACGAAGGAACTCCACGAGCTCATCCATCTCACGACGGTATTGTCGCAACGACGCCAAACAGAAATGATAAGATTGCTTCGAGAGGATAAGTAAATCGCATGTGGTATTGGTGACAACTGTACTTGTATGTAATCCTCCACTCGAAGTTGCTCCTCCTCCACTGCCACTCCCACCTTCTTCATCCTCACCATCCTCTGCCTCATGATTGTTTTCCGCCAAGCTCGCTTCTCCAAAGCTCGATCCCACAGTCAAGATACTTTGGACGCTTCCCAGACTATTCAAATAGGTCGCATCCATCTCCGCCAAGTTGATATTCGTCACAGGTGGAACGCGTTGGAGGTAGTCGGCATCGAGTGCATCATCCGTGAAGCCACCAACGACCACGACTGCTGAGCCAGAACCACCCGCACCAACACCACCACCACCTCCTGCTCCAGATCCATTCCCACCACTTTGGACACCAGACGATGTGGTTGCAGCAGTGAAATTGAATCGTAGCTTCGATGAGTCACTCTCCAACATCTCCGCTCCGTAACGAATCTCTTTCGATACTGGCACCAATGCATCACTACTATAGTTGCTGTTGATGCTGCTGCCATTTGACGTTGACACATCGATGATGGATTCATCATCGCTAGTCACCCCCTTGTTACCAATCGGTGCAGTTTGGGCAGAAGAAGGTTGCTTATCGTTCAGTGTGCTTGTATTCGTGCTGTCCCTGTCAGAGTCCTTGTCGTCTATCGCATGACGTTTTGGAGTTGCGGCTGCTGATTGACCCATGATACTTGCATCCATCTCCGGCACCGCTTCAATACTCAATCTCGCATTGGATGGAGCCAAAGACGTCGGTAGAGGCGTGAATGGTGCAAATGTCAGACGTGAGCCATCAGCATCGACACCGTTGGCTGAAGCGGTTGCAGCCGCATGTCGTGCAGCATTCACCTTGGCCACTGCTGTTGAGATCGATTCTAACGATGGTGAACGCAGATAGGCTGGAGGTGACATTGGAGAGGCGAGTGCATCATTGGACTTGGACGCATTGCCATTGCCATTGCCATCCATCGCGTCCGCAGCAGCAGTGTTGCTTTCATTGGATTCAGTCATGAATGTATTGGATGGACCTGACGATGTTGTCGAGGCTGCTGCAGCAGATGATACTGATAAGGAGAGTGGCGGCATGGTTGATCTCTGCTGCGGTTGCTGTTGGGAAGGAGACATGGGTGACTCATGAACTGATTCAAGTTTCACTGATCGTGATCGAGAAGTGCCGTTGTTGTTGTTTGCCACGGAGGATGGGATGGGCTTCAATGATGGAGTGGATGCGAGTGCAGGAGATGGTGGAACCGTTGATGTCGCTTTCGTGATGGCATTGGGAGGCTTGACATAGACACTGGCCGTGCCCGACAGTAGGATGTACAAGTAACGACCTTTGGTACCTTGTTGCACGACGACTCTTCCCCCTTCCAATCGCACATGTCTCACTTTATTTGCGATGATACTACGAATACTCGGATGTAATGGCTTCAAGAATTCAATATCACGCAGAACATGTTCCAGGAGCGACATCTCCCGAGCAGAGAGGGAGTAGGCACGACTTAACAGGGAGGATGAGGCCGCTGATAAGCCGACGGGATCCAAGGTGGAAGGAGAGGAGGAGGGAGTCGTACCATGAAGCTTGTGTAGGAGGTGAAGAATGGTGTGAACTTTTAGATGTTGTGGTACGGCATATATTGCTCTATAATCTTCCTTACTCAACGTGATCAATTCGACGACTTCCCTCGCGACACATGTTGCCGATCGTGGATTGTTGCTGACGATGGCACTCTCGCCAATGGGATCACCCGATTGCGCAACCTTCACACAAGGCCCATACAGCGCCTCCACACTCCGCAGATCCAACACTGTGCGACCTGAGCCAGGTGCACGGAGACGATGGGCACGAATGAAGGATGGAGAATCGGCACATAGCTCAGATAAAGGTGCATGAAATCTTGATAATGGGTTGTTCGTCGTCGTTGAAGACAGGAGATGAAGGGAGAGAGCACGTTGATGTTGTTTCTCACGTTCTTGCTGTTGTTTTAATTGCTCGACAGGTGAAGTGGTTGGAAACATGAGACTTTGAACCATCGCTGAACCCGCACCACCATTGTCATGGTTGCTGCTAGTGCTATTGCCAACTGATGCCGATGACCTCCCATCTGATTCCTTGTTCTCCTTCTCATCCTCTCCTGCTATCGCTCCCCCAGTGGCCGTGGCCGTCGTTCTTCTTCTTTCTCTCGTCTGTTGTTTGATTTGTTCCATTGGTGAGGTTGTTGGAAACATGAGACTTTGAACCATGGATGAACCTGACAAACCCTCCCCATGCTTCGGATGGCTGTCAGAAGTGGCAGACAACTCATTGCTGCTCTTCTCTTCCGCCAACAAAGACAATCTCTTCTTCTTGTTCTTGCTGCCAAACTTGGATGATGCGCGCAGCTTCTTCCTGATGTTGTTCGTGGTCTGTGCGGCTGCTCCAAACTGCATGCCACCATGTGGTTTGATATGGATGGCAACAGTGCCACTTAGCACGATATAGAACATGCTTCCCATGTCTCCTTGTGTACAAAGCACTTCGCCTCGTTGGAGACGAATATAGCGCATGCGGGAACAGAGGGCCAAACCGAGCTCGCGACTTTGGATGGAGAAGAACTTCAAATGGGACAGGGAGAGGAAGAGGGATTCAACATGATGAGAGTAATCAAGTGGAACAGTGGAGGAGGAAGAAGAAGAGGGAGTGGCAGTGGATGTTGTTGCTGAAGACGGCGATGGACCTGATGTGGCGATGAGCGCATTCGATGAGCTGCTCCTACGATCACTCAATCCTCCATGTAGCATTCTCCATGCATTCGCTTCCGCACCAATACTATTGTCAAATGTTTGTCGACGCCATTCACGATCTGGATCACGTGGATCAGGCTGGCTGTTGGAGGAGGGCGCTGTGGAGGGTCGTTGGATATCGGGCCCTCCTCCACTGCTTCCATCAGCCGTATGGGCATCGTTGGATGATTGATGCGTTGGAGGACGACTCTCCTGAGGACGGAGAGCGACATGACGAAGACGAGTGTCATTGAGCCGCTCACGAATGAAGGTTGATGAACCGATACTGCTTCCAAACACTGAGGAATGCGAGGGAGTTGTTGGAGTGCCAAGTGCTCCACCAGTTGATCTCGAAGACGATGTTGAAGGGTGTGTTGACGGTGACGGTGCAGTCGTCGTAGCGGTGTTGCTTCCATGTGATGTTGCTGGTGGCGATGTGGCCACAGGAGCGGGTCCATGGTATGGTGCTTCCATCGCTTGGAGGATCGCTTCGTTTGCCACACGAATCACCCAACAGTCCTCACGTGCGACCAACGAGGTCGTATGGGTGAGATGAGGGAAGATGGGGGAGAGGTAGAGAGGTAAGTCGGAAGTCAGATGAGAAGCGAGTGCATGGAATAATTGAGAGGATGATGGAGCGGCAGTGGTGGATGACGACAGGACTTGAGATGCACCCAAATGGTGAGGGGATGAAAATGAGGACGTGGATCCAGCTGTTGGAGGTGGTGGAGATGAAGGTGGCGATGACATTGACATTGAAGTAGTTCGTCTCCGTTGGAATGGGGGTTGTTGAAGAGGTGGTGGTGGAGAGCCCGAGGCCGAGCTATTCATGTTCATACTCTCCATCAATGGAATGCTGCCTGTACCACCGAAGCTCATCATCATTGTTGAAGGTCGACTGGGCGAACGTGTTGGAGTTTGATATTGGAGTTGTCCACCGGTGGAACTCTTGCGATAACCATACAACAAGCTGCTGGATTCGAGGCCACCAACATTCTGCGAATGACCTCCTCGGCCATCAGCATCCTTTCGAGGGATGGTCGTCGCTAGTGCAGACTGCATCGAGGAGAGGAGATGTGAGATCGCTTTATGTGCTGCAAGTGAAGCAGTCAATGGCGCATCCTGTGCAACAGTTGAGGGATAAGATGATGTTGTTTGTGGCCGCTTCTCATCACCGTTGTTTACTGTTGCTGCTGATGTCAATGACCCAGCTGTAGCCGGTGGCACTGTTCCATTGTTCGTTGCAGCGGTTTCATCTTCCCCACCATCCGCTCCAGGATTGTTGTCTAAATAATGTTTCGTTGTTCGTGCAAATTTCCTCTTCTCCTCCCGTTCAAGTTCCGCTGTGGCGGCCTGTGCCACGAGGAGTCGACATCGTTGGATGTTGGAGAGCGCACACTCCCACAGAGGCCACCCTCCAATAAACTCCGGGAACATGTGCACACCCAGACAGGAACGAGGAGGGAAGGAATGAGATGACGAAGAGGAAGAAGAGGAGTGCGAGGACGAGGGTGAAGAAGGTGAGGAGATATCGGATGAAGATGAGCGTCTGTCATTGCGCCGACCTGCCATACACACATCGTCTTCGTCCTCATCACTACTACTGTCCAGACTCTCCAATCCATACTCCATCAACAATGATTGAATACGTTGATTGCGCAACATGGCTTGTTGCTCCTCTTTGGTGCGCTCCTCCTCAACATCATCTGCCTCCTCTCCTTCATGCTCCCCCTGCTTCCTGTTTGCATGAGATGTCGGCGAGTGTGGGTGTGGGGATTTCGGGTCGTTTCGTGATTGTGAGTTATGAGCGAGTTTCGCGATCGCATTCATATCCTCCGCGTCAAACACACGACTCTTTGAGCGTCTTGATGCGGTCTCTTCCATGTATCTTGGTTTCTGTTCACGTTTCCTTCGTTCGATTTCATTCTCTCTCGCCACGGCCTCATCCATGTCTCGAATGATTCGTCGAAGTTTTTCACGCCTCTGACGACGCACTGCACGAACCTTCAGTGTCGATTGGCGCGATGGACAGGACATGGAGGCAAGCGAGCCAGACAACACAAAATAAGAATGTGTGGCCAAGGTGCCCTTCTCATACAGCATCTCACCTCCATGCACGAAATGAACCTCGAATGCTCGAGAGGCCATCTCCAACAAGACAGGACGACGATCGTGCATCTGGAAGATTGGCACGGTCTTGAGCAGAGACAAGATGAAGGCGTCATCAGCAGCACGATCCGACGCGGACTGCGAGAATGACAGAGCGAGAGGTTGAGGATGAGAGTGGAAGCGGGGATGGGGATGGAGTTGTTGAGATTGAGATGATGTACGAGATAGCGGTGACATGGACGGTGAGGATGGTGGCATCGATGACAGTGGAGAGATGATGGCAGATTTTGCTTCACTCGTTCGACTATTCTTATTCGACGATGGTGTAATTGTTGAAGCCGAGGAGGTCGAGGTAGGTGGTGTCCGCTGCTTAATTTTGGGAATCCATTCGTGTCTCTCCATCATTCTTCGTCGTACAATGGCCACATACTTCTTCAAATCTGGATAGCATTCAAATTCATCCGATGGTAAACCCGCATGATCCAGGAAAGTAGGCGAGGTAATGTGAGGGATGGGAGCATCGAACTCATTCAATGCACTGTCGTCGGAGTCAGAATCAGACGATGAGGATGAGGAGTCAGATGCGCCATGCTGCTGTTGTTTGGATTCATCGTCCGTTCTGGCCGTGACTTTTGCAGCAGCACGAATCGCCTTCCGTCTTAATCTCATTGCCTGTCTTCTCTTCTCTCGCTCATCCTCTTCACGACGTGCAATGTCTTCGTCACTCTCATGACGATATAACAACACTTCGAGTAGATCACGTCGAGTGAGAATGGCGAGTTCACTGTCGAGTGCACAAACGACAGTGGAGGATCGAGTAGGATGACGATTCTTCTTCTGGCTGGCCATTTGCTGCTCCTGCCCTTGTGGCTGCTCTGTGCTTGGACTGGAAGTATCGGCGGTGGGATCGTTGTTCGGGCCATTGACCGCATCCATGCCTATGTATGTTTCATTGATTTCAAATCCTTCTAATTCCACGCCATCCATCTCACTCTCATCACAACCATCCAACAATGCATTCGACCCAAAACAATCGGATACACCTAGTGTAGCCACAACTTCCATCTCATCGCTTGTTGCAGCTACGCTCTTTTTGGCCTTGCTTTTGTCGTTGTTTCCATCCTCATCTAATGATGACTTCGGTGCCAGTACTGAGCATTCACCTTGCAGGATGATGGCCATAAAATCCGCTCGATCCCCACGCCGATAGACCAGACTCTCCATTGACACACTGTGGATGGTCATACGCTGAATCAAGCGACGAACTAGATATGAAGGCAGTGTACGGAAGAAGGACAGCGGCTCGACCATGGATGCTAACTCAGACCAACGAGGATGAGATGGACGCATGCGGATTGGCTGCAATTGTCGGGCCAATGGACCACGACCCATACCCATACCCATGCGCATACCACTGCCGCCCATTGGCAATGGCATGCTTTGTGCTGATGGTGTCATGGTGAGAGGCAGAGTGGGTCAGTTAGTTTGAGCCGGGAGTTGTGAGAGCAACGCAATGGATTCCAGCCGCGTCGCGTCAGTCTTGTATGTCGCTCTCGATCCACTCCACTCCACTGCATACAACCTCCAACCGACACTCTGCAATACGTCTCCCTTCGCCCTCGCCACTAGGAGCTCTTGTCTGGATTGGATGAGCAAAGTCAGACATGAGGGTGAAATACAGAACACAACACACAGTGAGAACAGTTGATGATGATGAGTCAGACGCAGCGGCAGCGGGCTCAAACCAACCCGCAGAAGCTGCTTCATCCACCATGTACTTCTGCATCGACAGCGTCATGCATGACACCCACTAGTCACTCTAATCTAGTTTACTCACGCGCGCGATGTGGTATGTTGGTGTGTTCAACAATGGTATGTTGTCAGAAGCAGCGCATGCATGCATTCAAGCAGCAGATCAACCCTGTCCAAACTGGACGCGGTCTGACCCATCGAAGTGAAACAGACACACACAGCCAGCCACGTTGGCCGAGGCACCACGCCGCGCTGCACTTCCCACCTCATCCATACACAGGCAATGACGTACGAACGAATCACAGCAGCACTATACCACACCTACCACCCTGCCCCTGCTCATCTGTTCTCATGATCCAAGCATGTACAATTAACACGACAATGCCTCAGGTTTGGTCGATTGATGGGTGAAAACCTCCCGATCCTCATCCATCGGAGTGTTTCTGTTATGTTCATCAGCTGATTAGGCTGAGTCATCTGTCACAGCACTCACTCATCATTGACATTGTTTATAGAAAATTCTATTCTGAAGATGAATCGAGTGAAGAGCCGAAGACTCAACACAACGACCCATCCGCAGGAAAGGATTTTCTATAAACAATGTCAATGATGAGTGAGTGCTGTGACAGATGACTCAGCCTAATCAGCTGATGAACATAACAGAAACACTCC
>Ga0256776_1000273_pt1 | contig 10851 bp, 8 predicted proteins | sample MC6MC0927MT_FD_186069 | JGI IMG/M metagenome (GOLD analysis project Ga0256776, IMG submission 186069) | Metatranscriptome of enriched soil aggregate microbial communities from Iowa State University, Ames, United States - MC6-MC0927-MT... | ecosystem: Environmental > Terrestrial > Soil >... | reverse complement strand
GCTGGTTGTATTACATTCGCAACGCGGCATTAACTTTATCATTTGATCACTGTGGTCGTTGTCGTGTGCCCGTTGTGTCCTTCATTCTGCATTGTCGTTGTCAGTGTCTGCATCATCCACCGCTTCACTCCTGCCATCGACTCGTGGCTATGTGCGCGCTCCGAAGAAGAAGAAGAGCAAACCACAGATGACCAATCTAGTAGGCAGGGATCCTGTATGTGATCAACATGAAAATGACCTTGCGGCCACGTCACAACCAAAGCACACTACCTTTTCAAACAAACGCGAGGATGCATCAGGTACATCGCCTGCGGATGATGCTTCTTCTACAACCACACTGGATGCTCCTTCCACTCAACCGTGTCCTTACCCATGTCTCAGAGCGATCCTCCCGCTGCTTCATGAAAATGAAGTTCGCAACACCCATCCATCTTCGACCGTCTTCAATGATCTCAACTCACATCACATCGTTCTACCACCCGAACTCGTCAATGCACTCAACAAGCAGCAACAGCACGAGATGCAAACCAATGCTGAAGACCAACAACAGTCACAATTGCATTCGGCATCTACTACCTCACCGATCACACCTGCACAACAGTTGCCTCCTCATCTTCGTCCGTTTCTCACACGCCCGCCACCATGGTCAAGTCACAACTCGGATTCCGCTTCTGGCGCAGCCATCGACACGGAGATCATTGGTGCCTCAACGACAATGGATAGCATCCAGGCACCCCCATAGGAGAGTGCGTCGTCAGCTGATGTCGCTGCCTCACTTACATGCATAAAGCCTTGGACATTCTTCTCTGTTCAATTGCATCCTACGATCGAACCAGTTCCCATCCAGAGCCAACCGTACACAGAATTGGCGAAAGTGCTGCGTGCATACAACGCAAAAGAAGGCTGATGAGTTGCGATGTGCTGGTGTCTAACACTGATACGTACATACTTAATTGGTATCTGGCTAGTATTCTCAATATTTTCTCACCGTGTTTTAACACTCCGTGTTTAAATGTTTGAGCACCATCGCTCTGGAAGTTGAACGGCCAGTTTGCTGCCTTTGATTTGGATTGGCGGCTCCGCTCTCAGGTTCACTTCAGCTCTCAACTTCTGCCCTCAACAGTCAAATCCACTCACATGCCATTGCCATCACCACTCAACTCTGCATCATCATCGTCTGGATCATCATCAACCATGAAGAAACGTAAGGCATTGACTAGTGAATGGAATGCATGGTGTGAGGAGAAGGAGATGGAAATGAAAATACAAAATGACCAACTGATCGACGATGAGACTCCACAACCAACCACCACCACCTCATCCTCATCCTCGTCTGCCGCTGCTGCAGCCGCCGCATCCACACCACTCTCACCGCCATCATCGGACCACCACTCATCCACATCCACTCCCTCATCATCCATTGGTAGTGGTGTGTTGGATGATCGTGGTTTGATGGATTATTTATTATGGCAACAACTTGAGCGTCATCAATGCTCTCATCGTCACTCAAGTAGTAGTCGTCTGGGTCTGTGTCAGTGCTCCCACTGCTCGGCGTCAATGGAGATGAGTGGGGAGTATGGAAGGGAGGATGACACAGGCAAGATTGTGAAGAGATGTGCAGCAGCGGATTTCATTGCTGTCACTGCAACAGTCCAATTAGCCGAGGCGAAGAAGAGTATGATGGAGATGGAGAGGAAGATGAATGAGATGAAGCAGAGATTGGAACCGCTGGAAGGCTCAGCAACCTCACCATCAATGTCTGCGTCAACTGCCTCGAGTTCAACTGCCACAGCTGCAGCTGCACCATCATCCTCCATGTCCGCTGCAGCGATAGCACGGCTTGCAAAGAAGCGTAAACTTAGAGAATCAGCTGCATTCACAACAGCATCAGCGGCAGCCTCAACCAACGCCAGATGTGCGACTGCCACAAGCCGAGCAGCCATCTCGAGCAGCAATGCAGCGGCTGCAGCGCCAGCCTCCTCCGCAGCATCCTCCTCATCGTCCTCAGCTGTTGCTGCCTCCTCCTCTTCTTCGTCCTCCTCATCACGCTTCACTTTGTCCTCCATCCAGCCCGGTGCTCTGTCCCTTGTACTTGCGCTAGTGTATCGCTTCCTACCACTGCGTGATGTCGCCATTGCCAGCCGCACTAGCCGTGCTTTTCATGGTGCGTCGGGGAATCCATTGGTATGGCAAGGTGAGGATTTACGACGTGAGAGAATGTTGATGGTGACGGGTGGTTGGCGTGGTGCGGTGAAATTCACTCCAGTCGTGACGCCTTACGTAGGCCGCTCAAGTGGTGGCATGAATGAGCTGAAGTTGGACGCATGCACTCAGCCGTACATTCGTGGTCGTGCGTCGAGGAATGATTCGAAGAGTGGTCAACAACTTGTGTCATCGGCCATCTTTAAGAATGTAACCAATGTCAAACTGTATTGGTGTAGTCATCCAGTGTCCGGCATCAGCAGGAAGCAATGGCAGGATGCACTGAGAGAGACTGACAAGCAGAGATCCAATCGACACAAGCGGAAATTTCTACCAGTACTGAATCAACTGTCCGCGTTCCCTCATGCGACGACACTTCATACTGAGCTGCATCAATTGTTGAATCTGCCTGATCGTGATTTGATTCCAGATATTGGATTGATGGAGAGGATTGGCCAATCCAGTTTCTGGCAGCGTCTCCGTGTCCTTCGTATTCGTCTACCACCATTGACGAGTGGCAGTCGATTACCATTGCAGAGTTTTTTGGACATATTGGCCCATACACAACTGACGGAGTTGAGTATTGGTGGTGGTGATCATGCACCAACCAAAGCATTACCGGCAGACAAGCAGTATGAGGATGCAGTGACAGCAGCCAGTGACGCAGCGGGATCGGCGACAGCAGTAAGACTTGCGGAAGAGACTGCCAATGCGCCTCCACTTGAAGGTATGGCACTTGCCTCCCGTGGCGCGCATGTCAGCTTCAGCATCGCCAAGGCTCGCCAGAATGCTTCCAATGAGACCCTCGCCACTCAACTTGACTTCACTCCTCTGGCTCAACTCACCACGCTACAAAAGTTTTGCATCTCCTTCGCGTTTTCAGGCTCCCACACCAGTGATGCACTCTCCATGGCCATCGCTCGTGCACTGCCCAACTTCACTCACTTACACACATTGATACTCGTCAATATGGAGCTGGATAATGTCGAGGTCATGTGTCAACCAGACGCGTTGGCCGGACTCCAAAAGCTTGACCTATCCAGCCAACTGGGGACAGGACACGAAGCAGATTCTCTGCGCCGTTTAGCATGTCTGGCCAATCTGCGCCACGTACGAACACTCATCATTCGTAATCAAAACTTGAGTCAAACGATGGGACGATGGCCCTTACTACCGATCATGACAGCAAGAGAGAAGGATAGTAGTGCATTCCATTCATTACGATCGTATACCTATTATCGTGCCAACCATTATTGTTCTGACCGAATGAGCCGGATTCCGATTCCCATTGTTCCATTCCCCATTCCATTGGCCACACTCCCACCGTTGGAGGAGGTCTCCCTCACGCTGTGCACGGATGGACTCCTCCACTCACCCGACACGATGCAACAAATCTGTACGCAACTACAACATGTACGAACACTCAACCTCACCATCCATGTCGCGACTGGACCACCAAGTAAAGGATTTGATTGGTGCCGAATGACTGGTTGGTCAAGTATGAAGGAGTTGACTCATCTACGTATTGATCTAACGACGTGACTATCGTAAGTTGATGCCACATCATCTACATGATCTTCATGCACTCACTGACATGCCAAAATTACAACATGTCAATGTTGTAGGACTGGTGGAATTGAATCGTCAAGAATTAGAACAACTATTGACACTGCGTCCAATGTCCGATGCAGCACGACCACATGAGAAGATGATCATGGATCCAACACGTTATAAGTATGGCCGATCAGATGATGATTATGCAGTCGTGGTAACACAAGAGTCCCGTCGTGCACACATTCATGGTAATGCCGCCGCTGCCAATGCCACCCCTGAGCCGCATGACTTGCTCAATGACCCTCAACCCTCTGTGTCGCCGCCTGCATCAGATAATAGCGCGGCCAATGGAAACACTCTGAGGTGAAGTTGTCGGAGGAGATGCCGAACCATGGATGCGAGGAGCTATTTGCGTCACATTCCAACGTGGAGTGGCCACCTGTGTTGGATGGGCCCATGATAGGTTGAGTGTTGTACATGTTCCATACTTGAGTGGAGTGGAACGCCGAAGTATGGATGTTGAGGACGATGAGAGTTGCGATGTTGAATTAGTGGAGGGCGACGATGATGACGATGTAAATCTGGATATTGACATTGTGCGGCGTGATGGTGGTGAATGGAGATGAGTCGAGCCAGTGGGGATGAGGACATACGTTCATTCGCCTTAAGATGCTGTTTCATTGATTGACTCGTTAAGAATGATCGTATGGATGGAGTGGATGGATGACGATGTGATGACGTAGATAAGGGTGTGGCGCAAGGCGGCGAACCGGACGTTTGCTCGATGGTTGGAATGAAGAGTGGCAGTTAGGTGACGCTGACATTAATAGTCCGGGTACGGATCGAAAGAGTCGTATGCCACTGTCAATGTCGATGTCAATCGTGCTGCTCAGCGGCGTCGGCGGAGAGAGGAAGTGCGAGGCAGGAATGAGGTATAGACTGGAGCAGGATAATGTAGAACATGTCGCACAACCATGCCACAGTCGCAGAAAACAGCCGATGAGTGATGGCAACCGGTTGGCATCAGTACTGATGAAGCAGAAGCACTCAGGTCAGCTCCCAGGCCAATACCGATCATTCATGGCCCAGTGCTCCCAGCGTTAGCTACTGTGCTGCATGATGATCATTCTTTTATTCATTCTTCTCTCGGTTTATGCAACGTACTGAAGAATCCATTCGCGCCATCCTGGCCCTCACATCTGTGAGACTGCAACAATGCGATTGGTATGCATCTTGCAGCAGCATTCGTAGTTCCGCTAACGAGTTCGTTCCTGCAGCGGCGTAGACCGTGGTTAACTGAGCGTTGGTTCTCGCCAATCGAACGTAAGAGAGAAAGCGTTCGAATCATTTTCCACCGTCGACGGTGGAGCGGATATAAGTTTCCAATTGTGCCCAGGTACAGACTGAGGGGATTCCGCCAAACATTTGACCAATGCTGGTGAGCAAGACAGAGATCGAGTTTCACTTGCAAGATGCACATCAAAGCCATTCTCGCGAAGGGTAAGGGCACATTGCTGCACTCGTAAGCACTTGCTGAGAAATAGTGCGCGGCTACTATCGCTGCATGGGGGTCGGTTGGCGCTTCTTCGAATTCGACAGTCGGCAGATTTCTCATCGTCATCATGATCACCGGCTGGAGCGGATGCTATTTGTTCTGAGACAATCGCACAGAGTAGATATGCGTCACAGTCCGATGCGTAGGATATAGCATCTTGTGCCTGTTGCTGGACGTAACTCGCCCGTTTCCTATCATGGAAGGTCGCTTGAGACATTTGAGAAAAAACCGAGAGCAGAGCATCTACGAGCAAACTGTGTTGCTCCTCATTTAAATCGTGCATGGACAGCCGACTACCGAGTAGCTCCTGGAGTTCCCTGCGCTTGCCATGAGGATTTGTTGCCTCGACGACATAGTCAGCATAGGGCCGGCACCAGTAGAATGGAAGCAACGCATCACGGCATTCCCGGATGACATTGTAATCCCAGAAGTCGTTATGATTTTGTGGTGACAGCACGTCGGTGAGCAGGCTTTCCATAGTGCCTCGGTCAATTTTGATACGAGCCAAACAAATAACAATCGACGCGGCGCGCTTTTCAATCGACAAAGTCCGTCCTCCACCGATGCCAGTTATCTGGTTCAATGCTGACGACAATAACTTGACCCATGCCCCTCCAGCAGTGGACTTTACCCAACTATCCGCCCATCCATTCTCAATTACGAACCAAACTCTGGACAGAATCAGATTCATCCAACTGCCGCTGCTAACTATGGTGTCTGCATCAAATTTACAAATCTCCGCGAGAAATAGGCTGACCCATTCGCTTCTCTCACTCGTGCAATGTGTCGCCAAGTGGAAGCGAAGGAAATGAGACAGCTCAGCGTCGCCACTACGGGGGTCCTTCAGCCATGATTTCACATCGGCGTCAAACATGTCAGCAGCCTTTTGGACGCGCATGATGTTCAGCAACTCAGTTGGATCAACATTCTCTGCTTGTTGCAATGACTGTAACAGCAGGAGCGGCTGCTCAATGAAGGGTGGAAGTGAAGCAAACCACTCCAACTGATCATGGTTGATGTCGTCAAGCTTGCTAGCTAAAGAAGCAATGAATTGAGACAGACTTCTCTCGTCTGCCTGGTTGGGTCCTGATGTCATCGTCGGCCAGGTCGCATGGATGAGGGCCAGACTCTCCAATGCGCTGCAACGGGCACGATTCGGTCCCACCTCCGGGTCGGACAGCGCTTTGCCCGTCGTATACCTTCGAGTGAGAAGTCCAACGAGTGTACCGACAATTTCGTTATCTCCATGCCCCACGGCACCCAGCTGCTCGGCAACCGCCTGCTGCACCAAAAACAGACCCTTGGACGACCTTTGGTTGGTCAGAGCTAACAGCCATTGTTTGAACGACGTTACACCAGCGCCATTTAACTCGTTCAATTTCACATTCTTGACCATCATAGCCTTCTCTCGCACGAACTTGGCATGGTCCAGCTGAGGAGGTTTGAACTCACCAGAGCCCGTGCTGTCGTTTGCTCCATCCCAACGTTGGCGGGTTGGTTGGTCACGTTGCGCGCGAATGTCGAGCAAAAAGTTCAAGTCGTCACCACCTTCATCGCGACGGTGTCTGGGCTGCTCGCCTTCTTGTCCAGCATTGCCATGTTGAGATAACATCGGTGTTGCGTCTGTATCACCGACGCCTGGAAAGAGTTGAGCGAAGACGTCATCCTTTGTATGGCGTTTGCAGCTCGTGAGCAAGTTACCGCTCACAATGCCAAGAACATCTTGAGGCGCCTTCAGCAGCGCGCTCCACAGATGCCACGAGACGGAGGGCTTGTAGGAACAGAAGGAATCACCATATGAACTAATACCAGATAGAAACTCAAACACGAGAGAGAATCGCGTTTGGTAGCGGCGCGCTGAGATGAATGATACAGTCTGCTGCGGACAGGACTGCAGACGATGAGCAAGGAAAAGGGCAGCCAAATACTCAGCATATGTCTGATGCCTAAATCCACGATCATCCAACAACTGAAGAATTCCTAAATCCTTTGCAAAGCTGTCCTCCCCCAGTTTCGGTATTTTCCCTTGGAACAGGAATGAGTAAGCGGCGTCCTGAAGTGCAGCAACATACTTATGACTCAATGTGCAGACGGTCGACTCGGACACCAAGGACACTTCCAGCCGTTTATCTGGCTCATGACTCATTCGAAAGCGCACGTACAGAAGCTTACGTAAGCGACTAATGACGAAGAGCCGATACAGATGATGACGTCTCAACCCACTATCCAAAGGGTCAGTGACGCTGCTGGCTGAACTGAGCTGGCCGTACAACCGAGCCAAGAACGAGGGTTTGAACGCCTGACAAAGAAGGTAGCATTGCAACGGTAGGCCAATGGCATCGAATACATCCCTGCGATTTTGAATGAACGCAAGGACCCTGTCCGTAAAATCCTTGATGATTCCAGCTCGTGTCGAGTCAGGCCCACTACTTTCTGATGTGTCGTCTAGCTCCATTTTCTCGCACTGTTTATCATTGTCATTCGAGCCGACAGGCGCGTTGTCTTCATAGGACCCATAAAATGTTTGAATGAAACGCTCTACGTCATTTGGACTGAAATGGTTCAATGCGTACACCGCTGTGGCTTTCAATGCTTCAATGCTCTGATCCAATGGGCGTGTGGTGACGATTGCATGACCATAATCTGCGATGGCATGAAGGAGGCGCGACAGAGCCCGTCGACTACGCTCAACCATAGTCACCTCATCCCACGCATCCAACAAGAACAACACACGATGGCGTCGCAAATCGGACTCGACTATCGGACGCAACACGCTGTCGTGACTGACACCAAGCTCATTGCACACAACATCCAAGAGAGCACGTGAACTGCCCGAAACGATATCCATTACGGCCAATGAGCGGAATGGTAGAAAGATTGCATGGGAGTACTGCACGTGAAGTGGTGGAATCTCATGTGGGTTATCCGACCGGTGCCTGTCATTAATGTGCTGTGTGAATTGGTTTCGAATGACTTTGAGAACGGTGCTTTTCCCAGCTCCACCTTCCGCTGTGATGAGCGTGATCCCAGCATCACGCTGCACACGATCCAACTCTTGCATCAGGGCCAACTCATCTGCATCAGACATGGTGTCGTCACCAGGTGGAAAGGCACGGAAGGTAGTTGTGAGGACAGGTTTATACAAGACGCGTCGTTCTGAGTGACCTTCACGCTTGTCCCGCTCAAAGGTATGGCATGAGGCTTCTAGCCGCACAGAGGTGAGGAGAATGATATGTGAGATGTCAAAAAGACGTTTTTGCTGGATCGACGACCAGGACGCGCACTTGCCATCCGGATCAAGAAGGACAGTGGGGTTCCCTTGCTCGAACAGCTGCTTCTTGTTCCCACTTGCACCTGATAGATACGCTCGAATGTCGATCACACTCTTGTCCAAATGTGTAGCTTGGATTTCCACCAACTCTCGCCTGTCGCTTGCCCCAGACGACTGACCTCCTTTGCTTCCAGCAGCATGTCTCTTTTGCCTGTCATCAAACTTCTCTTTGATGGATCGCAAAACAGATGAAAATTCACTCTGCTCGCTGACGATGCATTTGCTGCCCGTGAGGGATGGGTCGAAAAGGATGGTGCTGATGGAATACAGAGGAAGGCATCGGCGTGCCCGAAGAGGAACATACTCAACTCCAGGCTCCAGCGAGTTGTGGACGTACTGGCTGTTGAGAGGAGAGGCAGATGGCACACTTTCCATTGGTGACGCATCCATAGTTAGTTTGCACAGCTTGAGCAGAGACCTGGGCATTGACATCACTTCTTGCATGCCCGGGTCAAGGCGTTCGCCTGATTCGTCCTTGTGTAATAGCGCATGGCGACGAGCACCGATCTGCACAACCTTGTCAGTCAGAGAACGTTGGCGTAAATGTTCTAGAATTTCGTTGTCCGACAATGGAGGGATGTTGATCAGATGGGGAGGCAAATTGGGAAGATTTACGGACCACTTCGGAACGGACTCACTGCGTGCCAGCAGAAGTAGACGGCTATACTTGGCAACGGCTACCAAAGCATCAACAAGGACGGGGTCGAGCTCTGAAGTTCCATTCAAACCGTCCACACATATGAGACGAAGATAACGGCCAACGCCCGACGAGAGTTTGGGTACGGCAGCCAGGAACTTACCTGAATTGCTGAAGTAGAGATACTCTCCACTTTTGATTTTCGTGCTTCGCTGCAAACATACCGCCAGACAACAGCTCTTCCCCACATCAGTAATACCGTACCAGCACAGGATGCGTTGGTTGACGTTCGACAATGGCGTAGTTAATGCCGTGAGGAGTGTTTCTCTGTTGATCCATGGACTGTCCTCGCTCCCAAGTGACTTTGCGATCTCACCCAAAGCATACTGACTAGCACCAGCAAGTTGGGGTAGAGTGCTACACAGCTTCATGAAGCGTTTGACATGATCGATGACAGTTGTGTTCGTCCATACTTCAGCTTTGCGTAATACACGAAACCAACGCCATACTTCGCTCACAAGCATATCGAACACTGGTTCAAGAGCAGGACCTGGGATATCGCTGAAACACGACTTGAGCTTCTTTCGTACCACATCCTCCAACTCATCCGCGCTAGGCCGGCTATCTGCCAAACGGAAATGCTGACGGAAGAACGTGACCATGTGCTGATCCAATGTGTTCCGCGACATCGCGCCACGGGCTCTGATGTATTCCGCAGCCCTATACTTCGTTGGATTCTGCTTGTTGGCTTTCAACATGGGATCATCAATGCTTTGATCGTCTCCCTCTGCTTTGTCGTCTTGTTGCTGCTTGCTGTTATTCTTGTTCTTCTGTTGTTCTTCAGCGATTCGCAACGCTCGTTCGGTCAAAGTCGAATACCTGTCAAACTGCTCCACGAGCTTGCGCCATACTGGGTGACTAGGATTGCCGACAATTTCCTTCCGTAGAGAGCGATAGCCAAGGTCATCTGGATCCGTGAACAAGGCGCCCAGTCCTGCGTCCATGGGTCGATTGGTATAGAACACACAAAGCTCTGGACCCTGCCCTTTGGGTAGTGGGGAAAGTGGAGGCGGTAACTTGTTGAAATAACCGGATACAAACAGGAACCAATCATCGAAGTACAACCACGGTTGGATAGGCCCACTCATGTTGAAAAGACTTCCGTTGTTTAACTCCTCGTTCTCGGTGTTGTGCTTGAGCTGCAGGAAGTGTCTTGTAACAGCGGACTGAGTGAAGCACGTGAACACGATGTCATCCAATGCACCAAGCTGGGCAACTTCAAGCATTACCTCAAACTTGAGATTATTCCGAATTGCAGGGAGCATATACTGAAGCGCAACCAGAACTTGATAGTAAGGGCCTCGCAATGCGCCTTTCAAACTCGATCGACAACAATACAGCGGGAGAGTAACCAATGGCGTTGACGCGCCTGATGATGACGGCGCTGCTGCTGCTGCTGCTGCTGCTGCTGCTGCTGCTGATGATGATGATGATGATGATGATGATGATGATGATGATGCGGTTGCTGTTGTTGCTGCTGCTACTCGTGATGATGCAGATGGAGCATTAGCG
>Ga0256776_1000272_pt1 | contig 10853 bp, 12 predicted proteins | sample MC6MC0927MT_FD_186069 | JGI IMG/M metagenome (GOLD analysis project Ga0256776, IMG submission 186069) | Metatranscriptome of enriched soil aggregate microbial communities from Iowa State University, Ames, United States - MC6-MC0927-MT... | ecosystem: Environmental > Terrestrial > Soil >... | reverse complement strand
CTCGGGTCGGCGGGGCGCCCGGCGCTCGTCGTGCCCGCCCCGTGCACCGGTGAGGGATGCCTCGGCGAGCGCCTTGCGCTCCTGGTTCGCCGCCCAGCCGAGGCCGATGAAGGCGAGCAGGGCGAACACGAACCACTGCAGCGCGTACGACAGGTGCGGGCCCTCGTCGCGCTCGGGGCGGGGCGCTGCGAGCGGGGGTTCCGCCGCGTCGTCGGGAGACTGCACGAGCAGGCCGTACGCCCCGGTGTAGGCCGGCGTGCCGACGCGTGCGGCGAGCTCGTCGAGGTCGATCGTCGCGAGTTCGGTGCCGGTCGAGGTGCGCCCGGCGATCGTGCCCTCGCCGGCCTTGAGCCGCGCCTCGACCTCGATCTCACCGGTCGGCGCCGCGGGGATGTCGCCCGGCCGGCCGTCGGGCGCCTCGGGGATCCAGCCGCGATCGACCATGAACACCGTGCCGTCGTCGAGGCGGAACGGCGTGATGACCTCGAAGCCCACGTTGCCGTTCAGCGGGCGGTTGCGCACGACGATCTCTTCGGCGGGCAGGTACTCGCCGGCGAGCGACACCACCTTCCAGCGCTGGTCGATGTCGAACGCCGTGGGATCGGGCAGGGCGTCTGCGACCGGGACTGCCTCGGCGTCGTAGTTCGCGTCGATGCGGGCGACCTCGGCGAGCGCCTCGGCGCGGCGGTTGAGCTGCCAGGTGCCGAGCGCCGAGCATGCGATCGCGAAGATCACGACGAGCACGAGATAGCCGGCCCAACGGCCGCTCAGCAGGAAGCGCCAGTCGTTCACGCGCGGCCTCCCGCCGCGGCATCCGCATCGTTCGCGTCACCGTCGAAGGCGGCGACCGAGACCGGGAACGAACGCGCCTCGAGGAAGTCGCGCAGGTAGGCGACGTGCTCGTCGCAGGCGAGCCAGGTCTTGCCGCGGTCGCCCGTGTGGATCTTCGGGTTGCGCCAGTCGATGCGCCACGTCGCGGTCGCCGTGCACGCGGCACGGGAGCAGACGGCGCCGTCGGGGGCGCCGGAGAACCCGCCGATCATCGCAGCCCGTCGCCTTCGTCCGACGGCGGTGCGGCCGGCGGCGCGGACGGCCCCGCGGGCAGCGCGCGGTCGGGACGCACGACGTGACCCGCCCGGCCCGAGCCCTGCGCGTTCGCGAGCACGACCGCGATGTAGGGGAGGAAGATCGCCCCCGCCGCGAACACCGCGAGCCACCAGCCGCGCGCGAACAGCATGGCGAAGATGCAGGCGACCCGGATCGTCATCGCGACCGTGTACTTGATCATGCGTGCGCGCCGCTCCGCATCGGGGGAGGGCGGCAGCGAGGTGATCGACTGCTGCTTCATGCTGGGTCGCCGGGATCTGACGGCGCTCCTCTTGCGTCAAGCCTACGTCCGATACGACCGGACGGATGCCGTGAACGGGACGTTCTATGCTGAGACGGGCCGCTCGGCCCGCCCTCCCGTACGACCTTTGGAAACGGAGTCCAGCATGACGACGAGCCGCACCGTCCTGGTGACCGGTGGCAACCGGGGCATCGGTTACGCGATCGCCCGCGAGTTCATCGCCCAGGGGCACCGGGTCGCCGTCACCGCCCGTTCGGGCGAGGGGCCCGAGGGCTCGCTCACCGTTCGCGCCGACGTCACCGACGCCGACTCGGTCGACCGCGCCTTCACCGAGATCGAGGCCGAGCTCGGCCCCGTCGAGGTCGTCGTCGCGAACGCCGGCATCACGCGCGACACGCTGCTCCTGCGGATGAGCGAGGACGAGTTCACGAGCGTCATCGACACGAACCTGACGGGCGCGTTCCGCGTCGTCAAGCGCGCGTCGAAGGGCATGCTGAAGGCCCGCTTCGGTCGCATCGTGCTGATCTCGAGCGTCGTCGGCCTCTACGGCTCGCCGGGCCAGATCAACTACTCGTCGTCGAAGGCGGGCCTCGTCGGCATGGCGCGCTCGCTCACCCGCGAGCTCGGCGCCCGCAACATCACGGCGAACGTCGTCGCGCCCGGGTTCATCGAGACCGACATGACCGACGAGCTGCCCGAAGCGCAGCAGGCCGAGTACAAGAAGAACATCCCGCTCGGCCGGTTCGCCTCGCCCGACGAGGTCGCGCGCGTGGTCGCGTGGCTCGCGGGCGACGACGCCGGCTACATCTCGGGGGCCGTCATCCCGGTCGACGGCGGCCTCGGCATGGGGCACTGAGCCGACGCAGCCGGTACCGCTCGCACGAGGGGTCGAGACGCGAATACTGCGTCTCGGCCCTTCGTCGCTCCTGACGCGGAGTCTCGAACCCCGATCGTCGGCCTCGGGTGTCGCGTCGAAGTGTCAGCCGCGCAGGCCGAGCACGGCGAGCACCTGCGCGAGGTCGGGCCGGTCGATCGCGACGTCGGCCTGCGCCCGCACGATCGGCTTCGCGCAGAACGCGACGCCGAGCGCGGCGCGGTCAAGCATGCGCAGGTCGTTGGCACCGTCGCCGACGGCGACGGTCCGGGCGATCGGGATGCCGCTCGTGGCGGCCCACTCCTCGAGCGCCGTGCGCTTCGCCTCGGCGTCGACGATCGGTCCGTCGACCCGGCCGGTGAGCCGACCGCCGTCGACGTCGAGGCGGTTCGCCCGGCAGAAGTCGAGTCCGAGCCGTTCGGCCAGCGGGTCGAGCAGCTCGTGGAAGCCGCCCGAGACCACGCCGACGCGGCCGCCGGCCGCATGCACCCCGTCGATGAGCTCATGCACGCCCGGCGTGGGCGTCATGCGTGCGCGCACCTCGTCGAACACGGCCGTCTCGACGCCCGCGAGCGTCGCGACCCGCTCGCGCAGGCTCGCCGCGAAGTCGAGCTCGCCGCGCATGGCGCGTTCGGTGACGGCCGCGACGTGCTCGAGGCTGCCGGCCGCCTCGGCGAGCAGCTCGATGGCCTCCTCGCGGATGAGCGTCGAGTCGGCGTCGAGCACGACGAGCGGGCCGCCGGAGCGGCCGTCCACCGCGGCGCTCACGCGTGGGTCCGGACGCGGGAGCCCTTGCCCACGACGGTGATGCCGCTGTCGGTCACGATGAAGCCGCGCGCGACGTCCTCTGCCCGGTCGACGCCGATGCGGGCGCCGGCCTCGACGACGACCTCCTTGTCGAGGATGGCGCGCTGCACCGTCGCCCCGGCTTCGATGCGGGCCCGGTCGAACAGGATCGCGTCGGCGACGTGAGCGCCCGATCCGACGATCGCCCACGGCCCGATCACGCTGCGTTCGACGTGCGCGCCAGAGATCACCGAGCCGAGCGACACGATCGAGTCGATGACGGTGCCGAGCGAGCCGCGCGCGTCGCGCGTGAACTTCGCGGGGGGCGAGTTGAGCTGCTGGCTGAAGATCGGCCACTCCCGGTTGTAGAGGTTGAAGACCGGTAGCACCGAGATGAGGTCCTGGTGGGCCTCGAAGAACGAGTCGATCGTTCCCACGTCGCGCCAGTAGTAGCGGTCGCGGTCGGTCGACCCCGGCACCTCGTTGCGCTGGAGGTCGTAGACGCCGGCGGCACCCTGCTCGACGAAGGCGGGGATGATGTCGCCGCCCATGTCGTGGCTCGATGAGGCCGTCTCGCCGTCGCGCAGCACGGCCTCGATGAGGGCGTCGGCGTCGAACACGTAGTTGCCCATCGACGCGAGCACCTCGCCGGGGGAGTCGGGCAGGCCGACCGGGTCGTTCGGCTTCTCGAGGAACCGGCTGATGCGCTCGGGGGAGGCGGGGTCGACCTCGATGACGCCGAACTGGTTCGCGAGCGAGATCGGCTGGCGGATCGCCGCGACCGTGGCCGCAGCACCCGACTCGACGTGCGCGTCGACCATCTGGGAGAAGTCCATGCGGTACACGTGGTCGGCGCCGACCACGACGATGAGGTCTGGCCGCTCGTCGTAGATCAGGTTGAGGCTCTGCAGGATCGCGTCGGCCGACCCCGAGAACCAGCGCTTGCCGAGGCGCTGCTGCGCGGGCACCGAGGCGACGTACGAGTTCAGCAGGCCGTTGAGGCGCCAGGTCTGCGAGACGTGGCGGTCGAGCGAGTGCGACTTGTACTGCGTGAGCACGACGACCTGGCGCAGGCCCGAGTTCAGGAGGTTCGAGAGCGCGAAGTCGATGAGCCGGTATTGGCCGGCGAACGGCACCGCGGGCTTCGCCCGGTCTTCCGTCAGGGGCATGAGCCGCTTGCCCTCGCCGCCGGCGAGGACGATACCGAAGACCTTGCGCGCAACCATGTGCCAACTGTAGCCAGACGTCGACGATTCGGCGCACCCGGTTTCGGAGCGTTTCACTCGACTTCGGACACGCGCCACGTGCCCTGCGCTAGCGTTGCGGCATGCGCGTCGACCTCCTCACCCGCGAGTATCCGCCCGAGGTCTACGGAGGTGCCGGCGTGCATGCCGCCGAGCTCGTGAGGGCACTGCGGGCGAGCATCGACGTGCGCGTGCGCTGCTTCGGCGCGCCCCGCGACGAGGCCGGCACGACCGCCTATCCGGTACCTGCCGAGTTCGCCTCGTCGAACCCGGCCCTGTCGACGATGGCGGTCGACCTGCTGATCGCGGGCGACACCGCCGGGGCCGACCTCGTGCATTCGCACACCTGGTACGCGAACTTCGCCGGCTTCACCGCGAAGCGGTTGCACGGCATGCCGCACGTGGTGACGGCGCACAGCCTCGAACCCCTGCGACCGTGGAAGGCCGAGCAGCTCGGCGGCGGCTACCGGTTGAGCTCGTGGGTCGAGCACTCCGCCTTCGCCGACGCCGACGCGGTGATCGCCGTGAGCGACGGCATGCGCCGCGACATCCTGCGGTCGTATCCCGATCTCGACCCCGCCCGGGTGGAGGTCGTCTACAACGGCATCGACCTCGCCGACTGGGCGCCGTCGCACGACGCCGACGCCGTGCGCGCCCTCGGGGTCGATCCCGACCGGCCGTCGATCGTGTTCGTGGGCCGCATCACCCGCCAGAAGGGGCTGCCGTACCTGCTGCGCGCGGCGAGGATGCTGCCCGCCGACGTGCAGCTCGTGCTCTGCGCGGGCGCGCCCGACACCCCCGAGATCATGGCCGAGGTCGAGGGCCTCGTCGACGGCCTCCGCCGCGAGCGCGACGGCGTCGTCTGGATCGACCGCCACCTGCCCCGCAACGAGCTCACGGCGCTCCTGACCGCGGCGACGTGCTTCGTCTGCCCGTCGGTGTACGAGCCGCTCGGCATCGTGAACCTCGAGGCGATGGCGTGCGGCGCCCCGGTCGTGGGCACCGCGACGGGGGGCATCCCCGAGGTCGTCGACGACGGCGTGACCGGCGTGCTCGTGCCGATCGAGCAGGCCGACGACGGCACCGGAACCCCCCTCGACCCCGAGCGGTTCGTCGCCGATCTCGCTGCGGCGCTCACCCGTGTCGTGGCCGATCCGGCGCGCGCCGCCGAGATGGGGGCGGCGGGTCGCCGGCGCGCCGAGACGCACTTCGCGTGGGATGCGATCGCCGCCCGCACCATCGAGGTCTACGAGCGGGTGCTCGCCGGCTGAGCGTCCCGGCGTGCGTCGGGTGGGGTCGTCGCTCCCGATAGCATGGACGTATGGCGAGTGCGAGTACGAGTGCGACGACGGTCCTGCAGTTCAGCGATGTATCGGTGGTCCGCGACGGCAACACGATCCTCGACTCGGTGACGTGGAGCGTCGCCTCCGACGAACGCTGGGTCGTGCTCGGCCCGAACGGCGCGGGCAAGACCACGATGCTCCAGATCGCCGCCGCCGCGATGCACCCCACGTCGGGCAAGGCCGAGGTGCTGCAGGAGAAGCTCGGCAAGGTCGACGTCTTCGAGCTGCGGCCGATGATCGGGTTCGCCTCGACGGCGATGGCGCGTCGCATCCCGCGCGACGAGACCGTGCTCGACGTCGTGCTCACCGCCGCCTACTCGGTCACGGGTCGCTGGAACGAGGAGTACGAGGGCATCGATCTGCGCCGCGCCGAGCGCGTGCTCAAGGAGTGGGGCCTCGAGGGCTTCTCCGGTCGACGGTTCGGCAGCCTCTCGGACGGCGAGCAGAAGCGCGTGCAGATCGCTCGGTCGGTCATGACCGACCCCGAGCTGCTGCTGCTCGACGAGCCCGCCGCGAGCCTCGACCTCGGCGCCCGCGAAGAGCTCGTGGGCCTCCTCGGCGGCTACGCCGCGTCGCCCGCGTCACCCGCGATCGTCATGGTGACCCACCACGTCGAGGAGATCCCCGTCGGGTTCACCCACGCGCTGCTGCTGTCGAAGGGCGGCATCGTCGCGGCCGGGCCGCTCGCCGAGGCGCTCACGGCCGAGACCCTGTCGAAGACCTTCGACATGCAGATCGAGCTCACCGAGCGCGACGGCCGGTACGCCGCGCGTGCCGTCTGAGGCGTTCGGGCGCCGATTCTGCTAAACTCGTCAGCTGGCCCTACCGCCATCATGCTTTCCCACCAGTGAGCCGCACCGCGAAGGTGCCGTGTTCGCGCGGCGGGAGCTCGAAAACCATCCGATCGCTCAATCAACCGAAATCCAAGGAAGTCTCCATGAAGACCGACATCCACCCCGAGTACAACGCCATTGTCTTCCGCGACCTGGCTTCGGGCGCCACGTTCCTCACGCGCTCGACCGCGACGAGCGACAAGACGGTCGAGCTCGACGGTGTCACCTACCCGGTCATCGACGTCGAGATCTCGAGCGAGTCGCACCCGTTCTACACGGGCAAGCAGCGCATCATGGATTCGGCCGGCCGCGTCGAGAAGTTCAACCAGCGCTTCAAGAACTTCGGCAAGTAATCCTGCCGAACAGAAGGGGCGGGCGACTTCGGTCGCCCGCCCCTTCGTCGTGTCCGCGCTCGGCGGGCGGGGCGGTCAGCCCCGGGCCCGCACCGGCCAGGCGCCCGACGTCGTGAACTCGGGCTCGCCGTTCTGTCGGCGCCAGGCCTGATAGCTCTCGGCCTGGTCGCGGCACCAGTCGATCTGCCGGGCGTGCAGGTCGCCGACGGCGAGCGCCGCGAGGTCGGGGTACGCCCGGGCGATCGCCTGCGCCACGCGACCCGCGGCGACCGCGTCGGCGCCCGCGTTGTGCGCGTCGTCGAGCGTCACGCCGTAGTGCGCGGCGGTCACGGTGAGCGTTCGCTTGCCCCGGCGGTACCGGTCGACGGCCTTGTCGATGACGAGCGGGTCGACGACCGGTCCGGGCCCCGGCAGCGGAGCGAGCCCGTACCGCTCGGCCTCGCGTGCGAGCACCGTGAGGTCGTAGGCCGCGTTGTAGGCGACGATCGGCAGCCCTCGTGCCGCGGCCGCCGCGAGTGCGTCGATGATCTCGGCGACGGCGGTGGCCGCGTTCTGCCCCTCGAATCGGGCGCGCTCGGTCGTGACGCCGTGGATGAGCGACGCGGCCGTCGGGATCTCGACGCCGGGATCGACGAGCCACTCGCGCTGCTCGAGCACCTCGCCCGAGGGGCCCACCACGCCCACGTGCGCGGTGACGATGCGGCACACGTCGACGTCGATTCCGGTCGTCTCGAGGTCGAAGACGGCGAGGTTGTCGGCCCACCCGGCCCGGTTCACTGCATCCATGTGCGACAGGCTATGCAGCCCCACCGTCATGACCCTCGCAGCGGCGCGCGTGTCCACCGGTTCCGCAGGTTCCGCGCGGTCGGCGTCCGTAGAATGGCGGGGATGATCGCCTCGCCGTACGCCTCCGCGCTCGACCGCATCCCCGTCAGGGAGCACCGCATCGAGGTCGAGGGCACCTCGACGGCCTGGTGGGAGTACGGCGACGCCGACGCACCGGTGCTCGTGCTCGTGCACGGCTTCCGCGGCGACCACCACGGGCTGGAGCCGATCGTCGCGCAACTGCCCGGCTATCGCATCGTCTCGCCTGACCTGCCGGGGTTCGGCGCCTCGGCCGTGTTCGCCGACCGTGCGCACGACATCGACGGGTACACGCGCTGGCTCGGCGCGTTCATCGACGCGGTGGGCATCACGGGCGACTACGACCTGCTCGGGCACTCGTTCGGCTCGATCGTGGCGAGCGCGGCGGTCGCACGCGGCCTCGCACCGCGCAGGCTCGTCCTCGTCAACCCGATCGGCGCGCCGGCGCTCGAGGGGCCGCGGGGCGTCATGACGCGCCTCGCCGTGCTCTACTACAAGACGTCGGCCGCCCTTCCCGAACGTACGGGCTTCGCCCTGCTCCGCAACGGAGCGATCGTGCGGGTCATGAGCGTGACCATGGCGAAGACGCACGACCGCGAGCTCCGCCGCTGGATCCACGACCAGCACGACCGCTATTTCTCCGACTTCGGCGACCGCGACCAGCTGCTCGAGGCGTTCCGCGCCTCGGTGAGCCATGACGTCAGCGAGTACGCCGCCGACATCGCGGTGCCGACCCTGCTCGTCGCCGCCGAGCGCGACGACGTGACGCCGCTCGCGGCGCAGCACCGGCTCGCCACCCGGTTCCCCGACGCGACGCTCGAGGTGATCCCCGAGGTCGGGCACCTCATCCACTACGAGACGCCCGGCGACGCCGCCGCACGCATCGGCCGCTTCCTCGGGGCGGGGGAGCAGGCGTGAAGATCGTCGTCGACTGCCGCTACACCCGCATCGGCCACCACGACGGCATCAGCCGCTTCACCGCGGGCATCGTCGGCGAACTCGCGAAGCTGCATTCGGTCACGATGCTCGTCAGCGACCACCGGCAGCTCGAGATGCTGCCGCCGCTGCCGTGGCAGCTCGTGAGCTCGCCGACGAGCGCACGCGAGCCGTTCGTCGCGCGGCAGGTGCGGCGGCTGCGCCCCGACGTCGTGTTCTCGCCCATGCAGACGATGGGCTCGTGGGGCCGCGACTATCGGCTGCTGCTCACGCTCCACGACCTCATCTACTACGAGAACCGCACGCCGCCGCGCGACCTCGCCGCGCCCATCCGGTTGCTGTGGCGCCTGTACCACCTCGCGTGGTGGCCGCAGCGGGTGCTCCTCAACCGGGCCGACGCCGTCGTCACCGTCTCCGAGACGACGGCCGGGCTGATCCGCGAGCACCGACTCACCAAGCGTCCCATCACGGTCGTGCCGAACGCGGCCGACGACCTCGCCGTACCGGATCTGCCGCGCGTGCGCCCCGAGGGCCACCGGCTCGTCTACATGGGCTCGTACATGCCGTACAAGAACGTCGACACGCTCGTGCGGGCGACTGCGGCCCTGCCCGACCACGAGTTGCACCTGCTGAGCCGCATCAGTCCCGCCGAGCGCGAGCGGCTCACGCGGCTCGCCCCCGAGGCGCGGCTCGTCTTCCACGACGGCGTGACGGATGCCGCGTACGGCGAGCTGCTCGCGGGCGCGACGGCCCTCGTGCACGCGTCGAAGGCCGAGGGGTTCGGCATCCCGCTCGTCGAGGCGATGCGGCTCGGAACGCCCGTCGTCGTGAGCGACATCCCGATCTTCCGCGAGATCGGCGGCGACGCCGCACTCTTCTTCGACGCCGACCGGCCCGAGACGCTCGTCGAGGCGCTGCGCACCCTCGAGACCGACGACGTGTGGGAGCGGCGCTCGGCCACGTCGGTCGAGGTCGCCGCCCGCTACACGTGGGCGAGATCGGCCGCTGCGCTCCTCGAGCTGATGCAACGGGTCGCCGCCGAGCCCGGCGGCCGTCGCAGGGCTCGCTGAGGACTGCCGGCGACGTCGCGAACGTCGACCGCCGGCGTCAGCCGTCGGTACCCGTGAGCAGCTCGGGTTCGGCGAGCTCGAGCCCGTCGGCCGTCGCGGTCACGAGGTGGACGGAGCCGTTGGTCACGGTGTAGCCGGCACCCGGCAGCGTCCAGTCGCTCAGGTGCAGGATGAGCGAGTGGATGACGCCGCCGTGCGACACGACGACGACGCGGCCGCCGGGGTGCGCAGCCGCGATCTCGGCGAGCGCGGCGCTCGATCGCTCGATCACGGCGGAGCGGGTCTCGAGGCCCTCGATCGTGGCGGCCTGAGCCTCGACGGCAGTGCGTCCCGCGTGGTCGAGGCCTTCGAGCACGCCGTAGCTGCGCTCGGCGAGTGCGTCGAGGTGCCCCTGCACCGGTACGCCGAGCGCACCGGAGATCAGCTCGGCGGTCTCGGCCGCGCGCGCGAGCGGGCTGGCGTAGACGGCATCCCAGGTCGACTCGGCGAGCTCGGCGCCGACCTGCGCGGCCTGCCGACGGCCGGTCTCGTTGAGGGGGATGTCGGTGCGGCCCTGGATGCGGCGCTCGACGTTCCAGTCGGTCTCACCGTGCCGCACGAGCGCGATGGTCACCTGTTCGAGGCTGGTGGTGGCATCCGTCATGTCGGAGACTCTGCCACGGACGGACGGTCGATCACGAATCGAGCGCGGCCGCGAAGGCGGCCAGCGTCTCGCTCGCGCCCGCGTCGATCTTGACCGCCGCCCGCGGGTCGCCCTTCGTGGCGCCCCGGTTGACGATGACGACGGGCAGGCGGCTGCGCCGGGCCTGCTCGAGCAGTCGCATGCCGGAGTTGACGACGAGCGACGAGCCGGCGACGAGGAGCACGTCGGCCCCGGCGACGAGCGATGCCGCCGCACGGAACGTCGGCACGGGCACGAACTCGCCGAAGAAGACCACGTCGGGCTTCAGCGCGCCGCCGCACACCGTGCACGCGGGGATCCGCATCGCGTCGACGTCGTCGATCTGGACGTCGCCGTCGGGGTTGAGCCGCACGGGCCGGCCGGCGTCGAGCCACGGGTTCTGCGTCGTGAGCTCGTGCGCGATCGCCTGGCGCGCGTAGTGCTGGCCGCACTCGAGGCACACGACCCGGTCCATGCCGCCGTGCAGCTCGACGACATGACGGCTGCCCGCGCGGCGGTGCAGGCCGTCGACGTTCTGCGT
>Ga0256776_1000271_pt1 | contig 10917 bp, 9 predicted proteins | sample MC6MC0927MT_FD_186069 | JGI IMG/M metagenome (GOLD analysis project Ga0256776, IMG submission 186069) | Metatranscriptome of enriched soil aggregate microbial communities from Iowa State University, Ames, United States - MC6-MC0927-MT... | ecosystem: Environmental > Terrestrial > Soil >... | reverse complement strand
TATGAGTAAATGTGTTGCATGGGTGCTACCGTTGCGCTTGCTCATCCTTTTGCTTTTTCGCTCGAATCTTCTCCTGTTCGGCCAACCAACGTCGATCATTCTCCACCGCACGATGCATGCGCTCCTTCTCTTTCCTCTGCGACTCCAACACGTACACAATCCCACTCAATGTCACGCCTGCGCTCAGCAATAGCGGCCAACCAGGGATCCTCATCAGGAAGGTGTGAGAGAGTGCAATATCTAAGATTGCAATGGGAACGGACTATGATAGAGATAGGAATGGGAATGGGAATGTGACACGAGGACTGGAGGGCAGCGACTATCAGACGCGGGTCAGGTCAGTAGTCAGCGCACAATGACTGTCACACCGAGATGAGTGAGAGTATGTCTGTGAGCAACACACGTCAAGCACGTGTGGTCGTAATGATAAGGCGCTATCTCTAGGCTGACGTCAGGCGTGCCTTGCTGATGGAATGAGAAGGTGAGAATGAAGGATGCCAGTCGCATCAATGATCATCAAGAAGCCTAGCTGTCCGTAGAAAGTCGTGGACAGATTGGTCGCTGTAGGATATCAAGCCACATACGACAGTGCGGTATGACGACATCATAATTATGTCGCAACCATTGCAGTATGTATTATATTTCCAATAGTGTGCCACCTCCAGTGCCGCCGGTAACCAGGGATCGACAGCATAGACAGAGCCTGAATTCTGCATTTCGTCTAAAGGTCGGCATTGCATCGTGCAGCGCCAAGGCTCAGCATCCGCGGTTGGTGCCACTCCAGGACCTAGTAGGTGAGAACACCTGCACTCGAAGTGACAGTGGCAGTATGAGTGCAGACGTACTACCGCATGTCGTGGATGTGAGCTCACTTCCGATTGCCCATCATGTCACCATTAAGCCATGCCTCCACGCTGCCTCACCCTCACCCACCCTCCCGCACACCTCAACTGACTTCGTCGCTCTCACACTCCCTTCCATCCTCGCTGGCCGTACTGTATACGTGGGCTGTAAGCTGCAATGTGAACCCATCGTTAGTGAAGCACGGAACATTGCATGGATGGAAGTGACGGCAATCCAGCAGAGGGAGGAATCAGAATGTGTTGAGACTGCGTCACCTCATGCAACCTTCCTTCTCGAGCAGAACACATCTTATGAACTCGACCTCCCGCAACTATTGCCACCATCACTATCATCTACTGTCACGTCCACCTCATTCTCCCCTGCTTCTCATCTCACTCACTCATCGACGTTCCCACCATCAGTGGATGCATGGTTGTCACGCATTCATCGGCGCTGCTTCGGCTACCGCCAGCTGATTCATCAATGGGTTGACACGATGTGGCAGACTATCGACATTGCCAATCAACTCTCACACCAGCATGCAAAACTTCCTGCGGAACATCTATCCTCCTCACATGCCATCGCAACTTATGCTCCACGCACCTTCCTCTTACATGGTCTGAGTGGGACGGGTAAGAGTCATCTATGCCGAGTCGTCGCTGGCACTAGTGGCCTGCCCTATTTCTTTATTCACGCATCGTCACTCTTTCATCGACAGGAGGGTGCATCAGAGACTGCACTTGCCAATTTATTCCAGCAAGCACGTCAGCAGTCGAAGCCATGCATCATCATTATTGATGAAGTCGATACCATCGTGCCAAGACCGAAAGGTGTGGTGGAAGGCGGTGGTGCTGGCCATGGTGAGGTCGAGGATGGTGGAATGAAAGAGGATGATACGCCATGGCAAATGGGTAACAGCCGCATTGAATGGCGTATGTGTGCATTGCTCAAAGAATTGCTTCGTGAGATTAATGGTGTGGAACTCGCACTGGATCCATCCTTTTCTTGTCCGCTTCCTCCTCCCATCTTTGTGTTCTTCACTGTCACCTCACCCTCCTCACTCGATCTAACCGGCTTACGTCAATCTCCTTACATCGATGAAGAATTGGAGTTGAAAGCACTAACCCGTGCTGAGCGCATTGAAGCCATTGAGATGAAGATGAGTTCATGCACATTCGAAGAGGAGCTTGCAGCCGGCTGCCATGCCGACCAGGACACTCAACGAAAGATCAAGCGCAAGATATTCGTGCGTATTGCATCGGAACTGCATGGCTTTGTTGGTGCGGATATCGATGGGTTGGTGCGTGAGACAATAATGGCTGCATTGACACGTTCACGATCCGAGCTTGTTGGCGCAGGTAAGGTGACATACCCTTCTCAACAGCCATCCCCGTCTGTCACTCCATCCAACGTCATCATCAAACCCGTCGACTATCTCTCTGTACTTGAATGGTTTCAACCTGCAAACATGCAACAACTCGAATTCAGACTGCCGAATGCACGTACTGCCATCCATGCACCAACAGATGCCGTCGTCAACGCAGAGGAGAAGGAGGCAGTCAGCAGCGTGGAGGAGATTGAAGAACCATTCTCGCTGGAAAGTCTGATGCCATACTTTTCATCGATGGCGGGTATCACACATGTGCTAGAGCGTCTCCACTTCCCCTTCCTCCTTCCCATCAAGCAGCCTCAACTGTATGCTCGATGGCATGATGCGCTTGGTGTCCGTGCGAGCCGCGGCGTATTATTGTATGGTGGCAGCGGTACGGGTAAGACCTCCTTGGCAGTGTGTCTTGCTCGTGCATGTGGCTTGAATGCCATGGTCGTTCCATCAACATCACTGGTCAGTAAAGTTGTTGGTGCGAGTGAACAAAAATTAGCACAATTATTTCAGAAGGCACGTGCATCGGCACCCAGCATGCTCATATTTGATCAGATGGAATTAGTGGCACCAGCGAGAGAAGGAATGCAAGGAGAAGATGGAGAGCGGCGGGATCAAGCGAGGGAAGCAGATGCATATGAACGCATCCTCACTGTATTACTCATTGAGATGGATGGAATCATGGCTGAACAGGAGAGGGAACAAGTGTATATTGTCGCCACCTCCAGCCGTCCTGATCTCATTGACCCAGCTCTACTCCGTCCTGGCCGTCTCGACCTTCACATTCATCTGCCTCCACCTGACTTCTCTGTTCGACTTCAAATCATCCATCATGCCATACGTAATACACCAATCATGGTGGAAACGGATGAGGAAGGAAAGATCATCGTTCCACAAACGCACAGCCTCACGTGGTCCATGCTAGATGAGGAGATGAAGAAGCAGATCGTTCAATGGCCATGGAGTCAATGCGTCGAACACCGCAGCGCTGGTTCATCTGTTGCAGTCTCATCTTCCGAACTGCGCGACACATTCTTACAGCTGCTGTCGTATATGACTGCATCGTTCTCTGGTGCGGACCTCGTCTCCCTCGTGCGCGAGTCAGCCATGCATGCACTGCGCAGCGATCTTGATGCACGTGTCGTACGCAGCTGGACAGATCTGTTGCAGTCAACCATGCGACATATGACGGGATCATTGACGAATCAGAAGGAGCACCATCCCATTGGATACAGGAATGACGAATTTCAATGGACAGGCGCAGAGGATACGGAGCCGAGTATTGGGCCCGCTTCCACCACACCATCCGGATTGTTCAGTAAGAAGACGACCGAGCAACTTGTTGAGCGTAATATCAGCTCGAAGGTCGCTGATGGCTTGGCATTCACTAGCGCTGTTGATCAGCCAGCAGCCTTCACCGCTGCAACGTCGGAACTCAACCCTGCTCCATTTACGTTCTCCTCCTCCACGCCATTCAACTTCTCCTCCACTCCATCCGACTCTGACACACCATCGTTTTCAATGGGCAGTGCCGATGCTCCTCCTCCCCCTGCTCGTGAAGATCGCAGCCGTAGCAAGCACGCTCCATTCGATTCCACGGGTCGACGAGGAGATAGAGAGAGAGCCGTCGAGAGAGGAAGGGATCATAGCTGGCTCATTGCGCATTCGTGACAGAGGGACAGGGTTCATTATCAAGGGCAGGACTCCTGTCTCTGGCACTGAAGTTATACGGTCGTTGCGTCGTTGCGGGCCAGCGACTGTGTAGACCAGCCGTACTCTATCATGCGTCGATCTTACTCCAGGGGATACAGCCGCGAGCGAGTCAACATCAAGCATGAATGTGTCTGCACTTCTCCATTCTGCATTCCTCTCTCCTCCTGTTCCCTTCGTCCTTACCATTGGGATGCTCACCATGGCCAATGGTGTCTGTGACGATGGAAGTGAGCGGTTCGTTGAGCCTCCTGTCCTTTCACGCGACACTGGAACGGCGCTGTTGGTGAGCCAGCCTTCACTCGCGGCTGGCACTGTGACAGTCATGCAATAATCTCACTCATTCTCAAGATGCCCAATGGCAATGGCCACACCTGATCCCATCATCTGGACTGAGGCATACGTCGACATCCGAGGTTGTTGATCAATGACAATCTTCATGGATGGTGTCCATCATGGTATGGTTAGCATGGCATCGCCATCCACCGACACCTCGACACTTGAAGAACATTGAACAAACAAGCTGGTGACTGCTCGTATTGGGCGTCAATGGTGCATGTTGTGGACAATAGGAGCGTGCATGCATCGCGTCATCTCCTCAAACCACTCACCTACGTGCACTCATTGCCAACCGTCACACCTTGGATCGTTGATTGATGCAATCCGAGAGCTTCTTGCATGATTTGCCTAAATGGCCGCAGCAGACATTGTCACTGAGTTTGGGATGGAGACGTCCAATAGACCGCATTCAACTTCCGTACACAAGCTTGTAACGAGGTTTAACCATTATTGATCCTTTTGTGTGAGTAACATGACATGTATTCCATTGTGTCTCGTGCTTGGTCATGCGATTCCCAACCAATTCCTCTCCTTGAGCTTCTAATTGGCCGTTGCTTCTGATTTGACTGCTCCGCTGCTCTGCTCTGCCACTCGAGCAGTGTGGCGTGTAGGAGTATTGTGTGTGATATGATATCGCACCATCATTCTTTCCATCAATCGCATTCTCCCACCATTAAGCTGCTGCTCCTGCCAACGTCCTGCTCTTGCGTCAATCTGCATTGTTAGTGCTGTGTATTGCATCGACGACGAGGATGGAGTCCGATGGTGAGAGTGAGGCTGAGGCCTCCACCGTCACTGGCACTGTCTCACGTACAGCCTCCACGCTGCACAGCCGCCATGAGCGTGACTATGATCCGACGTATTCACCATTGCAACGAGCCACTCATGCACGCAATGCTGGACGTGTGCGCGTGATGAAGTTGGAGGATACAGGCGATGAGGAGTATGGGACAGGGATGGGAGTGGGGTTAGGATTGGCTCCATCTGAGTCGTTCAATCATCATTCTCATCATGTTCGTGCACAGTCCGCACCGCGTCTCAGTCTCACACAGATGAATGCATCTCAACCAACACCAACTAGTAATGGTGTGGAGAAGGGCGCAGAAGCAGTGCCACCACCGCCGGATAAAGTTGGATGGTTATACAAGCGTGGTAATTACAATCAATCATGGAAGAAGCGTTGGTTTGTGCTTCGCTATCAGACATTGAAGTATTTCAAGTCTCCCTCCGATTCCAAGCCGAAAGGATTCATCAGTCTGAGTGCTGCAGTACTGACACCAGGTACAAGTGAGAAGATGAGGCGGCTGCATGGATTTGAGATTAGTTCACAGAAGTATACACGAGTGTTTGTCATTCATGCAGAGAATGAGAGTGAGATGAATGCATGGATGCATTGTCTGCAGGCGAATATTGACTATGTCAGACAAGTGATTGAGAGGGAGAAAACACTGAAACAAGCAGCTGGAGCAATCAAAGGACTCAATGTCAATACCGATGCAAAAGGCGGACAGCAGGTACATCCATTCTCAGCAACCCATGCGACTCAACATAAGATACTGCCTCCGGAGCAACGCTTGCGTTTGGATATTGGCGAGGAAGGATTGAAGCAATTCGGCGTCCCTCTGCGTCTGTCACAGTGGCGTCGTGATGTATCCAAGCTTGCATTTGAGGAGAGTTCATCGAAGAATGTAACTGTGTCGAGTATTCGATCCTCGATGAAGCTGCCATCCGTTGCATCGATGAGTGTGCATAATAGCAACAATTGTGTTGCAGTCGGTATGGGGAGCGCATCCAAGAGCGAGCGAGAGAGTGGATCCATCCAGTTGCTCCAGATTGAGACACGTGGCCAAATCGGGAATATCACTGAGTTAGGACGCTTTGGTGACTTGGAGGCAGAGGCAAACGAACGTATCGATTTCGATGAGAATGCAGCGAGTAATGGTGCAGTGAATGTGCGATGTGATGGAGCGATTTCATCGTTGCATTGGTTTGATGACAAACTCGCGGCGGGATCATCCGGTGGAATCGTCGCACTTTACAAAATACCCAACGACCTCACGAATGCAGCAGCATCCATATCATCACTCCAACCAGTGCAATTGCTGCATCATAGTAAAGTCGCATCAGTACCATTGGCCACACCAGGTAAATGGACGCTGACATCCCGCATCAGTCAGGTGCGACTGAATCCAATCGATAAAAAGTTGTTGCTCACAACGGCCAATCAGCATCTATTCCTGTGGGATGTGGAACGAGCTGTTGCAACTGCTGCTACTGAAGTGGCATCACGGCCAATGGTATCAGAGGTTGGTTCTACGTCCCCACTGCTCGCTGCTACCTGGAATCCACACAACTCTGCTGAGCTGATGTTGGGAGGTGAGGAGGGCGCGCTACGACTCATAGATTCACGCATACTTCTCTCCTCTGGGTCCAGTGGTATGGCTTTAGGCAGCACCAACATCGATCGAGGCAAGAGTGTCTCATGGATGTCGAAGCATGCACACACGGATATCATTCGTGATGTTGCATGGTCACCACTCGTACCACATTGGGTTGCCAGTGCGGGTGATGATGGATTGGTCAAAGTATGGGATCTGCGCTTTGGCGCTGAGCCCATGCGAGTATTGATGGGCCATAGCAGCAGTGTGCTGAAGGTTGGCTGGTCACGCAGTCACGCTGAGATGCTTGTAAGTTCCGGTGTCGACAAAACCGTTCGACTGTGGAACATTCGAGTCGCACCACATTATGCAATGTACACACATGCGGCATCATCAGAGGATTTCACTGCACCGATCATTCATGCCGTCTTCTCCAATGTGCAACCCATGCAATGTATCATGGCGAGTATGAGTGGCGAGGTGGCAACGATGCAGATGAGTAAGGAAATGTTCATCAGCTATGTCAACCATCGACCGCTCACGGCCATGTCAACATCAACCAGCATATCCAATGTTAATGCTGGCAAGGATGGTACATCGATAGCAGGGGAAAGCAAGGAGAATGAGGAGAAGTCTGCAACAGCGGAGGAAAGCAGTAATATTGCACTCTCCACCCGATCGTCGGAGCAAGAGCTGCTTGAGCGTGAGGTCGAGACCTTGTTGTATCTTCGTGATTTCGATCGTGCGTACAAGACCGTCGCGGTGTTGGCTCATCATTATTGGACACAGGGGGCGACAGCGTTTGCTGAATCACTACTCAAACTCACCAGCTCCTCACTGTTCAACGCTGCAGCAGCTGAGGCGAGCAATGTTCCTGCTTCATCACTCACCATCAAGACCTTCAATCAACTGGTGAGTGATCTGTCACGCTTCATTCCACCGACCACACTACGTCTGTCTCGCGTTGATGCACTGACTCATCAACGATTACAAAATCTCAAGACACGATTGGGTGTGCATAAATTGATGAAAGCTGGTAAATGGAGAGATATCCTGTCACTGGCGGATGAGATATGTGCACAGCTGGAGAGGGGGAGTGGTGCGGCTGCAATGGCCGCCGCTTCTTCTGCTGTACCAGGCCTCGCTGGATCTTCAACCTCCGCACTGGATTCAGCGTTGAGTGGCATCGATGGATTCGATGCAGCCACATTGGAGAAGATGGTCACGTCCATCCTACCACATGATCATGTTCGTGCGTTGGAGTTTGCAATCAAGATTGGAACAGTTCTGAGAGATTCGGGACAGAATTTTGCATTGTTTGTTGGAGTTGCTCGACTCCTGCTCTGTCCAACCGTATATGATCGCATGGGTGAGGGAAGCAATGCTGCACAACAACACTCGTTCATCAACATGTTGGCTGCATTCGCACAGAATCATGTGACACAAGAAGCTCCAGCTGCGACTGCATCTGCACACCCATCACAGATTGATGGCGCTCATAGTGATAGTGAGAGTGAGAGCGAATCATCAACCATGCCCAGGTCTCGCTCCGCTTCCACCACACTCAGTCGCCAAAAACCGACTGATGCTTCTACAAGAGCCACCGGCGCGTTCCGACCCAGTCTATCCGTTGCATCCCCTCCATCAGTGCAGCCGTCCCCACTTGTCATCAAGCACACTCGATCGACTGTCAGCGATCAACAACATGCGCAAATTACACTGGAAAGAGAACTACGAAATCCAAAGATTGTCCTTCCTCAGTTGTCGTTGTTACATCATGCATTGAGCATCGTTGCTGCTGATGAAGATGGCAGTTTGAGTGAGAACCGCAACTTGCTCAGCAGTCCGTCAAGTGCCTCTTCACCCAACTCTCCTCCTGCACCATTACGCTCCCCTCCTCCCCATCCTGCTGAGAGCTCAACATTGCATTTCAACCCTTGGTTGGGTCAACAACCTCCCTCACTCCCTATATCCATCGACACACTGGGCCTTCCAACCCTCTCCCCATTGGGTGCGAAGGAGTTGGCGAAATTATTTGATGAGCAGAAGGATACACTCAAACTTTTACCAGCCTTACTTCACTTACTACAACTCCATGCACTCCTCTCTGCCAAGCGCTATGACCTACTCTTCATTACGGGTAGTCGTCTCATTTCGACCAACTTTCTCAAATCATTCGACTTTGCCGCACTCGTTGAGGGCATCCTCAATCAAGTTGCCACACCGAAACTAGCAAAATTCTTGGAGCGATTATTGAATAAGGATGCGACCAATGCAGCCGCTGGTGGAACGAGTGGAGGACGAACACCAGAATCACAACCACCTCCAGGTGCAAACTTATCTCGACTTCAAGCTGCTGCGCTCACCATCCTCAATATTCTTTACAACTGTGACACACTCCCCTCCGCACTCTCCGCCATCCTTCCACGCTTCTTCCACTCCTTCACTGATGAGATTGATCATACCCTCAATGATATGTTGACCAATCCATCCTACACACCGGCCACATCCTACTCGACTCCAGTGCAGGATGTCAAGGCGAAAGCAGAATTCATCTTAGGGCAGCTGCAGAGGATTCGAAGTCACAGTAAAGGAGCTGGTGAGCCACACATGGCGGGAGATGTCAATCGTTTTCAACAGATGCTCAGTCAGCACCAGAAGTTGTGATGTGCCTCGCTTCACACATCTTAGACCCAACTTCACCCATTTTGGTGTGGAGCCGAATCCAGCTGACGCTTGCCTTATGTGTGGTACAGAACAGAGGTTGATGCAGCTTGCAGGCTGCAATGTTCTGCCACTGGATGATGTTGGGGTTGTAACAACTCTCCTCTACCTCCTCCGCCTCCTCTTCCTCCTCCTCCTCCTGCTGCTGTTGCTGCTCCTGTCCATACGAGTAGTAGTTCGAGTTCTAGTTCCCGGCATGCCAATTGAAGACTTCAACGAATCACATGCACGAACCATGAATCATGTATGAGAGCACGTGGATCCCGTCTACTGATTGAATCATCAGATTGAATGCATTGGATGGCTTGCATCAGTGAATCTGCCCGAACGGCACTCAATCCTCCTTACCTAAGCGTTGCCAGTGAAGCCCGCAACTATTGTGGGCAAAGAGTTTTCCTTCCAGGCCGCAACGTTAACAATCCTTGTTCATGCTGTAGCTGGCCAGAAAGTCGTGCTTGGTCGCGCTGGTGCAGTCGAGTCATTGCAATGATCCGAACAAGAGCTGGTGCTGCGGATCAATCTTTGCGGTGGCCATGCAGCGTGAGCCATGCATGACCCTATCGATTTCATTTCATCCACATGATCTTGTATATGGTTGGGCGATATCAATGGGAAGGTCGATTGATTGATGGCAGTCGTTGGCATTCATGAATGGAGTGTTGGCATTCATGAATGGAGTGTTGGCCTCCACGTCGGAATTGCAGCCGCCGCAGTCGTGTACACTCATGCATATGACACCGATGTCAATGAAGATGAACCATGAAGAGTCAAGACAAAGAGAAGCTGCCCCAGAGTTCAGAAGTCAAAGGAGAGATCAAGGATGATGCAGGTGCAGATGCACCACGCAAGTCAGATCGGATTCAGTCTGCCGTACTTCTCCTCCATCCACTTCGTATCTCCTTCATCCATTCCTCACTACTGATGATCATGATCTCTGGGTGTGGTGCGTCAACACAAAAGCTTTGATTTGCTTTGAACAAGGATCCCTTGCACGTCGTCCGAATCATGAATGAATTCATCCCAGTTTATGTGCGTCATGAAGACATCACTTTATATGACGAGGATTTCCCTCGCTCTCCTCAAGAAGAGCGTCCACTGTTGGTGAGAGAGGAAAGGAAAGCTTCCACCATCAATAATTCTTCACCAAACATCCTCACACATGCCCATGGTAAACAGCTTGGAGGACACGCCACATGTACATCCCACTTTTCCATCCATTGCTAGCTGCAATGGAAGAAGATGCATCCATGGGGTGAGTCGTCGCAAGGAACAAGGGTCTGCATCAGGCAGGGACGTCAGAGAAGGAGACGTGGAAGATGACCACGACTTTCCTGATGAGCGACCATCACAAAAGAACGGGTTGAGCAACAATTCACGCAATGCGCACGAGAATGCAGGCGGAGGTGCCATTCAAACGTCCTCGAGGCTTTGCATAGTCAGCCTCCACCGGTTCACAGCCAATCTATCAAACAGAATCTCAATGTTTTCACCATGTCACCGACTGTTGAACTACGCTTCGTCACATATATACAAGCATCAGCC
>Ga0256776_1000264_pt1 | contig 10975 bp, 1 predicted proteins | sample MC6MC0927MT_FD_186069 | JGI IMG/M metagenome (GOLD analysis project Ga0256776, IMG submission 186069) | Metatranscriptome of enriched soil aggregate microbial communities from Iowa State University, Ames, United States - MC6-MC0927-MT... | ecosystem: Environmental > Terrestrial > Soil >... | reverse complement strand
TTTTTTTTTTTTTTTTTTTTTTTTTTTTTTTTTTTTTTTTTTTTTTTTTTTTCAGACATCCTATCACCCATATTGACTTGTTGAAAGTTATTTTCAGTATTGTATCTGCATATTCAAATGGCGTGATGGCGCAAAATCATGCCAGGACAAAAGTATAATCATCCGCGCCAGTTCTTACACACGCGCAAGACGATAAAATAAGCAAGTCTCAGTCAGGGCTTCATCTATCGATCAGTGATGATGGTTCGTTCAAGCATCATTCACCTGTTGTTTGAGTTTGGCGTTTTAAACTTTTGCATATTTTCCTTCTTTCTCTTCGGGTCAAGCGAATGTACGGCCCCATTAAGAACTTTGGCCACCGCCTCCATTCCTCCAATGACCGGACTCAATACTGCTGCTGGCATTCCTTGCAATGCACTCCTCACTGCACCTTTACTTCCATGACGTTGAAATTGTTCACGCGGTACAACGACGAGTTGTTGAGCGGCATAGTGCAGGCCACGACTCAGACTATCATATGCCTGTCGAAATCCTTCCTGTGCTGAGGAGGGTGCACCCGCCTGCTTGCTGATATGAGAAGGTCGGCGGCGTGACTCACTGAAATGCATGGATGACAGATCCGTGGAACGTGCATGACCACGCGCACGACCACGCTGCTGTTCATACTGAGTCTGTGCATGGTGTGGTAGGGGGGCGGGATGGTACGTCAACACATCTTCCACGCTCTCCAACAACGATTGTGTACCCTGCGCCAATCTCGCTGCCGCACTCATACTCTCCAGACTCACATTCCGAAGGAAGGATGAGAGGCCACGCTGCACGCCACGCTTGAGATTTCCATGCTTCTTATAATGTTGCATGGGAAGGAGTACGAGATCTGCGACCCCACTCCCAACATTGACGATGGATCGTATGGGCTGCACTGCCGCGATGTACTTATGTGCCTGATGTCTCGATACATCGTATGCCCACAGTTTCGCCAACTCCATGCCGACACGATCGAAGCCAGGAATGCCAGTCATCTTCACACTCTTCAACTCGACCTCCATATTCTCCAAGGGTATCAAATTCGCCAACTGACCATAATCACCACCTTGCAGACCTTGGAGATCGAATGTGTGTGGGTTCCAATCGATGCATAGTACAATCTTGGATACGACTTGGAACGATTGAATGTAGAGCTGACTCTCAACCTCACGGACTTGACCGGCACCCATGGAGAAGAGTTGAGTGCGTGCAGCAGTACGCGCAGCGGCGAGGATGCGGCTTCGATAATCATTGAGGGATTCACCTGGTTGCAATGCCATGATGCCCAACGCTGGCCGCCATGGTCGTACAGTCGATACAGTGTCAGGCATGGATGCATGAATGATATCATAATACTTGTTGTAGGCCTCAGTGAGTGCGGGTACGAGATGACTGTAATGGCGGCGGATATCGGATGGGATCCAATCACTAGACATGGGAGGAAAATCGAAGACCGGACCACCGATACTTTCCATGCCACGCGCACCACTACCACTGCTGCTGCTACTGCTTATCGCGCTGGCACTCGCCGCTCGTGGTCGCGTCGATGGCTCCGTTGGTGATGCGAAGGAGACACGGCCCATACCCGATGCGAGCTCATCATCTGACACGTCACTGTCATCATCAGCCTCATTGCTCGGAGCACCACCACGCAAGGCTTCCAGAGCCAATGGCATGAGACGATTGAGTAAGTTCATCATCGCAGTGCTGACATTCTCACTACCACTCTGGCCTGATCTCCATGCTGTCATCATACTGTCTGAGAAGCCAACAGCCTTAGCCAATTGTTGATTCTGCACGCCGCCATGTTCATACAGCCAGATGGCAATGGTACGAGCTTGATGTGGATCGACGATCTCAATGGGTTGTGAGTGATGCGGCTGAAGCCAACGTTTGAGACCAGCAAGGATGGGATAGTGGCTGCTCGGAAGGAGGCTCACATCAGATTGACGGAAGACATCATGAAAGCGCGCAACAGGAGCACTCGATTCCAGACTCTCTCCTGCACCACCACCTGCAAGTGCCGCGGCACGAACTTCCTCTTCTACTGCACGAGCAGCTGCCTCTGCTTCACCTAATGGTGTATGGGAGAAGAATTCGATGAGAAAGTTGACTGCCTCCTGATCAACATGTAAACGCAGCGGCAGAACACTGAGCTTGATGCGATACTCCTCCCTCTCCCTTGACGGATCCGGTCTCACACTGGTCATATCCAAACGAATCATACTACTACCCAACTCACGACCCCTCCCTGGTGCGGCATAGTAGCATAGCAGCGAGTTGAATGGTGATGAGCTGATGAGATCATGTACCTCGATCTCATCCAATGCAATGACGACACGACTCGCATGCTGCACTCCACTTGGAAATTGATCGTATCGAACATTGGCACCACGTACACTCACCTCCAACACTCGATCCGTTTGACGCTCACCACGAGGCACACTGTCGCTGATGGACGGAGGTGAACGATGTGAAGTAGCATTCGAAGTCGATCCAACACGCGTGTGCGATGTGGATGCGGATGGATCGTGCATGGGTGCAGCGAAAGGGTTTGGGAGCGGACGGAAGGGTTCAGCCTCCTCGTAGAAGTCCTGAATGTCAACACTTCCCATCCCACCAGTGTACACATGTGGATACTCATCATCGTTGGAAGCATGAGTGGATGAGGTCAGATGCCCAGCATCGACAGAAGAGGATAATGATCGTGCTTGTGCATGTGCTGCTGAAGCTGCAGCCGCTGCAGCCGTCGCCGCTGCCACCGCCTCTTCATGAGCCTTGCTCATATCCCAATCTTGCCCACCAAACATTCTCCAACATACCGCGAGGTTGAGCAGTTGAGTGATAGTGATGCTGCGCGGGTAATCAGGTGGAGGCTTGAATCGATAACGACCAGTGAGAATATCATCATCAGCAAGAGGGATGTGATTGTCGATGAGAGTGGGAGCGACGATCGGCTCACGTGTACCATTCCTTCTCTCCTCTTCTCGCCGTCTTCGCCGTCTCTCCTCGCGCTCCTGCTGCAGCTCCAACTCCCTCTCTCTGGCATCCTCATCCGTCAGACTCGCAATATACTTCTCGATGCGCTCCTGTTCAACCATCTCCTGACTCTCACGTGCAGAATACCATTGAGCAGACTGCTCACTGCTTGGACCTGATGAAGACGATGCAGCTGGCGGAGAGCGAATGGGAGGTGATTGCGAATGTGCACGTTGCTCATTCAGCTTCTGCTCCGCTGCTGCCTGTAAGGCCAATGAGATGGCCGTCTGTCGATGCTGCTCATCAACGTGACGCTCATTCAACTTCATCTGGAGGCCACCACTGTGATACACATGGGCCACACCCAAATCAGCACCGAAGGCATTATGATCAATATCATCCAATATATTCCTCTCACGCACACCCTTGCCTTGGCTCTTTTGCTCTTCACCATTCAACGTCTCGTCATCATCCAGTAAATATGCAGCATGATAATTATGCGGATCGGGTGACATGTATGAAGGGTTGATGGGAGTGGCAGGGCCTGCATGTGCTTTCGTCTTGGTCGCACTCGATTCTCCAACATGATAGGTCGGGATGTTACTGTTACGTTGTGCACTGAGACCTTGCTCTGCAACTTCCCCATCGAATCGTACATCCACCTCTGCTGTCATGGATACTTCTTGAATGGCCGCCACTAAATGTTGAGAGACAGCCATGAGTACTTGAAAGCTGTCCCAACATGTGAATACACTCAGCAAACCATTGCTCATCTCCACTGACAAGGCTGGAACATCTGTTTCTGATGAGCGCTGGCTTGGACGCTGGGAGGCAGTGGCAGCAGTGCTACTGCTTGTGGCCATGTTCTGTGTGATGACGGCATCGAGAAAATCCATCGTTGCAACCCGTGCGAATCCCACACTCTCCGCATAAGCAAAGATGGATGCATGCGGAAGACGATGCAAGAATGGTGCGGGTAATTCACTGAGATGCATCGTTGGAGCAAAGTCCGCTTTCGCTGCCTTGGGCAAGACATAGACTGCCATATCACGCACCTCCAACTTCATGACGGAGACGCTACTATCCGGGTAGACGGTCGTATGGAGATGAACATGATCGACGGAGATGATGGCACGGGGAACGAGATCGGGTGGAGAATAATCAACACTGCAATCATAGGCATGAAGGAATAGGTGAAGTAAGTCGTTTGTGACAGGTAGGGGAGGAGGCGGAGGAGGAGCGGCGATGTTGAATGCCGGCGGCATGGGTGGCTGTTCATAGGCAGTCGGAGTGAAGAATTCCATCATCTTTTGAATCCATTGGCTCGCTGGACAATAATGGAGAGTGAGTGCACGCAGATTGATGACAGCTTGTGTATCACGAAGACGAAGTTCAGGATTCAGCTTCACGACAACATTGATGAGAAGAACGGGGTTGGACCAAGCAACGGATGGAGCGGGAGGAGAGAGACCGGACACAGAAGTGAGAGGATCATCTGTCGAACGATTCAACTTCGCCTCAACAAATTGACCATGCTCATCCATGCCTCCATCGTCATCACGATCCTTGCGCTCATCATCTTCATCGTCTGCATTGAGTGGTTTGCCCCATGCATCAACGGGTGGTGAGGCGGAGGCACCATGTGGTTCATCTCCGATGGTCTTGAATAGTATGGGCATGGATGGCGTATGGTAGAGTTGTCGTTCATCCGTCACAACATCACGATACTCACGCAAGGTCAGGTCACCAGCGCGTATGGCGATGTATTGGACGGGCTTGCCATTGAATTCAGATACTTGGAAGAGTCGCACTTCACCAATGTCTGCATGGAATGTTTGTGGACCAGACGGCTGTTGAGTGCAGCTGGGTGCAGAAGTCGCAGATGAAGATGAGGAGGAGGTTGCGTTGGCAGAGGCTGAAGCTGATGATGGGGGATCATCCTGCAATACTAGACTGGCACGTTGAATACTCAGACGAAGTGACAAGAAGTGCTTGTATGGGGAATTTGGTGGCAAGGACGGAATGTACGCTGGTGGCGGTTGATGAGGAGGTGAACTGGACGAGGATGGTTGGGTGTGGCGTGGTGGGGAGCGATGAGTTGATGGCGGAGGCACATGACGAGGATGTACTTGAACGTGTGGCGGCGATGACGACGTGGAGGCATTGAGATGACGAGGCTGATGTGGGCGCACCAGTTGTTGTGCGTTGTCGCGTGGTAGATGTGAGTAATCAACAGATGCGTTCGGATCAGGAAGTGGTCCCTCAGCTGGTAGTGGAAGGAATGAGTGGAAGAGTGCTGATTGTCCATCATCGCGTGACTCCATCATCGAGGAGCGCATGAGTTGACTATTAGCCGCTGAGTGTGAGTCAATTGCTTGTGACGCACTGCCACCTGACGATTGCAGCACCTCACTCACAGGTGGCAGCACAGAAGAGAGTGAGAGCGCAGCGGGTTGGAAGAGTTGAGACCGGCCAGACGTGGCTGATGCTCGCACGAAGATGTCAGTTGGATTGATCTCTTGACTTGAACTCTCCGATGTAGATGCGAGCGCGTCACTCTGATCCATGCCATCACCATCACCATCATTATTATCGGCATTGCTGAGTGAGCTGGGTGGTCGGCTGCTGCGTGCTTGGCCCAAAACGATGCTTTGTGTTCCGAATGCGATGTGTCTACCGCCACTTCCATTCGCTGCATCATCATCATTATCATCGTCCAGTTGTTGACTGCTATCTGTCAGGGAGTCCGAGCCGAGCGATGAGTCAGACATCTGTCGATCACCACCACCATCACCGTCCTCCGCACTCAAACTAGGTAGCTGTGGCGAAGCAATAGGAGAGGAACTCGCAACGTGTTTGTCATCCTCCTCTTGTTCGCCATCCGCATCTGCATCTCCCTCCTCTTCATGTGTATCATCCACAGTGAGACGACGAGAAGATTCGTTGTGTGATGATGGTGTATCATGCACGTGGCGCCTCCTCAGCAACGAGCCGGACTTCATCATGTTGTCGGCTTGAGCTGAGCGCAATGCGAGTATGCTGCCACTTGATGGGCCTGTATGTGCCGAGGCACTGAGGCCATGTCGTGCAATACGGGATCGATGACCAAATCCATGCTCTCCCATGCCATTCTGCCCCAATATGACACTGTCGGCACCAGCAACAGATTCAAACATCTCAGATGAGGAGTCAGAAGAGAAGGAATCCGAATGCAGAGATCCAGCACCATCATCATCATTCTCATCATTTAACTCATCGTCGCCTCCTGACAACGCGTGATGGAATGGCCCAGATGATGCATTGCCACGATAGTGCTGTGATCGGTTCAATCCATTCAATCCATTCACATCAACTTGATCTTCTTCCTCCGCCGCCGATAATGCTGAATGATACATCGATGCGGCCATACCGGATTGAGCGAATGCACGAGCAGAATCCATGGCACCACTGTCCTCATCGATCGCATGAGGCGCGTCATCGTGTTCGATCTCGTCGACTTTCCTTTCCTTGACTGGTTTCGGTTCCATCACCTCAACATAGATGTTGTATAGGAAGAGTAACAAGTCATAGTCATACTTCGCCATATGCAGTGCAGCGACGGGAAGGTGAATGGTGACGAGCATGGACGAATTCTTGATCGCAAGACTCTCGAACAGAGCTGCATCTGGAAGGGAGGAGGATGAAGTCGAGGAAGTGACCATGGGGCCAGTTGAAGAAGAGGTGGTTGGACAGGATTTGAATGTGCGTTGGCGTGGATCCCCACCGGATTCCTCCCAATATCGCACATGTGGCAAGCTGTCAAAGAACATGGATTCCATTCGTTGCTGTGCCGCTGTCTCAGCTGCCGCTGGATCAACTGATGCAGCCGATGGATCACGCTCAGAGATCGCGGGTTGGAACTCTGGTGCCAATATGATTGGAGCACGGAGGAGGATACTGATGTACGAGAGGGTGGCGAGACGGGAGCGATAAGCTGCAGCAGCTGATGCAGGATTCATGGAAGGATAGGTGGTGGTGATGATGCGTTTGCTGACCATCTCCTTCTCATTCTCATCTAAGTCTTCATCATCGTCCTCATCCTCCACACTGTCCGCTGACTGCGACTGTTGAGGCTTCTCCTGCTTCGGGTAGTGCATGAATACGGATGCTTTGAGGAATCGAACAATCCACTCACTATCGCGTAGCAACTCCGGACTTAACATACTATCTTGCATGTCACCTGATCCATTACTGATCTCATTCTCACTACATACGGACACATCATGTAGCTCCATCGATACATGCTCTGGTCGTAGTATGCCACGAGCATCACGATAGGGGTCACGAATCATATCTGCCATCTTGGTGTATGGATGTGGCTGCGTCTGTGAAGGAGTGGTGGCGGGGAAAAGAACGTTCAGATCAATGGATGGTGCCATGATAACGATCTGCGCATAGGATGTGTTGTCTTGTCGGATGGGATCTGCACCCAGACTATGACGTCTCTGTGCGCTGGCTAATTGATGGAGCAGCTCCTCGCCGTTCATCACCGCTGGATTGGCGGCGGACATCTGCGATTGCTGCTGACGTTGATGTGGAAGCGAGCCGCTGTTGTTCATACTGACAGCCCCACTCGGTGGGCCTGATGCATTTCCATGTAGGTATGTGAGTGGGTTGGTGATGGCAAGATTGAGATTGTTGAGACGATCACCGATGCCGAGGTCAACATCGAGTGTGGCAGGTTGACATGTGAGTGTGAGACGAGAATTGATGCATGAGCGTGGATGAGGTTCAAACAGGAAATTGAGTGGTTCAGAGAAGGAGAGTGAGGAGTTGGCATCAACGGTGTTGCGATACTCAAATTTGACATGGGGTGCGGAGAGGGAACGAGTCGACTTCATGAATGCAGCATGTTGTGCCTCCAACTCAACCGGAGTGGAACTTGATGCCGTTTCGAAGCTGATGACAGGCCGAGCTCTGAATACATGTGATGAAGTTGGTCGGGTTGGATGATTGCGTGGTCGTGCATGGAGCAAGGTGTCTGTATCAGGCATCATCGTGTCCTCATCAACCCAATGTTGCATGAGGTACTCCTGTGCCTGTACATGACCCAATGTGACATCGACGCGAGATTCAGCTGATGATTGATGAACATTGATGAATGTGTGTTGAGCGGATAGAAAGAGATGGTTGGAGAAGATGGAGGGGATGGCAGATGTCACTAGTTGGTGTGGATTCTCTGCATGAGCTTGAGACTGATCATCTGGTTCTGTCTTGTACCATTCCGTCGGCCATGTGCGTTGATCATTCTCGGTGAGTGTGAGTGAGCAGTGTAAGATGTGCGTCTCCATACTCCACAAGTTGACCACTTCCGATCGATCCCCTGCATGCGTGGCAGCTTCATGACCCGACCCTTCAGCCAAGTCAAAGAATCGCTCATCGGAGCTGTGAGGAGAGGAGTGTGGATGGGAGTGAGAGGCATGGGAGAGGAGACCATCGATGGCATTATAATCAAGTGGCTGAGCGAGTCCGATTGAACCATCAAGAGGAACGGATGAGTAAGAAGAAGGATCCATGGAGGAGAATTGAGGCACATGACTTTCTGAAGGAGTCGAAACAGGTTGCGCTGCTTGTTGATGGTGTGGCAGCTGTTGTTGACGAGGAGATAATTGCTGTGCTGCCTGTGCATTACTTGCCACTTGCTGTGCCGATAATCCAATTGCAGCACCGAGATCAGTGAGTAATGCCAGTTGACGTGGAGTGAGGAGTGCACGCAGTGAATGGATGAAACACGTCGATTCCAATCGTGGCTCTTCGCCACTCGACTCTTCTTTGAGTTTCAGTTTCAATTGGATCATACAGGATTGGTCCATACTGCCTGAGATGATGGTCTGCGGCTCTGACACACTGTTACTGCGACCAAATGATGGCGGTGCGTCAGGATGATTATGCTGAGCGATGGCTGATTGGAACTGCGCACTGCCATCGAGACTGCTATCCTCATGCAGATCAACACGGAATCCATGGAAGCGAATGGCTTTGAAATACTCATAGCGCGGCCCATTGGCAAGGTTGACACCCCGCCCTGCTGCTCGCTGTTGATCGCGCGCCATCTTGAGCTCCATCTCACGTCTGATTTCCGCTTCATCCTCCTCCTCGGCCTCTGCATCCATGAATAATGCGCGGTCAGCTTCCTCCTCAGCTGCATCCGCAACGGCATCCTCAGATGACATAATGTCCGCAGCTGCTCCGCCTCCTTCATTCGCAGCAGCGGCAGCGCGTGCAGCCCGTTCTGCTCTTCGTCGCTCACGCTCCTCTCGTCGCTGTTCGAATAGTTGACGCCTTCTCTCTGCTGCCTCTGCACGTCGTCGATCCACCTCCTCACGTATCTGTTGCTGCAGCTGTGTATCATCCTCCTGCTGTTGTTGCTGCTGCTCCTCTTGTTGTTTATTGAGGTCGGTGAAGTTGAGGAATGGGAGATGAATGATGAGGTTGGTGGTTGCATGACCGGTGCGTGGCTGATGCTGAATGCGAATGGTGACGTTGCTGACTTCAAGCTCAATGGCGGAGACAACCTGCTCGAGGAAAGAGGCAACAACCTTCAAGCCTTCATTGGCTGTATCAAATGCAGCTGCATGACGTGCAGACTGTTGGTGTACGCTGCTCGCTGCCTCCGCACTCTCCTCATCTGACTCTGCCTCACTCTCAACCTGTACGCCACCCTCAGTATCACTTTCGATATCACTCTCGCCCACTTCCTCACGTCGTTGTCGTCGCTTCTCAACCAACTTCCGCTTCCTCTCACCCTCCCTTACTGCTGCAGCTGTCAGTCGCTCATGAACCCGCTCGGCCTCAGCATCCATTGCCTCCTTCGTCCTCGCTGGTGACATTCCCATTGCCATTCCGCTCCCACTCATACTCATTGGGGTGGTCACACCTGAGCCGGATGCACGACGCTCACGCTGGCGTAGCTGAGCACCGAGTGAGGAGAGGCTCTTCTGCAACTCCAAATCCTGAGGATCAACCTCAAGGACAGAGGCAGCGAGACTCGACAACAGACCAGATGATCTATGTTGTACTTGTTCGCTCGGCACGACGACCAGTTCCCATTGATCCAATTTGAGGATGCAGCTCTTGCTCAATAGATTACGCCAAGGGATGGTGGCATGAACCAAACCGATACGAGCACGGATGAAAGTCAGAGGTAAGTCCACGCATAAATCATTCAGCAACTGTACATTTAGTTCCAAGTCTCTGAGCACGACCTCTCCCTTCGCCAATTGTACGTCCAATTGATCCAAGTCCAACTCATACTGCAGGAAACTTCCCAACGCACGCTTCAACACGAACTTGTACAGACGCTTCAAGGGGGAAGAGAAGGAGAAGAGGGACATGGTGGCGGAAGAAGAGGTGGATGCACTCTCGGTGGATGCACTCTCACAAACAGCTCAAGGATGATGCGGGATTGACTGCAATGGAAAATGCAGGAAGAGTTGATCACAGCACTGTCGCTCCTCCACCCTCTCACCACTGTTTTGGTTCGTCACTCAATGCGTCCAAGTCTTCCAACTGTCGATGAGTGGCACAAGGCACACAACAGGGCCTAAGCCCTCGTTTGATGCCCACGTCGCTTCTCTTCAATTCAACTGTAACAACGAGAACAATGGTGAAGGGAATGGGTGAAGTGAGGTGAAGCAAGATGAGAAAGTGGAAAGGGAAGAACAGCACAGGAATGGGAATGGGAATGGAAGTGAGTGAGTCAGCCAATCCTCCACTTGCTCTCCTGTTTCTGTTCAACAACGGTGGACGCTCCGTCACTGCCTTGACGACCTAATAATGATGATCAGAAGATATGATTCATATGATGAGATGAATGAATGGTATGATATGGCCGTGTTGTTCTCATCTCATTCAGTGACGTTGACGGATCAAGGCTTAGCTCAGCTAAGCGCCGGCAACGAACGGCAAAGGCCTGACAAGCAAACCTGTG
>Ga0256776_1000263_pt1 | contig 11005 bp, 1 predicted proteins | sample MC6MC0927MT_FD_186069 | JGI IMG/M metagenome (GOLD analysis project Ga0256776, IMG submission 186069) | Metatranscriptome of enriched soil aggregate microbial communities from Iowa State University, Ames, United States - MC6-MC0927-MT... | ecosystem: Environmental > Terrestrial > Soil >... | reverse complement strand
CTGAATTCGATCGCGAATGAACAAGAATTGGCAGGGTGGGAAGGCTTAAGGAAGTAATGATTCAGTCTGTAAATATTCGTCATGTTTGACACCATCAAAAGGACAACACACGCACGCTGGACCTGCTTGCGACACGAGGAGGCGCATCACAGTGGTGTCCGCTCGCTTGAGCCTCGGCCTGTATCTGTCCATCATTGCTTTTCCCTCTCTTGTCTCTTTCATCGTCTTGGTGACGGGAGAGCAGACAATGGTGTCGATGGCACGTGTGAGCCAGCTGTAGCTGCAGCGCCACCATGACCATGACCATGACCATGACTATGGCCGCTTGGTACAAGTGCTGGATGATAGTGAGGTGGGTAGCCATGCATTCCATCATATGGTAGCCATGGTTGAACATAACCACGTGGGGGTTGAGAGTCAGACAGATTACAAAAGATCTGTTTGAAGATATGGAAAGGAATACGTCCATTGACTGGCACAGGGCGACTAACAGGTAGTGTATGGCCTTCCTCCGTGAAGATGAACGGATCGAGTGCCGCACCAGGAGAGAATTGAACATTGACATAATAACGAAGTGGATCATCCAATGGCTTACTCACATCCTCATACAAACGGAACACAGCATGTGATAGGTAGTTGAGTTCAATCGCATCCAAAGTTGTTGCCACCGTTCGATTACATGCAATTCCACTCAACAACAGCACATTCCTCAATGCATGGATATGTGATTCCGACGAGAAGTAGAGTGTGACTCTGGAGGGGCATCTTGGCGACAGTGCACTCTCCAATTTGCCAATCATCCTCTTCAACAATGGTCGAGCAATCCCCACACCAATCTGCCACTTATCTTTTCGGAGGATGCCATATTCATTGGGAACGACGAAATCGGCGATACGCTTGATCGCCGAATACAAAGGACGAATCTCCATGAGGAATGCATGATTATGCAACACATCATACTTGATACAATCGTACACATCGGGCAACTTGGTTGGATCAAATAGTCCAGCTTGTTGATCATAGAAGCTGTTGATTAAGCTATCCCAACGTGACTTCATGAGGAACAATGTCTCCCGATGACACAATAGATGACCCACCCCGAACTTCGTCTGTGTTGGACGTTTGATCTTGCCAGTCTTCCCAATGATCTCTTCGTCGCCTGCTTCCCACTCATACACGACATATTCAAACTCAGTTGAGGCCTTACCACGATGATCACTGCTGGAGGGACCGTCCTTTGAGGAACTGGATGCCATGGGAGCCAAGGAACCACCACTCATCTTACGCTTGAGACCGTCACTACTGGCGCCTGCCGTATCCTTCGAGCTACTACTATCATCTTGCTTGGATTCATCCGCGGATGAGGCATATTCTTTCTCCCTCTCCCTCTCATTCTCCCTCTGTTCCCTCTCCTTCTCCTTCTGTACCGCCCACTCACACTTGGAATGGATCTGATGTTGTAATGCCAAGAGTAGATCGTACAATTTTGACAAAGTCGTGCGAGGCTTGCCCAACCATCGAAGACAATTGCCAAGGACGACAGCACGGGAAGCTTTGACCACGCTTCCGGAAGCATCACGATGGGCACGTTGAGCCAAGATGAGTGCACCAGGATGAGACACTTGAACACACCACAGTCGGCCATCACGTGATGCATCATAACGACAGCAGCGACGAGAAGAAGGACTGGTCGCAGCCGCGGAGGTGGAAGTTGCATCCTTGCCATCGAATACGATATCTGAACGTTGAATACATGGAGTGGTCAGATGGCTGTCTGCATCGGAGCCCGAGAAACAAACCACCCACTGATCGTAGCTCGTAGGGCTAGGGGCTCCTGCATGTTCGTTGGTACGGAAATGCACCGTGTAACCTGCATGTAAGCAAAGTTGGACAACTTCCTCACGGAAGCTGATGGAAGATGTATAGATCTCGCCAGTGTCCTTGAGCTTGTAGATGTTGCTTCCGTGTTGGCTTGCGTTGCTCAATCCATTCAGCAACAGACGCAATTGCCGTCCATCAAGACGTTGCTTCACCCAAGCACAACACCATTGTGCATCATTGTCAACAGAATCGGTTGGACATTCCATTTCTGTCTCCGATCGGCGACGTCGACCTTCTTCGTATTTCATCCAATACTCCTCGTCAAAATAATTGAACCATCGTTGATTGAAGATTATGAATGAAGAGGAATGTGCATCATTGCCGCCCACACAAGCCCAATCTTCCCTTTCGACAAGGCCCATACGTGAGAGAAGGTCCATCACATAAGACGCCAATTCTGGGTCGGATGTTCCCAACTGAAGCGAATCTCTGCCCCATGCGTGCTTGTATGCGTAGTTGATGGACCCATGTGCTCCTAACCAGTATCCATACAGTTCGATGAAAGCATCGATCTCGTCTTCTGTGCGTAATCCAAGCTTCAACACAGGTGAATCTGGATCACGATCATGGGTGGATAGGATACCGAATGGATGCTCCACTGTGATGCCACCACGTGCATGACTCAACATGCGGATGGTATCTTGGCCATGTGTGCATGTGCGTTGTTCAGCAGCGCACTTGTATGCATAGCCTGATGTTAGCTCTTGGGCCATCACTTTCTGCCATGCACTACTGCCATCCTTGACTTGTACATACACGTCATGATCTGGTGTGACACGCAATGATAAGTGATTGGATGATCGGAATGTTTCGTCCATGGTCTTCGTACCATCTTCACCATAGTCTTGATCTTGATCCCAGTATGGTTGTGCATCCTTCGACGTGAAATCAACGAGGAATTCCGGTTGATGCTTGGGAAAGACCAACTCTCCGGCCCAATACGACAGCGATCCATCTTTCTCATCATAGCACGCATACGTCACCGATCGTCCACAGGCGAGTCGATGTTCAATCTCATGCAGGAACAGGAATCCATCATTGGTCAAGATGCGTGTATCCAACTCTGGAAAGCATCGTACACCCCATTCTGTCATGGCTGTTGGGCCAAATGAGGAGGGTGAGGGGATGGGACTGATGGATGGAGGAGTTGGAGGAGAGACCTTCGATGAGCTTCTGAGAATTCCACGTGCACCAGTTGAAGGAGTCTTACTCGGTGCTTCAGAGGACGTCTTCGATGCAGTCGGTGAGGTCGTTTCATTCCGACTTGCATTTGCGGCTTTCTCCGCTCCAATCAATTCACCATGTCCAATACTGGGATGTTGATATTGGTAGGGTAGCGTTGCATAGCTGGCCGCTGTTGCCATCTTATTTCGTCCCTTCTTCAATTGTTGTTCGTAGAGTCGATCGTAGATCTTGGCGAGGAGAGTCTCAATCTCGACCACCATCTTCGGATCCACTTCGATGGTGGAATGACGCGCAAGACACCCGCTGAGTTGGAAGGGGTCGACAGGAGAGTCAGGAGCAGCTGCTGCTGCAGAGTGTGGGGATGACGAATCTGAGTTAACACCATCCGCCTCCTTCGCTGCCGCCACTTCAGCATTCAGCTTCTGTTTGACTCTCTCTTTAATATGTGTTTGCATTTCATGTAAGATCTCTTCCATCTTCATCCCGTCTTCTTCCAGTTCCGCCAAGCGATCCATGAGTTTCTCCATCTGTTCTTCTTCAATTTGTTGTTTCCTCAATGAATGAGCATGTTCCTTCTCTTCCTTCTCACGATTCTCCGCCTCGGCTCGTGCTTGTCTCAACAGCTCTTCTTCTTCCTTCAACAGATCTTCTCGTTCCGCTTCACTCGTTGCGCGTGCGATCTGCTCCTGTGCCAACATGTGTCGTGTGACTTGTGCGGGGGTTAAACCTTGCTCACTCATGAGGATGAATTTAACTCCTTCTTTCGCTCGTGCCATACTCTCCGCAACCATCGATGTATCATCCAGATAGACCTGTACATTCTTATCATGATGGATGTTATCTTTCTTGGAGGTCTCAATCCACTCTTTCATACTCTGCAACCTTCTTCTTTCCTCTTTGTCCTTCCACTGTTCGGAGGTGAGATCATTGAATCCATGTGCATGTTCGAATGTACTTTGGTAGAATGCCTCAGCGCTAGCGACCACTCGTGCTTCATCACTGGAATAGATTTGTAGACCGTGGAAGAAGGCGAGACGCTGACGACGGAACAGTGCCATACGCTCCGATTCATGCGAACTGATGGAGAGTGTGGGGGAGGGAGAGGAGGAGGAGGAGGAGGAGGGTTGGCCTGCGCCACCAGTGTTGGATGGAGTTGGAGAGACAGTGGATGATGCGTCACTGGTGGTTGTCACATCACGATTACTGGGACTATTCGCAGAAGATGGTGTTGGAGTACCCGTGTTATTCAAGGTCAATATTCCAGCTCTGGATTGGCGTCGACTATTCGCTGCACTGTTCGTGCCACTTCCTGTTCCACCTCCTCCTCCTCCACTCTCTGCATGATTGACTGATCTTGGTGCAGTGGGTGGAGTCGTGGATGAATGTTGCTGTGCATGTGCATGGGATGGAGAACGTGTATGGGCATGGTGAGTGGCACGCTTCTTCTTGCCACGTTGTTTCTTACCAACGCTTGCTGCTGTGCTCTTCTCCACTCCACCATCCACACCATCAACACCGACAGGGGTGGGAACACGAGGGGGAGCAGCAGAATCAGTCGTGCCAGTTTGAGCAGCAGGAGCGGATACAGAGGACGTCACAAGTGATGCTGGTGGCACCAGTACAACTTCTGCTTGTTTCGCACCCAACTTTGGCGAGGATGCTTCTGGTATGCTCGTTGGGATGGACACGATATTTCCTCCGGCCGATGGACTCGTTCTACTTCTCCCACCACCAGCAGCAGTAGCGCTGTTACGATTTCCACGTCCGAATCCTCTTGCTGCAGTCAATTGCTCCTTGAGTCGTGCACGCTCAGATTGAGTCAAGCTACTATTGTGATCATATACGAACTCATGTGAAGGCATGGGTGAATGACTGGCATGAGACTCACCAGTTTGATCGTCACCGGCAGTTGAGACATTGAGCGTTGAGCCTGGTGCCTCCTTTGGTGAGGTGGTCGAATCAGCAGATGGTGGTGAGCCAGATGGTACAGAGCTCGTTCCAGATGCTTGTGATTCCGTTTCTGCTCGTGATGTCGTCTCAGGATGAGTTTGTGTCATGGTCTGAATCGTTCGTGTTGGTTGATGTTTGGCCGGTGTGGGGTGTGGTGTCGTTTTGGATTCGGTGGTCGAATCCTTCGCGCTATTACTTGCCATGAGTGCGAGGGCCACTTCACCTCGTGCATCCAATACACCTTCAGGATTGGTACTACGTGCCAATGCTAAGCGTGCGACATCATCTGTGTAGGATGCTGCAGAACTCAGTGGTGTCGAACCTGATGTGGAGGATGATGTGCCTGATGCAGTGCCAGCTGAAGGAGCGGAAGCTGAACTACCAACACCGACCTTATTCTTGAGTCCGGCAAGAGCAGAGGCAGGAGGGGCATGGATGTGAGGAGGTGGAATCATATCATCCCAGAATGCCGCCGCATATTGTCTCGCTTGTCCCACACCAGCATGTGTCATCTCCCCGCCCCATTTCACAATCAACAATGCTTGAACCACTCGTCCATTCTCCACACGTTTCGGCTTGAGTTGAACCTTGATTCCACCATAGCTCCCAGTGAGCACTGCTTGGATCTGATGAAGTTTGGCCAAATATTCCGGATCCTTCTCTGCGTCCTTCTTCTGTGTTCGTTCCTTCTCGGCAGCGATGGCCGCCTCCAATTGTTCATCTTCCAACGCCGCAGTCAACGGTTCCAAATCCAGACCAAGCTTGGCGGCCAACTCCGTCTCATCGACATCATCGATCCAGTCAGATAGGACACCACCACTGACACCATAGGCTGGATTATTATTGTGGATACGGCGAGGAGGAGAGGAGACTGGAGCTGAGGATGAGTTCGACGGGGTTGGAGCAGTACTTCCAGGTGTAGGTGTTGGAGTTGGAGGGATAGATGATGTTATCGAGCTAGCAGTGGATGGAGAGGGCAGCGATGCCTGTGGTGAGGAGACAGTTGAAGTGGTGTCATCCTGTGAAGGAGCCGGTGACTGTCGTGCAGATGTCTCACGACTATTCTCTTCAGTCGAAGTAGCCGTCGGTGAGGGTTGTGCATCAGTCTTGACATCAACTTCCAATCCTGCCGAAGTTGCTTCAGCTGCTTCCGCCTCTTCCGCCGCTGCTTGTTGCATCGCTTTCTGTGCGGCCAGAATCTTCTTCTTGCGTCGTTCACGTAGTTGCTCCTTCACTAATAGGATCTTCATCGCTTCACGTATCTGGATCAATTCGGATTTCTTTTTGAATTTTAAATCACGATATTGAAACTCCGACTTCTTACCTTTCTCTTTTTCTTTCTCCTTGTCCTTGTCCTTGTCCTTGTCCTTGTCCTTGTCCTTGTCCTTGTCCTTGTCCTTGTCCTTGCCTTTCTCTTTGTCTTTGTCCTTCTCACCGTCTTGATCTTTTGGCTCTTTATCCTTCTTCTCTCGCTCCCGCTCCTTCTCCTTCTCCGCGAGTGGTGACTTGAATCCCTTCTCTGCTTTCTTCTTCGCTTTGCTACTGCTTGATTTGTTATGGGTCGGGTACCCTTGTTCACTCCCTGATTGGTATGCATTCTGACTCGTTGGTGTCGTTTGTTCTCGTTCCCATCGCTCGCGCTCCTTGAATTGATCATCGAATAATTGCATCAAGGTTTGACTCTTCGTCTTCAATTTCACCTTCTGCTTTGGTGTTCGATCAGCATGTCGAAACATGGCTACCAATCCCAGTAGAATGTCCTTGTTGTCACTATCAGAAATGACATTGCTCGCCATGCACACTCCAATAGCTTTGGGGTTGGAAGGTGAACAAAGAGCAGAGAGAGAGGACCATGGGCCAGGAGTTGGAGTCGGGGATGCATCCAAATTGAAATTACTGAACGCCAATGCTGGATGCACGGCTGGAACGAAGGGAGCAGGTGTGGCTACAGCCGTCGATGCTTGCTGTTGTTCAACATCCTTGCCACCAGCCGCTGTGGTGCCACCACTACCGCTCTCACCAGCTTTGTCCAACTCCAGCCGTGATGGCAGCGATGACTCTCTGTTATGAAGTCGATGTCTTCCAAGCATCTGCATCCCATCACGATCCCGATCTCTTTCTTTGTCTTTGTCCTTCTCTCGAGTTGTCTCTCGCTCTCGATCTCGATCACGATCACGCACAGATCGAGTATGGAGTGGCATGGTGGCAGGGATGGGTCGATCACGTTCACTCCGATCCTTGTGACCTGCTTCTCTCTCCTTCTCGCGTTCATCCCCACCACTACTAGTTGACGCCAATAGTTGCTGTTGTTGCTGTGTGGGCATGATTTGTACAAATTCAATGGGACGATCCAACTTGATTGCTTCTCGGCCCTTGAAGCATGCCAACATCATCTTGCGCATGATTCGTGCACAATTATGTGAAACGACATAGTCTCCAAGCAACACCCGTCCATTTCCATTGACTCTGAATCCACGATACGCTGCATGACCGATCCTCTCGACACTGAATCCAACACAACGCCGGTCAACTTGAATTGTTTGATACACCTGTTCATCCTTCGTCGACAAGCGTTTAGATGTTAATCGTACTGGTATCATTTCTCTCATCTCATCACCTCCAATTGATACTCGATAACCATCATACCTCTCATCTGTACCGTCGATGTACTGCGTCTGCCTGTTGTCAATGTTCGTATGGATCGAGAGACCCAAACTACGTGCGAGTGAGCAAACACCATCAAGGAATGTTCGATCATTCGCTGCTAAGTCATACATGCCCTTGTGTAACCGACCAGCACCATCAATGATACCAGCTAACAACGATTGACGTACAGAGATGGATTCTCGCAATAGCATCATTGGGAATTGCTTCACGTGATAGATTCCATACGACTCCAATAATTCCTTGAGGATTCGACCTAATTGGATGGCATAAACAACATTGCCTGTCGATGTCACACTGTGTCGACTGGTACAGGCGGCGTGTTCAGCATCATCCAGGACATCATACTCCTTTGTCTCTTCATCCGCATCCGTGACGCCACTCACGACAGATACGCCATACATATCACTGTACCATTTCTCCAGTGCGCCAATTACCTCCGTACGATTTTGATTTTGACATGGGTATTTCTCAATTTGATAGATGGTGGGTTCATCCGCGCGTCCAACTGTCAGCCACATGCCCAATACCCATGCAGTGTCAGCCAACAATGATGGTGAGATGATGCCACCAACAATACGATGGAGTCGCTCATTCAACGACATGGATGGAGGAGGCGATTGGAAGTGAACGATGGATGGCTGAAACATGTGTAGATGAGGCTTGATATGGTTGGGAATCGACAAGTACTCATTGACAGTGCATTCGAGCACTAGAGGCTGGAATGAGGTGATGCGCTCCTTCCAATATTGTGTTGCTGCTCCATTCGTCGCGAATGAATGAGTTCGATGAGCAATCATGCCAGTATCATCTAATGTCGCTTCACATACCGCTGGCATATGATTGCTGTCGTGACATGTGTACGGCTTCATGTTGCATTGGAGTACTAATATGTGATCGCCGTTGCATGTCCATGATTGACGAGCTTGGTTGTCATAGTTGATTCGATACATTGCAGGTGCGGGGGCTGAGTGAGATTGAATGGCAACGAAACGGGCGGCATCATTCGCAGTATGGCCGTTGATGATCGATCCATGTTGCACGATACGAGGCTCGGAATCCTCACCCATCAGCATGTCACCTTCTTCAATGTCTTCCACCGCTTTCGTCGTGCCATCATACATCAATAACTTGGTGCCATGTCCCCAGCACTTATCGTAGTATCTCATGTTTCCTTTGACGAAGCTCCATCCATTGACATCGATGACATAGGACTTCTCACTCGTACGAATGATATCGAATCCACAAATATTCTGCTTGAATGCCAAGCAGATATCTCGTGCAATCGTTCGTTCATCTGCTGTAAGTTTAGTGAGCAAACGCAGTTCCTTCTGGTCGGGGTCTCGAGCAACCACTCCATCGACCACGGGCGACTTCCTCATCTCCCCATGCGCATAGCCAGGACCAATCGTGTACACCTTCAAATCCTTGCCTTGTAAGAGGAGTTGTTCATAGATGTAGGAGCCATCTGTGCGTAATTTATTAACTTTTGGATAGAATCTCGATGAGCGATTTCCAACTTTCCGAAAGAGTCTTCGTGATCCACCTCCATGGCTGGCTCCATAGTAGATGTAGATATTGTGATCTTCCCCATCGTAGGGCTTCTCCACCAATGGCTTATCCATTCGAACACCATTGATGATGACGTAATCCGGATACTCCTCGACAACTGGCTCAGGCTTGCCCGGTGAACGATCCACGTAGAGGTGGGTCGGAGTGGGGATGCGAGCGGCTTCAAGTATCTTATAGATATCATATCGATTCGCAAGGACAGATTGGGAGGGGATATCATTGACACAGAAGGGTCGACGTAATTTCACATATTCGATGCACTTCTGTAAGGGGAAACCTTTGCTGTGAAAACTGATCAGACAATGACATCGTGGCCACTCACTCACCGGGATCGAATCATCCAGTATCAATGCATCTCCAAAGATGATGATTTCAAATTCTCCATATGCTCGCAGACGATCCAAGATTTGTGTCATGGGCTTCGAACGAGTCTTCTTGTCCATGGCACACACACCAACGATACAACGACGTACACGAGGAATGTAGGATGGGTGAGGAGGGACTGGGGTGGTGGAGGTGGAAGGAGCTGCGCCAACAGTGGAGACTGAAGTCGACGTACCACTGGCACTCATCGCTCCCATGACACTCGTACCACTCGTACTATGTGATGAGTTACTTCGTGACAGTTGCAATGGAGTGCCACCTGATGCTGCCACTGTTGCACCAACCGCCATCCCATATGTGTATCCACCTAACACTGCACCAGGTGTTGCAGGTGTACTCGGCACTCCTCCTCCTCCTCCTCCTCCTGCAGTGGTGGATACTGTCACACTACCAGCATTGGTCACCATCATCGCATTGAGGTCCGCAGCAGACGATGAATGAGAGCTGGCTCCACTGGTACGATTCAAACTTGGTGGACCGGACACAAGGAACAAGGATGGATCGAGAGGATGTGGAGTGGCCAGCATGCCTTCACCTATTAATCCATGCTCACTACCAGGGGATTGGACGAGATTTGCGGAGTCGACTGGATAGAGTGGTGAAGTATATGACTGTCCTTCCTCACTTGCCCCATGTTGTTCTGCATGTTTCTTTGCATTAGCCATGTACATTGCTTCCGCTTGTTTGTTTGCTTCTGCCGCTGCTTGTGCTGCTGCCTGTGCTTCGAGCTCTGCTTTGGCCTCTGCGGCTGCGGCTTGTTGCAGCTGCTCCTCCTCCTCCTCACTCTTGATCATATGCTGATGGAGGGAATTATCAGCGGAATAATAATTAGACATGATGACGATCGATGCGATGGGAGGTGATGGGATGATGGATGACACGGAAATTCGGTGACGAACTCTGTCGCCGCTTGTTCGCTCACTGCTTGATGTGGAGGATGATGGTGGGCCGTGCTGGTCTGTGACAGGCCAGTCAGACACCAGTGGGCTGAGCGGACTTCAGTCCAATACGCTACACAATATGCGCGGCACCGCTCAATATTCAATGCGACTCAGACAATGTATGCACGACGTCGTCACGTTACTTCCGTGCGTTCTCTTCTTCCGACTCCTTTGCCCGGGATGATGATGCAGATCGACAAGTTTGCTTCAAAGTGGACCATTGGCGTCGGTGGAGGGCCCATCTACCTGGTGACATCAGACGACGCACCACCTACACAAATGACACTCGCATTCATATGTACAAGCCGTATGTTAAAGGTACTTACACGGGCTATGCGATTACAAACCGGCATTGTACCGATTTCGTGCACCACACACATTTTTGAAAGAGATACGGCCAACTTGACCAAACTGTCCATTGAAACTTG
>Ga0256776_1000260_pt1 | contig 11076 bp, 3 predicted proteins | sample MC6MC0927MT_FD_186069 | JGI IMG/M metagenome (GOLD analysis project Ga0256776, IMG submission 186069) | Metatranscriptome of enriched soil aggregate microbial communities from Iowa State University, Ames, United States - MC6-MC0927-MT... | ecosystem: Environmental > Terrestrial > Soil >... | reverse complement strand
GACTCGTACACGCACACTTATTGATCACACTCATTTTGATGCCGTGGACCATTCCAGACTGACTCATTCAATTAACGTCATCCCAGTCTCGCCTCCACTCAACTCAGCTCCATTCACTATATTGACGTATGACATTGCACATTGATTGACGGATATTCCTCTCATCATGTTGACATGACCTCACCAAGCGCCGCATCGCGTCCTGTTTCACCTCCCTCGTGTGCCCGCTCAACTCTCGATCCTGTCCGGTGAAGCTCATCCGACCACACAGTGTCAGTATCAGTGCACCAAGTGCACAGTGTACTGAGATGAAGCTGACGGTTCTCTCTTCAACACATCCTGATGCACAGAGGCAAGCGTCGATGGAAGTCTCAGAGAACGCGGAAGCTGCAGTTGCAGTCGAACAAGCAGACCTTGTGCATGCGTCATCGAGGAGTGGCAGCCATTCACAGCAACGACCATCACGCGAAAATGTGCCCGTGACCACTGTTCACACTGTGACAGTAGCGCCATCACTCGATGCAGCAGCTCCTCCGCTTCCAATCCCATTGGCGACAACAAGCTCGTCCACACAAGCAACAGAAGAGCGTGCACCAGTGCGTTTGCATTTTTATCCCTCACCGTCACCATCACAGTCACCACCACCAATGATCAGCCCATCTGGTGTGGAAGTTGAATTGCAACCATTGCCCGCTGATCCATCTCAACCACAATCATATTGGCAGGATGGTCATGCTCAATCCCATTATCAGCATCAACATCAACATCAACGACAGCGGCCGCCACATTCACCCCACGTTTATCCCTATCCTTATCCAATGGACAGCATGCAGCATGATGATCCAGGCGGATCCATGCATCCTGCCTATGATGCGCACGATGGTTACGATGTAGACCCTGCTGCGCACCATCCTATGTATGATACAGGTTATGCAGAGCATGATGCAGCGTGGATGTATGAGTATGGAGATGATGAGTACGGAGAAGCGAGTATGTATGATGACTCAAGCATGTATGACTCCATACATACTGGCTCCAATCGTTGTGGACATTGTTGTTGGACTCTCTCCTCGTGGTGTTCCCGTCCAATGTTGCAACATTATTTCTGGCGTGGATTCTGGAGTGTGTATGAAGCATTGTTGTTGTTTGGCTTGATCTTCGTGGTATTGGGTGGTCATGCATTGAGATATGTCCTCCTTCCTCCTTCCATCGCCTCGCATCCTGAAGTCGATTGGACCTTCGACATAGCCTACGCTTTCTACTTCCTGTTCTTCCTCGTGGAACTCCTGGTGCTTCTTCGGTGCCACCCATTGTATCGGCGGAGTATCCACTTGGTGTGCTTGGACTTCCTCGCCATTGTCAGTATCCTGCCTTTCGTATCGTTCGTGTGGAACCCGTTGGTGGATACCTTGTTCGAATCCAGTTGGAGTAGTGGGAGCGGTCCGGGAGTGGATACGAAGCTGCTGCGTGATGAGGATGCTGAGGCTGCTGAAGATGATGGGGCGAGCAGCTCCTCGTGGACTTCGTCGCCCTCATCCCTCACCAACTTTCATTCTTCATCTTCCAAACCTTCCTCTGATGGAAACAACATCTTCCATGTTCATTCACTCGTCTCCTTGTATCTGATCGTGCTGCTACGTGTATCTTTCATCGTTCGATTGGTTCGTTGTATCAAGTCTCTGTTGCTGCGGTTCAAACATCTGTATACGCGGTGGCATCGACGCTGGTGGATGAGGCGTATCCAAAGGAAACAGATGGCATTGTGGATCCAAGAAGCGAAGGAGGCCGTTGCGAAGGAGAAGGAACGACGGAGGAAGAGAAGAGAGGAGCGACGAAAGAGGATGCAGAGGCGGAAGGACCTGAATGCTGAGCAAGTCGGTTCCGCGTCAGCCAATGCAACCAACAGCGTAGGATCCTCACGGGACACAATCCATGCTTCTCCTTCATCCGACGTCGAACTAGCTCCTTTATCCAGCAAACACGTAGTCACTCCTTCTGGACGCCCTGCCACCATCTCCACCGACGCTGCTACATTGAAAAGCAGCGGAGGTTACCGCAGTGTTCCCACCAAGCCAACGATTCACACAGGATCGAGTAGGCGGCGTGCCGAACGACGAAAACCGATCGTTCTACATTTGCCTCCACCGGAGCTTCGTCATTCCATTCCTACAACGACCATTCCTACAGACGCTTCATCGCTACCATTGAGCAATACATCAGGCTCAGCTTCTTCCGACTCCGGCACATCATTCTTCCTCGCTCCTTCCAACCAACTCACCACTGCTCCATCTTCATCGTCTCAACAAGATGCATTGTATGACATGGATAGTCGAACTCCATCCCATCATCACAGTCCTGCACGTGCTCAGATGCAAGCTGCTGCATCATCATCCTTCTCGCGTCGTTCACCAACACACGATCAAACGCATACATATTCAAAACAGCCTCACATGAGTGGGAAGCGATCGTCACACAACATGGCAGGCACATCAGCATCGGCTCCTTCCACTGGGAGCACAGCGACAACAACTACATTTGCTGCAGATCCCTTGATCCACTCCACAACTGATCGACGTCGACAGCTACAGCGCCGTGTTGCCTCATTCTCGCACCGATCCTCACGGCGATACAGTAGTCCACACTCCAAGCGACGATCGAGATCAAGATCAAGATCACGCTCGTCATCTGGGTCAGGAGTATCGACTCCTTCCTCCTCTCCGTCCTCCTCCTCTTCTTGTTCCTCGTCGCCCAGCTTAACTCAGAGTGAGTGGGAGGATGAGTATGCGTGGAGTCTGCGGGAAGCGACCATCATGGACAAAAGTGTGCCTTCATCTGAACACGACGAGATGGTGGTTGTCGACGAGAGTATCGATGATGAGGATGACGAGTCTGATGATCCATCCCTCTTCGGTTCCTTGACCACCCACCAGTTATCCGACTACAACACTCTCTGGTTGCTGCTGTTGAGTCTGCTCCTCGTGTGGCTGTACTTCCTGTTGGCATCCTGGGCCACGATCTCAGCAGCTTCGACCGAAGGTGCTCGTGGGAACCAGCTCATTGCTGGTCCCTTATCCGAGCTAGTTGATCCCTCGATTCAATTGGGGCTGGATCGAGTGGCCGAGGTCTGGAGACAGATGGAGCGGGGGTTGTGGAAGTTGGATACCGCTCTGGCATTGGCGAACAATTCTGCCACGACGAACTCTACGACTGCAACGGTGGTCAACACCACCACAATCGATGCAGCGTACACGGACTTCCTCGCCGCCTTCATCTCCTTCACTTTCCACACGAGCTACCTACTCCATCACCAATATCAACCTCTCTTGCATCTATCGTTACAACATTCCTTGGATTTTCAACCTGCACTCCTCCCACGTGTGAATTGGGCTGCAGTCCTACCGAATGATACCATCCCTCCATCTTTGCTGAAGGACGACGATACAAATGGGAAAACAACTGTCAATGCAACACAACTGAACTTGGCGTATCAGGAGGAAGACGATGCAGACATGCTTCAATTGATGCGTGCGTCTCCATTCTTCCTCGCATTGCAACCGGGTGTGCACTCATTCGATGAAGCGATTCAGGAATCGAACACTGAACCGCAACAACAGCAGCTCGATCTGTCAAGTTCGTCACCAACGTTACTTACATCGTCGTTCTTCATCTTTCTCTCCGATTTATCGAGTCGTGATTCATCTGACACTGCACGTGCCGCTTCGAATGTCGAGACAGATGGAGCACTGATGGATGCTACTGGTGGCATCCAACAGAACATGTCCATGGCATCAAAGGAAGATATTCGCAGCCCGTTGACCGCTCCCAGTGTACCTGTCGCCATCGCATTCATCGATGTCTCCTCCCGTACCTTCCTCTACTCCCTCTTCCACTTGTTGTATCTCCTGTATTTCCTCGTGGTCTCCTCCTGGTGCCTCCTGGAGTTCGATGAGGGCGTTCGGAAGATCTTACAACCGATCTCAAGAATGATGTCATTCATCTCAAAACTCATTGCGGACCCGTTGGGACATATTCGAACAGCAGCAGCGACAGCGACAGCGACAACGACAACAGCAGCAGCGACAAAGAATACGAATCAATATGACGAGGACGACGAATGGAGAAGGAAGAAGCATCGAAAGAGAAGTGATGAGGATGACAGTCCTGCTGCTGCAGCGAAACAGAGGCCACAACGTATCTCCCCATCCAACCATTCGGGACGGCGACGAATATCCACTAAGGGCAGCGGAGCACTGGTTCAGGTGACTGGCACGGCTCCATCAGCTGCACCGGATGAGGCGACTGCCTCCGGCTCCGGCTTAGGCTCAGGCTCAGGCTCAGGCTCAGTCACTGTCGCAATCGCTTCAGTGGATCAGGTTCAGGGTCGGGATCGGGAGCGGGAACGGAAGCGATCGAGCACGAAGTCTAGTCCACGCAGAGACTTGCGTCGCAAGAGAAGCAGTGATCCTGAGATGACTACTAAACGTCTGACCAAGCGTGCAAGCTCCAGTGCAAATGCAAATGGCAATGGCACGACATCCACACGCATTCATGCACCATCTGACCTTGATTCCATCCGTGTCAACAAACGCAACTCCGATCTTGCGCGTGACAAACAGCAACCTCCTCAGCCCACTCGCTCATCGCCAGACAAAACGAAACCTCGACGATCATCGTTGCTCAGTGGTGCATTGCATTCAGCACATACGTCAACGTTCACCGCAACTACATCGACTGGGGCCGTTGGTGCTGGTGGTGGCATCACAGTCAAAGGTATGAGCCAAGATGATCGCTTTCGCAATGAGACCAGTGCAGTGGAACATTCTCTCCTCAAACTTGCATTGATGCTCCAGGTATCATTCGGTGAGGCCGGCAGCAGTATCATCTCCAACAACTTGGCACATGCCGCATTGGAAGGTGATCACCACTCACACGCCAGTGGCATGGGAGGATTGAGTGGTCTTGGTGGGCTCAATCCACTCCAGCCAGGAACGAAGATCTTTGCTGTGTTTGGATTCTGTGACTTGAAGAGTGTTGTGGATGCATACTTTGATGAGGAGGAGGAGGAAATGGGTGAGAATGAGCAACTTGATGGGGAACATCGGGTGACCATTGGCTCATCGTCGGATTCTTCATCATCTGCATCACCATCATCTGCCTCTCAAATCATGTACTTTCTCAACCATCTTCAAGCCCTCATCCATGGTTCCACACACAAGTTTGGTGGCTTCATTAATACAAGTATCGGTGCCTCCACATTGATGGGATGGAAATTTGATCTGGAAGCATTTGAGAGGATGGAAGCCATGCATATCATCAATATCGATGAAGAGCCACGGCACGAACCGCAGCACCAACAGCAACCACCACTTCCATTCATGCAGCAACGACCACGGTTACATATTGAGGAAGAAGGGGAAGCATGTACTATTGAGCTTCAACCTGTGCACGTTTCTCGTCAACCCAGCGTCGAGCTATCCATGCAGCATCCACCCTCGCAATCTGCAGATGTTGCTGCTGCTGTGCCACCCACCGCGACCTCCATCGATCACGCGATCTCTTCAGACATGGCTGATGCGACAACTGTTCAACCCGCGAATGGTACATCGAATACACCTCACGTTCCGACGGAACCACCACTACAATCTCCAACGAAGACGACTCCACTTGCTCCTGATGACGATGCTATCCGTACCACTGAATCTGCAACCGCCTCGAGGATACCATCCAATGCACCGTCTGCTGTCCCATCTGCAGCCGCATCAGCTGCACCATCTGCAGCACCGTCCACCGCGCCATCTACAGCTACAACTCCTATGCTACAACCACTGCCCCATCCACTCCTACATCCACACCCCTCCCCCTCGCCACCACCGCATCCGCCTTCCTCATCTCTTCATGCTCACACTCCATTACGAGGAAACTCGCGTCGTCAATCACTGTCCATCGTTGCGCACCCCATTGCTGTTGGAACAGCAGCAGGAATAGCAACAGCAACAGGAAGTGTGAATGGTCGTGGTACTCCAGTTCATGGGCCGGCCCAATCCCCTTCACCTGCATTGGGCGGTCGCCGAACTCCTCATCATCGACGCAGCTTGAGTATCTCACATCAACTCAATCTCATGTGTGCAGCATCCTCCTCTCCATTGCTAGTGCCAGGAACTCCATCGAGATCCGCCGCCGCCGCCGCATCGAAACTTGGACGTCGTGTCTCATTGTCACGATTGGATCTGGCAGCATTAAATGTCAGCACTGGTGCAAGTGGCAGCGTTGGACAAGGAGGTGGTATGGGTGCGGCGGCGATGACGACCATGAGTGGTAGCAGCCTCTCAGCCATCCCACTCAGCTTAAGTATGCGAAGTACGAGTATTGGTGGAATGGCTGCCGCAGCGGTGAATGTCAACACTGTTGGTCCCAGTGCGAGTGAGTCCGTCGCTCGTTCTCGTAACGTGTCTCGTCGGAACAGCTTAAGTAGCCTGGTCACTGGACTGCTTCCCGATCGTTCGCCTTCACCACATATCATGTCTCCCAAGGCGTCGGCACTCAGATCATCAGGAATGAGTCCGCTACCAACTTCTCCACTCAAACGATCCATCTCCCATGCACACTCATTGCAGACATCATCGAATCTCCTGCCTCCGACACTGTTGAAATCATCGGTGGCATCATCATTTGTACATGTGCCTCGATCACCGAGTGCACGAGCGATTGGAGGAACATCCACTCCATTGATGCTCTCACCACAAGGTTCACCACGCAACTTGAGAAGTGAAGCTGAGGCAGCAAGCGGGAATGTCAGTGGACGATTCGGTTTCAATTTTGGCATGGTGGGAGCATCATCGGCTTCCTCACGTGCCACTTCCCATGTCACTGCCGGCGCAACTCCTGCTACACCAACCATCGCGGCCGCTGCCACATCACATATGGCGGTGTCGAGTCCTGTTCGATTGCCACTCGGCGCATCACGAGGAGGAGGAGGAGGGGATAGCCATGGTCGTGGGCCATATGTTCAACCGTTATCTCATACAGGCCGATGGCATCAGCATGCACCTGCTCCTCATTATGATGCGTCTCCATGGCCCTCAACTGCTTCTGCCGCACCATCACGACGTGCGAGTGTCAGTTATTCAGCACTCAATGTTAGTCATTCATTCAGTCATCACATGGATGGTACTCCTCCTGGTCCTATCGCTCCGGTATCCATGCAACAGAGTGTTGGTGTTAGCAGTGATGCCACTGAGGAGAAAGCTCCCACAACTCCATTCCTCAAGCGCATCAACAGTGTGTCGACTACGCCAACACCAGTGCCTGCTTCGAACCCTCGTGAACGACTTCCTCTCACTAGAAGTAACACTGAGACACAAATTGTACAGTCACTTCCTGACAATGCACCAAGAGCCAGTCCTGTGGAGCAAGGTAGCAGTCAACGCAGAGAGACGAATGCGATGCATGCTGTTGATGATGATCTCTCCATCCAAGTTCCTCCCATGCATGGCCGGCATCATTCTTTTACTTTTGACCAACTTCGTGTGGCAGACATCGTGACATCTTCACCTACTTCATCAAACTCGACATCCGCCCATAGCACAGGATCTGGATCAGGGTCAGGTGGCAATTCCGAGATGGCATCGAGAAGAGGAAGCCAGTCGGGCCCATTCACTGGCACTGATCCGCCTGCATCTGTCTGGGATGCAAACAAGGATAAGCAACAACAACCACAACAACAATCACAACAGCAAAAACAACAAGTGCAGGATACAGGAAAGGCGCCAGCCTCAGAGTCGGAAGCGCATGCAAGAAGTCGAACGGGATCGCGTTCATCCCTTCGGGACATCAGCACTGATCGAGCTACAAAACCCAAACTTTCCCAACCAAAGATGGAGGACACCACGCAGACGAAAGTGATTCCTCCTCTCGCCTCCCAGCGCCCACGTCGCACATCCCTACCGACACTGCCTACCTTATCCATGCATGCATTGCATCACATGGCACCACATGTTCATCCAGCATCGTATCGCCCTCTATCACGTGAGGCCATGGTTAAAGCAGGAATGCAAGCGGCACAGATGCGTGGTCGTCGAGGCAGTACCCCACTGGTATCTGTCTCACGATCCCACCTGCCATCTTCCATGCTTGCATCGAAAACTCGACGCATGTCCACGACGGAACTAGGACTGAAGCGGCTTGGTGGAGGTACATCCACAACACTTGCACTCAGCATTGGTGAGAATAGTAGTGTGAGTGGCTCACTCGCATCAACTCAACCACATAGCAATATTGCCAGTGGCAGACGCAACTCGTTGTCGACAAGAAGTATCAGCACGGTGAGTGAGATTGGGGATGACAATCATGACCATGATGATGGTGAGTCTACTGATGACGTTTCTTCACGCGCTACGTTACAGCGTGCGTTGAGCTGCACATCCATCACTCACTCTCCATCTGGCTCGGCATCGAGCACATCTAACAAGCACAAGTCTGAACATCGACGGTCAAGATCGGATTTATCACGATTGGATCTACCTCCTGCTGCCGCTGCCTCCACCGCTGCTGCTATGACTTCGACCGTGCATTGCCCTGTCGCGACTACTGATTCCAAAGATGATGCAAAGGCAGCTATCCACGAACCGGACGCGAAGGCCGGCCACGATACAAGCGTCAATGTGTCAAGTAAGGCTGATGCGTCCGCAAACGAAGAGAAGGGTAGGGTGGATGATTCTTATGTGCAAGTGGATGGAGACACCACTGCTGCTCTCGTCATGCCCGTTGCACCTACACATGCTGCTCGTGTCCTGAGCGATATGCATCGTCGCGCACATACACCATCCGATGGGAAGAACGAAAGCGTAGCGGATAAAACAGAAGCAGAAGCAGACAAGCAATCCCTGCCACTTGCTGACACACATGATCAACATCGCCAGCCAGCGGAAACGGATACTGGCCCCGCAACGGAGAAGCTCAAGCTATCCATCAACACAGATGATAATGATGATGATGATGATGATGACACGGACGACACAGAGATCGCTCCACGCCCAACACTCCGCTCTCCACCACCGTTACAACTGCTGGATAGTGATGACGAAGGCGGCATCATTGTAAATATTGACATGGCTGACAGCGTCTCTCCTGCAACTGCCACCCATCAACCCACTAGCCCTTCAGCAAGCTGGGGAGATACCAATGCTGGATCATCAGCTGCAGTGCGCCGTACACCCAAGCTGGTTCAAATCAACGTATCGTCGAGTTATGCATCAGGTCCAGGGTCAACATCTGTATCTGGAGCTCCATCTAAGCGACCATTCATCAATGCTGCCTTGCCACCACTTTCCCCTCTGCGCGGTCTACCAATGTCCCCCATCACGCCTCCACCCTACCGTCCATCTCCGACTGCTTCCTACAGGCTCTCTGGTATGGGTGCCGGTAGCCATTTTCCAGGTATCAGTCCAAGGAATGGCCTGACGAGTTCTGAGCGTGTCCGAAGGAAATTTTGGGTCAACCTTCCACCGCTACCCACTGCGCCTGAAACCAACCTGTATCATCACCACCATCCTCCGTCTCATTTACAACCTCAGCTTCAACCAGCCTCCCCGCATGCACGTGGAACGTTGGGTATGAGTAGCAGTGCCTCATGCACACAGACACGTATCGAATTGGCTGCATTGGACGAGCATCGTACCACGACTGAATCAGAAGGTGGACAGCAGGATGAAGGAGAAGGGAACAAGGAGGAAGAAGGGCACATTCAAAAGAAGGATGTTGATAGTCAACAAGGTGACATGATGCAGCTGCAATCCACTCATCCTGTCACACCGTTGCGGAGTGGAACAGATAGTGCAGCACGTGGTCAGCATGCGACTACATCATCATCATCATCGCCCTTCGGTGTGCATGGCTCATCGGGTCATTCTCAGAGTATTGGCAATAGCACATCATCATCTTTCTCTGCAACACCGATGCCGATGCCCACTCCATCTCCTCCTGCACCTGAGGCTGGGAGTCTCGCACATCGACGTCCAAGTCTTCCCATCGCTCAGCATCCAGGCAGCAGCGTCGGTATGCAGGGATCAATCTCATCGCAAATTCCACATTCTCCCTCACCTATCCCCTTCCCATCTCACCCTCAATCTCGCTCACCGTTACCTCCAACACATCGCGTCCTGTCACCAAGTCTTCGTCCCATCTCGACAGCACGTTCCCCTCCCACACGCCATCGCCATCGACGAAGTCAATCGTCACATGTGTTTGGAAGCCAGGGAAGCATGAATGGATCACTGCTGATGTTACCATCTTCACATTCGCCATCTCGATCACCTGACGTCAACGTCATGCATCAAATGAATGCCTCTTCTCAGTCTCCAGAAGCATTGCACCCACCTCCATCTACTCCTCCTATGCAACAGCTCTATACCTTCCCCACGCCATCTCCTCCTCCTCATTCTACTGCTGCTGATGATGGCAATTCGGGATCTGCTCCAACAAGCTCACCTGATCCAGATGCACCAGTGGGTGGTACACACAATGATGTCCTTATCGGCCATATGCAACAATCGGATGATGGGGTTCATTTGATGGCATCAGGCACAAGGATGGCATCGTGGGAGCCATCTGCACCAAGGCATAGTCAGGAGAATGATCAGTCTAGTGCAAGTGCTCCACCTGTCGTGTCGTATATAACTTCTCCCACACGCGCGCTTCCGATGCTCTCCCCTTCTCTCCCATGTGACGATGATGGATGCCCCTTCTCCCCTGAGCATATCGACACGGATTCATTGTACACTGATCCATTGAGTCCACACAATGGTGCCACGCGCTCCTTCCTTCGTATGGCCACGCATCCACTGGGCCGGGCATATTTGACACGAACTTCATCTCAAGCGCTCTTGGCATTCTGTCAAACACTCCTGAAGATTGCGACGAGTGAGACATTGGATCGATGGAGGAGGCAACGGAAACTAAGACGCCATCTCACACTGGATGGGATCTGCGCAGGAACAGTGGCGGCGGCATCAGGCGTGGCGGATGCTTCATCCTCTACATCCAGCTCAGTGTCTGACACGCTTCCACCACTCATCAATT
>Ga0256776_1000251_pt1 | contig 11187 bp, 3 predicted proteins | sample MC6MC0927MT_FD_186069 | JGI IMG/M metagenome (GOLD analysis project Ga0256776, IMG submission 186069) | Metatranscriptome of enriched soil aggregate microbial communities from Iowa State University, Ames, United States - MC6-MC0927-MT... | ecosystem: Environmental > Terrestrial > Soil >... | reverse complement strand
GGAAAATACGTGCACGAACGTGCGATAATGGTGATTCCACGGAAAGAGTCACATGGGTATCTATTATTGAGCTGGTTGTCCAAGTAATCTTACAGCTGCTAAGAGACTGGTATGATCCTCCTTTGTGTAGTTTGGATGCGTCGACACTCGTCTCGTCCTGCTTTGGACAGGTTGAACGCAGCTCCGTGCTGCCACATCCCTCCATCCAGTAGCCATTAGACAGACCAAACGAATCAATACGATTATACATATCGCAGCGCCACAACACAAACCCAGTCCTGCCACAAGCTGTCTACCTCAACGATCGCTAGGCATAAGTCAATTTTGCAGACGTGCATCCATCCTCCATCTTCTCAACCATTCAGTGACACATTCACCCTCTGTGACACCACCAACCTCCCACCATATCTCTCTGACGCATCCTCATTCACTGTTTAACATGTCTGGTCGACCTGCCCCTTCGACCGGTGCGGGAGCGAGTGCCAGCGAACTCATCCACCTCGCTCTCGCAGATTCACCATTTTCACCTGCCCGATATGATGGAACAGTGCAAGAACTCATCCAGACCGAACAGAGACGAAAGCGGCACGAAGCAATTCAGCGCGCACTCGATGATGGGCTCATTGCGAGCGATCAACTCGACGAACATTCACTTCTCGTCCATTCCAACGAGTTTAAGCACTTTTCGGCGGAACGTTTTACTCTTATCGATCTCTTCGATCTGCTGCAGCCGCGCTCATTGGAACCTTCGACCGAACGATGGCAGACAACCGACGCGGTGCGACTTATCTGCTATGAAAATCAACGATTCGACATCGAAGCTGGCATCTTCGTCATGGATGAGGCAGACGACGGAGAAGCACAGCCTACTCGACACACATACAGATTTAGCTTCAGTCGTCAAATGATTGCAGCCGTCACCTATTTCATATCCAACGGCGAAGTTGTGATACGATTCCAACTTCGACACCCTCCATTTCTCTCACGTATGCGACTTGCCAACGGTTTCTTCCCCGTGCGCGCGGCTTCCCCTCTGATGATCGATGACATTCGCTTTGGCCGGCCTTCAAGTTATGAACTCAAGTTTCCGCCGAAGGTTGATGCATACTCATTGCGCAAGTGCCTCTCATCACCATTGCACAAGATCGATCCTATTCCTTGTCTACCGCCATGCGCAGCAGTATGCCATGGTCCGATACAAGGATGGAGCCAAGGTGGCAAGCGGATCGACGAGCTCTTCTCTCAATTGAGTTTCGTCATACGATACTGGCTTCATCATCTCGTCGTCCATGAGAAAATTCGTTTCGAAGAGAAGGATTTCCATGAGCTCGAACAACTCGCACGCCTACTTTCTACGTCGGATATCAACCGAGTATTGACTTTACTGGACAGCGCATCAGTTCTACCCGCCAGTTTTGGACTCACCAAGAAATTGTTGGCAGAACTCAAAGATCGCGTCATCGTATCAGCGGCAGGGCGATCATCCGATCATATGGCATCTCTTGTCCGACATGTTTACGTCACGCCGTTGCGGATCGTTCCACAGCGGCCGCAGGCCGATTCATTGGGCGGTAATCGCATCCTCCGACAGTACATGAATCAGAGTGATCGCTTTCTAAGCGTATCATGTGTAGATGAGAATTTTGCACCAATTGGCGGCGCATGCTCGAATGGCTCCAACATTCTCACACGGCGCCTTCAAACTGTGATGCGAAATGGATTGGAGGTTGGCGGGCGCAGGTTCATCTTCTTGGCCTACAGCAACAGTCAACTCCGCGCTCAATCTGCATGGTTCTATTGCCAAGATGCAGACGGCACTGACCAACCGTTGCCACCAACAGTCGCAGAGATACGCGCATCCATTGGCGATGTATCGAATATTCCAATTGCGGCGAAGCAGGCTGCACGACTTGGCCAAGCATTCTCGACCACAAGATCAACAGTGCGGGTACCGAACGATCGTGTGAAGGTGATACCCGATGTGATCAACCGGTCAGGTTCAGGCGCATGCTTCACAGATGGATGCGGCGTGATTTCGCCTCGATTGGCGACAGAGGTTGCAAAGATGCTCAATGATGACACCTCGACCAGTTCGGTCGACCACGTTCCTTCAGCCTTCCAAATCCGGTATCGAGGCGCAAAAGGCGTGGTAAGCGTATGTCCGACAAGCCTCGTCACTGCTGTGCTTGGTGAAGCCGATCTTGGTCTGAGACCATCGATGGTCAAGTTCGAAGGGAATGCTGATTATTGCGAGCTGGAAGTCTGTTCAGTGTCTACTTCTCTCCGTTGCCACCTTAACCGTGAGCTTATTCCGGTACTCTGTACTCGAGGCGTCCCACCCCAACGTTTCGTCGAGCAAGCGGAGAGGGCAACCGAGCAGTTGCGCAGTGCCAACACGAATGCCACGATCATTCCACTCCTTCGTGCCTACGCACGGCACCATCGCCACCTGATTGAACTACTTGAAGCTGGCTACTCATGCGATGAACCCTTCCTTGGTGCCATGATTGACGGCATCAAACGTCGCATGATGTCCGACATGCAGCGACGGTTTCGGATTCCGATTCCCGGCGCACTCCGTCTGATGGGCATCGCAGATGAAAGCAAGCAGCTTCCTGCAGGAACAGTGTTCTTTCAATCACGTGACCCAGCGATTGCTTCAGGTTTGCCCGCACCTGGCTCACGCATTGCGATTGGTCGTGATCCATTCATGCATCCAGGTGATATCCGTGTGTTGACCTTGCAGGATGTGCCAGCATCGTCACCTCTCTGTGATCTATTCGATGTACTTGTTTTCTCAGTCGATGGCGAAATACCCGAGCCGGCGAAGATGGGTGGCGGTGATCTGGATGGTGATCTCTACATTGTTCTTTGGCAACCTGACCTAATGCCGACTATCGACCATCCGCCAATGTTGTATGATGTGCACGTACCTAACTCACGCTCACTATCATGCGGCAGCATCTCGTCTGCGGATACTTCCGCCCGATCGCCGGCATCAACGGTTATGGTGAATAGCAACATCACTCCCGAGCACTATGCGGACTTTTGGCTTCAATTTGCCCAATCCAACATACTCTCCTCGATTGCGAATGCGCACGCCTGCTGGGCTGACAAGAACCCGGACGGTGTTCGTAGCAAGGAGTGCCTCGAGCTGGCGAGGCTGGCAAGTGTGGCAGTGGATTTCGCCAAGACCGGTGTGCCAGCCATTCTTCCAACTCAACTTCGCCCAAGATCGTGGCCGCATTGGATGGATCATCCCGGTGCGCAGTTTCAATCGACATCGGTGCTTGGTCAGATCCACTCATGCATCCAATCAGCCATTACGGCAGCATCTGCATCCAGCGCACATGCATCCGCCTCGGCTGTCACACAAGCGATAACGTTGGATCCATCGCTTGCTTTGGCGGAGCTGGATGATTTTGAGATCGATGCCACACACACCTACAATGCCTACTCGAAGGAAGTCTTCCAACTCATGCAAGAATTCGACATCACGCGAGAGGCTGATCTCATCACTGGATGCAACCTCGCTTTACACTCAAAGTCCCGCGAGCACCGATCAATGGCCCAACGTCAAAGTCGCACCGTACAGGAATTGCGATGGAAATATCAGCGTATATTCTGGCGTGGTATATCTGCAACGAGCCCTGCCAGATTGAAGAAGGCATCAGCGTGGTATAAAGTTGCCTACAGCAATGCACTACCCGGTTGCGCGTTTCTCAGCTTCGCCTGGATCGCTGTAGAGCCCATGATCGCGATACAACAACAGACAGCCATGACCGGAGTCGCCACACAGCCAGACAAAGCCTCGGACTCTCAGAGTGAGCTAGAATCACAAATGGATGATGCAGAGCGATTGTATCAAGAATCAAAGTTTGCGGAGAGCCTGACAGCTTGGGAAATGATCTGGAGAAAATATCGTTCGACATGCTCTCACCGAGTTCTAGCTCGCATCATCCTGGGTCTTGCCAATGCTCACTACACTCTACGCGAGTATCATACTACCATTCGATGGTGCGAGCAGGCGCTCAAGCTGTCATGCGATGAGATACGTGCTCGAGTGCAGGTATTACTGCGACGTGCCAACGCTACTGCGATGCCAGAAGGCGAAAATGAGCCAGCGACCTCCCACTATCGAGAAACGATCGATCTTGCATTCAAGCTCGTCAACGAGGCCATAGAAGGGAGATCGACCAGATTACCACAACATAATCACGTCTTGCTAAAACATCTCCAGGCCATTGCACTCACTCGTAAGTTGCGCCATCTCGATGCGGTACTTGTAATTCCGTCGCCCGATCAGCTGGCTGAAGCATGGGCATCAGTCAAAGAGCGATGGATGTCAAGTGACGAGCTTGTCGTCCTGCGCCTCGGACCTGGCGAGTATGACTTTGATAGCGTCTCTTGCGGGCAGTTCTGGCGCTGTGATCTTATCATCATCGGAGGCGAAGGAGTCTCACTCCGTGCCAACATCACGCACGCGATCCAGGTGCTGTCAGGCACGACGACAATCTGGAACGTATCTTTCGTCGCTCGAAATAAACCCAACTATGCCGCTGTTCTATGCTCCACGGAAATGGTGCGCGACTTTCGCACATATGAATCGGTGGCCGACAAGCTCGACAATCCTCGTGTCATGCTGGTTGATTGCGAAGTCAATGGCAAGAAGTATCATCATGGTGGTGTGCTGCTTACTGGTATCGGTGCTGAGGCCGTTATCCTGAATTCACGCTTTCTGACTTACCTCGCCAAGCCGTGGAAGTTCGCACGGGCGGAGTGCTGCTGTTGATCCATTCCACCATCACAAGATGTGGTCAGGGTGTCCACGCATACGCTGGCGCGCGCCAAGTCGTCGTTCGATCCTGCACTATTCGCGAGTGCCGAACCGAAGGCATTCTTGCAGCTGGGTCCGATCCCAACGCGGCGACTCGCTTTCAAGCAACCATGCGTGAGGAAGTGCATGGTTGTGCAGCCGCATCGTCTGAATCTGTCGGTCGACAGGTCGCAGAGAGCGCAGCTAGGGAGTTTGCCGGTCAGGGAATCCCTCTCGAGCTGTTCCTCGAGGACTGTCTGATCGAAAATGGCGCTCTTTATGGTGTATCAATCGACGGCTCGATTGTTAATGCGAGCCTGAAAGGATGCACGCTTGGTAATACCGCTGTTCCCAAACACCCTGTCCGCCTCGGTATGTGGGACACGTCGACACCAATAAACGTGTTTGCGAAAGGTGCGGTCTCGCTTCGCATCTCTGCGTGTCACTTCTTCCACGGGCCGCATCCCGGTGTTCGCATTGGGGTTAACTATGGTGGTGTCGTGCATCTCCGACACAGTTGCTTCGTTGGTCAGGCGAAGCAAGCGGTGGTGGATGAAGTGAACGACCCAACAAATGTTGGTGTGCCTCCTGAACTCTCGAATGTCGCCAGAGTAGTGATGGGGTTTTGGACACGAGCCCCAATCCGTGAAGATGTGTTAGTGATGGAGTCTGCAGATTTTCGGGCGGAGTTGTTTCCGTCGATTGATGATCTGCTGCTCCGCTGTCCGACATTGAACAGACTCCAAGGTGACAATGATTCTCTCAACCTGCCGTTGGAAAGATGCGCGCGCTGGACACGTCGTGTCATCCGACACGATCGCAATCCGATCTATTACGCCATTGGCAATATACCCGGCTTCAATATGGCACAATCTATCTCAACTTCAACTTTCAACTGCCTCGAGCGCATTGATATTCTTCTCGCGGAAACTCGAGACATTCGCAACATCGTGCGCACAGCGATGCATCTCATGGATTCTGTGGCATATGTTGAAAAGTCCAGAGACGTTGCTTCAAAGCCCGCAGATGTTCCCCTCACATTTATCTGCCAGGATGAATCAGCGTCCCTTCTTGCACGAATCATCCTACTGCTTGCACTCATAGACGATGGTCCATCCAATGGCGTGGAGACTTCCGACGTGCTCGCAATCTGGTCGAATGTTGGACTGACAGACAAGCAGCACGCAGTCTTGAACAAGAAACTTGCATTGTTGGCTGGCGGCGAATTTCCAAGCTGGCTTTGTGTCTCCTCTGCATCATCACTCGTCCGCATTCGCAACATATTCCAATCCTGGTCGCTCTGCACAGTGTCACTCGAAACCGTGATCAAACAGCGATTAGACTATTTCAAGGACCCACAACTTCTTGCCACAGCCCTGCTGGCGTCGACAAATGCCTTACCGGGATCTCTCGCCACATCGATTCGCAAGGAACAGTGCTCACCGTTGATCAATTCCATCACGACGTATGTTCAAACTGGCACACTAGCTTGCGATTCCGGGTCCGTCGTGTGTCAGCTGAATCCAACCATGCTCGAGGCTCCCGATCTGCAGTTCAACTTGTATTTCACGAGCTCGATCTTGCGTGCCGTACAGTTTGATATCGATGGAGATGGAGATGGAGATGGGGATACATATACGAACGTCGGCAAGAAATGTTGGAAGCCAGGCTGCCTTTTCGGCTTGTTGTGCCAAATCTTGCGGCCACAGTTTGATGCGACACGAAAAATGTTGAAGGATTCATCGACAAAGATAGGGGTACTCGACTGCTCAGTCCATGAATTCGCATTCGCGATTCCTACCATCTACCCTTGGCATGGAAACGGGCAGAATGATTCGTTGTCAGTGCGTGCTTTTGATATCATCGATTTCTCGAACCTCGCTGACTACGATGGCTTCGCTCCGTTGCTGCAGATTGCTCATACCCGTCTGAAGGATCTGCCTCATGCCAGTTGCATCCTCCATGCACGCAAGACGAACATCTTACTTGACCAGCCATCCAACTCTGAGTTCGCGCTTAGCAATGGTGCAATACTGGCAGCGGAAGGCCTTCTCATCCGAACGATCGGCTTCGACGGAGATATGATCGCGCGCTTCCTGGAACTCCGCATGACCCAAGCACAGCTCAACAGTGAACAGGGACTGCTGTCCATGTGGTTCATGCGACACTCCAGAGCCGCAACAATATCAGCCGATTCATGGTCATCCGCACTCAACTCCATGTGCAAACGATTCCTGACGATTCCATTCCACCGGCCAGAACTTTTCGCTAGTGGTCTGTTCGGTTGTGGCGCATCGGCGATGCTCCGTTTCCTGCAATTAGCCCTCCCACGAGGTGAGCCACTCTCTATGCATATACCGAGCTTCCTCAATACCATGGGAGGAAAACTGCACGCTGCCGAACTACGTGCGCTCGCTCTCTTGCAAGATTGGAATGATGGAGCTTTGGTTGAGAATGACCTTGGCCTGTTAACCTTCAAATCTGACGTTCAGTATTACAAACTCGGCATGTATACCGAGTGCCTTCTACAGCTAGTCATCACACAAGAACGTTTATGCGTGCCGAAGGGGAAACACCCGACCGCACCTCCAGCAGACTCAGTCATGGGCCTCATCGACTCGTTCTCATTCCATGCTGAGTCCGGCGATGTGTCCTTCTATCTTGCTGAAGAAGATCGCTGCTTGGTTGCGCCCTGCTTCGTTACACTCTGCACAACTCGCGATATGAATTCCGACTTGCCGAGCAGAGCTGCGAAGTTTGATATTGTGGCACCCAGTGTACGCATCAGCGATATTCCTGTCCGACGCACGTTTGACGTGATGAAATGGGGTCACTCCAATCAACCTTCCCCTCATATGGCTCGAGTTCGACCTAGTTGGCTGCAATGGAAGAAAGAAGGGAACGCAGCCTTCAAATCTGGTCGATATCGCGAAGCAAAAAATTCGTACACCATAGCGATGAGGGCAGATAACGATTTGCTAGCAACTCTGTTGTTGCACATCTCATTCTGTCTGCTTGAGACGAATCAACCGAAGTTGGCACTGTCATCAGGTCTCGCTGCACTTGCGCTAGACAGCACTAATTTCCTATCCTCCCTCGTTGTCGCTGCCGCGCTATCTGCACTTGGTGACGAGAGCAGCCTGTTCGCTGCTGCCGCCTTTCGTGAGGATGCGGCACGTCAAGTGGCGATGGGTCACCCACTCTCGGCCCTGGCCGCACCTTACCCATGCATGTCGAATGCACATCACGGTGATGGCTTCACCCGACATCAACCGACTCCTATCTCGACCAGCCCAAACCCAGACTCACCGATAGTTCTCGGCGTTGTTGCGACCCTTTCAATGACGACGGAATTAGAAGCTGTTGCAGACAACGCCAACACAGGTGAGCATGCTGGCAAATTGAATGCATTTGATCTTCTGCGATTTGGTGTTAGTCTCGTTGAGAGCGGTGAATATGTCCAAGCATTGACAAACTTTCGCACTTCTCTTGATCTCGTCAAGTCGCGATCCGTTTTGTTGACCAATCGTGCGCAATGTCACTCGAAGCTTGCACCACCATCCAGCCAAGAATCCTGGCTATTGGACTCCACGGCCGCCATTGCCATCGATCCCACACCTAAAGCCAAGCTAAGACAGGCTGAGGCTTTTCAGGCGCGACGACGGCATGAAGAAGTCAAACGCATCTGCACCAATGTATTGGAATTGGGCGCACCGATGGATGCCGCAGTAAGGTATGCTATCATGGACTTGAATCGTTGGGCGCTTGCAGCATTAGGTGTCTCGCCGTCACCGTCACTGGCATCATCCCCAGCTTCGTCATCACCTCAACCGACACGCCCCTTTGCCCGCCAAGATAAAGATTCCTTCGCTTCGGCGGCCATGCTGCGGCAGAGTCATGAGCTATTGCGAATCTTATGCCGCGAGTCCACCACTTCCCATAGTATGCCAAACTTCGCTGATGTATCGGACTTTCCTGCTGAGATTCGAGCAGTGCCTGAATCCGAGTGGCCCATCGAACTGAACCGTGACGATTGCCTGGAGGATATCTGCGTTGCTTATGAGAAGTCATGTTGGTATTCCCTGGATACGATACGGTTCGAGTCTATGGAATCGGATCACTTTCTCGAACACATCACCAAGTACAGGATGGATGAGCTTGCACATCGATTGGGCACCATCACACCCGCCCGTCTCAAGTGGTACAGCGATGCATGTCCCGGCACTGTGCAGTTTGGCCGTGAACTCCTGACAGCGTGGCCGCAGACTCCCGTGCATTCTTTCGGAAATCAGTGCGTCCGGCCTCATTTTGTGAGTTTAGGTACCACACATGTTGCAATTGGGCCGCAGCATATCGACCTCGGGTGTCTCGCAGCTACTATGTTCGATCCCGCCTCGTTGGAGGAAGGCAAAGGCACACACCCGCTCAGATTTGTTGGTTTCGGACCGCATGCTGTCTGTGTGGCGAAATCGCTTCTCATTGCACACATGTTGAAGTTGCGACGCCCATCAGATACTCGTGCTTCTGTGATTGAATCCATACTCGAGGTCTGGTACTCTGCGAGTATCAAGAACAGATCTTTAGACGCGCTTCGTCGAGCTGCCACAGAATTGCTGGAGGCTGGGAGACTCGAATCTGACGTCAAACTTGTACTCACACATTGGCTAAGCTCACACGTACCACTGTCCAAGGCCCGCAACGAATGGCGAAGAGCTACACATGCCTTGCCAAAGGCACCGAATCTCAATATGAAAGCAGATCGTTTGGATTATTGCTTCTACGCATTGAGTGGCGATCTTATACCAGCCGATCATACTTCTCTCGGTAACATTACCATGTTCGACATTCCACCTCAATTTGGTGAGCGCAACTTGGACGAGAGGATCTTCGATCAACTATCGTTGCATGAACTTCTTCGACGCAGATGCGCCATAGGGGAAAAGGGCACCATCCTCGATGCTGCGCGAGACATTCTCAGAGATCGCATTGGTCATCTGTATGACATGGTTGCCAAGTCGCAGGTGATCATCGAATTCCGCATCGGCTGCTTTGACACACAACGTGACAGTGTCATCACCGCCATTCGTGATCTTCAGCCTTGGACCATCTTTTGGAGCAACATGCCAGACTATCTACCACCTGCTCAATTCCATGAGATTGCGCAACGATGCTCTAGATCGGAAGATACGATCCATTACGCCGCATCCCTCAACTGGACATGCGACGTCAAAGGCACGAGCCTATTAGATTTCCCACCACGTGAGACACGGCAGGAGGTCATTCGCATGTTCACTAACTATTATGTACACATCCGTAACGGTAAACTCCCCGCAGCTTGGCCCATCGAGTTTGGCAAGTACATTCGCTCACCGTCGATTGACCACACAAACAACATCGTGAACTTTCTCCTCTCGCCTCCGTTCCATAAAGCATGGCACGAGGCATTCTTTGCACGTGAACGAGTAGGCCATGCGATGGCGAAGTCGCAATATCCACTCTGTTCTGCCGTTCCCTCAACCTACAGTCCTTTCAGCCAACGCCTTGCTCAACTCTCCTTCACTTTCACATATGATCCAACGGTGAAGCTGGAGATTCCGGCTGGATCCAACTGTATGAGGCCTGGCTGCACGTCCAGAGTGGCCCAAGTGCCAATCGCCTGTCAGTGCTTCAATATGACGTATTGCACCTCTCGTTGTCAACAGGCGGACCTTGCGCGACACCGAGAAAACTGTCGACCATTTGGAGCGATATAATTTGGCACCATGTATGTACAGACAGCGGAAATAGTTGGATGATTACAGCATCGAGACCATGATCGCGGCCTTCATTACATGGCAGCATGGATCCACATCACATAGGGTTGAGTGTGGCTGCAGATACAGAAGAGAAGGGAAAGGGAAGTACAAGCGAGCACAGGCAGAACAAACTACGGAGTAACGGAAGGCAGACGTCGCATGCCAGCCAAACCTTCGCACACCGGGCATACAGAATTCAAGTCCAAGGGCGAGGACAAGGTCAGGATCAGTACATGCTGCACATAGCGATATCATTATAAATCCAGCAAACCTCGGAACAATCAGGTAGAAGTATAGCGAGGAAGGAGAAGCAACAATCGCCATGCAATGATCATCGTCATCGTCAATCATCAACAGTATTGATCAAGCCGTGTCAATGATGCAGCTGCCATCCATGCCGTCCAATCCGCATATATCAGCAGCCAATCAGACTCCGCTACGATCCTCATTCACTCCTCGTCATCCACATCCACAACAAATGTGATGCAAGGCATGGAGACGAAAATCATGTTTGTAAACCAAGTGGTGAGAATGCATCTGAAAAATACAAAATACAAAATACAAAATACACTCTGC
>Ga0256776_1000248_pt1 | contig 11209 bp, 12 predicted proteins | sample MC6MC0927MT_FD_186069 | JGI IMG/M metagenome (GOLD analysis project Ga0256776, IMG submission 186069) | Metatranscriptome of enriched soil aggregate microbial communities from Iowa State University, Ames, United States - MC6-MC0927-MT... | ecosystem: Environmental > Terrestrial > Soil >... | reverse complement strand
GCGCGCGACCTAGTCGCGGATCGCGGCTCCCGTGCGCTCCGCCGCCAACGCGGCGCCGGCGAGCTTCGCCTCGCTCGCCTCGGCCGCCGTCAGCGTGCGGTCGGCGGCGCGGAACCGCAGCGCGAAGGTGAGGCTCTTCGAACCCTCGGGCACGCCGTGGCCGCGGTAGTCGTCGACGAGCTCGAGGTGTTCGAGCAGCTCGCCCGCACCCTCGCGCACCGCGCCGGCGACCGCCGCCGCCGGGACATCGGCCGTGACGAGGAGCGAGAGGTCCTGCGTCGCCGCCGGCAACGTGCCGATGGGGCGCGCCTCGACCGACGGGTCGGCGGCCGCGATCACGGCGTCGAGGTCGAGTTCGGCGATCGCGACGACGCGCGGCAGGTCGTTCGCCTCCGCAAGCGCGGGCAGCAGCTCGCCCGCGAATCCCACGTGACGACCGCCGACGCGCAGTTCGGCGGTGCGTCCGGGGTGGAACGCGTGGTGCGAGCCCTGGGCGATCTCCAGCTCGGCGCCCGTCGCCAGGGCGACGCGGCGAGCGGCGTCGAGCGCGTCGGCGAGTCCGTACGGCTCGGCGGCGACGCCCGGCTGCTTCGAGACGCGATCGCCCACGAGGAGCACGCCGAGGTGGCGCGGCTGCGGCGGGATGCCGGCGTCGAGTGCGGTGAGCGTCGCGTCGTTCGGCTTCTCGTCGCCGGCAGGCAGTTCGGCCGAACCGTAGGCGCGCCCCGACTCCGGCAGGAACACGAGGCCGATCTCGAAGAGGTCGAGGTCCACGAGGCCGCGCGACCGGTTGCGCTTGGCCGCGGCGATGAGTCCGGGCACGAGCGAACGTCGCAGGAACGGCGTCGACTGGTCGAGCGCGTTCGCGAGCCGCACCGACGCGACCGGCGAGCCGTCGACGCTGCCGAACGTGCGGTTCTCCTCGTCGGTCGCGAACGGGAAGGTGAGCACCTCGACCGAGCCCGCCGCGGCGAGCGCGTCGGCGGTCTGGCGACGGAGTCGCTGCGAACGGGTCAGCCCGCGCCCCGGAGGGGCGACGGGCAGCACCGACGGGATGCGGTGGTAGCCGACGAGGCGGGCCACCTCTTCGGCCAGCTCCTCGCGGCCCGTGAGATCGGGACGCCATGCGGGCGGCACGACCGACCAGCCGCCGTCGACGCGCGTGAGCACACCGCCGATCTCGGCGAGCGCGTCGTGCACCTCGTCGCTCGTGTACTCGACGCCGATGACACGGGACACGAAACCGTCGGGCAGCTCGATCGCCGCACGGTCGGGCGTCGTCTGGATGAGCGAGCCGCCCTCGTCGGCGGTGCCGCCGGCGAGATCGACCATGAGCTGGGCGACGCGCGCCACCGCCACCGCGCCGATCGTCGGATCGATGCCGCGCTCGTAGCGCTTCGCCGCCTCGCTCGGCAGCTTGTGCCGGCGCGCAGTGCGGGCGATCGACACCGGGTCCCAGACCGCGGCCTCGATGAGCACGTTCTGCGTGGTGTCGCTCATCTCGGTCTCGGCGCCGCCCATCACGCCGGCGAGACCGATCGGACCGCGGTCGTCGGTCACGACGATGTCTTCCGCGTGCAGCGTGCGCTGCTTGCCGTCGAGCGTCGTGAACGGCTCGCCCGGCTCGGCGCGGCGCACGACGATGCCGCCGCGGAGCGTGTCGAGGTCGTACCCGTGGATCGGCTGGCCGAGCTCGAGCATGACGTAGTTCGTGATGTCGACGAGCACCGACAGCGAGCGGATGCCAGCGAGCTTCAGACGCGAGATCATCCACGCGGGCGTCGGCCGCGAGGCGTCGACGCCGCGCACGATGCGGGTCGCGAAGGCGCTCGAGGCGACATTGCCGCGAATCGGCGCGCGGTCGTCGATGACGACGGGGAAACCGTCGGCCGAGGCATCCGTCGCCGAGATCTGATCGACCGGGTCTCGGAACACCGCACCGGTCGCGTGGGCGTACTCGCGTGCGACGCCGCGGATCGAGAACGCGTAGCCGCGGTCGGGCGTGACGTTGATCTCGATCGCCGCGTCGTCGAGGCCGAGCAGCGTGATCGCGTCGGAGCCGACGGGCGCGTCGATGCCGAGGGTCGACAGGCGCAGGATGCCGTCGTGGTCGTCGCCCAGCCCGAGCTCGCGCGCCGAGGCGATCATGCCGTCGGAGACGTGCCCGTAGGTCTTGCGCGCGGCGATCGGGAACGGCCCGGGCAGCACGGCGCCCGGCAGCGTCACGACGACCTTGTCGCCGGGGAAGAAGTTGCGGGCGCCGCACACGATGCCGTGCACGGCGTCACCGCCGTCGGCCGCGGTCTCGCCGTCGGGTGCGACCCGCACCTGGCACCAGCGGATGGTCTTGCCGTTGGTCTGGGGCTCCTCGACGAACTCGAGCACCTCGCCCACGACGATCGGGCCCTCGAGCTCGAACGTGTGCACGTCTTCTTCTTCGAGGCCGACCTTCACGAGGGCGGCGTGGACGTCTTCGGGCGTCGTGCCCGGCACGAGCTCGACGTACTCGGCGAGCCAGCTGAGGGGTACTCGCATCTGATCAGACCACCATTCCGAACTGCTGGGAGAAGCGGACGTCTCCCTCGACCATTTCGCGCATGTCCTGCACGTCGTTGCGGAGCATCAGGCCGCGTTCGATGCCCATGCCGAACGCGAAGCCCGTGTAGACCTCGGGGTCGATGCCCGCAGCCTTGAGCACGTTCGGGTGCATCATGCCGCAGCCGCCCCACTCGATCCAGCGGGCGCCGCCCTTGAACGTCGGGTGCCAGAAGTCGAGCTCGGCGCTCGGCTCGGTGAACGGGAAGAAGCTCGGGCGCAGGCGGATCTTCGCCTCGTCGCCGAAGATCGACTTCACGAAGTGGTCGAGCGTGCCCTTGAGGTGCGCCATCGTGAGGCCCTTGTCGACCGCGACGCCCTCGAACTGCATGAACACCGGTAGGTGCGTAGCGTCGAACTCGTCGGTGCGGTAGACGCGGCCCGGCGCGAGCACGTAGAGCGGCAGGTCGCGCTCGAGCATCGACCGGATCTGCACGGGGCTCGTGTGCGTGCGCATCACGAGGTGCGCCTCGGGCGGGTCGACGAAGAAGGTGTCCTGCATCGCGCGAGCCGGGTGGTCGGCGTCGAAGTTGAGCGCGTCGAAGTTGAACCACTCGCTCTCGACCTCGGGGCCCTCCGCGATCTCCCAGCCCATGCCGGTGAACACGTCGCACACCCGGTCCTGCAACAGGGCGAGGGGATGCCGCGCGCCGGACTCGAACCGCGACGGCAGTGCCGTGACGTCGACGGTCTCGGCGACGAGCTGGGCGGCCGCCTCGGCCTCGACGATCTCGGCCTCGCGCGCGGCGAACGCCTGGTTGACGCGGCCGCGTGCACCACCGACGAGCTTGCCGAGGGCGGCCTTCTGGTCGCCCGGCACGTTGCGCAGCTCGGCGTTCAGGAGCGCGAGCGGCGACTTCTCGCCGGTGTGCTCGGTGCGAACGGTCTTCAGCGCGGCGGAGTCGCCGGCCGACGCGATGGCCGCGAGGGCCGCGTCGACCGCGGACTGGACCGCGGACTCGGTGATTTCGAGGGGTTCTGGCACGAGAACCGAGTCTACCGGCGAGACGGGCGGGTGCTTCGCCCGACCTCGTCGGTTTCGCGGCGACGGCTACCGGCGGAGACCGCCGGTCGGTCCGTCGCCGTCGACCGAGTCGAGCCCGGCCTGCACCGCGACCGCCCGGGTCGTCGTGATGTTCTCGTCGAGCAGATCGGCGGTGACGACGACCTTGTTCGACCGACGAAGCCGTCGCTCCACCCGGTAGGCGACGTAGGAGAGGATGAGGCAGAGCAGGATGTAGATCGTGCCGACGACGATCGTCGCGGGCACGATCGGCGAACCGTACGTCGACTGCGTGCCGAGGTACCGCGCGTAGAACAGCAGCTCGGGGTAGGTGATGATGTACCCGAGCGCCGTGTCCTTGAGGGTGACCACGAGCTGGGCGATGATGACCGGCATCATCGCGCGTACGGCCTGCGGCAGCAGGATGAGGCGCATGACGCCCGACTTGCGCAGGCCGATCGCGTACCCGGCCTCGGACTGCCCCTTCGGCAGCGACTCGATCCCGGCGCGGAACACCTCGGCGAGCACGGAGCCGTTGTAGGCGACGAGGGCGATGACCACAGCCCAGAACGGCTCCATGCGGACGCCGATGACGGGCAGGCCGTAGTAGAGCAGGAACATGAAGACGAGCACGGGGATGGCGCGGAGCACCTCGACGACTCCGCCCACCGGTCGCCGCAGCCAGGCGTGGTCGGACATGCGGCCGAGTGCGAGGATGAGCCCGAAGACGAGCGCCCCGACCGCTGCGACGCCGAACGCCGCGAGCGTGCGACCCGTCGCGAGCAGGATCTGCACCCACACGTTCGTGTAGGTGAAGGCCGACCACTTCTCGGCGGTGAATTGCCCGGTGTCCCACAGCCGCCACAGGATGAAGCCGATGATCGCGACCACCACGACGACGGTGATGACGCCGAGCAGGCGGTAGCGCGCGCGTGCCCGCGGACCGGGCACATCGTAGAGGACGCTCGTCATCGCGACACCTTCCATCGGTTCTCGAACGCTCGCTGCGCCCAGGAGAGCAGCAGGACGAGCACGACGAAGATCACCATGACCCACAGGATCACGACGAACTGGTTCTCACCGTCTTCGGACATGTTGGCGCGAATCGTGCCGAGGTTGACCACACTGAAGCCCGCCGCAACGGTCGTGTTCTTGAGCAGCGCGATGAACACGCTCATCATCGGCGGGATCACCGAACGGAACGCCTGCGGCAGTACGACGAGCGACATGACCTGACCGAAGGTGAGCCCGAGCGCACGTGCCGCTTCGGCCTGGCCGACGGGCACGGTGTTGATGCCCGAGCGGATCGTCTCGGCCACGTAGGTCGCCGTGTAGATGCCGAGCGCGAAGATCGCGAGGGTGAGCGAGACCCCGCTCGTCAATCGGAGCCCGAAGAGCGGTGGCAGGGCGAACGCGAACGCGAAGAAGACGAGCGTCAGCGGCGTGTTGCGGATGGTGTTGACGTAGACCGCGCCGACCGAGCGGGCGATCGGCACCGGCGAGACGCGCATTGCCCCGACGACGGTGCCGAGCACGAGCGCGACCACGCCGCCCCCGACGAACAATATGAGGGTGCCGAGCAGCGCCTCACCCCAGACGTCGAGGTAGTCGGTGATGATGCCCATCGCGCTCCTTCACGTTGCTCGGCGTGGCCGCGGTCCGCGGCTACGGGGATGGAACGGGCGGGGGCGGTGAACCGCCCCCGCCCGCCTGATCAGCTGGTCGGGTCGACCTCGGGCTGCTCGCCCGTGATGCCCGCCGGTGCGAGGTTCTCGTCGAAGAGCGCCTGCCACACGTCGTTGCCGTCGGTGAACAGGGTGTTGATGTGCTCCTGCAGCACGGTGTCGCCCTTCTGGAGGCCGACGCCGTAGCGCTCCTCGCTGAACGGCTTGCCCGCGATCTTCAGGGCGTCGGGATCCTGTGCGACGTAGCCCGCGAGGATCGCCTCGTCGGTCGTGATCGCGTCGACCGCGCCGGCCTTCAGCTGCTCGACGCACTGCGAGTAGGTGTCGTACTCGACCGTGTCGCCCGGGTTGTACTCGTCGCGGATCCGCTGCAGCGGCGTCGAACCGGTCACCGAGCAGACGATCTTGCCCGCGAGGTCGTCGGGTCCGTTGATGTCGGTGTTGTCGGCGGCGACCAGCAGGCCCTGGCCGGTGATGAAGTAGGGACCGGCGAAGTCGATCTGCTCCTTGCGCTTGTCGGTGATCGAGTACGTACCGACGTAGTAGTCGATGTCGCCGTTCACGAGCGCCTGCTCGCGGTTCGCCGACGGGATCGTCTGGTACTCGATCTGGTCCTCGCCGAAGCCGAGCGAGGCCGCGATCCACTGGGCGATGCCGATGTCGAACCCGCTGCGCTCGCCCGTGGCGGCGTCTTCGTAGCCGAGGCCCGGCTGGTCGTTCTTCACGCCGATGACGACCTTGCCGCGGTCGGTCATCGCGTCGAAGGTCGGGCTGCCGTCGAGCTTGACGTCGGTGGCGACCTCCCACAGTGCGGCATCGCCGCCGGCGTCGTCAGTCGCGCCCCCGGTGCCACCGGAGCCGCCCGGGCTGCCGCTGTTGCACGCACTGAGCGCGAGCGCCGCGATCGCGATACCCGCCAGCGCACCGGCGATTCGTGTTGTCCTGCGCATCTTCGTCCTCCTGGTGTCGAATCCGGTACGGTCGCCGCGCTCGTGGCGCGGACGTCTAGTGGGTGATGAGCTTGGAGAGGAAGTCCTTCGCGCGGGCGCTCTGTGCGTTCGTGAAGAACTCGTCAGGCGTCGCCTCCTCGACGATCTGCCCGTCGGCCATGAAGACCACGCGGTCGGCCGCCTTGCGCGCGAAGCCCATCTCATGCGTGACGACGACCATGGTCATGCCGTCCTGCGCGAGCCCCACCATCACGTCGAGGACCTCGTTGATCATCTCGGGATCGAGCGCCGACGTCGGCTCGTCGAAGAGCATGACCTTCGGGTTCATCGCGAGCGCGCGGGCGATCGCGACGCGCTGCTGCTGGCCGCCCGACAGCTGCGCCGGCAGCTTCGACGCCTGCTGCCCCACGCCCACCCGGTCGAGCAGCACCTTCGCCGCGCGCTCGGCATCGGCCTTCGACTGGTGCTTGACCTTGATGGGGCCGAGGGTGACGTTGTCGAGCACGGTGAGGTGCGAGAACAGGTTGAACGACTGGAACACCATTCCGACGTCGGCCCGGAGCGCCGCGAGCTCCTTGCCCTCCTGCGGCAGCTCATCGCCGTCGATGCGGATCGTGCCGGAGGTGATCGTCTCGAGTCGGTTGATGGTGCGGCAGAGTGTCGACTTGCCCGACCCCGACGGGCCGATGACGACGACGACCTCGCCGCGATGCACGGTGAGCGAGACGTCTTTCAGCGCGTGGAATTCGCCGTAGTGCTTCTCGACGTGGTCGACGACGACGAGTGGCTCACCGCGGCGAGCACTGATGTTCGAGGTCGGCGGGCCGGACTGGGTTGGCTCCATACCCCCAAAACTAGGGAGATTCTGTACCTCGCCGCCAGAGCATTCACGGCGGGTTTACCGATTCGTGATCAGCGAGCACGGCTCAGCGATGGCGGTGTGCGGCCCGATCCCGCTCAGCTGCGCTGCGCGAACGCACTCTCGTAGAGGCAAACCGATGCCGCTGTCGCGAGGTTCATCGACTCGGCGTGGCCGTAGATCGGGACCGTGACGACGCGGTCGACGAGCGCCAGCTGCTCGTCGGGCAGGCCTCGGGCCTCGTTGCCGAAGAGCCACGCTGTCGGCTTCGCGAGCGACCCGTCGTTGCGCGCTGCGAGCAGGTCTTCGCCCTTGATGTCGGCGGCGAGCACGGTGAGCCCGGCTGCGCGCGCTCGGGCGAGCACGTCGTCGAGGTCGGCGCCGACGGCGACCGGCACGTGGAAGATCGAGCCCGTCGACGACCGGACGACCTTCGGGTTGTAGAGGTCGACGGCGCGCCCCGTCATGATGACGGCGTCGGCGCCGGCGGCGTCGGCTGCACGGACGATCGTGCCCGCGTTGCCCGGGTCGCGCACCTCTTCGAGGATGGCGATGAGTCTCGGGGATGCCGCGAAGACGTCTTTGACGGCGGTCGGGAACTGTCGGCACACCGCGGCGAACCCCTGCGGCGTGACGGTGTCGGCCATCGACGCGAGCACCTCTTCAGTGACGTACTCGGTCGTGAGCCCCGCGAGGACCGCGGCCTCCGCGATCTCGGGGTAGCGGTCGAGCGCCGTCGGCGTGGCGTAGAGCTCGACGAGGAGCTCGGGTCGGAACTCGAGGGCCTCGGCGACCGCCTGCGGCCCCTCGAGCAGGAACAGCCCGCTCTCGGCGCGCGCTGCCTTCTTGGCGAGCTTCGCGACGGCGCGGACACGCGGCGAGCGGGGGTTCTCGAGCATGGTTCCAGTCTATTCGGGGAGTCGGGTCGGGTTCGGGATGCCTCAGCGGGGGCATCCCGGACAGGCGAACGGCCCGGCACCCACCTGGGTGCCGGGCCGTTCGAGGAGAAGTCGTCGCTTACGCGGCGGTCTTCGGGGCCGACGTGTCGGCCGGCAGTGCCTTCTTGGCCGTCTCGACGAGCGCGGCGAAGGTGGCGGGCTCGTTCACCGCGAGCTCCGCGAGGATACGGCGGTCGACCTCGACACCCGCGAGGCCGAGGCCCTGGATGAGGCGGTTGTAGGTGAGGCCGTTCTGACGCGAGGCCGCGTTGATCCGCTGGATCCACAGGCGACGGAAGTCGCCCTTCTTCTTGCGACGGTCGTTGTACGAGTAGACGAGCGAGTGGGTGACCTGCTCCTTCGCCTTACGGTAGAGGCGCGAACGCTGGCCGCGGTAGCCCTCGGCGCGCTCGAGGATGACCCGACGCTTCTTGTGCGCATTGACTGCGCGCTTCACTCTTGCCATGACTCTGTTTCTTCCTTAACGGGCCAAATAGCCGATGTATGCTGCCGGCTCAGTGGCCGAGAAGCTTCTTGATGTTCTTGGCGTCGGGCGCCGAGACGACCTTGTCCACGTTCAGACGGGCCTTGCGCTTCGAGGCCTTGACCTCGAGGTTGTGGCGCATACCGGCCTGCTGCTTCTTGATCTTGCCGCTGCCGGTGATCTTGAAACGCTTCTTGGACCCGGAGTGGGTCTTCTGCTTCGGCATCTCGTGTTTCTCCTTGGTTCTGCCGTCACGCGGGTGACGGACGCGGGGTGCTTGGGCCTACGCCTCGGTGGGCTCGGCCGCCTGCGGCTCGGAATCGGCCGGGGCGTCCGCCGCCGGTCGCGACTTCGCCGCAGCTCGCTGTGCATTCGCCTCGGCCTTGGCCTCGGACTTGTTCTTGAGGGGCGCGATGACCATGACCATGTTGCGACCGTCGATCGTGGGGTTGTGCTCGACCGTGCCGAACTCGGCCACGTCTTCGGCGAAGCGCTGCAGCAGGCGCACGCCCATCTCGGGACGCGACTGCTCGCGCCCGCGGAAGAGGATCATCGCCTTGACCTTGTCGCCGGCCTTCAGGAAGCCGACGGCGCGCTTCATCTTGGTCTCGTAGTCGTGCTTGTCGATCTTGAGGCGGAACCGGACCTCTTTGAGGATGGTGTTCGCCTGGTTGCGCCGGGCCTCTTTCGCCTTCTGCGCAGCCTCGTACTTGTACTTGCCGTAGTCCATGATCTTGACGACCGGCGGACGAGAGTTCGGTGCGACCTCGACGAGGTCGAGGTCGGCCTCCTGCGCAAGCCGCAGGGCCACCTCGATCTTCACGACGCCGACCTGCTCTCCGCCTGGGCCCACGAGGCGGACCTCGGGAACGCGGATACGGTCATTGGTACGCGGATCGCTGATGCGTGTACTCCTCTACTCAAGCTGTTTCATGCGCCGAAGGAGGAGATTCACGTATTCGCGCGGATTCTCACCGCGGCTCATACGGCACCCTGTCTACTTCCACCTCGCGAACTGCGGCGTGGAAGCGGAGTGCAATCGACCCGGTAACCTTGATGAAGCGGTATGCGCGGGTGGGAGATTCTCCACTTTCGTACCGGGGAGAAGCCCCGGAGCCCGAAGTAGTCTAGCAGAGGATGTCTGTGACCCAGAACACGCCCGCCCCCGCGGGTTCCGACGAGTCCACCCACGACCAGCACGACCTCGCGGTCGGCGACGCCGCGGCCTACGAAGAGGTCGTCGAGGGAGAGTTCGAGGGCGCCGCCCGCGACATCGCCGAGGTTCCTGCCGTCGAGATCATCACGACCGCGGCCGTGCACCTCATGAGCGCGGCGGCCGTCAAGGTCGGCCTCGCCGACGACCCCGACTCGCAGCTCGACCTCGACGAGGCGCGCAAGCTCATCAACGCCCTGGCCGGACTCATCACGGCGGGCGCTCCCGAGGTCAGCGACATGCACGCCCGGTCGCTGCGTGACGGCCTGCGTTCGCTGCAGCTCGCGTTCCGCGAGGCCTCGCCCATCCCCGACGCGATCGGACAGGGACCCGGCGAGAAGTGGACCGGCCCGGTCAGCTGACCGGCCCGAAGCCCCCTCCGGCTCCGGCGCACGGCGCGGCTCAGCGCTGGCAGTTCGGGCACCAGAAGACGACCCGCTCCTGCGGGTCGGTGATCGCGTCGACCCGTTCGCGCCCGAGCTCGCCGCGCTCGATCGGGGTACGGCACCGACGGCACGGCTCACCGCCGCGCCCGTAGACCCAGAGCCGCTGGCCACGGCGGTCGACACCCGTCGTGACGCGGGCGCGCCGGTCGCGGTTGGCGACGATGAGACGGCGACCGAGCGCGACGACGCCGGCGAGATCGGCGACCTCCCCGACGTGATGATGCGGGCGGATGCCGCGCAGGAAGCAGAGCTCGTTGACGTACACGTTGCCGAGCCCCGCGAGGTTGCGCTGGTCGAGCAGGGCGACCGCGAGCGGAACCTCGGGGCTCGCGGCGAGTCGTTCGACGGCCGTCGCCGCATCCCAGTCGGCGCCGAGCACGTCGGGGCCGAGGTGTGCCAGCATCGCGGCCTCGTCGGCGCGCGGCACGACCTCGACCTCGCCGAGATCGAACCCGACGGCCTCGGCGTCGGCGGTCGCGAGCACGACCCGCGCGTGATGGGCGGGTTTGGTCCAGCGCTCGCCCGGCGCGTACACGCGCCACTCCCCCTCCATCTTCAGGTGGGTGCGGACGGAGGTCGACGCCGTGCGCACGATCAGGTGCTTGCCGCGGCTCTCGACCGCTTCGACGACCTCGCCCGCGAGATCGACCGTCGCATAGCGCGGAACCCGGAAGTCGGTGCGCACCAGCGTGCGCCCCTCGAGCACCGGACGCAGCCTCGCGGCCAGCTGGTGGACCGAGTCACCTTCGGGCATCGAGCCGCAGTCCCTTCGGTGTCTCCCCGAACCCGGCCGAACGAAGTGCGGCGCCGAACGGCGAGCCGAGCACGAACGCCCCGTTGACCGACTCGACGGCCATCCTCCGCACCCGGCCCGAGCGCACCAGGTCGGCGATCGCGGATGCCGCGAGCGCGAGCCGTTCGTCGTCGTCGGTGTAGACGAGTACGGTCTTGCCGCCGCGCTCGACGTAGGCGACGAGGTCGCCGTCGGCGACGACGACGATCGCGCCGGCCTTGCGCGCCGCGCGGTGCGAGCTCT
>Ga0256776_1000234_pt1 | contig 11594 bp, 10 predicted proteins | sample MC6MC0927MT_FD_186069 | JGI IMG/M metagenome (GOLD analysis project Ga0256776, IMG submission 186069) | Metatranscriptome of enriched soil aggregate microbial communities from Iowa State University, Ames, United States - MC6-MC0927-MT... | ecosystem: Environmental > Terrestrial > Soil >... | reverse complement strand
TGAACCGCATGGTGAAGGCACGCCCGGCGAACGGTTTCACGTCACGTGTCATGGCACGCAGACCAACCAGGGCAGGCTGACGAAAGCCGCGTTTGAAAAGCTGAGTGGTCAGCGAGCCGCTGCTGCAGGTGGCGAGCTTGGCCAACACCTCATCACTGACCTCGACCTGCTTGCCGGAGACGCTTTCATGGGCGTCGGAATAGTTGTGGATGACGGTCATTGTTATGGATTCTCCAGGCGTTTTGATTCAACTCGTGCCCCCGGCAGTTCCCATATACTGGGAATGCATGCCATGGCGGCCCTTCTGTGATCGATTCTATGGCGGAAAAAACCGAGAGAAAGGGGCAGAATTCGCTCAGGCAATACTGTGTTCCAACAGATGGGAATTTCAGATGAAAACAGGTGAAGGTACCGCCGCACTGGAAAAGGCGCTGGATGTGCTGCAGGCAGTCGGCGCCATGGCTACGGGAATCAGCCAGACGCAGCTGGCTGAGCAGGTCCAGTTACCGCGCACGACGCTGTATCGAATTCTCGCAACCCTCGTCGAGCGAGGCATGATTCGCCGCGACCCGACCCGCAAGGTCTACCGACTCGGTTTCAAATACCTGGAAATGGTGCGCAACGCCTATATGGAGCCAGACCTGGTCGCGACCGCCAGCGGCGAGTTGCGCTCGCTGCGCGACCTGACGGGTGAAACCGCGTACCTGGCCGTACTGGACGGTGACCAAGTGTTGTCACTCGAGCGTTGCGATGGCGCACATACCACCCGCTCCTCTGCCAGCCTGGGTCAGGGCAAACCTGTTTACTGTACAGGCCAGGGCAAGGCCATTCTCTCTGCGCTGCCGCCAGCCGCCAGGGACGAAATCCTCAAGGGGGTCGTGCTGACGCCTTTGACCCCGCTGACCATCACCGATCGACGTCGGTTGTTGGCCGAGCTGCAGATCACCAAAGCCCGCGGCTATGCGTTGGACGATGAGGAAATCCGCCTGGGCGTGCGCTGCGTCGCAGCGCCCATCATCGACAAGCAGGGCGTTGTGCGCGGCGCCTTGAGCGTTGCAGGGCCAGCCTACCGCCTGACATTGGAGCGGCTTGGTCTGCTCGGCCCGGAGCTTGCCGAAGCCGCAAGGCGCGTGGGCGAGCAGCTACGCGCCACGCCCCCGGCACGCCCCGACAGTGCAACGGTGGTGCTCCCGGGCCCCTGGGCATTCCATGGTGCCTTTGCGCGCTGGTGCCCCACCCGAAACAGGCTGTACTGGGCAGATACCTTGGCGCCGGCGATCCATTACTGGGATGGCAAACGCAGCCAGTTGCTGATGCGTCTTGATCTGCCTATCACGGCAATGGAGCTCTGCGCCGATGGGCTTCTGGTGGCGCAGACCGGCGGCTGGTCGCTGTTCGATTGGGAGGGTGTGGAGCACCCTGTCCAGGATGTGCTTGGTAGCCGTCTGCTGGCGCTGGCTACCCACCCTTCGGGGGCATTGTGGGCCTGTGCGAAAACACCGGGGGGTTGCGTGATCGGTGAGCTGAGCGCCGAAGGCGAACTGCGCAACGGGTGGAGCGTCAACGAGCTGATCACCAGCTTTCGATGGGATGCCAAGGGGTCTGCGGTTTACGCCATCGCGTCGAGCGTCGGCAATATCCTGTTCATGCAGCCAGGCAGTAACCTCATTCGCAGGCTCGCGTCCCTGCCACCTGGGGGAGGCAGCTTCAGTGGGCTCGCTCTCGATGCCGAAGGCGGTGTCTGGACCACTCAGCGCGACGGATGGAGCCTCGCCCGTTTCGATGCCGACGGTAATCTGGACCGCATGATCGGCTTGCCAGTGCCCTCACCCACCGACCTGTGCTTCGGTGGCGAAGACGGTCGCAGCTTGTATATCACCAGTGCACGACAATCGCTGAACCTCGAAATGCTCGGCAGCGCGCCTGACTCGGGCTGCTTGTTGAGGGTGGATGCAGGCATTGCTGGCGAGATGGCCGCAGTGGGTGACTGGAAGGTCAACCCGCCACGATAGATACAACCACCCTACCGCCGCAAAATTGTGAATGGGGATGATAATAAAAACGGACGTCGCGATATTTTTTTCAGCGAGAATCGCCTTCAAAATCCTGAAAACCATCACGCTAAGCGCGCGCTCGAAAGTATCGACTAAGGAACTCCACCGTCACTTTCACCTTCGCCGAATTGAGCAACGGCGATGTGTGCACGGCCCAGACTGCAAGTCATCTTTGATGTCCCACATAGAACGCAGCAATATCCCCCGACCATCCAGGCACCATTGCCGGGCGATCTCGCCGTTGTTGGTGGAACTGCTCGTGCGCTATCGCGGCACCATGGACGATTGGGATCCGCTGTTCTTGGATAAACTGGCTGACCGCGGTTTTCAGGTGACGATCTTTGACTACAGCGGTCTGGGCCAATCAAGTGGTACACCTAGCTACAATCCGGGAGCACTGGCCAAGGACGCTGTAGAGCTAATCCAGGCGCTGGAGCTCGGTAAAGTTGTGATTGGTGGGTGGTCACTCGGGGGAATCGCCGCTCAGGTGGTACTGGCGCAGGCGCCACAATTGCTAAGCCATGCCGTACTGATTGGTACGACGCCACCCGGTCAGCTGGTCAAGCCTGGTGAAACCTTGTTCTACGAGATGGCTCGTCGAGACAATGACTTCGAGGATTTCGTAAACCTGTTTTTCGAGCCAGCGTCGAAGAACAGTCGTGCAACAGCGGAGAGGGCCTGGGCACGACTCGCTTTACGTGAGGGAAATCGCGGCCCCCAAGTCCCTGTCGAGTGGGCAGCTCAGCAGCTCGGGGACGGGCCCAAGAACCCCGTCTTCCCGGTCGAGGCGGTGTTGCAGGCTCTGAAGAGTACCACCATCCCTGTGCTCCACCTGGGTGCCGACCACGACATCGTGTTCCCGGTCGAAAACTGGTATGCCCTGAGCAGTCAGCTTCCGACGCTGACGCTCGTGAGCTTTCCTCGCGCCGGCCACGGGCCTCACATGCAGTACCCTGAGGCGGCTGCCAATCACATCGCTGCTTTCATTTCGGCTTAGTGTGACCTGAGGGGCCACCCCGGTGGCCCCTCCTCCCTCATCCGGTTACCACTCGCCTGGCATCCCTACGTACTACCTGAGGCGGAACGCCAAGCCCACGAATGAACACTTCTCGCATGTGCCGGCGGTCCCTGAAACCCGTTTCTCTGGCCACTACATCCAAGCTGTGCCGACTCTGCTCGATCATCAACCGGGCAGCTTCCAGACGCAGGCTTTCCACGGCCTTCGCCGGTGATTGTCCGGTTTCTGCGGTAAAAACTCGGGTGAACTGCCTGGGGCTCAAATGCGCTACCTCAGCAAGCTCCTCAACGCTGAGTGGCCGGCCAAGATGCTTGCGTGCGTAATCCAAGGCGCTCTGGATGCGGTCAGACTTCGGGGAAAGCGTCAGCAGTTCGGAATGCTGGGACTGCCCACCGGAGCGGCGCTGATGCATGACCAGTTTTCGCGCCACCGACCGAGCCAGCTCAGTGCCGTGATCCTTTTCTACCATCCCCAATGCCATATCCAGAGCGGCAGTCATACCCGCAGATGTCCATATCGGCCCATCCACGATGTAGATCCGGTCTTCTTCGACTTCGATTTTCGGATGCAGCTCACGAAGCTTGTTGGCATAGGCCCAATGTGTCGTTGCCCGCCGATTGTCCAGGACGCCTGCCTGCGCCAACACGAAGCAGCCTGTGCACAGGCCTGCAGTGCGCCGCGCACCGTCCACAAAACCTCGCACACTGGCAAGTACCTCTTCACTCGGCGGCGTCAGCGGCGTCAACGTCCCAGTAACCATCCAGGTGTCCGCCAAACCCGGAGCGCCCAAGGGCAGCGTGTCCATGTACATCCCAAGTGAGGAGCGCACAGTCCCACCCTCGATGGAAAAATTCTGGATCTTATAGGCCATTTCACCGGCAACGATGTTGGCAAATTCGAAGACCGCTTGCGTGGCCAAAGACATGACCTGGAAACCTTCGGTTATCAGATAGCCGACCCGGTGCATCGAATGACTCCTTGAGCGATGTCCTAAAAACGTATCTTATGCGTCATTTAAGACGAAAGCGACCTTCTGCATCATGGCTTCACACCAAACAACGGAGCATGACCATGACGCAGCAATCCAAAGGCACCGCGCTCATCACCGGCGCTTCCACCGGGATCGGCTCGATATACGCAGAGCGTTTGGCCCGCCGTGGCTACGACCTCGTACTGGTGGCTCGCAACCGGGAGCGTCTCAACGCCCTGGCCAGCCGTATTACCACCGAGACCCAGCGAAACGTGGAAGTTTTTCCGGCAGACCTTTCCAACGCAGCTGACCTGGTTAACGTAGAACGCAAACTTCGTGAGGACGCCAGCATAAGCCTGCTGGTGAACAATGCGGGTATCGGCACTCACACAAGCCTGATGGAAAGTGACGTCGAACGCATGGCCGAAATGATCAGCCTCAACATCACTGCCTTGACCCGCCTGACCTACGCTGCCGTTCCAGGCTTCATCGCCCGCCAGCAAGGCGCCATCATCAACATCTCGTCCATTGCAGGCCTTGCGCCAGAGCTGCTCAATGGTGTCTACGGTGGCAGCAAGGCCTACGTGACCGCCTTCAGCCAATCCCTGCACAAGGAGCTTGCAGACAAAGGCATCAAGATCCAGGCGGTGCTGCCAGGAGCCACTGCGACCGACTTCTGGCAGATCGGCGGCCTGCCTGTCGAGAACCTCGATCCCGGCATCGTCATGTCCGCTCATGATCTGGTCGACGGTGCTCTGCAGGATTTCGACAACGATGTGCTGCTTTCCATCCCGTCGCTGCATGACCTGCATGCTTTCCATCACTACGAAGCCAGCCGGCAAGCATTGTTCAGCCAGTTGTCCAGTAACCAGCTTGCCCCGCGTTACAACGCCAAGTGATCACCAGTACAGGAAACGGAATCATGACTCGCATAAATGCACTCACCCTCGATCAGGCGCCTGCAGCAGCGCGTAGCGCCCTGCAGGGTGTCGAGAAAAGTCTGGGCTTTATCCCGAACGCGTTCGCCACCCTCGCCCATTCGCCGGCAGCCCTCGGTGGCTACCTTGCGCTGTCGCAAGTTCTGAACAGGAACAGCCTCAGCCCCGCCGAGCGTGAAGTGGCGGCGCTGGCTGCATCAGCGGTGAATGGCTGTGACTACTGCATCGCCGCCCACAGTTTCTTCGGCGAAAAAGCAGGTTTGGATGCTGATGCGCTGCTGGCTGCTCGTGCCGGCACTCTCGATGGCGTTGCTGCGTTCGCCAGAGCGGTGACGCTAAGCCGAGGCCAGGTCAGCGAGGTGCAGCTGGCGGCGGCGCGGGAAGCAGGGCTGGATGACGTGAAAATCGTCGATGTCATCGCCCAAGTCTCCCTGCTGACGCTGACCAACTACCTCAACAATGTGGCCATGACGGACATCGACTTCCCACCTAACGACAACTAATGAGAAGCGCGAGGCGTCCAGGCACCTGTCGCCAGCGCCTCCCACCACTGTCACTACGCGCGAGAACGCCTTACTGCAGAATGTTTTTCATCTCCACGCTTCCAGCCCGTATGGAGCCAGCGCGCTCCGCTTGCTTCCTTGATAACGGCTAAGCGAAGCAGAAGCTTTTACAGAGTTGGGATCCAGGCGGCTCTCTGGGTGCGACTGTGGTTAAACGCGAATGATGTTGCTGCTGCACTCAGAAGCGCGCTTGCACCTTCAAACCGCCCACCCAGGCATGGTCAGCCTGCCGCACCGCGCCCGGGTGGGGAACAAACGGCAGATTATGCCGAGAGCCAGCTCTCAACTTCATCGGAGCCGTACTCGGCTTTCCATTCCTTCAGCAGTTTATGATTACCGCCCTTGGTCTCGATGATCTCGCCGTTGTGCGGATTCTTGTACTGCTTCACCTGGCGAGCGCGACGCGGAGCTTTTTCTGCGACTCCAGGAGCGGCGGCGCGTCGGCTTGCCTGCGGGTCGAGGATGTTGATGATATCTCGGAGGCTGAAGCCGTACTTGGTCAGCAGGTCTCGCAATTTGGTCTCGAACTCGATTTCTTTTTGCAGTTCAGAACTACCTTTCATGGCCTCAAGCTCCGCGAGCTGCGCAGCCAAGGTTTGCTCCAGTTTTCGGAATTCTGCCAAACGAGACATAGGTGACCCTCAGTTGTTTGAAAAGTGGCGCTAGCCTAACGCATAGGTGCTATCAAACCTAATGAATGTGATCGCTCACGCATGACCGAGTTCATTTGCATAGTCGCTGTTGGCATAATGCGGCAATCATCATACAGCCCATGCCTACAGCTCCCCCACCTGCCTGGCGCCACAAGCGTACTCCCCTCCTCCCCGTCCCCATGTATGCTGGAACGGCGTCAAGTACGTGGGCTCATCCCCAGTGTGATTGACGACCGAGAAGTGCTTGGTATGACACATTGCCCGACTACAAGGAAGTGATTCCCATGAATACCCGCAATCCCATAATCAGCCTATTGATCTTCCCTTTCGCGCAAATTGCCGTGATCTATGCCACCCAACTAATGTGCCGCGAAATCTGGTCTGCGAATTACTACGTACCTGGGGAGGATGGCGGAGAAGTAGAGCCGGCAATGGCTCTGATTGCCGTTCCGTTGATCCTGATTGCTATCTCCTTGCTGCTGGGTAGCCTCACCCTGCTGAACAAGTGGGATGTTACGCGCTGGTTGTCGGCAGTGTTGCGTGTACCACTTGCGGGCATGGCGCTGCTGCTCTCCTTTGCTTCGACTGTGTTTTTCATGGGCGAAGCGCTGGCCGTGTTCAGCCATTGGCAGGTCACCCTCGCATGGATGGCTTGGCTGGCAAGTGCCGGGCTATTTGTGATGCACCAGTGGGATCGTTTGAAGCGCTAATGTTGTTTCAAGCAACAAGTAAAAAACTCGGGGCTGCGCAGAAATCCCAGAATGAAAGTGGGCCAAATCCGTAGCCATTGCGCTTGTATTCCTGCCTGCATTCCGAGAACTCCGACATCCTCGCTACCGCCAAGGCGACAAAAACGTTGGGGATAGGCTGCAGCCTATCCGACTATCTCGCCGCCATGCGCGATGAGGAAGCAACTTCTCGCTCCGTTTTTGAGGGTGTGCCAATTCAGCAAAACTGCAAAACATACGTTGACACTGCGACCTCAACGAAAGACTATCACGCCGCCCTTATGCGAAGGATTCCCATTAGCAATACGTTTCCTATTGGGAGGCCTGATTTCAACGAACAGGAGTCAATGGATGTCCGCTTGTTTGCCGTCTACCGCTACCAGCATCCGCCGAGCCGCACTGGCGATCAGCCTCTCGAGCTCTCTACTAGCTGCTAACAGTGCCCATGCGCAGGCTATCAGTTACAGCATCCCGGCTGGGTCTTTGGCCACTGCCGTGAACCAGTTCGCGAATGCCAGCGCAGTGGCTGTCAGCTTCAGCGATGAAGAAACTGCCGGTTTGCGCAGCGAGGGGTTGCGAGGCAGTTACGACCTGGAACAAGGTTTCGCTCAACTTCTGCAAGGTAGCGGCCTCCAGGTACAACAGGCGGGTGACAAACGCTACATGCTGGTTCGCCCAAGCCACGATGGCTCGATGGAGCTTTCCGCCACGACGGTTTCCAGCGTCGGGCTGGGTGCCACTACCGAAGGCACCGGCAGTTACACCACGGGCTCGGCCAATACCGCGACAGGGCTACGGCTCTCGGCCCGTGAGACGCCACAATCGGTCAGTGTGATCACACGCCAGCAGATCGAAGATCAGAACCTGAACAGTGTTGCCCAGGTTCTTGAACAAACCCCTGGCGTTGTCGTCGACAGCATGGGCCCGGCCGGTAGTGATGCCAACCATATCTATGTGCGCGGCTTCGAGGTAGGCAGCATTCAGGTGGATGGCATCAACAGGCCCAACACGTACGGGTTCCGGGACGACCTCGCCGACATGGTGTCCTACGACCGCGTGGAAGTGGTACGTGGCGCTACGGGGCTGATGTCAGGTACTGGCGATCCAGGTGCGACGGTCAATCTGATTCGCAAGAAACCGACGCTGGAAACGCAACGGAAGCTGACCCTCAAGGCGGGCTCTTGGGACGACTACCGTCAGGAACTGGACGTGTCTGGCAAATTGTCCGACAGCGGCAACGTGCGAGGCCGCTTCGTCGCGTCGAACACCAACAGCCAGAGCTATGTCGACCGCCAGTCCTTGGAAAAGCAAGCGTTCTACGGAGTAGTGGAATGGGACATCACTGACAGCACGATGCTGACGGTCGGTGCGGAATACCAGGAGATGGATAACGAAGGCGCTGGTAACCACGGCTTCCCGATGTACAACTCAGACGGTAGCCACTTCAGCCCTTCCCGCTCGTTCAACTCCGCTTCAGACTGGAGTTATCACAAGCGTCGCACCAAGACGGTGTTCACCACCCTGGAGCAGCAGCTGGACAACGGCTGGCAGTTGAAACTCAATGCCGAGCACAACCGGCGCAGCTATGACGACGCCTTCGCAACGGCCGCCAGCGGTACCGTGAACCCAGATGGCAGCGGCATCAGTACCTGGACTGGCCGCTGGGCGGGCGAGCCCCGGCAGACCTCGTTCGACCTGTCAGCCGCAGGCCCGTTTGAACTGTTTGCCCGCGAGCACCAGGCGTATCTTGGGGCCAGTCACTACAGAGCCTATTACCGTAACGCCGGCTACCCGCTGTGGTCTTTCCAGACCATCGACAACATCAACACCTGGGACGGCTCGCTGGCGATCCCGGACGCCATCTACACCAAGTCATCGGAAGATGCCCTGGATGAAACCCAGGATGGCCTAGTCGCCTCGGTGCGCTGGAGCCTGGCCGATGACCTATCGCTGATCACCGGGGCGCGGGTAATCGACTGGCAACGTGATGAAACCTCAACCACCCTCGCCACCGGCGACACCAGCCGCACCTCGCGAAGTGAAACGGGCGTTGTCACGCCGTACCTTGGGCTGGTGTACGACCTCAACGAAAACTGGTCGGCCTACGCCAGCTACACCACCATCTTCAAGCCGCAGAGCAACAAGGATGTCGCAGGCACCTACCTCGATCCTTTGGAGGGCGTGAACTACGAACTGGGCTTGAAGAGCGAGTTCTTCGACAGGCGTCTGACGACTGCTCTCAGCGTATTCGAGGTTCACCAAGACAACCTGGCAGTGGCCGATGGCAGCAACCTGGCACCGGACGGCAATCAGGCCTACCGCGCCGAATCGGGTACCAAGACGCGCGGCTTCGAGATGGAAGTGGCCGGCGAAATCCTGCCCGACTGGCAGGTGTCTGCCAGCTACACCTACGCCGTTAGCAAAGACTCCGATGGCGACCGCTTGAACACTGAGGTGCCGCGAGACACGCTGAAACTGTTCACCACCTACCGTCTGCAGGCCCTGCCCCACTTGAAAGTCGGTGGCGGTGTGCGCTGGCAGGGTACCGAATACTACAAAGGCGCCGGGCCCAATGACGAGACCTTTACTCAAGCTCCCTACAGCGTGGTCGATCTGATGGCGCAATACGCCTTCACCCCGCAAACTAGCGTATCGCTCAACCTCAATAACGTCTTTGACAAGACCTACTACACCGCCATCGGCACACGTGGCTGGTATGGCACGCCGCGTAGTGCCACCGCCACATTGGTATACGCGTTCTAAATCAGTACCCTTCGAAGTGATGGTTCCCACGGACGGGCACCATCGTCGCTCCGTTTTCGCAATGCTGCCAACCGTCCACCATCGCGACAATGAGCGGGTGCGCTATCCGCTCAAGATGCTGCAAGCCGCTCGATCAAGGGCAACCCATTAACTTGCGGTCGCGCGAATAAATACCCTTGCATCAAGTCGATCCCCAGCGCCGCCAACGCCTGGCACTCTGCGTCAGTTTCGATTCCCTCGGCGATAAGCGTGATGCCCAGCCGCTCGGCCACCAGAACGATTCCCGCGACGATGGCTTGGCGAACCGAATCCTGGCTAATTCCCCTGGTGAGTGCCATATCCAGCTTGAGTACGTCCGGCTGAAACTCCGCGAGTAGATTCAGCCCTGAGTAACCCGAGCCGAAGTCGTCTATCGCAGTGGTGAAGCCCTGTCGGTCGTACTCATTGAAGATCGCTTTCAAATGCTCGGTATCTTCGATCCGCTCGCCCTCGGTCACTTCGAACATCAGCCGATTGGCGGGGAAGTCGAATATCCGCGTGGCCTCCAAGGTAGCGCGGATGCAAGTGCTGGCACGATAGACGGCGTTGGGCAGAAAGTTGATGCTCAACTTACAGTCTGCCACCCGCCCCAAGCCCAGCCCAGCCGCTTGCTCGATGGCCTTCACTCGGCAGGCCTGATCAAAGCGGTACAGGTTGTCGGCCGATACCTTGGCCAGGATGTCCGCTGCGCCTTCACCGTTCAGGCCACGAACCAGGGCCTCATAGGCAAAGGGTTTGCCTGAGGGGACATGGATTATAGGCTGGAATGCCATTGTAATATCGAACCCCAACTTTGCGAGGTCGCGACATTGGGAGCAGCCAATCGCTGTAAAAGGCTGGGGAAAAACAGGCTTGCGCATGAGTGATCGTCGAGGTACGTGAGTGCGGCTGTTTAGAATGCTTGAATACGCCTCATAAGCCAATCTCCGCTCATCCAACCTGGCGCTGGCTGGACTTCCAGGCGGCCATGAGGCAACTTCCGTGTACTTCAGCTTGGATCTACGCGGTCAAGGCCGGCAGCTGACTTGATAGAAGTCCGGCAGCGGTTGCACTGAGCATCGCTGGGTTCAGCTTGTCTCTGAGTACCCATTTACAGGCCACGATCTCATTGCGAGCCACAGCCCTTTCTCGGTCATCGAAATGGGTGGTGAATACGTGGTGAACGGTCAACCCAACCTGAACGGTGCACAGAGGGAGCAAACCGTGGCCTTTGATGGACGTCTCCTCCTGGAGCTCCCGTGCAGCGGCTGCCACCGGCGACTCCCCAGGCTCGATAGCACCGCCAGGAAAATTCCACTTCCCGCTTTTTTTCCGCACCAGAAGAATACTGCCGCTTCGAAGGCAGATTATCGTTGCCCTAGCCTTGATTTTGACCTTGCGCGCTTTCTTGTCCCGCATGCACTCACTCAGCTCGTCATTAGGTTCATATCCGTCTCGTTGTAGCGACCTGAGACTTACTCCCTGAAGACTCTTGTTTATGACGACTCGTTCAACATGATAGACACAGCCACAACGCGTGAAGCCATCAGCTGTAAAGCACAGCGCTTTTTCGGGGGGGTCATCCGCAATTCGTCTGGGAACAATACCAATCAGCGTACGGAGTCTTGATGGCTTTGCGACGGTTGTAGTCAGGGCTGCCATCCGTCCACCACACCGGGCCCCGTTCCCCTAAAGCGACCTTTGCAGCGTCCACCTTGGCTCTGGCGGATCTGAGCTGCGCGGGATTACCCGAAGATTTCGCAGCCCTTACAGCTCGCCGCGCCTCCATCAGCGCGTGCACAAGGCGCTCACGCTCTTCCTCCGATAGCGCTGGATCGCTGCACCGCCACAACTGGCCTTTGACTACAAAATAGCGGCCATCTGGTGTT
>Ga0256776_1000233_pt1 | contig 11597 bp, 8 predicted proteins | sample MC6MC0927MT_FD_186069 | JGI IMG/M metagenome (GOLD analysis project Ga0256776, IMG submission 186069) | Metatranscriptome of enriched soil aggregate microbial communities from Iowa State University, Ames, United States - MC6-MC0927-MT... | ecosystem: Environmental > Terrestrial > Soil >... | reverse complement strand
TGCGGGAAGGTGAGGGCGAGATGGGGAATCCGTCGTCAGATACGTTGTGACTTATCGGTGTTCATTGCGACCTATTGGTTTCGGTATGTCGATATCAGACACAACCATGGCGCAATCAGGCTACTGAATCATCTGACAGGCCGGGTAAGGTGACGCGTCTTCACATCAAAATAATCCCATCCAGATCATGGGGTTGATAAGAACTGCAGCGGTTGAACGGACTTCTTTCGGGAGGTTCAGCAGGCAACGATCGTGCTCGTTTGCTCAGTCAACTTGCTTAAATGTCGTTCAGCAGAGAATAAAAAAACCAATGATCAGCCCGAACTCCATGGATTCGAGTAGCCAATTGGCGCAGGGCTTCAAGCCTCGTCACGTCACAATGTTGTCCATCGCCGGGATTATCGGCGCCGGTTTGTTCGTCGGTTCAGGACACGCGATTGCCGCAGCAGGGCCGGCCGTGCTGCTTGCCTATCTGTTTTCAGGTCTGCTTGTCGTGCTGGTGATGCGCATGCTCGGCGAGATGGCGGTGGCCAATCCGGACACCGGTTCGTTCTCCACCTACGCCGACCAGGCCATCGGCCGCTGGGCCGGTTTTACCATCGGTTGGCTGTACTGGTGGTTCTGGGTGTTGGTGATTCCCATCGAAGCACTGGCGGCCGGGCATGTGCTGCACCAATGGTTTCCGCAGGTCGATGCCTGGCTGTTCGCGTTGGGATCGATCATTGCGCTGGTGGTGACCAACCTGTTCAGCGTGTCCAAGTATGGTGAGTTCGAGTTCTGGTTCGCCATGGCCAAGGTCGTGGCGATCATCGGCTTTATCGGGGTCGGCTTTGCCGTATTGATGGGCTGGGTGCCCGACCGCGAAGTCAGCGGGTTGAGCGGCCTGATGGCCGAGCACGGCGGGTTTGCGCCCAACGGCTTGTCGGCGGTGGTCGGCGCTTTCATCACGATCATGTTCAGCTTCATCGGCACTGAAGCGGTGACCATCGCGGCCGCCGAATCGAATAATCCGGCGCAGAACATTGCCAAGGCCACCCGCTCGGTGATCTGGCGCATCGGCGTGTTCTACCTGCTGTCGATCTTCGTGGTCATCTCCGTAGTGCCCTGGAATGATCCGTTGCTGGCTTCGGTGGGCTCTTATCAGCGCGCCCTGGAAATCATGAATATTCCAAACGCCAAGTTCATGGTCGACGTTGTCGTGCTGATCGCCGTGGCCAGTTGCATGAACTCCTCGATCTACATTGCCTCGCGCATGCTGTACTCGCTGGGTCGTCGCGGCGATGCACCGAAAGCGCTGAAGGCGACTTCCGCGGCCGGTGTGCCACGGGCCGCCGTGATCGCCAGCACCGTACTGGGTGCGTCGATCACCGTGTGGAGCTACTTCATGCCCGCCGGGCTGTTCGAGTTCCTGCTGGCCAGCTCCGGGGCGATTGCCCTGCTGGTGTACCTGGCGATTGCAGTTTCGCAACTGCGCATGCGGCGGATATTGCAACAGCGCAAGGTCGAGCTGACCTTCCGCATGTGGCTGTTTCCATGGCTGACGTGGCTGGTGATCGGCTTCATCTGCGCGGCGCTGGCGGTCATGATGATCACCCCGCAGCACCGCACCGAAGTCACCACCACCATTGGCCTGGCGCTGGCAATCTCCTTTATCGGCCTGATCACGTCGCGTCACCCTGCCCCGGCGGCACGCGCAACGTCGGTGGGCTAGGCGTTCACGCCGAAGCCGATATTCCCTTGGCGAAGACCAAGGGAATGACCGACGCCTGCATCTCAGACCGATTCCTGTGAGGACATGATGTCATCGACCCCCTCCGTGGCCGACGGGACGACCCAATCCGTCGGGTTTCTGCTGTTGGATAAATTCACTCTCATGTCGCTGGCATCCGCCGTCGAGCCTCTGCGCATGGCCAATCAGTTGTCGGGGCGAACGCTGTATCGCTGGCATACCTTCAGCGCCAATGGTGCGGCTGTTTGGGCCAGCGACGGGGTCCCGATCACGCCGGATGGCTCGTGGAGCAACCCCGGCGTGGCGGACACGGTGATTGTCTGCGGCGGGGTCGGCATCCAGAGCGCGATCACCCGTGAGCACACCACTTGGCTGCAAGCCCTGGCGCGCCAATCCAGACGCTTGGGCGGCGTGTGCACCGGCAGTTGGGCACTCGCCAAAGCCGGATTGCTCGACGGCTATGAGTGCAGCGTGCATTGGGAATTTCTGGCGGCCATGCAGGAAGCTTTCCCGCGCGTAAACGTCAGCACCAGCCTCTTCACCCTCGACCGCAACCGCTTTACCAGTTCCGGAGGAACAGCGCCGCTGGACATGATGCTGCACCTGATCGCCCGTGATCACGGTCGTGAATTGTCCGCCGCCATCTCGGAGATGTTTGTATACGAGCGCATCCGCAACGAGCAGGACCATCAACGCGTGCCGCTCAAACATGTAGTCGGTACGCATCAGCCCAAGCTGCAAGAAGTCGTTGCGTTGATGGAAGCCAATCTTGAAGAGCCGATCGAGCTGGACCATCTCGCCGAATACGTCGATCTGTCACGCCGGCAGTTGGAGCGGCTGTTTCAGAAATACCTGCAATGCACGCCGTCACGCTACTACTTGAGGTTGCGGCTGATTCGCGCGCGACAACTGCTCAAGCAAACCTCGCTGTCGATCGTGGAACTGGCGTATGTCTGCGGATTTGCCTCCACACCGCATTTCTCAAAATGCTATCGCGAGCAGTTTGGGGTGCCGCCGAGCGACGAGCGCTCAGGTTCTGCAATGAGTCGTAAACGGGCAACGCCGCCGTCATCGATCAACACACTGACAACGCTTGATCAGGCGAGAAACGAATCGACGTTTGCCAGTGTTCGAATGATGGCGAGTGCCGATCTGGCTTGACCAAACCGAGGCAAATCGGCCGGGGACACCCAAGATGCCCCGGCCATGCGCCCTGCCCATTTACGCCTGATCCAAAGCCTCCACCACGCCTTTGTCTTCCCCAAGAAACCCGCCACTCTGATGCGCCCACAGCCGCGCATACACGCCGTTCTTCTCAAGCAACTCCGAATGGGTGCCCTGCTCGATGATGCGCCCGTCATCCATGACAATCAGCCGATCCATCGCCGCAATCGTCGACAGTCGATGCGCGATCGCGATCACGGTTTTGCCCTGCATCATCTCATCGAGACTTTCCTGAATCGCCACTTCGACTTCCGAGTCCAGCGCGCTGGTGGCTTCGTCCAGCAGCAGGATTGGCGCGTTCTTCAGCATCACCCGGGCGATCGCCACCCGTTGCCGCTGGCCGCCGGACAGCTTGATCCCGCGTTCACCGACCAAGGTGTCGTAGCCGGTATGGCCCTGACGGTCGCTGAGTTGGCTGATGAACTCATCAGCCTGCGCATTGGCCGCCGCGCGGCGGATCTGATCGTCGGTGGCATCGGGCCGGCCGTAGGCGATGTTGTCGCGAATCGAGCGGTGCAGCAGCGAAGTATCCTGCGTAACCATGCCAATGGCACTGCGCAGGCTGTCTTGAGTCACGTGCGCAATGTTCTGGCCGTCGATACGAATCTCGCCGCTGTCGACGTCATAGAAGCGCAGCAGCAAATTGATCAGCGTCGATTTGCCCGCACCGGAGCGCCCTACCAGACCGATCTTTTCACCGGGACGAATGCTCAGGCTCAGGCCATCGAGCACCTGACGCTCGCCACCGTAGTTGAACTTCACCTTGTCAAACGTCACCGCGCCGCCAGAAGTGACCAGCACGCCGGCATCCGGTGCGTCTTGCACCTTGGTGCCTTGGGTCAGCGTCGCCATGCCGTCCTGGACGGTGCCGATGCTTTCGAACAGCGAGGTCATCTGCCACATGATCCAGTTCGACATGCCATTGATCCGCAAGGCCATGGCGGTAATCGCCGCCACCGCACCGGCGCCGACGTCACCCTGGTGCCACAGCCACAGGGCGTAGCCCCCGGCAGACATGATCAACCCCACCACCAAGGCCTGATTGACGATCTCGAACAGGCTGACCAGACGCATCTGGCGAAAGCCGGTCTGCTTGAAATCTTCCATCGCCGCCCGCGCAAAATGTGCTTCGCGGTTGGAGTGGGAAAACAACTTCACCGTGGTGATATTGGTGTACGCGTCGGCGATACGCCCGGTCATCATCGAGCGCGCATTGGCCTGCTCCTGACCGACCTTGCCCAGACGCGGCACGAAGTACCACATGGCCAGACCGAACAGCACGACCCAAGCGAGAAACGGCAGCATCAGCTTCAGCGCAAAACCGCCGGCCAGGGCAATGATCGCGATGAAGTACACGCCAATCCCCGGCAGGATCTCGATCATGGTGAACAGCACGTCGCGCACGGCAAGCGCCGTCTGCATGACCTTGGTCGTGACCCGGCCGGAGAACTCGTCGGAGAAAAACGAAAGGCTTTGCCGCAGCATCAGCCGATGGAAATCCCAGCGCAGCCGCAGCGGCAGATTAATCGCCAGAATCTGGTGCTGGACCATGGTGCGCAACGCCACCAGCCCGACACTGAGCACCATGACAATGCCCATGCCCCACAACACACGGCTCTCCTGCACCGCCGCTTCACCGCCGGCCTGCCACGTCGAGAGCAGATCGACGACCTGGCCGAGGAAGGAAAACAGCCACGCTTCATAGACCGATACGGCGGCACTGAGCAACGCCAGCGCGAGAATGTAGCCGCGAGCACCGCGAGTGCAGGCCCAGAGAAATTTAGCCAGACCGTTGGGTGGCGGTGGCACCTCGTCAGGCGGGAAAGGGTCGAGTCTTCGTTCAAACACACGAAGCATGATGTTCTCCTGAACTTTCAAGTCAGGGAGATTCTGCCATCGAATGGAGGCTGTGAGGTCTTTGTGAAAAAGTGTGTGTGCGTCAGTAGGAGTTGAGAACGAACAATTGGATCTGTTTACTAACCTGAGCACCTCCTGAAGTGGCGATCAGGCTGTGCGAGCACTTGTCCTCATCAGCGGTATCGATATGCTCTGTTCGCTCCGCAGCTCACTTCAATTCGGATAAAGACAATGCTTCAGTTGATTGGCCAGACTACCGATATCAAATCAGCAATCAATGCGTTCAACGCCTCTTACCACGCTGATTATGCTCATGTACGCAAAATTTCCAGTCGGTACCTTGCCGCTGATGTTTCAACAGAACGTGCTGGCGAGCTCGCTGAGGCCTTATACGCCGCATTGGCCAACTGGGGAGCGTGTACACGCAAGGCTCCGATACTCCGTACAACTCGGCAAATCGCGACAGCGCTGAGCTGCAAGGCGCTGCACTCCAGGTTTGTGTGCCTCGACCGCATCGGACTGGATGCTTTGAATCTAGACCCTGCGGGCGGTCGAAACTTCACCCGAGAGACACCCTTCAGCTCGCTCAACCAATTTGATACTGAATTGCTAAGTATCCTCGAGGCGTTGGCGCATGCGCTCTTCATCAACAATACCAACGTCACTTATCCAATGAAGGCTTTACTACTGATCACTGGATTCATGCCCGCGTTTGACAGCCAGGTCAGAAAGGGTTTGCAACGTGCAGGAATATCCGGGTTCAGCGGCACACAGTACCTTCTACCAAAAAACGCCTACAGAGCCGCTGGTCAGCGCATTTGTCATCTACCATTCTCCTTGGGCCAATGCTGGCGCGACAATAAAGCGCTGCTGACCGAGGCAATTCTCCAGAGCAACTATCCTGAACTCAGCACAGAGCCAGGTCGAATCTTCGACATCATCCTGTTTATGCAAAGATCCCCTCAGCGACGTTTGATCTTGTCGGCTGGTTAAGCAGCGTCGTCTACTGCAGGCGCTCCCGGCCATCGCACGCCCGCCGCGGTCTCAAGGCAAAATCCCCACACATTCACTACGCTTGAGAAATCCGCCGCAGCGCAATCGCCAACAGCAGATTGAACATTGCGCCCAGGCCACTGTTCCAGATGAGCAAACCCAAGCTACCAAGGACGAGCATATGGACAGTTTCGCTCCTGCTACGCCGGTTCCGCCTCAGCAAAGTGCAATCACCCGCCGCCTGGCGTTTGCGGTCGGCACGCTGTTTATCGTCGGGGTGATTGCCGCCATTGGCACCCTGCTCAGCATTGCCGCTCGCCTGGATCGCGAGGATGTCGAGCAAAACCGTTTCTACACGGCCCGCGCCCTGGAAAACCGCATCAGCACCTCAAAGAGCTACATCACCAGTTACGCCGACTGGACCACCGCCTATGAGCACCTGCATACCCAGGTCGATACCGACTGGGCGTACACTCAACAGAACATTGGCAAAACTTTGTTCACCACTGACGGTTATGACGGCGTGTTTGTGCTGGATCGGCAGGGCACCAAATACGCCGTGGTGCAGGGACAGCAGGAGGAAGCGGACATCTCGCGCTGGCTCGCGGTGCCTGCCGCTTCACTGATTGAGCAGGTGCAAAACCAGTCCGAGTTGACCGTGCCTGTCAGCACGTACTCGCTGTTCGAAGGCTCGCCGGCGCTGGTCACGGCGGCGGCCATTCTGCCCAACGATGAGCGTCCGGTGGGCGATCCGCAACAGACGTCGGTGCTGGTATTCGTCGACAAGCTGACTCCGGCCAAACTGCAAGCGCTTGGCGTGGCCTATGGGCTGAACAACCTGACTCTGATGCCGGATGAACAGCTCAGCGGGGAGCAACCGCGCGTGCCGCTGGACAGCACCGGTTTCAGCTTGACGGCAGATCTGAAGCGCCCCGGGCAGCAATTGTTGTGGTCATTGCTGCCCACCCTCGGCAGCGTGCTGGCGGTGCTGATGCTGCTGACCGCCTATTTCCTGCGTCACGCCGTGCGATCTTCGACCTACGTCGACCACAGTTTCAGCACGTTGAAGACCTCGAATCAGGCGCTGGAGGTGGCCAACCATGCACTTGAAGCCAGTGAAGAGCGGTTTCGCGCGGTGGCCGAAGCCGCATCGGACTGGATCTGGGAAGTCGACAATCAGCTGCGCCTGACCTATCTCTCGGCGCGCTTCAGCGAGGTGACCGGTTACCCGCAAACCGAGTGGCTGGGGCAAGGCATCGGGCAACTGGTGTCCTGCGATACCACGCCGCTAGAGCTGTGGCTGAAAAAACTCACCGAAGACAGCAATGCCAGTGACCTGCGCTGCACCTATCGCGATCACGCCGGGCAGCAACGCCACTGTCGGCTCTCAGCGCGGCCGATCATCGAGAAGCAAAGCGTGGTCGGCTATCGCGGCACCGCCAGCGACATTACCGACGAAGTCGCTGCCCATGCGCAGATCCAGCACCTGTCGATGCACGACGCCCTGACCGGCCTGCCCAATCGCAACCAGTTGGCGCGTTATCTGGATGAGGCGCTGTTGCTCAAGGAACATGCCGCGCCTTTGTCGCTGCTGGTGATTGACCTGGACAACTTCAAGCCGATCAATGATTCCCTAGGCCATCCGGCCGGTGATGCGGTCTTGCAGGAAGTCGCCACTCGCCTGCGCGAATGCACCCGTGAGCACGACATCGTCGCCCGCCTGGGCGGTGACGAATTCGTCGTGGTGCTCAATGGCATGGACACTCGGCAAGAGGTCGACCGCTTTTGTACCCGGCTAGTCGAGAGCCTGCATCAACCGATGGTCTTCGAGCATCACCCGTTGCACGTCGGCGCAAGCATCGGTATCGCCCTGAGCCGCCGTCAGGGCTTCGTGCCCAGCGAGTTGATCCGTTGCGCCGACATCGCGCTGTATCAGGCCAAGTCCGAGGGCAAGAACACCTGGTGCTATTTCGAAGCGCACATGAGCGACCAGATCCAGAGCCGTCGGCAAATGGAAAGCGACTTGCGTGGCGCGTTGAAAAACGACGAATTCATCCTGCATTACCAGCCGCGCTACACCGTCGACGGCAAGCACATCGTCTCGGTCGAGGCATTGGTGCGCTGGCAGCATCCGACCAAGGGTCTGCTGGGGCCGGACGTGTTCATAGGCCTGGCGGAACAGACCGACCTGATCGTGGCGCTGGGGCGCTGGGTGCTACGCGAAGCCTGTGAAACGGCACTGAGCTGGCCGTCGGACATTCTGCTCTCGGTCAATCTGTCGCCGGCGCAGTTTGCCCTCAGCGATGTCGTCGAAGACGTGCGCGAAGCGCTGATCCAGACCCGTTTCCCGGCCAGTCGCCTGGAACTGGAAATCACTGAAAACGTGATGCTCGTCGACACCGACGGCGCGCTGGCCACGATGAATGCGCTCAAGGAACTTGGCGTGCGCCTGAACATGGACGACTTCGGCACCGGCTATTCGTCCCTCGGCTACCTGCGCGCCTACCCGTTCGACGGGATCAAGATCGACAAACGCTTCATCGCCTCGATCAGCAACGGCGCCAACGATCGCGCCGTGGTTCAGGCGATCATCGGCCTGGGCAAAGCCATGGGCCTGACCGTCACCGCCGAGGGCGTGGAAACCGAGGAGCAACTGGAGATTCTCGGCAAGGATCAATGCAACGAGGTGCAGGGTTATTTCATGAGTCGACCGATCGACAAGACGGCGTTTGCGCAATTGTTGAAAAGCGCCAGAGCCGAGCCTGCCACTTATCCGTCACCGAAGAAAGGGCGTGTCATTTAGCCGGTTGGGCATCCCTGACCGGGCTGTCTGATAGCAGCTGGCACTGGAGTAACGCTGGCCGCCAACCGCCGCGTAAGGCAGGTGGCGCCCGTTTTCGCGAGCGACACCCTCATCCCCTGCCCGCTAATCAGGCCTTCTTGTCCGCCTCTTCCAGCGCTTTTTCAGCGTTGAACCCGTCAAAGTTCTCGAATACGCCCAGAAAGCCCGGCACGGTCACTTCTCGCGCCCAGTCGCGCTGTAGTTCGCAGTACATTTGCACGCGGCTGATGAGCTTCGCGCCCGCCTGTTCCATTCTGCGCAACGCCGCCTCGTGCGCGGCGAGCGATGTGCCGCCGACCGCATCGACCGGCACATAAACCTCATAACCTTCCTGGATCGCGTCCAGCACCGGGAATGTCAGGCACGCTTCGGTCCAGAGTGCAGTCATGATGAGCTTCTTGCGCCCGAGCGTCTTGACTGCCTGCTTGAATTGCGTGTCCTCCCAACTGTTGATCGATGTGCGGTCATAGGTCGGCAGATGGCCGATCACCTTTTGCAACTCCTGAATCGGCGGCTTGTTGCGGCCGGTCGCGACATTGACTGTCGAGTGGATGATCGGAAGGTTGTAGTTGACCGCTGCCTTCGCGACGCTGGTTATGTTGAACACGAGTTCATCACGCGGCATCGAGCGGATCGAAGAAACCTGAACAGGTTGATAATCGATGATGATCAACGCCGAGTTTTCCGGGGTCAGTAGCTGATCGGTATGGGGGTTGCGGAGAGTCTCGCTTGTCATTGGCAAATCCTTTTCATGGGTGACGCACGTTTGTGAATCAGGCCGGAGCCTGTGCGGGTGATGGGTTCCGAGACACGGCGAATGACGCCATGCCTGGAAAATCCATTGTGCTGTTCCCATGTTCGACGCAGTAGTAGCATTGCGCGACGTGCTGTGTCGCGAAAAGAGGAACGCAAGAGTGGATATCGAAGAACTGCAGACCTTCGTGGAAGTGGCTGATGCCGGGGGCATTTCGCAGGCTGCCCTGCGGCTTGGCGTGTCGAAATCGATCGTCAGCCGCCGCCTGGCTCGGCTTGAAACCGAATTGGGTGTGCAACTGCTGGCACGCTCCACGCGCGGGGCGGCGCTTACCGAGGCCGGTGCGACGTTCCGGGACTACGCCGCCAGGGTTTGCACCGAGATCGACATCGCCAAGGAAACGATCCTGCCCGCCGGCGCCCTCCGCGGCCGCTTGCGCGTGGCGGTGCCGCTGTCCTTCGGCCAGAGTCACTTCGCCCCGATGCTGGCAAAAATGGCGCGTCGGCATCCGCAGCTGCACATCCAGACCTGTTACAGCGATCGCTTCGTTGACCTCATTGCCGAGGGGTACGATTGCGCCATCCGGGTGGGCTATATGCAGGACTCCAATCTGATTGCCAGACGGATTGGCCCGGTCTACGCCAAGCTCGTCGCGAGCCCCGCCTACATCAACGCGCATGGAGAACCCCAGACGCAGGATGAACTGATCGCCCATCAGGCGCTCATGCAGGGCACCGAAGCCTGGCAATTCATGGATGGCGACAAAGTCATCACGGTCCGTCCGCAAGGCCGCTTCAAGGCCGACAACGGCATCGCCCTGGTCGCCGCCGCGACCGCAGGCCTCGGTGTCGCCTACCTGCCAGACTGTCTCACCCATGAACACGTAGCATCCGGCGCACTGGTGCCGATCATGACAAACCATCCTCCCCCTCCGGCCGGTGCCTACATCATCCGCCCTCCGGGTCCGCATCCTGCGCGCAAAATTCGTGTGCTCACTGAACTGCTGATCGAGTTCTTCGGCGAAACGCCACACCTGGCAGTGCAACCGCTGTCACATCAGGATGATGCGCTGGCGTGAGGTTGGGCTAAGCGAGAGCGACAGACGTTCCTCTTTATCCGCCATTCGCCTAGGGCAGATTCCGGTCAACGCGACTCGATAATTCCCACCCGAGCGTGCATCATCGCCACGATCCCGTCGTGGTATCGAAGCCATCAGTGCAGAACCTGCCCGTCCGCAAAAACGAGCCTTTTGAAACGGAAGTCATCTCATGTTCGAACGTAACAAACTGGTTCCGGAGTTAATGGTCACCAACCTGGATAGCAGCCTGGCATTTTGGGTTTCTCGTCTGGGGTTCAAAGTCGCTTATCAACGCCCGGAAGATGGATTTGCATATCTTGATTTGAATGGTGCTCAAGTAATGCTTGAGCAGATTGATTCGGACACGGGTCAATGGCTGACTGCGCCGTTGGCCAAGCCGTTTGGAAGAGGCATCAACTTACAGATTGATGTTGAGGCTGTCGCACCCATCATCCAAAACCTTGATGAGGCTGGATGTCCACTCTATCGAGAATGCAAAGACACCTGGTATCGGGCTGACAATGTAGAAATAGGCCAGCGCGAATTCATCGTCCAGGATCCCGACGGTTATCTCGTAAGGTTGGTAGAGCGATTGGGTGAGAAGCCGGTTTGCTCAATCTGAAACTGAGCCAGGCCTATCGTCAGCTTTGTGCCGGTGCAGCCCTTCACGACAGGCAGCAATCGGCCAATAGCGGCCGTTCTGGAATGGCAGGAAACGACCGATAACTGTCTTCCATACGCAACTTTCGCCCGGCAGCGGCTCGATTGTAAGAACATGGCGGAGAGCTGCAAAACCGCCTACGCTTATAGAATGATTCCTCGAACACCTTGCCCATCTGGTGGTATAGAGCCGAGAGATCTGACTTCCTTTGACCGTCCACTTAACACTCACCCGGACCGACCCGCGCCTATCGCCAGCAACTGGCCCCTGAATCCGGTCCACACGACCAGCAGTACGGCGCAACGGGTAAAAGCCAGACCCAGTCCCCCCACCTGTCGTTCAAAAGCGACCGATGCCGCAGCACCTCTGGAAACGGGGGCGCTGTTCACGTTCTGCCATGAGGTCAATCCGTATGTATCGGCCGAGCACGATTCCTTACCAGCAGCATCGAGGGTTCAG
>Ga0256776_1000228_pt1 | contig 11667 bp, 1 predicted proteins | sample MC6MC0927MT_FD_186069 | JGI IMG/M metagenome (GOLD analysis project Ga0256776, IMG submission 186069) | Metatranscriptome of enriched soil aggregate microbial communities from Iowa State University, Ames, United States - MC6-MC0927-MT... | ecosystem: Environmental > Terrestrial > Soil >... | reverse complement strand
TATGAATACTGAGAATTGTCCCTTGATTCCAACAAGGGCACGGTCAATGATGCAGTGAGTTAGCCATGCAATTGGCGACAAAAAGGAGTGTGGAGAGCTCGCACACGTGTTAAACAGAAATAGAAATACAACGATGGCTAGAAATACAACTTCCGTGGCCTTCCGTGCGCGCGGTTATGCTTGAGCATAGCTCACTTGCTAGTTACAAAAGAGCATGGATGGGACATGACAGACTGGCTGACCCTGCACCCGGCTTGGAGAAGCTAGTTCGGTGCCATTGACCGTCACTGTTCCATTCATGCTCCTTAAAGATGCAGCAGCCCCTGTACTGATGTCACATAACAGCAAGATTGCATCACTCCATGCGATACCTGTCATGCCTGCGTCGTTCGTGCATCGTACACCGATGTAGAATGTGCTTGCTGCCTTCCATTCTCCTGTAATCTCCCCTTTCATCGTCCATCGCCCGTGTTGGAGCACATTCGCCTCTCGACTCACTTTCAGCTGCCGCCATGGGAGTACATCTGCTCGCGTCGAGAAGGCTTGACTCGTCACACCCCACCAGCACATACGAAGCGGAGAATGCGGGGATGACCAAGGAGGACTGCTGGCGTACACCACAGATGAGCGGAGGCAGCGCGAGGATGGGACGCGCAAGTCTAGCGCTCGCAGATCGGGAGGTACAGGGGAAGAGGAGGGTGGAGATGCTGCGGCGTACATGTGCTCGAAGTCCGGCGATGGAGAGAGTGCCGTATCGTGGAGCATGCGTGCGGTGGGTGCGTGCAATGGTGGCCACTTGCCATGCGAGATACCTCCTTCGCTTGTCGGTATGTGCAGCTGTGGTGGTGTATCTTCAATCTGCAGCAACATGACCCGGCGGCCCCGTAGATGCGCAGCGCTGATGCTATCCACGATGACCGCGTAAGGCAACGCCACGTTCATGAAGGAGAGATCGAGCAGACGCACACTGCTCGTGCCGATAAGCGAGCTGGATGTGCGATTCAACCAGATGGCTTGGACGGAGAACGGATCTCCGACGTCAATGTTAACATCTACATCTCTCGCACTGCTCTTTGTTAGAGTGAAAGACGAGAGTGGTTGAGTATGGTTGATGGACATGACTTCACTCCACCACCCTTGAACGTTAAGCGCCATTAGGGGCAACTGCTCTACCCATGCGAGACAGGCCGAAACAGAGGATGCATCTGGAGGGCATGGCAACAAGCCCATCTGTGTGTTCAGCACTACTGCCAACTTATCCTTCATTGGCGCAATCGCAATGTCGGCAGTTGGATTCGAGATGGGAACGTAGAAGACTCGAGCTATTCCATGTCGACACATCCAGCTGGAGATCGGGATAGCGATATCGGTAGTATCATCCACAGTGGGAGTAGGCGGCGGTTCTATTGAGAAGTCTGCTGCGTTTGCGTTTGCATCTGCACCCTGATGCGTTATGCTTGAGGTGGATGTGAGTAGCCATAGGAGCGAGGAAGGTGTGATGACTGTGCCATTCACATGTAGACTGACAGGTCTGGGAGGGGAGCGCACCACCATGGTCGGTTGCACGTCCACATACGATTGCTCACCAGCGCAGTTGATTGCAACCACTCTGGAGTGGAGCTCATATCCTTCTGAGTCTTCATACCAGTCCATATCCTCTATGACGACAAGTATTACCTCTGGGTCATCTATGGCCACTGCAGTATGCACACGTGCTAGTCGACCTGAGTAGGGTGAGAAGGCCGCGACGCTTATGTTGTGTGCCAGTGGGAGGAGAGTAGAGCGCAGCAATTGGCTACCGCCTTGGCTCGTACCAACGCTCAACACATATCGGATGACGGGTGAAGACGATGTGTCCATTTCGCCGCTTGCGGTAGAATTGGTGCCTCCCTCCTGCATGAAAGGGTGAAAGTGAAGGACCAATCTGTTGTTATCTGTCCAGTACGGCAGTGAGCGGTTGATATCTGTTCCGAATCCAGGCCGCTGAGCAGGGAGTGTTGGGGGCCCATCCATCAGCAACAAGGACGGTGCAGTCGTTTCGCTGGTCCATCCAGATGCAGAGGTGATACGTAGATGAATGGTGTAGGGAGAGTTGGGTTGGAGTACAGCCGGAGACAACAGCGCGGTCAACGGCACGGCGGTCACACTTCCCACTTCGGTCCAATTCACAATCCTACGCACGTTGGGCTCATCACCTATGGATATAGCAAGTTGGTCCGAATTCTGCACTCCCATCTGCGCATGCCGCCACTGGCTCCAATACACTTCCACCATCCCTTGAGAGGCGACTGCAAGTGAAGCACAGAATGTTCCTTCACTGCTCTCGCGCGGTGCTATTGGTGCCATTAATATTGCCGCTGTTGCTCGCATCTCCGGTGTTGCTTGGTGTGCCAGTCGAATGTTGAGCTTTGGAGGTGAAGGTGGTGCGCGATCAAAGTGAGCAGCCGCGTTGACGGACCAGCCACGGTTGGATACGGAGCCAACAGATGCACCCACCACGAAGAGGCCAGCAGGCAAGCTGGATGCAGCGGCCGAGTCGAGATCAACCGTAACCGAAAGGTTAAAAGCATGGAAGCGGCGGAAGGGATCCAATGAGAGAGGGCGGATCTGCACACGCACAGGCATGTTGCACCAGGATGAAAGTGCATTCCAGCCTGTGCCATTAACACTACTGTTGACATGTGCGATCATGCCGGGCATGACCGACATGCATTCAATGCGCACAGTAAGTGCATGAATATTGACGAGGTGAGTCATGCGGATGGTTTGAACATTCAATGCCATCGATGTCGACGAGTCTGTGCGGATCCACCAATCGATGCGATCAATCGGAGATGCATCATCCACTATCTTTTCCAATCTAAACTGGAACGGTTGCAGATGCAAGGGAGCAAGGTAGGATATGGCGTCGATGTGTTGATGCCCTGTGATATGCAATGCATGCACAGTCGGCGGCGACTCGTCGATCAGCACGCCAGTGCTCACTGACGTAGATTGAACGCCACTGCATCCAGTGGCACGGACTTGAGGATATAACCATACACCAGCCCATACAGATGATACATTGACAATGATGAAGTAGGACTCAGGGGTCGATTGACTATCATAATGAATGGAGTGGCTATAGCTATCCACAGATGTCCAATCCATGGCTTGTCTCCCACCCTTGGAAGTTCCAATTGCATATTCATATCGCACACTAGTCCTGGCTGCCGCTGCCTGTCGCTCACTCTCATTCTTCCATGCATTCGAATTCGAATTCGAATTCATCCACGGTGCACTGACAAGCGGAATCCAATGTATGTGTAAGAGAGGTGTTCCTTGCACAACACGGTCGAGCGTCTGGTTCGGTGAGAGGAGTGAGGAAAGACGATCACGAACATATGGGCTACCGTTCCATACGAGGAAGGTGGGAGGTGACGCAGCGGATTCATCAGCGGATCCGAATCCGGATCCGGAGGAGTGTACACTTAAGCTTGTCGCTGGATGGGGCTGCGTATGGACCACATAGATTGGAAATGATGCATCAATACTCTCAATTCCTGCCCAGTTGACACTTTTCACTAAGATGTAGTATGGTTGCTCTGAGTCCAGTTGCAGTTGATTGAAGGTGAATTCCTGTCGATTCTGCACTGAGATCCAATTGATCATCATGTCATGGAGCATGGGCGAGCTCGACAGGGAGCTGTAGCTGGGCATGTCATATGCATTGGACGAGCTGTCACTGAGCGTCTGCCACTGGGAGAGATTCATTGTGCTCAGTCCCACAGAGTACATAGACGCTGAGGCAGATATAGCAGCTGGATCTAAGTGAGGCTCCACTTCCCATCTTGCATGTAGCTGACTTCTACTCTGCTGACACATGAAAGAGGAAGGTGTGTGGTACGCAGCTCCCATAGCGGTGGTGACAGCAATGGAGAGAGGTGGGGAAGGTCGTGAATTGACAATGAATGAAAGCTGTATGGATGCTTCTGCCCCACTCTCTTTCACTGCTGTTACTTCCACTTGACCAATCTGCAGTTGATGTATGGGACGTGGTAGGCAGAAAGATGCAACGGATATGTTCGCTGCCACGGTCGATACCTCATGCCACAGAAGCTCCCCCCAGTTGGAGCCCTTCGATGCCTGACCAACGCGGATACGATAGGCGACAATGGGTGAGAGGGATGAGCGGAAGCCAGACCATGAAACACTGAGATTTTGACCATGCGGTAAGACGTAATCAATCTTCCTGCCACTGTGCGTGAGGTTCAGTTGGGCGACTGGTGTCAGAGGATGAGCACCTGCACTGTGTAGCTTCAATGCTCCTCCAATCGCTCCGAGTGGATCCGTGACTGAGGGGGGAGTGTGTGCCACCCCGCTCAGCCCACTGCATGTCATCGCACTGATGGATGCAATATACGCTACACCAGGCAGCATATCTAATCCAGAGAGCGTTAAGCGTTGTGGGAATGTTGTCGCTGTCTGCTCCTCCTCTGCTGTCACGTTTGCCATGAAGTGTGTGAGTGGTGTCCATGGTAAGGTCTGTTGACCCATGACACTAGTGCCGACGCTGACCGAGAGGGAATGCACGGAGCCGTCAAACACACCACTCCAATCCACTGTCAAACTTGTGCGACTGCTGTGATACCTGGCAGAGGGGGTGGAGGCAGAGACAGAGGCAGAGGCAGAGGCGGAAGAGAGTGAAGCAGGAGATGGGAGCACAATGCGTGGTTGCACTGCCTCGGTGGCATGAGGAGGATGTGCACTGATGAGCAAGCCACCGCTCGCCTCACAAGTCTCCAATCCTCCTTTGGCAACTGCACACAGTCCGACATATACTACTTGCCCATGAGTGAGGTGTAAGCCATCCCACTGCGTCTGCGTGACATTGCCCACCTCCCTCCATCCAGCCATGTCAGCTGACAGAGGGGTGAGGCCAAGAGAGACGCGGTAGGTTGCGATGCCACTGCTTGCTGCGAAGGGAAGCCACTGCGCGAGAATGCGATCCAAGCGAGACTGGCAGAATTGGGTGGAGGGGAAGAGATGAGTGGAGGCATCGAAGAGCGTGGAGGTTAGGAAAGAGGAAAATGCGAATGCATGCACGAAGCTCACCAGCGCTCCATTCGCTGATATGGTTCGCGGTGGGATGAGGTCAACGAGGAAGGGTTGCACACGAATGGAGGTGAGATGTGAGCGACTGGTCGTGCGTCCATACAGCCAATACACATGGCCATGCTGTAAGTTGAGGTTGGTGAAGGAAAATAACATCTCCACTCCTTGCGGGAACGGCAGGTGCGTACGATTGACAGTGATGACAGCAACAGTCCAAGGCGACACATCCATCTCAATGTCATGGCCCTCCCCATCCCTCGCATGGGCACTACTAGTTGCGATGGCAAACTCCTGTGAGCGGAATCCACTCAGTGGAACGCTCGACACTTGCCACGAGATCGACAATGATTGCTGGGAGGATAGCGCGGGAAGGCAAAAAGGATGCAGAGAGGCAGCAGAAAATGTTGCACTATTGCTCATGTCATCACTTGCCGCGGCATGTGCCCTGTCAAGGTCATCATCATCCCGACAGGTAGCCGGTGTGAAGGGTAGAGTATTCGCCTCAATGATGTTGAATATTGCTGCGTTGGGTGGCTGGCTGTCAATAACTACCCCTCTGCTACTCCGTGCAAATGTCACCCCAGCCTGGTTTTCGACAATGACCGTGATGTAATACACATGTACATCGAGCGGTGACCGGCCATCTAGCGTCTCTTTGAGCTGCTTCGCCAATGTGTCATTCTGTGTGAGTGGGCGATACCCCTGAAGGGTGGCACCAAAGGGCGCATAGCCCAACGCCCAGCTGAAGCGGAGGGAGGAGGGAGAGTAGTAAGGCAGACGGAGACTACTGAACCAGGCGGAGACGGAAGACGTAGAGTTGACGTAAGAAAGGGGAAGGGAGGTAGAGGTAGGGGATGGGATGGCAGCCATGGCATTGGGGTCAATCGTATCTGTTGCATCTAGGCCATCAAAAGCATCCTCTTCTGCTTGTTCAGCGGGTCCAAAATATACTCGAGTGATGATTTCAGGGGTGGCAACGATGGCGATGGAGGGAGAGGAGGCCAAACTAACATTGCCATTGTTTCCATTACATTTGACATTGATGAAGAAGATTTGACCAATAGGTAAGGATCGAGTGAAGGACGATGGATAACGCGCTTGAATAGACAATCCAACATCCGTCCAATCATGTAGATCTGATAATCCCGGCACACTGCCCACACTCCATTCAAATGATCGAATCCCGCTTAAGGCCAAGGATGCAATCCGCCAATTTGCCGCCAACTCCTCCCCTTGCAGCCAATGGGGCCGATGCTCGTCGGAGGAGGGGCCCGCCTTGACGTCCGCTACATGTGGAGCCTTCTCGTCCAGTACCACCCCATCGCTCACGGCGCAGACACGCATGCCAACAGGGTTGAAAGCGCAGACACGGGTGCGGTAGAGGCCAGCAGGGAGCGGAGGATCAAACGATGGAGTTTGCCAGCGATAACTGTAGCCATTCGTGTAGCGACCTGCATCGATGGTGAAAGGTAGTGTAACATTGGCTGCATGTAGTCCCATCACATCCTCAATGGACTGCAAGGTCACCGTGTAACGTAAGGGCACAAATCGATTGCTGAATCCAAACCAAGCTGTATAGAAGGTTGAGCGATTGGATTGATAGTCTCCGTTGGCATCGATCGGCATATGGATCATGGCGGGTGCTGTTGGTGGTCCATCCATCACCTGTCCCGGCACGGGATGTTGGGTGACGATGCGCACACCATTCGACCGGGCCATGATGAACTCCAAAGTATCCCGCTTGAAACATCGCACCCATGCATAATAGGTGGCAAATGGTTGCAATGGGGCAAGATCGAGATCGGGGAGGTGAACGGTAAAGTTTGTTGCTAATCCCACATCCATCCATTCCATTACTGATTCACTCACATTGTATGTACCAAAAGCCACAGTATAATAGCCAATATCTGTCGTGGTGAAAGAAAAGTTTGTCCAATGAGCAGAGAGAGTAGTAGTGCTCACTTGATAATCCATGTCTGTAACAATGACAGATGCACCGGCTGCAGTCCTCGCCACAGCATCTGCCATCGCCACAATGTCACTAGAATCAATGGCGGGACCATCCATCACCACACCATCGACCGGTTGTAATATGTTCCATTGTACGGGTTTGCTGACGACAGACGCATGGCCACCTGCATGATTGAATGCTTGTAGGGTGAAAATGAACCATTGACCCGGTTCAACTGCGCCTTGAAATAACATGGGATCGAGTTGCACTCCATTACTCTGACCGATGTATGTACATGGATAGGCATCATCAATCCGTCCACTGCCTTGTCGACCCACACAAACTTTATAATAACCAAATCCACTCTCTTCATCACTGGCATATCCATTGATATGCATACGGATGGGACCAGGATAGAGCATAAAATTCACCTCCTCATCCGCATCTAGATCGATCGCTCTCACACCTAACTCAATTACATCAGGAGGTGTGAGATCAACTAACACAGATGTTGTGCTCAACATGGTGTTGAGTGCCTGATCTGTTGCACGCAGATAAATGACATAGGATGCGTTATGAAGGAGGGAGAGATTGGAGAGGATGAGGTGTCGACTTGAAGGGTCAAGTGGGAACTGCGTCCATTGAATAGGCAGAGGAGTGGAATGGTGAGGGTGGGTGTGATTGTGAGGCACAGCAGCACCATCGCTATCGATGGTAGTGTTGATGGTTGAGTTTGAGTTGAACTCTCCTTCAATTCCTGGTCCACTGATTCCACATTCAAAGTATCGTAATCCACTGTTTCTATCCCACCATCTGACCACAGCCACCCTATCCATCTTCACATAATCATTCCAATCGACAACAATACGATCCGACCAGGATTGGGTGGTGATGGCAGACAGAGGGCCAACCAACCAGGAAGTGTTTGAGGGAGGAGAGAGTGAAGAAGATGAAGAAGAAGGTAGAGATGGGATATCAGACTGTGACTGATTGGGTGAAAGATGATTAGTCACCTGCAAGACGGATGTGCCTCCATAGTCATGAATAATGGAATAAATCGACTGTATAAACAGACCTCCAGCCACCGGTCTTTCTTCATCCACCATGATGGCATTTGTGATTCGCCACTCAGAGATGACACCTGCTGTATTGTTCGCTCGCATACGAACAGCGTAATAGACACCATGATCATATGATCCATTAATCATGATTGAACGTGTATGAAGCGGCCATGATCGCAGTCGTCCATTGCCACCAATCCACCTGATGCCGTCCTCACTTGAAAGAACTTCATACTGCTGCTCGGATATACCACTCTCACCATCCCTCCACGCAATATCTGTACCTGTATCTGTACCTGTACCTGCACCGTCAATACATACAGTGAGCTGCGTCCTACTATGCTGGTAGTAGAAGGGAGTCGATGGATCGATGCTGGGTAGGCCGCTTGGATCGCAGGGGATTACTTGGTGTTCGATGATGGGAGGTGTATCATCCATGATGATTGGTGTGCTATCAAACGATGAGGATAGACCTGCATTGTTGATAACAGTCTTGCGAAGGATGACACGGGAACCGGCGGATAGCTTGGATGATAGACTGAGATTACCCTTTAACACAGATGAGGGTTGAAAGAAAGATGTAGATGCGAGTGGAGGAGAGGTGAGTGTGCTATTGCCCTCCAGAAGAAGAACATCAATACGAATGGTATCAAGACCAGATTGTGTATCAGCGTGTTGGTCTGCATAGAATGTGATGTATTCAGTGGATGGATAGGCGTTGGGTACGATCGCGTCAAACCCTCCTGCATGTACCTCTCCTGTCACTGGTGGCGTATGATCGACCCTCGCCTGTACACTTGTCAACTTCCGTTGGACATTCGTATCCCATTCACCCAAATCACCTCCAAAGTTCATATCACGAACGAAACCAACAAGACAAACAGTTGAACCATGGGTGAGTGGAGATACAAGTAAGAAGGATGAGGGACCAGGAGCAGTGGTGCCTTGACTCCATTGATAACTGATGGGCGTCTGATTCTCACTATCCGCACAGGCACCAGTTTGGAGCGCGAAGTAGTATGTGTTCGTGCCACACACACTTGTGTCCCCACGAGCCATGAATGGGACGATAGTTTTATCCGAAATCCACCTCCGCGCGGGATCATTACGCTCAACGAGTGAAGCAAAGTCAAATGACATTGCAGTGGTATTGAGATTGGGGTCGTGCCGGAATCGGCCGAGGCAATCCGTGCTATGGCCACCACAAGTGACATTCTTCGAGCATGCATCCAGTGTGAGGTTGGCTGCATGACAGAGGCGATTGGCCGATGCCGGATACGCAATGAATGTCACATTATTGCTATGACCATCGCATATGTCCTTGGTTCGATCCGAGCATACTGGTCTTGATTGTAACACAGTATTGGGTGTAGCTGGACATTCTCCATCTACGCTCGTCTCACAATTACCGCCATGTGTGCAAAGATCTTGGACGTTCACACATCCACCACGATACTCCTCATCATATCCATTTGCTTGATTGCCCACCACCCAGTCACCAGTGCAATAATTATTCTGCTTGGATGATACTTTACACGACCCCTTCATACTCATTCCCCACTCACTTAGCGTCCCATCCCAATTCAACTGCATCTGCCATGGAATACATGCATTCTGCTCCCCATGTCTTACATTGCATCCGCATTGTCGATTTTCTCCGAGACAGACAGACTGTCCGAATCGATCCGTGAGTAAGCGACATCCCACCTGGTCACCTTTGCACTCCTCGCACTCGGGATTGCAGTGTTCGGCTCCACGCCACAACTTACCCTCCCGGCACTCAGAGTTCGGATGGCACAGCGTCGTGAGATCGGGGGCGATGGGATAAACCTTGTCATCCAGACGCGGCCACCAGCCTATAGGGTCTTTGTCCGGGCGGCAAGAACTGCAACCTCCTGGATCGTCTGGTTTGAGGCTTCCCGCCTTGTAACATTTTCCACGGATTAGGCATTTGCCTGTTCGCAGTTTGCATAGTCCGGTATCCGGCACGCACTCCTCACATTCTTTACACGCCGGAGCACATGGCTCACATGTCGTCATGTTCTTCGACGGTGCAGCGAGCCCAGCGGGACATGGCAGACACCGCGAGTTCGGGAGGGAGGAGTCGTTGGAATAACGACCAGGGGGACAGGCTTTGCACAGTTGCTCCTGGGTCCAATCAATTGTGATTCCTCCAACCTGCTTCCATTTGTCATTTGCATCACATTCGACGACAATGTTTGGGCTCTGGGACGTGTCGCCCATTGTCAACCCGAAGCCGGGTTGGCACGTCAGCTGGAAAGAATATGCATAGATATCATTGCGTAAGTTTGTCGGGACGACGGGATTGGGAAATTCCACGTTGACGAGACTGCATGAACCGATCTGGCAGTGCAGGCCGCGATTTCCATCATGGCAAGCACATGCATAATAGGAACTTTCATAGAAGTCCCACTCCAGGTCGGGCTCCGTCTCATACATAGTACAACTACCATGGCCTGAGCATACGCCCGTCCAGTTGGCGTCGGCGAAGTGACCACACAGCCACGGGTGCACATTAAGGGGGTGATGGTAGTAGAACATGTAAATTTCCCCCATAACCAAGCTCTTGTACTCCCACTTGCCCTGCGCCATGTAATCAAGGTTGTTACGCCCTTCAAGTTTATAGCAGGGGGAGGTCGGACCAACACAGAGTTGGATCCCGGAGGTGACGTCGATGGACTGGTAGGGATCGTAATACGCGCTCGCTTCAAACCACGCTCTCCCATTCCATATTTTGTGAGTAGCGCCCCAGTTAGAGTATGTCAGCTTCACCTCCCCATACCATGCGTTATTGGGGTCGCGGAGTTTTGTTCCCACATATGTCGACCAGCGTTCAAAGAGCGGACTGAAATACGGCACCCTCATCTGGGACCAATCGATGGGCTGCGTCGCATCGTGCTGCGCGGCAGCGGCAGGAAGACGGATAAGGTGGAGGAGCGACGGCGACAGCGAGTCGGAAAAGGAGGAGATGAACCAGGGCAGAAGCGTGACGGTGAAGAAGAGAAGGAGCAAGTTTACGCGCTGAGGAGCTTGCCTCGTCATAACCATCCGAGCAGACATTCGATATCGATAACAATAACGATATGGCTCCGGATCCGTATCCGATTGCGGCATGAGTGCACAATGCCACACGCAGCTTCGGCTAACAGAGAGCGCAAGCGGGAAGTGAATCCCAGATCGTTTCCATTCAATCTATCTACATCACAGAAGCACACCAAACAGCACAACCAAGCGGTGGATGAGTAGCAGTCAAGAGTCTGTCTGTCTATGATCATGGGTCGATAGGGCAACGAGCGGGCGGTCCAGGTGTTGATTGAGACAGTTTCAGCAGTCGTAGAGATGCCGTTGTGAACAGTGCACTCTGCTGTGCAGGCAGCAAGCAGCAGCGGTTCAACGCCGCAAACCGCAGCCAACTAGGGGAACTGTCCCAAACCTACCATGCAACGACAGCAAGCGCTGTCTATGCAGAGAGACGGATGGCACAAGAACTACAGCTATGATTCTGGATTCTGTGTATGATTGGATGCATCACGAGGCCCC
>Ga0256776_1000220_pt1 | contig 11805 bp, 1 predicted proteins | sample MC6MC0927MT_FD_186069 | JGI IMG/M metagenome (GOLD analysis project Ga0256776, IMG submission 186069) | Metatranscriptome of enriched soil aggregate microbial communities from Iowa State University, Ames, United States - MC6-MC0927-MT... | ecosystem: Environmental > Terrestrial > Soil >... | reverse complement strand
GTCGCTTGTATCGGTAGAAAGGATTGCGGGTCCAAAAATGAACTACATGTCGCATATGTAGCCGACACATGAACAAAGAAGGAAAAAGAAAAAACCCGGACTCGGACAAGTCGAGCGATATCGACGTAATACATATCAAGTTTAAAAAAAAGCTGCAAGAAGCATGGTTATTAATGAGAAAGATGGAGCATGGCAATAAAGCATGCCTGATGATGCATTGATGGATGAGTGTGTTGAATGGATGGAATGTGATGACACCTTGAAGTTATTGAAAGAGTGGAGACGAGGATGAGCCGTACAACGGTGAGTGATATGTGAAGTTGGCAGGTGGAAGGTGGTAGGGAAGGGATGTGTGACTACCAGAATCTGCTGAAGTGAACCCACCACCATATTATCATCATATCATATCATGCGAGTGACATGGCCTTGTTGTCACATTGATGAGAGTCTGCTACTGTTATCAGACAAGTCTGGAGAGTAGTTCGGCATGGCAGTCTGATGAGCGACAACACCATACCAGCGTGGATCATAATCATCATCAGCATCATGGCATGAGAGACGGCTGGATGAGTCATCATGAGATGAGAATCGGTGTGAGATGGATGCCATGAGCGAACGACGACGTTGATGCTCTCCACCACCTTGTCGTTCCTGTCGTTGAGTATTGTTGGTTGGGTGTGCAGGTGGAGGGAGAGCGTGTACATGCTTAAGGTTCGTCGAGGTGCCACGAACGGGTAGAGTCGATGTTCGATACATCGCTCGATGTCGTGCCGTCTTCGATGAGACTGAGGGAGACTCAAAGGCAGCCGTGTAGGGATCAACCTCCTCAAAGAATGGATCAACACGAAGACGGAGATGAGGAGCCGACGCACAATGATGGAGAGCGGGCAGACTAGGAGTCGCATCTTGTGATTCAGAGTCAGGACCATCGTCATCATCGTCGTCATCATCCATATCAGCCCCAAACTCTCCAGTTGCCCGACGTTGATGATGAGGCCAATGCGAGCGCTGCGAATACGTGGAGCATTGTGACTGTGACTCTGACTGCTCATCTCCATACCCCTGTCTCCATCCAGGTGTTTGCCATGCACTGCCATTTGGACTGAGTGGATTCGAGGATGGAGCCAGCGGATTCCAGTGAGGCTCATTCAAGTCAGTTTGAATGCGAAGACCAACAACACCAACACCGACACCAACGCCAGCAGCAGCAACAGGAGGAGGAGGAGGAGGAGGAATGTTGGATGAGGTTGGTAGTTGGGTGTCAGTAGCCGTAGCGGAAGACTCATGATCACCAACGGCAGCTGGACAGTGTGCGCGCTCATGCTCGTGATAGGCCATGGTCGTATACTCAGATTCAGGGCCGGAAGCAAGAACAGGCTGGGGATGAGATTGAAGATGAGGACGAGGGTCAAGGCCAGCAGGTCCAGCAACGGCGGCGGGAGTATCTTGTACTGCATCCGCCTCCACATCGTTGAGTGGTTGCGCAGAGTCAGTTTGCACCGTATCACTCTTACATGCATTCGACGGAGAGGTCGCTGGAGTGTCATCTGTCGTTGCAGACGAAGGCACTGGACCAGGTGCGACGATCGATGAGGGGAGCGCTAGCGTGGAGCTCGAGTCCGGCTGGGATGCATAAACTCCCTGTAGCTGTTGCTGGTTGGCCTCCTCATTAGCTTTGACAACTGCTTCGTGTGCGAGGGAGAAGCATGGATGATCTGGTGGAGTTGAAGAGCGTGCCACTGGAATCGATTGCGTGAAACGAGGTGAGAGGTGAAGAGCAGCGGCAGTGTGAGGAAGGATATGTGGCAGTTCATCTTTCGGTCGACATGTCGCAATCATCTCAATATCAGCCACACCCAATAACTTGTTGTTCTTGTGATCCAGCTGATTGGGTGTGTTGCTGGATGATTGGAGTGTGACGGTGATACGTCGCGCCTGTAAGGATGGACATGGGTGTGGTGTCACTCGTCCTTGTCTACCCGGTGATAGCTGCGGCGCTGCATTCATGTCACTATCACAACGAGGATCAGAGAGCGTGTGAACGCGCTGCAGATCACTGTCCACTGCAGGCGACGGAGAGGTATGATGCTGCGGCTGTGGCTGTTGCTGTTGATGATGATGATGTGCATCAGAATCACTCCAAATTCGTGGCAATTGAGGTCCGCTGTCTGGGAAGAATCGGTCCACATCCCAATTGGGTCCATCATCATGGTCAACGATCAACGATGCAACCTTGTTCGTTTGCATCGTTGGTTTGGGTGCACGAAGTATCTTGCCTGGTTGGCCCATCATGACTGTTGCGAAATGTGGTGTGGTCATTTTCGTTGCCGTTGCGGTCGTCAGATCGGACTTCTTCATCTGCATGACATCATGCACTTTCTTCTGTCTCCGAACGGCTTCCGAGACACTCTTGGAGAAGAGTGCGAGAACGATGGACAACATGAGGAGATCCAGTGTGAAGTAGATGGAAGTGAAGGTGGTGACATTGGAAGTAAAAGTCGAGGATGCACCCACGACTGAAATGAAGAGGATCAGGCTGGATGCCAAAAAGACCAAACTGAATCCAATGGCATATGTCAATAACTGCCGACCATAAAGTCGAGAGGCAGCATCCTTCGTTAACGCGCGCACCAGTAACAACCCATATGAGATAAAGATGATGGCATACAGTAACGATACGAACGCATGAATGCTGACCGCAGCGGTGTATAGACTGTTGCTTCCCCCATCATTCCATGAGCTCCCACTCATGAGTATGAGCAGAGTGAACAATGTCAAACTCACGACACTGTTCAAGCCGATGAAGATCGATTGATATTTGCAGTTGGAGCGGTGGAGCGACTTCTCCTCTCGTTTCCCAGCAGCAGCAGCAGCAGTCGAGTGATGGTACAGACGTGCCCAACCAAAAATGACGAAAGTGAAGATCCAATTGGTGAATAGATATGGCAGTGCACGAGTGATGATCAATTGCACCAACGATAGATATGGATAAAACACATAGAAATTCAGATGGTTCCATGCGCGGAAGAGTGCGACACCCAATATCAATGCATGTTCCACACTCAACAACCAATGTCGGCCACAGCCACTGCAGCCACTCGAGCGGAAGATACGAGCCAATTGGAAACTGGACACCATGGCCACCAACAAGTTGAAGAGGAAGAAAACGAGCCAATATGATGCACCGAAACTGGAACGAATCGGCGCCGCTTCACCAGTACATGAGGCACCATTCCCTGACAAAGACGGGTGATACAAAATGGCAAACTCACCAGTGTGATCACAACTGCATCGCACAGCTGTTCCATCGTTGGTCAATCCAAGATTCCTACATCCATCTGAGCTGAATCTCGCGTGGTCCTCATCCCAGAAGGAACATGAAAGTAACGAGGATTGAGCTGCGAGCTTCTCGCCAGTCGTATCATAGCATCTATCATCGAGTTGAATGGATGCAGAGTTGAATGGGATGAGGAAATTGAGAGACTGACGCAGATCATCCATGTCGAGTGTGTCACCATTGGATAGAGCATGATCGATGGACACGAGTTCGCTGACGATCTCACTGCCGCTGCGATGGTTGGCGTTGGCCACGGAACGACAATGTGTCCATCGATCGCCCAATGACACGATACGGGTGTCACGAGCGACGCTGTTCAGAGCTGCTGCTGTGTCGACTGTCTCAGCAGTGAGAGGTGGATCTAATGGAGGTGTGACGAGCGCATCAGGTGTGAATGTAAAAGTGACACCACCATCCAGCGTCATATATGTCCGATCTTCCATGTTCGTGCGAGAAGTGGATGCTTGAAAGTTGGGTGTGCTCAACAGACTTGCATCGGCATTGGCAACCGTTCCATGAAGTATGGCAGACAGTAGACGTTGGATGATGGAGGAGAGCGCATCCAAGTATGCACAATCGACGAGCATGTTGGAGAGGATGATGGCCAAGTTGTTCGTGAGGACTTCGTTCGCACCCACCAGCATTCCACCAGGAGGCATCGCTTCAATGGTCAATTTCACAAGCTGGAATATTTTGTGCCATGTGGCGTTGTGTTTCATGGGATCAGGATCAGATGTGAGCGCGACGAGTGATTGGGAGAGGAGTTGAGCGATCTCCTTGCTCATCGTACCATCTCCGCTCTGAGTCAGTGCAACAGCAGTTAATGCATCCAACAAGTTTTCACGTAGCTCGCTTGCCGATACCGCATCGGCTGGACCACCATACAACAAATTCGTACATGAACTATCGTTGCCAGCAGTATTGAGCACCGAAACCAACTCACGAATCAGTAGGAACGATAACTCGCCATCTTGTCGGGAGATGGATGAAGATAGAAGTGTGTCACTGTTGCCTTTCACATAGCATACAGGACTATCCGATGCATACGGCGGTCGTGTGACCGAGACATGTATCCTTGTCACAGTTGTTGCTCCTGCACTGTTGCTCACCGACACTTGTACCAATAGTTCTCCTGCAGGAAGCATGCTTTCAAACACTGTTGCCGAGGGTCGTGGCGAAGTTGAGAGGAGGCGTGGAGAGCGCAGGTCAGGATCCGCGATGGTATCGAAGTATGCGTACGCATAAGACAGTGGCTCCAATCCTTGTGGATCGATCCAATGCTTGCAGGCGATCGTGAACGACGTGCTCAATGCGACACCACTCAGCGGATAGATGGAGCACAGCCCACTGGCTGGAGGAGCATTGGCATAGACGACAGCGTGTGCAGTGGATTGAACGGAATGAGGGGTGCTTGCATAGGAAGGCTCGGTCGCAGTTAATGAGAACGTATAGAATTCAGCCGGTTGAAGGACTCCAGCACGCACAATGAGATTGCTACTGTTGGGTGTCGTGCCAATCATGTTGGGATCAACGAGAGAGAGGGATGGATGCGAATCACATCTCCATGCCAACAACAATTCATTGGTGGGTGTGATCGATGAGAATAGAGCACCCGTCAGTGTCAATGCTTGATTGGGATTGATGGATGGAGGAGCATTGACGATTGACACTGATGGATGAGGCACCGTGGGCTTCGGTAGAACTTCAACTCGTACACTTTCACTATCCTCACATCCATCGGCTGAACGAATCGTGACCGTGAAGGTGACGAGGATCGGAGTGGAGTCTCCAACAATGTCCAAGAAGAAATCTCCAGGAATCTCCAATTGAGGAAGTGTGCTCGCATTGCCACCTGGAAGTGTCACTGGGACCGACGATGCTACATCGTTGGAGTTCGGGTTGGGTACATAGGTTGCACTCCAATGGAAGTCGAATGGGTAGGGTGGTGGAGGTGGTCCAGTCCAATCTGGATCATAGCTCGTGGATGCATCGAGTGTGTAGGGCATGTCCACACTCTTCTGGCGATAGCCACCCCCAATGATGCGTGCGACTAATGGCTCGCGCTCCACGGAGATGGTACTGCTGCCCATCGTCACCTCACTCTCCGTGGCCAATAACCTTCTTTGTCGCGCGCCAGGAGCGAGGACATGTTGAACAGGTTGGCCTGGAGCAGATGCAGTGAGAATGAGCTCAATCCAATACGACGTGCCTGCAACCAGCGTCTTAGGAGGGATGTGCAATGAACGACTGCAATGAGATGTAAACACGGCTTGGCCATCAAGAAGATCGTGATCATGCTCTGCTTGGTCATCAGGTCCACTGGTGGACGATGATGATGATCGTACATACCAATCGAAGTTGAATGTGACATCAGGCGGCAGTGGTTGACAGAGGGATGGAAGTATGTCCGCAAAGATCGTCGTTCCCTCAGACGTGTGGACATCAGACGGAGAATGTAGATGCACTTGAGGACGCCATGGTACAATGGATGCATCATCCACTTGCTTGAATACGGAAACCGTGGCAGTGGAAGGAGGGATATCCGACGAAGAGGAGGATGAGGATGACACACGGATGGTCAGTGAGAAGGTGTACGTAACATTGTCCATCAACATCGAAGCAGGTATCTCCAACAGTGTTTGACATGGTTCGTCACTTCCATTGAGGGTTGGATGTGTGCCGAATGTCACACCCAATGTTTCATTGAATGGATACAATGGTGCCAAGGGTGTCGATTGGTTCGCGAAGATGGTCCATGCACCATCCATGCCCATTCGAATCGATTCAATGCGCCACTCAAAAGTCACCTTATCTTCGTCGAATTGACTGAATCCATATGAACCACGTCCATCCAACTCGACGAGATCACATCCGATGACAGTGTTGGGACCAGCGAGCATGGCCACTGGTGCAGTCACTCCTTTGGGCAGCGTGAAGTCAGTTGGAGAATCACTACAATCCACTCCCGCGAAACCATACGGACAAGAACATGCATATTGCGAGTTGTTCAATGGGATACATTCTCCACCATTCTGGCATGGAGGGGTATCGGCGGCAGTGTTCATGCAGGGGTTGGTGGAATCACGTGTGATACGGAGTGTGATCACTCCATCCATCTGCGACTTCACATACCAGACATTGGTAGCGGGGCGAGGAACGAGAGGGAAGTCGACACTGAGAACATTGGATTGGAGTTGTTCGTTGGCAGCTTGGCCATCGTCAACAATCAAGCTGACGGAGGTGGCCGTGCCAAATATTGCAGATACAGCCAAAGATGCGACAGAGTGTGGAACGGATACCTCATATTCCATGACGACACCAGGTTGGAACGATGGAGAGAGAGGGATGGCGACAGGTGACCCACCACCCGAACGATGGAACAGAGACAAGTTCGTCAAATCTGGTGGCAAACGCTCGACGGTCAGCGTGTAGATGCCATCTTGCGACGAGGAAAGATGCAACGTTGTCGTCAGACTTGATTGAGAGTGGAGTGCACTCAACGGTGCAGTGTAGACATCATTGGTAACCTTCACTGGTTCCTCACCTAATTCACTCGTGAGCACGACACTGTCCGCCACATCGAATCGAAGTTTGAATGACACACGATGTACCACGAAAGGAACCTTCAATCCATACTCGAAGATACCGGGTGTGAATGGCGGGATCAACGAGGAAGTCAACAAGGGATACGTGGTCGGCCACCGATCCGGATCGAAGCTGGTCTCACCACTCACTTGGATATCCCTCAGATCCACATGACGACGATGAACAGACAACGTGAAGGCACCATCCAATGAAGAATTGAACAAGAAGGTCGTAGCTTGTGGATAAGGCAACAAGCTGAAGTTGAAGGATGTTGGAATGGAAGGCGAGAGTTGGAGTGGAAGAGGAGCTGTTGTCATCGAACTCGTACTGATCAGTTCGATCGTATTATTGTCTGTCTGAACACTGGCCAGAAGTCGGATGTTGTCGACTGCATATGGAGCACTCATCATGAAATCTCCCGTCGATACATTCATGGTCACTTGGAAGTCGCTCGCAACGAGTGTGTCACTCCCATCAGCCTCGACAGCGACAATGTTCGAATCAGGCATTCCACGAGTGATCTCAATGGTTCGAATTCCATCTTGTGTGCTGTTGATCGTCACTATGGTGCGACCAACGATCAGTGGGACTGAGTTGGAGGGCTCACCACTTTCCAGCATCATATTACGAACATTTACGGCTGCATCCACGTCACTTGCGGAAACCGACATCGATACACTTCCTGCAACATCGAACCATGCCGCCAGTCGTACACTCCTCACATTGAACGCCACAAACAATGTCGTCGCTGAAAGTACCCCAGCTGGAGCGGACGCATCAACTTGGTCATCGGAGCGCTCGCCCAATGGTTCGGTGCCATCGGAATCAGCGAAAACGAAGATCTTGATCTCTTCAACATCCTCTGATAAGCGTGTGAGATTGATCGTATACCTGCCATCAAAATCGGATTGGATACGGATCAGATTCGAGGCAACATCGAGCTTCTTGTCGACCGACTTCCTCGTGGGATCCAAAGGCTCACCTCCAACTGGAAGATCATTCATACTCCAACTTACATTGCATACCTCGGAATCAAATGGCACGTAAACATTCACCAGTTGCCAGATGAATGGAACAATCGATGAGTAGGATCGTTGGGATGACGACAGTGCATGGAGTGTGTGTGTGAGGGAAGATGGTGCACGCTCCAGGGCCGCATTCAACAAGCCGATACTGGCCATTCCAAAGTTCATACATGGATCCCGTCGGATGATATGAATGGAATAATTCCCATCCATCGTCGAAACCAAGATGAATGAGTTCGGGCCAACCTCGATGGATCTGAAGGTCGTTGGCTGGCCAGATACAACCGCTTCCGAATTCCCATCGCCACCATTGTTGCCACCGCCACCGCCACCACCAACGAGTGACAAACTTGTAGCCACATTGAAATGAACTTGGAACGAGATAGATTCAACAACGAAAGGCACGGAGATTGAATAGTTGAACGTGCCTGCGACGAAGGGGACGGAGGTCGTCGGTCGTGGTGGATCCGTTAAAACCAGAATATCTTGCACATCTGGATTGGAGCGACGAATGAAGAGGAAGTAGCTCCCATCCAGATCGGACGTCACATTGAGCACGAAAGGAACATCTGCGACGGAGACATCGAACCATTGTGAAACTTGCTGACCTGAGGCAGGTGCGACACTACTCTCCGCTGCATCATTCCAATTGAATGTGACCACACCAGTCCAATCCGTGATGGCGAAGGAAAGTTGTGTGTACATGTAAGAGAGCGTGACATTATAGTTTCGAATATGCTTGCTCCATGTTGGTGTTGCTTGTGGATGGATCGTTGGAGTGTTTACGTGTTCAGATGGACGAGCGACGAAGTCGACACTTCGGATCGCGCCTTCATGCTCCATTCGTATCGTATACGCTCCATCCATGTCGGAGACCACTTGCAGCAACGTCACACCTGCAGGTTCAAGTGGGATGAAATTGGAGTAGTCACCACTTTCGAGATTGTATTCAACACTTGTTCCATTCACGAATAGATGCACATCCCCCACACTGAATGATACGCGCACCTTCACCTTGCTGATGAAGTATGGAACGACCCGTGAGGAATCCATGGACTCTTGGCTGGTATCGATGGAAGTCGTCGTGTAGAATGAGTTATCCGCACGAAAAAAATTGAGCATGATATAATTGACAATTCTCGGGGAGCGCTGGATGATATACAGGGATTGTACCCTGACCTCCGGTGGCTCCGTAGAGCGCAGTCGGATGGATAAGGGGTCGGGCGAGGAGCCGTTGGGCAGGAAGATCCAGGGACTGGACACATCACTCACCAAAACGATTGAGTTGGGCGCAGATGCAGCCAGTGGACAGGAATAGGAGACAGAGACGGAGGTGGTTGGGTCAATATGAGCACGGAGGGTGATGGAGGAGATGGAATGACGCACAGTGGCCGTATACGTCGGAATGACGCCTGGTACAGTGGTGAGTGTGAGATCATCAACAACATGGACTGGATGATGACTCACATCCAAGCTGGTGCCATACGCATCAATCTCAACATTGAATGTTGGTTTTTTGCGCATGGATAATGGTTGGTAGGTGGATAACAATGCAGCCGCTTGCGGGTGGAGTCCATACGACCAAAATCCGACGGAGGCCAATTGGCCACGGAGGATTCCACGAGTTTCACGAATTGGACGCAGCGATTCGTAGGGGAGGGGCAACACAGCGACCAACGAGGAGGATGAAGATGAAGAGCTGCTATCTGTCCCATTCAACAATGCGTGGCATGACATACCGTTGAAATAGGCACGAGTAGCTCCATCGATATCCGCCGCCACCACATAATGATTCCAAGCTCCCAGCTGAACCATGTCTCCTGCGTCGGTGTCGTTGCGTAAGGAGAAGGCAACCTGGAAGAGTTGCTCATCTTCATCTTGCACCATGATGAGCAATTCCTGTTTCATTGGACGTGGATCGAGTCGAATGGCGAAGAGCTTCTTCTTCGACGTGTCCGTCGCCGTCGTGTAGGTCGTGAATAGATCGATGATGGCCTCCTCCGAAGAAGTCGAAATCTCTTCAAGTCGTATCCAGAATGCAAAACTATATCCAGTCGATGCATCCCATACTTGTGGGAAAGATATCGCTGAGGTCAAGCTTGATTGATCCCACGCAAGTTTCTGGCTCGGCTGAGTGGGGCCGAAGCATATGAATCCTTGACTGGGTGTGGCGGAGCCATTGGGACACCAGAGATTGCTACTGCTAGCGGAGGAGAAGGTCGTGTAGATACTGGCTTGAGATTGCAACAACTGTGGAGCATCGATGAAGATGGTGAGGTTGGAAGGTGGAGGGAGGATGGAAGGCTGATCTGATAGGAATGAGATGAGGAACGATGAAGGCATGTAGAACTGTGTGTGTACAATGAATGAACCCTGCCACTTCGATGCTGCTGAGAGTATGACAGGTGAGCCCATGATCGAGACGCCATTCGGTGCAGTGATGGAGAGAGTCACATTCGAGACTCCATACACACTCCCAAGATCGAATGGTGCAACAATCCTCACCTCCGCATTCGAACACGGCGACATGACTTGTGGCATCCCCAGCAATGTCGTGGTGAGATTGCGCATGACACTTGGTGGGTGACGAGCTAAGAACAGGAAGTCGGATGCGTTGAGTGTCGTGGTTGAATTCAGCCACCATTCCATCTGCACCAATCCACCCGCTCCACCTCCCGGCCTCCACTCCCATCGATTCTCTACCATCGACCATGAAGATGATGATGATGAAGTGAACAATGAAGAAAGCTGTTGTCCAACGGATGTGGGAACGTCGAGTGAGATACCATTGATGTAGAAGGACCAAGAATTGTTGGCTGAGAAAGAGACACCAAAATGGAACCATTGCCATGGTATCCAAGGCGGTGTGGATCCAAGCTTGAGGAGTGTTGCTCCTCCTTCGACTCCAATCTCCTTGCTCCAATTCGCCACAATCTGATATGAATCATCCGATTCGATATATTCGAAACCGATTGCGAGACTCAAGTTGGATGAGGATGAAGACGAAGATGAGGAGGAGGATGTGGCAAGGAGGTGTGGAGAGGAGGGATGATCACCAACCACCATCCAGATTCCAATGGACAGACCATTCGATGAGGATAAGTCAAATTGAAAATCCTCATCCATCCCAGATGCATCGAGTGAGGAAGACAGCTCGATGCGTTGAACCGGATTGGGTGAGTCATCATTCGCGAACAATGCGACTCCACCATTCGTGTCTGGTATCCGGCTCCAGCCTGTCCATCGAGGCGGAGAGGGGAAGGTAACGGTACATGTTGGTGGCGGAGGTTCGGTTTCAGTGAAGGACGAGACAAGCAGGATCGAATGGAGTAGGAGGAGAGAGATGATGGAGAGTAGCATAGAGAATGTGGGATGGAACGATGGGTACATTGAGGGAGAAAGGATGAGAGTATTGGTGGATGGTTCAACTGAAAGATGAATGGTGCAGCCATGATGCAGCTCCCTCCGCCCACGCCGACTTGGATGGCTCGGAGCTTGACGACGCGTACGGGTACCGGTACTGGTACTGGTACTGGTACTTGGATGTGTGCTCATCTCGATTGAAGGTTGTGGATGAGTATGCGGCGCAACGAGTTCTGTACTCAACATTGCCACCGGTATAGTTGAGGCCATCTCATGCCTCCACCATCCGTGTATAATATTGTCGCTGTAGGTGAGCAACCAATTGAGCTCCGGCTCAGATGCGTTCGTTTCGCTCCCTCACACACTCTCTCTCACTCTCCACCTCAATGTCAATGAAGGTGACAATGTGGAGAGTGGTAGAGATGGACGAGTCAATGTCTGATGGCGCTGCACCGTTTGCGAAGGTTGGCGCGTGCATGGAGCTCCAGTGCATGT
>Ga0256776_1000217_pt1 | contig 11838 bp, 1 predicted proteins | sample MC6MC0927MT_FD_186069 | JGI IMG/M metagenome (GOLD analysis project Ga0256776, IMG submission 186069) | Metatranscriptome of enriched soil aggregate microbial communities from Iowa State University, Ames, United States - MC6-MC0927-MT... | ecosystem: Environmental > Terrestrial > Soil >... | reverse complement strand
TCCGTCTGCTCACCCTCTGCGTCGTATGCAACCATCCCACCCATTTCTCCCACTCCCACGCATCCTCTCTCTCCACCGCTGAGTATGCGTGAGTATTTGAGCCTGGATGATCTGACTTCACTGTTCCAATCCGAGCGTCGTGCCAGGGAGCTCCTTCAACTGTTGGACGACGATGGCAATGGAGAGGTATCCAGAGCGGAGTTTGAGGAATGGAATCGGAAAGAGAAACGAAAAAGGAAACATCAACATGGCATGGAGATCAAAGTCAATGTCGAAACTATACAACTCACGCTGATCGACGACCAGCGCACAATGCAAGTTGATGTGCAGCAGGATCCTTCGATGCCTTTCTCTCCTTCCGCCACTCCAACGAGCACGTCCGTACGCGCAATTCGTGCCTCGTCCATAGCATCCTCGACTCATGGCGTCACGTTTTCACCGCGGTTTTACCCCCCTCGTCCCGTGATGACACTACAGCTCATGAATGTTTCCTTATCTCAACGCAGCCAAACTTTCACGAACTGGATGGATGTCGATGTTTCCTCATTCGCTGTCACCGACCATCTCACGACGGAATGCGCTGTCCGTATACCGCTAGCCAGCTTCTCTCCTTCCTCCATCAACCAAACTGTTTCAACACTCTCCTCCATGGAATCACATGATGATGATGAGGAGTTCCTTCACTTCTCGTTGTTGAGTACGAGTGTGGAGCACCCAGATTTCGATGAGGAGCAGCAAGCCCCAATAGATATGAAGATTGAGCTTGGTGACCTGCATGTTGCATTCGACCCATATGCATGCGATCAGTTGCATCAATTCATCGTCAAAAATTTAATGGCACCTCGACCTGATGGCGACTCTCAACGCCGAGCTTCATCACCAATGTCTCCACGTCCACTCGCATCTCCCCCTTCCCCGCTTCCACTGGAACCTGTCCTTGGTATTGCACAGCCCATCCACTCCATGCGCATTCAGACTCGTGTCCGGCTGATCCAATTGCTGCTCACCCAACGCGATCGAGCGATGGCAAAACTTGCTGCTCAGCATCTTACAGGATGTGTGGAAATGCAGAATGCAGGTGGAATGTATGCGGATGTTGCAATTCAAACATTGCTACTGGTGGATCAGCGTCGCGCAATTCCCATCACCATGCTTGGACCAATCGAAAGATCCAATCATGACACCATCAATACCCAATCGTTGATTGGTTGTATTCACGTGATCTATACGGTGTTCACTCCTGGCGGAGAGGCGGAGGAAGCTGGGTCAGCCACACGACTCGAGGCTGATTTCGGCGCCATACGACTGGTCAACGACTGCGTCTTCTTTGGCGCACTCATGCAACTCATCTACACAACACTCGATCTGCCCATCATACGCGGCGACAACACTACACAGCAGCAAGTAGCAGCGCTTGACACGGCGTCATCCCATTCCCTTCCTCCCACACTCACACCCATTGCATCCACACATACTACCCAAGCACAAGCACTCAATGACCTCCCTCCCCTTCCGTTCCTGTGCTTCACCATACAAATGGAGGAATTGGAGCTCGTATGCCGAAACTATACAACCAACGACCCCACACATCAGCTGACCTTCTTTCTCCGCCAAGTGAATGCTAGCAATAATGCATTGATAGCCCCATCAATAACATCTGGCCTTCAAACGAGCTACCAGCAGTATGTCGTCGATGTGGGCGGTCTCACGCTCCTCTCCTCCCTCTTCCCTGGCCCAGAGGCTGGCTCATCTGCTGCCACATTGCTTCATCTACACTCAACATCCATCGTATGCACGATGTGTCAGGAGGTCAACCGTACCTTAGATATTCGTGTGCACGGTCGTCGTCTGGATGTATCATTGGCGCAGGAGAGCTATGTATTCTTCATGGAAATGCTGTTTGAAATATTGAACAATATGCAAGGATTGTGGCCGACGCCCGATCAGGGCAAGCGAGATGTTGAAGATTCTACCAAGCTCGGCAATGCGCAATCGTCCGTATCGACAACACCGACTGCTGGATCCGTGCCTCCAGAATCCACGCGGGACCAAGAAGTTGTCCATTCCACCGATTCATCTTCGTCATCTGCTTTTCCGGCTGTGTCGAATTGGGTGAAGGTTTTCACCTCATTCAACGATGCCTCCATCCAATTTCTGAAACGTCGCGGCTTGAGTGCATCGGATGGTATCTTCACGTTGATCGCTCGGCGAGCGAACATCCATTACTCAATGGATTCGACCGGTGGTGCGGGGATGGGAGTCGACACGAGTTTTGAAGCGTGGGAGCTGGTGGATGAGAGCGTCAGCAGTGAGGTGGAAGCATTCGAGATTCGGCCGGAGTATCGACGTATGATGGGAGGGCGGAATCACGGCAAGCAGCCGCAACAGCTCGTCCAGACGTACAAGACGGCGTATGAGGCATCCATGGCCGCGCCCGCTGCGTCCACCGTACCACATCCATTGGATGCTCATTTGCAATCATCACTCGACCAGAACGGCACTCTCGTTGTGAAGTGGCATATGGCGGTGGGTGGTGCACAGAGCATTGATGTCTCCCTCACAGACTTCTATTACACGCTCTGCAGTCTCAGCGTGCTGGAAATGATCTCCTTTTGGTCGATGCCACCTCAACCTATTTTGACGTCAGCATCATCGCCACCTCTGACCTCACCGTCGCCAGAACCAGATCGAATTCCAGCAGACAATCCGCTTGAGTGGAGCTCCATGAACAATGACATATATGGAGGAGGGCGGGATCCAAGCGGAAATGAGCGAATTCGCCACATGTTGGACCGTACACAAATGGGAGATCACTTGTTGACAGGTAGTGTCCCACCTAGTCAACCAATGGGACCACCCGGTATAGAGCTGACAGTGCGTGTCAAGATCCCATCTGCTCTCATTCAGCTGCTTGCATCCACGACTATCCCACATGCACGTACACTCAACATCGGGTGTGCAATCGATGTCGATTTTGCCATGGGTGTTGGTGGCCTGCGTGCAGGCGTTCAGATGGATGAGGTGCGTGCAGTGGAGGGTGTGGGTGAGACTGCTTCATTCAAAGGGTTGCAACTGTTATCAGATGCTGAATCTCGTCAGCAGCCTTACATTCTACATCCTGTCTCCGTTCATCTTGCATTCCTATCTGAGCCAAGTCGACTCTTTGGCCCAACGCATTCATCCATGACATGTGATATTGGTATGGATGCGCTCACTCTCAACGTGGGGTTTCAGCAATATCAGGTGCTGATGGCAGCACTCAGTGTCATCATGCCGCCCAAGCCGCAACAACAGCAAAAGCAAGTTGGAGCGCCAAAACTGGAACAGTCGAGTGCACCCACTACGCCAGATGCTGCAGTCGGAGACCTGACAGCAGAAGGGTTCCCGTCTCAATCCTCGTCCTCACTACCATCTGCTGCATCTGTGCTTTCCCCTGTTCCTCTCCACTTCAACGAGCAGAACATTCATGTTCAAATTGGCAGCGTTGTGATCAACATTATCAACGATTTCGAGGAGAATGCACTCTACTTGCTGCGACTTCGTTTCTCCAATGTTCTTGCAAAGGTACACAAGCTTGGAGACAGTGGTGGCATATGGGCTCGGCTCGATGCGGCAGCAGACTTCCACAATCATCGTGTGACAGCATGGGAGCCACTTTTAGAAGATTTCGATCTCCTCCTCACACAACATGCAAGTGCGAACACCTACACACCACAACAATACCTTCTCACGCATCCTCCAACGCGAAAACCTCTCCACAACGCCAATGACGTTGCCATCCCATCGCAATCGGAGTCGTATGATAGTTCCATATCGGAAGGTAACTCGAATTCAGCCGTCCACGGGAGTGCCACTGGTGAGCTTGGCTCGGTGGATCCTTTCACGAATTATATGGTGACCTCGTCGAAGTCTTTCGATGTGAATGTGAGCGTCGCTGCTCTGTACGACTTGGTTGATTTCATGGCGTTGTGCAAGCAAGCAACACTCAAGCCAGAACCGGACAGACCATTTTACACGTATCCACCGTACCGTGTTGAGAATCATACAAATCTTGAGCTGGAGCTGAGCCTGTGTGAGCTCGTGACTGTAGCAGCAGCACCTGACTTGACATCGAGTCGCATGTCAACTAGGAAGTTGCTTCGTGATGCATCCCAGTTTATGCTCTCATCCATCTCTGCCGACCGACGTCGAGCGGGAAATCGTATGAAAGTCACCGTGCAACCTCTCACGCATCCGAAGAAGACAGTGCCGCCATATTCAGAACACGATCTCAATTTCCCACAATCCACGTTGGGCGCTCAACGTGCCATCACGCTCGACTTTCTTCCAGCAACGCTTGGCTTTCAGCCACTGACTGTCAGTGTTGCACGCACACAGTCTGTTCGATCTGTTATTCATTATGATCGTGATCGCGGTGAATCCGTCATCGTTGTCGATGTCAGCATGAAGCGTGGTGTTCGGATCGTTTCAATCCACTCGGATCTGGCTGTGGGAAATCAGACCGACAGTCATCTCATTGTACGTACAACACTCGGCACTGAACATGTATTGGGCAGAGGGAAAGTATTCTATCTGCCAGTCTTACCAGCCAATCGACAGAGACAGTTCAAACTGAGACCATATGATCCAAACTTGGAAAAAGAAGATATGACCCCAACCATTGACCACTCAATAGCATCATTGCCCTCAAATGATCAAGACGGTGTCATCCACGACAGCAGTGGCAGCGGCAGTGGCAGTGTTAATGTCGTGCGTCCTTTGTGCATCAGTCCTAAGCATGTCGGTCGGCCATTGAATCTGAGTGGCACCAAGACGGTCTTTCACTGGAGTGGGGATATTACGTGCGATGCGAAAGAGCACAAAAGAAAAAGATGTTCGGACACGGAAGCCATGCATTACCGCTGCGTGAAGCGTAGTTGGGCGCGTGCAAGCACACTTCTCTCTCTGCCAACTTTTCACGCCAATGGTTCACCTTCACCTGATGTTGACACTGAGTCAGACGCCAGTAACGGTGAAGGCGAACACCAGCCAGCCGGATACAATCCTGAACCAGATACCTATAACTTCACCGTCTATGCTGCCGTATGGAAGAAGAAAGAACAGAGGCTGATCGATGCGGCGGAGAAGGAGGCAGTGAAGGGAGGGAGCAATGCTTCATCATCAGCTGCCTACAAATCCTCTCCATCGCCTGACGAGTTCGATGACACACAGAACGGTGGCGCAGTATTTGGTCGATTGCATAAAAAGAAGTATTGCTCGATCTACTATGCGCGTAGTCCATTATCAGTGGAGAATTTGTGTGCCACTCCTGTCTCTGTACAACTGTTCAATGCAACGCCCATCGGAGAGATGGAGGAAGATCTAGTGGTCGGTGCCACCAGTCCCGCACCGAACGGAAGACAGCTATCGAATTGTACTGCTGATAACAATGGCACACCAACCCAAGGTGCAAACGGAGGCGGAGATGGAGATGGAGATGGGGATGGAGACGGAAAGGACAATGGCATGGAAGGCAAACGTTCGCTTGGTCCTCGTGGTAAGAGTGCGTTCCTGAAGACCATGTCGAAGCATGTGAGTAAGGTGATGCGCCGGTTGGATAGTGATGAGCGACGAACGTCTGCTGTCTTGGTCGATCAAGTCGAGCTGCAACGTGGCGAATCACACCCATCCCATGCTGTGGCAACTCATCTACCAACGTTCATTGCCATCAACCTACCGCATCTCGATTGTGGATGGAGCCGACGTGTGGAACTGGAACTCGATGTAGATGAACCGACCACCGCCAAGATCCCTCTCTCTCATTCGCCAACCGGTCTGGACTGTTTGACTATTCTTGCGGAGGTGAGCGTACAACAAGGACGAGTCAATGTGGTACTCTTCTCGCATTATTGGCTGTTCGATATGACACGTTTGGGCCTTCTCATCATCAATGACGAGACACAACAAACACTGCCGCCATTGATCAATGGAAACGTTGATGCGAATGGGGAGCCAACATCTCCACGCTCTGATACCCGTCAGACTCTCACCTCCCGTTCCCGTCGTCACCCATCCTCTCCAGGCCATCATGTGGAAGATTCGCTGGATGCAGCATCCATCATTGGTCTCAACAATTTGGACATTGACGTGCCGGGGAGTCCGTCTCATGCACTTCGATTGCGTCATTCCATGGAGATGAATCGTACATTCTCCACCATGCTTCATGACCCAGATGTCGTACAACCAGTCATGTTCTCATCAACGCACTCATCAGCCAAACGTCTGCGCGTCCGCATCAAAGCTGGCATCGTAAGAAGGTGTGATCATGGCATCGAAGCAGTGGAGTCAACGGTCATGGTTATCGGGTCAGACCATGTGGCACACAATTTCCTTGGCCCCGTGGACAGCCCTTCTGATCACGCCTCACTTGCCGTTGCCTCACCCAAAGGTGTCATCCATTGGACGGCTGCATCTGACGCATTCAGCATGGAACACGTCGGTACGAGTGAGAGCGTGGCTGTGCCATTGCCACAAGTGCACCATCCATCGAAGCTGAACGAGGATGTTCGACAACGTAGTGGTTGGTATGATGTTGTCTGCCATGTATCCGCTGCGCCTGGTCGCTTCTTTCGCACGAAGCAGGTGACATTCGCTCCACGATTCGTTCTTGTCAATATGCTACCAGTTGGCATATGTGTCAAGCAATACCTTGGTGCTGACAAGCATGATGTGCCATTGGAACCACCATCTGGCCAGATCACACTGGCAGCGAATGAGAGTCGCCAGTTTCATTGGCCGCATGCTGTGCATGATGACAAGGCATGGATATGCTTCCGCCGTAATGGCGAGGAGTTTGCTGACTGGCATTGGAGCGGGTTTATTGAGGCGAATACGGCAGGCTCCTACCCAATGGCCGTGCATCATAGTTCACGTCATCAAGCATGGTTCATCCATATCGACGTACGTATGAGCACACATGGAACTGCATTCATTGTCATTGATGAATTGAAGAATCAAGAGGTGACTGAGAAATTGGCCAGTCAACTTCCATATCTCATCCATAACAAGAGCAGCGTGCATACGATACGCTTTCGGCAACTACGCGACAAGCCGGAGTATAGCAGCAGAGGCCGATTACCTGATTCAGGCTCACCGCATCGTTCCACACAAGCGCCATCTCCATCCCCATCCTCATCCTCTTCATCTTCATCTTCTTCCATTCCTCCATTGAACGAGTATGATTGGTTCATCGTGCCACCCCATGGCATTCAACCGTATTCTTTTGAGGAGCCATTGCAAGCTCATGCACTGGTCGTTCAATTCAGTGTCATGCATGGTGTCAGTGGAAAGTTGGTTGGTTGGCAGTGTGAGAAGGAGATTGAGATCGACGAGCTCGATGACGAGGACAGCGTCATGCTGCATATGAGAGATCGGCAGCATGGTGATGCGTCCTCTGCCAGTTCATCCACTGGGTCCCTTCGTTCTCTCCTTTCTATCGTTGATGGCAGCAGGGGTTCAAGCCGGATTTATTGGCGTCATGAGAGCTCAGGCCCGACACAGATACTTGTCTTTAGTGACAAGCCGAAGCATAGACGGAGACGTCTGCTTGGAATAAGACGGGATGAGTTGGAGGAGGAGGAAAAGCAAGGTGATGAGGAGCGGGATGTGAGCAGAGGTGAAGGTGTGGATGCTCATGACATTGACTTGCACGATGTTCCCGAGGAGGATTCGCCCGATCATGCCGCAGACATACATGTGAACGCTGCATCTGAAAGCGACCAAACTCCTGCCATGCCCAGCGCAGAGGAAGAGAATGAGCTGACGCGGCTCCCAGATGGAGCTCTGGCGGATGAGTCAAAAGCGTCTCCACAAAAACGCCCATCTCTCATTTCCCGTCTTGCTCTCCCCTCCCCTCCCACTCGAAACGCCTCACCATCCGTATCCATTGTCACTCCATCCAACTTTACCGGTTCCGGCATTGTCCACGTGACCGTTGTGTCTGCAACGGGCTTCAAGGTTCGTTGTCAGAATCTCTTCGCCACCGTCGTCTTCAACCAACTCACCCAACGCACACATGTGGCGCCACACACGAAAGAACCGGAATGGAACCGAAGGATGACTTTCGCGAGCAAGTTTGATACAGATGAATTCCAACCAACAACATGTGGATGCTTTCCATCAAGGATGAAAGGCAAAGGAGTCGGTGGTTCGAATGCAAAGGCCACACTACTGGACCGTCAGTCATTATTTGTCAATGTGTATGATCATGGTTGGGCCAATGATCATTTTCTCGGTGCAGTCGTCATCCCATTACGATCGATTGGTTTTAATCACGTCAATCGATATTTCGATGTGATGAAATGGAAAGGTAAGAAGCAGGGAATGCAAAAGCGTGGCCGGATCAAGCTTGCCATTTGGTGGCAACCCGATGATGCAGCATGCAATAAGTCGCCCATCATCGAAGAAGTAGCTGACCAACCGAAGCTGAATCGTAACAACGATGAGCAACAACGCGTTGCTTCAACAGTGCGCCAGAGTGGCAGCCATGCGCTCGCCCATGATTCCAGACCTACTTCAGCCGCCATTCACCCCATTCCAAGACTTCATCGCCTCAAACCGAATGAAACGACCATGCAACGCCACCGTGAACTTGTGATGCTGTCGTCTGATTCTTCATATGCATCGTGCATGGATGATTGGAGTGAGTATCGCATTCGCATCTTGCACACAGCATTATTGATGGAACTCGCACATGCCCATCGCCTCGACTTCCTACAGGGTCGACTGGTTGCATTCATTTCTTGTCCACTCATACCCCGTGTATGGAGTGCACTACTCATGGATCATGGCATTCACTCAATGGTGAAGAAGTGGAAGCAGAATATCACTATTTGTTTGCCACATCATCTCGCGCATAAGCATCGAGCTGACGCATTCCTTCGCATTACTCTCGTCTTCTACAAGGCTGACACCTACCAATATCCAACTGACGATGAGATTCGGTCCAGATCCATTCGTATGTTGCAGCAGAAGAAAAATCTGTCGGATCCACAGAGCCCATCCGATTCCGACAGTGATGCAGAGTCAAGACCATCCCGTGCTCGCCATCGTTCCACTCCATCTCACATTGCTTCAGCTGCTTCCTCCGCGCCCATCCCATCCCAATCGATCACTGGTCGCGTCTCTGACTTGTACTCCCAACCGATCCGCGTGGCCGAGTGCCATATCGATCTTATGGCTGTACGTGAAGAAGCTGCCTCAGCGATGGCAATGGCAGATCGGTCACGCTCGGCTAAACCGGCGTCAGGTTCAGACTCCAGTGAAGGTATGAGTGAGGAGCGTGGTGAGATGGGCGCGCAAAGACGGAGTGAGGAGCGGGATAGGAGGGCACAGCAGATCGCTGAGGATGAGGAGGAAATGACATCGAATCAATTATTCAAGGATAGTGTACGAGCAAAGAAGAGATCAAAGAAGGAGCAGCAAGAATGGGAGAAGGAGAGAGTGATGAGAGAGTGGGAGGCGAAGTGGGTAGCGCTGGTCAGCAGTGTGCATTCATCGCTCAACTATAGTTCGAGCAGCTCGAATCGTTCGATGCGACAATTACATCATAGTTCCAGCGTTCGTTGGGATTGGGAGGCTGATCGTGAGAAGGATGTGGGAAGGGTTGATTCCACTAGTGGCGTCACAGTGCCGTCCCTCTGTCTCAGCATTCGTCGTCGTGTTGTTGAACGCAGCAAGTCTTACCGTCCAACTGCAACCACTGTCAAGCTTCATTTACCACGCATTGGCCTGTCACTCATCGATGGCAGACCAGAGGAGGTTGGGTATGCAAGCATCACAGGCTTACATGCTGTGATTCATGACTCCCGCTGGCAGACAACTGTCGCTGCTAACATCGATGCAGCACAGATTGACAATCATCATCACCATGCCGCATTCCCAGTCATATTCAATCCAACATTACTGCCACCCAACATACCCGTTCAACCATGGCTCCAGCTATCACTCAACCATAAGAAGGCTCCTCATCTGCCTCATGTCACACTCTTTCCTTACTTCTCTGTATTGGTGCAGAAGATGGATCTTCGTGTTGAAGAGGTCATCATCTGGCGTTCATTGTCATTCGTCAATCAATTGATGGCAAGATTTGGTTCGACCCCGACTGCCGATCTCGATCCCCATCAACTGACGCGTCGATTCAGTGAGATGATGAATGTACCACCAAGCGGCAGCAATCGTATCTACTTCAAGATCCTTCACATGCAGCCCATCGCGATTAACCTGTCGTTTGCTTCAAGCCCCAATCAAAGACAGGTGTCAGCTGGATTTTCCTACAATCCAGCATACTCGTTCTTGCATATGTTAGAAGCTGGCATCGGTAACATCAATGATGCACCACTGCGTCTCAACGGTAAGTTGATCGAGAATGCCTATGGCAGTAGTGAGACGATCATTTGGGGTCTTCTATCTCATTACGCTCAGCAAGGTTTGATTGAGGCGTATAAGATTTTGGGCAGCGTTGCGTTCTTGGGTAATCCAGTCGGTGTCGCCACGCAGCTTGGTACGGCCACGCGTGACTTCTTTGTTGACCCTGTTCAAGCCTTACTCGTGTCGCCAGAAGCATTCAGCTCAAGTGTGGCGAGAGGGGCCACTGGACTCATCAAGGCAGCAACAGGCTCAGTCATGTCAGCAGCTGCAGCGATTACTGGGTCAGCGAGTAAAGCATTAGCGACAGCGAGCGGGGACGCACAGTTCGCTGCTGCACAGACAGCGACACGTCATCAGAAGCAGCCTCAGCATATTGGTGATGGTTTGAAGCTTGGCGTCGAGGCATTGGGTACATCCATTTTCTCAGCAGTCAGCGGTCTGGTTGTTGATCCATTGAGTGGTGCACGTAAGGAGGGGGTCATCGGGCTTGGCAAGGGTCTGGCACGTGGTCTCGTTGGGCTCGTTGCGAAGCCGCTGTCGGGTGCACTCGACTTTACGACGAACACATTACGTGGCATTGGCAATACTGCGGCATTCATACTGGATGGTCCCATGCAACATGTCACACCAGTAAGGGCAAAGCGATGGATCGGTGAGGATGGAATCGTTCGACCATATGCAGAGGGTGAGCGATGCAGTGCTGTGTATCCAAAACATGACGTGCTGAAAGGCAGTAGTCGTACTGACTTAGCAATCCAATCATCCATACGCACACTGTCATGCATGCAGACTCATCCTGCTTCCAATGCGGAACACGCCAACACGCGTGTGGCTGAACAAGCATGAGTCAGATCAGAATCAACAGTCAACAAGCGCGTCATTCGCGAGTCGCTGTTGTGTGCATGGATGTACTCCACAAGACTCTGAGGTTGTTAGAGTTATTCTCCGAAGAGCAGCCTGCAGTGGATGGCCCAGCTTCACTCTACAGTAACTGTCTCCGATTCGATGATGACACTCCACTGCATCATTCTTCGCCCACACTGCTTCAGGTTGATCTGATCACCAACGGTGTGCTGGAAAAGTCCTAGTCTCACAACGGCGTGTTGAACTTCATGCCATCTCATACATAGCTATAGTATTACTGTCACATCTAGGTTGGCGTGACAGCCCCTGAAACTGGGAGTGTCAAACGGAGTGCCGGATCCGGAGTTCGGTGTATATTCCTCGCCTGACGACGGTGCCGAATTTCGTCCAAACCGAGAACATGTACACCCACTGTGTGTGTGTGTGTGCGTGTGTGGTGTTTTTTTTTTTTTTTTTTTTTTTTTTTTTTGGTGTGGGGGGGGGCTATTCGTTCCAAGCTTCATTTTTTTTTTTTTTGGTATTGTTTTTTTTTTTTTTTTTTTTTTTTTTTTTTTTTTTTTTGTTGTT
>Ga0256776_1000211_pt1 | contig 11988 bp, 11 predicted proteins | sample MC6MC0927MT_FD_186069 | JGI IMG/M metagenome (GOLD analysis project Ga0256776, IMG submission 186069) | Metatranscriptome of enriched soil aggregate microbial communities from Iowa State University, Ames, United States - MC6-MC0927-MT... | ecosystem: Environmental > Terrestrial > Soil >... | reverse complement strand
CCCGAGGCCGCCGCCGCCCTCGAGGGCGCGCTGATCGCGGCGAACCGGCGCCTCGCCGAGACCGTCGCCGAGCACTCCGAGCTCACCGGCATGGGCACGACCGTGAGCGCGATGGTGCACCTCGGCGACCGCGTCGTGATCTCGCACATCGGCGACTCGCGCATCTACCTGCTGCGCTCGGGCGAGCTGAGCCAGATCTCGACCGATCACACCTTCGTGCAGCGCCTCGTCGACGCCGGCCGCATCACCGCCGAGGAGGCGATGGTGCACCCCCGCCGCTCGGTGCTCATGCGCGTGCTCGGCGACGTCGAGGCGTCGCCCGAGATCGACCAGATGGTGCTCGACACCCGCGAGGGCGACCGGTGGATGCTCTGCTCCGACGGGCTCTCGGGCGTCGTCGCGTTCGACGACATCCACGAGCTCATGTCAGCCGACGCGGGGGCGAAGCAGATCGCCGATCGGCTCGTCAAGGCGGCCCTCGACGGCGGCGCTCCCGACAACGTGACGGTCGTCGTGGTCGACATCGGCGAGCCCGCCGCACCCGCGACGCCGCCGCTCATCGTGGGCTCGGCCGCCGCACCGCTCGCGTTCGGCACGGCCGTCGAAGCGCCGAAGCCCCGCGGCATCCGCCTCACGCCGTTCCGGCCGCACCCGGTGCAGGAGACCCACTTCGAGCCCGACTCGGCCGACTACTTCGACGAGCTCATCGAGGAGGACGAGCGCCGGCACCGTCGCCGTCGCATCGTCTGGGGCGTGTGGATCGCGCTCTTCGTGGCGGCGATCGCCGCCGTCGTCGTGTTCGGCTACCAGTGGACGCAGACCCGCTACTACGTCGGGGAGTCGAACGGTCGCGTCGCGATCTTCCAGGGCATCCAGCAGGACCTCGGCCCGATCTCGCTGCACGAGCTGCACCGCGAGACCGACATCGACGTCTCCGAGCTGCGCACCTACGACCAGCAGCGCGTCGAGCAGACCATCAGCGCGGGGTCCCTCGCCGAGGCATCCCAGATCGTGGAGCGATTGGAGGCGTCCCTTGACTGACCGCTCCGACCGCCCGGTGGGCCCGTCGAACCCGAACGGCGTCGTGACGAGCGGCGACGGCGGTTCGACGTCACGGCCGGCGACGCCTCCGAGCGGCGTGCGCCGGATCCGGATGCCGCAGAAGCTGCGCAACCTCGAATTCTGGCTGCTCGCCGTGGCCTGCGTCATCAACGCGTCCGCGATCGTGCTCGTGCAGCTCGGCGCGCTCGGCCGCATCGACACCCAGCTCGTGCTGCTCGGCGCCGGGCTCTCGCTGCTGGTGTTCGGCCTGCACTTCGCGATGCGGTTCGTCGCCCGCGACGCCGACCCGTTCCTGCTGCCCATCGCGACCGTGCTCAACGGCCTCGGCATCGCGATGATCTACCGCATCGACATCGCGAATGACGACGCCGGCTGGGAGAGCGCCGCCGTGCGTCAGATCGCTTGGAGCGCGATCGCGATCATCTGCGCGATCGCGGTGATCGTGGTGATCCGCAACCACCGGGTGCTGTTCAAGTACATGTACGTGTCGGGGCTCGCCGCGATCGTGCTGCTGCTCCTGCCGCTCGTGCCCGGCCTCGGGCAGTCGCACGACGGCGCGCAGGTCTGGATCGGCATCGGCGACGTCGCCAGCTTCCAGCCCGGCGAGATCGCGAAGATCGCCCTCGCCGTGTTCTTCGCCGGCTACCTCGTGCGCAACCGCGACTCGCTCTCGATGGTGGGCACGAAGTTCCTCGGCATGAAGTTCCCGCGCGCACGCGACCTCGGCCCGCTGCTCATCGTGTGGGCGCTGTCGATGGCCGTCATCGTCTTCCAGCGCGACCTCGGTACCGCCCTCCTGTACTTCGGACTCTTCCTCGTGATGCTCTACGTCGCGACGAGTCGCATCTCGTGGGTCGTGCTCGGGCTCTCGCTGTTCTTCGCGGGAGCGATCATCGCGAGCCAGCTCCTCGACTACGTCGGCAACCGGTTCGCGAACTGGCTGAACCCGTTCGACCCGGCGCGGTTCGATGCCGAGGTGGGCGGCAGCTATCAGCTCGTGCAGGGCCTGTTCGGCCTCGCGAACGGCGGGCTCATCGGCACCGGCTGGGGCCAGGGCCGACCTGACATCACGCCCGTCGCGCAGAGCGACTACATCATGGCCTCGCTCGGCGAGGAGCTCGGCCTCGCCGGCATCTTCGCGATCCTCTCGCTCTACCTGCTGTTCGTGGCGCGCGGGTTCCGCATCGGCTTCGCCGGCCAGGACGACTTCGGCAAGCTGCTCGGCGTCGGCCTCTCGTTCGTCGTCGCCCTCCAGGTCTTCATCGTGGTCGGCGGCGTGACCCGCGTCATCCCGCTCACGGGCCTCACGACGCCGTTCCTCGCGGCCGGTGGCTCGTCGCTCGTCGCCAACTGGATGATCGTGGCGCTCCTCCTGCGCCTGTCCGATACGGTTCGCAACCACCCGAGGCTGGTGATCGACGGATGAATCGCGAATTGAAGCGGGTCTCGGTACTCGCCCTCGCCATGTTCCTGACGCTGCTCGTCGCCTCGACGATCATCCAGTTCGTGTCGGCCGACTCGCTCGCCGCCGACCCGCGCAACTCGCGCACCCTCTACGAGAGCTACTCCGTCGAGCGCGGGCCGATCCTCGTGAAGGGCGACCCGATCGCCTACTCGGAGCCGTCGAAGGACTTCTACCGGTTCCAGCGGGTGTACTCGAACGGGCCCCTCTACGCACCCGTCACCGGGTACATCCCGGTCAACGGCGAGGCGACGGGCCTCGAGCGCTCGCTCAACGACTACCTCAGCGGCCAGTCGTCGAGCCAGTTCTTCGACCAGCTCAACCGGCTCATCTCCGGGCAGGACCCGATGGGTGCCTCGGTCGAGGTCGCGATCGACCCCGTCGCACAGCAGGCCGCGTGGGACGCCCTCGGCGACTACACGGGCGCGGTCATCCTCACGGAACCGTCGACGGGCCGCATCCTCGCCATGGTCACGAAGCCGACGTACGACCCGAACGCTCTCGTCGTGCACGACGGCGAGCAAGCGCTCGCGACCTACAACGCGCTGCTCGACGACCCGAGCAATCCGCTCTACAACCGCGCCACGGGCGGCGACATGAACCCGCCCGGGTCGGTCTTCAAGCTCGTCGTCACCGCCGCGGCCCTCGAGTCGGGCAAGTACACGCCCGAGTCGACCTTCCCGAACCCCGGCGAGTACACCCTGCCCGGGTCGACGTCGGTCGTGCGCAACTCGGGCGGCGGCACCTGCGGCGGCGGCGCGACCGTCACGCTCGCCGATGCACTGCGCCTCTCGTGCAACATCCCGTTCGCCGAGCTCGGCGTCGAACTCGGCGACAACGCGATCCGCGACCAGGCCGAGAAGTTCGGCTTCGACCACGAGTTCGACATCCCCACCGGCACCGAGCCGAGCGTCTACCCGAAGGGACTCGACGACGCGCAGACCGCGCTCACCGCGTTCGGCCAGGGCGACGTGCGTGCGACGCCCATGCAGATGGCCATGGTGTCGGCGGCGATCGGCAACGGCGGCATCGTCATGAACCCGAACCTCGTCGACCAGATCACGGCCCCCGACTTCCGTCCGCTGCAGGAGTTCCAGGCGACGGAGTACGGCCGCGCGATCAGCGAGGAGACCGCCAGAACCATGGTGCAGATGATGGTGAACGGCGTCGAGAACGGGGCCGCGAGTAATGCAAGAATAGACGGCGTCAGCGTGGCCGGTAAGACCGGAACAGCGGAGAACGGCGAGGATGACCCGTATACCTTGTGGTTCACCGGATTCGCGCCCGCCGACGATCCTCAGTACGCGATCACGGTACTCGTGGAAGACGGCGGAGGAATGGGCCAGGAGGGGTACGGCAATCTGATTGCCGCACCAGTTGCTAAGCAGGTACTAGAGGCGGTGCTGAACAAATGAGACCGAGCGCAGGGCTCACCTTCGGGGGGCGCTACGAACTGCAATCCCGCATCGCGATCGGCGGGATGGGCGAGGTGTGGCAGGCCACCGACCTCGTGATCGGCCGGCAGGTCGCCATCAAGATCCTCAAGGACGAGTACCTCGGCGACCCCGGGTTCCTCGAGCGGTTCCGCGCCGAGGCCCGTCATGCCGCGCTCGTCAACCACGAGGGCATCGCGAACGTCTTCGACTACGGCGAAGAGGAGGGCAGCGCCTACCTCGTCATGGAGCTCGTGCCCGGCGAGGCCCTGTCGACCATCCTCGAGCGCGAGCACGTGCTGTCGACCGACAAGGTGCTCGACATCGTCGCGCAGACCGCCGCGGCCCTGCAGGCCGCCCACGCGGCCGGTCTCGTGCACCGCGACATCAAGCCCGGCAACCTGCTCATCACGCCCGACGGGCGCGTCAAGATCACCGACTTCGGCATCGCGCGCATCGCCGATCAGGTGCCGCTGACCGCGACCGGCCAGGTCATGGGCACGGTGCAGTACCTCTCGCCCGAGCAGGCCTCGGGCCACCCGGCGTCGCCGACGACCGACATCTACTCGCTCGGCATCGTCGCGTACGAGGCGCTCGCGGGGCGCCGCCCGTTCACGGGCGAGTCGCAGGTCGCGATCGCCATGGCACAGATCAACGAGACGCCGCCCGACCTGCCGGTCACGGTGTCCGAGCCCGTGCGCAACCTGGTCTACTCGTGCATCGCGAAGAACCCGGCCGACCGTCCGCAGTCGGCCGCGCACCTCGCGCGCGCCGCGACTGCACTGCGCCGCGGTGACGTGCAGGGGGCGGCCGCGGCCGTGCCCGCCGTGCTCGGTGCAGCAGGACTCACCGCCGCGACGATGCTCATGCCGCAGGCCGGCGCCACCGCCGCCACGACGGTGCTGCCCACCGCGGCGCCCGAGGGCGAGCCCGTCGACGGCGAAGAAGAGGGCGAGAAGAAGAAGCGCAGCCCGTGGACGTGGCCGCTCATCGTGCTCATCGGCCTGCTCGCGATCGTGCTCATCGGCACGATCATCGCGCTCGCGATGAACCAGGGCGACAAGGACCCGGTGAAGACCTCGTCGAAGCCGCCGGCCACGACGTCATCGACGCCCAGCGAGACGCCGACGCCGCCCCCGACATCCGAGGCCCCGACGACGGCGCAGATCACGGCGGCCGATTACATCGGCCTGTCGAAGGACGATGCGAGCGCGAAGCTCAACGACCTCGGCATGGTCGCGAACGCGGCCGAGGGCAATGCGGCGACCGATCCCGGCCAGGTCGGCACGGTGTACGACGTCAACCCGACCGGCCCGGTGCCGCTCGGCTCCGAGGTGACGATCACCTACTACGCCGCCGTCGAGCAGCCGACCGCACCGGGTGCGCCGACGATGCCCGAAACGGTCGCGCCCGGCGAGGAGTTCACGGTCTCGTGGGATCGCGCGCAGTGCCCCGCCGGCCAGAGCCTCTCGGGCTACTCGATCACCGTCGACGGACCGGCGACCGCGCCGCAGAAGCAGTTCGACTCGAACACGACCGAGACCCAGATCACGGCGAACGCCGACGCCGCCGACAAGTCGACCATCAAGGTCACGTACGTGTACTTCTGCGGCCAGACGAGCTCGCCGGCTTCCCCCGCCGCGTCGACGCAGGTCGTCGTGCCCGGAGCCGAAGGCCCCGACACCGGCGACGGCGGCACCGGCATCGGCGGCTGACGCACCGACGAGGCATCCGCAACCAGCACTGACGAACCCGGCCGCGCCGCATGAAGGGAGCCGCACACCGTGAACGATGAAGGACGCGTCCTCGCCGGACGGTATCGCGTGGGCGCCCTCATCGGCCGCGGCGGCATGTCCGACGTGCACGTCGGCACCGACACGAGGCTCGGCCGCCAGGTCGCCGTCAAGCTCCTGAAGCCGCAGCTCGCGACCGACCCGGCGTTCCGCATGCGGTTCCGCCAGGAGGCGCAGTCGGCGGCGCGCATGGCCCACCCGACGATCGTGCGCGTCTTCGACGCCGGCGAAGAGACCGTCGTGGATGCCTCGGGCCACGAGGTGCAGCTGCCGTTCATCGTCATGGAGTACGTCGAGGGGCGCCTGCTCAAGGACATCATCCACGACGGCCCGCTCGAACCGACGGCCGCCGTGCGCGTCATCGACGGGGTGCTCACCGCGCTCGAGTACTCGCACCGCGCCGGCGTCGTGCACCGCGACATCAAGCCGGGCAACATCATGATCACGACGACCGGCCAGGTCAAGGTCATGGACTTCGGCATCGCGCGCGCGGTCTCCGACTCGTCGACGACGGTCGCGCAGACGACCGCGATCCTCGGCACCGCGTCGTACTTCTCGCCCGAGCAGGCGAAGGGCGAGACGGTCGACGCGCGCACCGACCTGTACTCGACGGGCGTCGTGCTCTTCGAGCTGCTCACCGGGCGGCCGCCGTTCCGCGGCGACACCCCGGTCGCGGTCGCGTACCAGCACGTCAGCGAACGCCCGGTGAAGCCGAGCGTCATCAACCCGAAGGTCTCGCCGGCGCTCGACGCCGTCGTCATGCGCGCACTCGCGAAGAACCGCGACCAGCGCTACCAGACGGCGGTCGAGTTCCGCGCCGACGTCGACACCGCGGCATCCGGCAAGGTGCCCGTGCACCGTGAGCCCGACCAGGCCACCATGCTGTTCGGCGCGCCCACCGCGTCGCTGTCGAGCTCGGAGCTCGCCCTGCGCCAGCTCACCGAGGACGAGACCATGTCGCGCACCCAGCGGCGCCCACCGGCGATCTGGATCTGGTCGGGCATCGTGGCCGTCGTCGTGATCGTGATCGCGGTGATGTACTGGGCGTTCAACCTGCAGCCGACGCAGGAGATCCCGTCGAGTGCGCGCAAGGTGCCGGCCCTCGCCGGCATGACCTACGAGCAGGCGGTCGAAGAGCTGCAGAAGCTCGGTCTGCCGGCGACCGAGGTCGACCAGAACAGTGAGACCGTGCCCGCCGACCAGGTGATCGGCAGCGACCCGGCGGAGGGCGTGATCGTCGACGCGGGGCAGGCGATCACCGTCTTCGTTTCGACCGGTCGCGAGGCCGTCAAGGTGCCCGACACCGTCAACATGTCGCTCGCCGACGCACAGAAGGCGCTCACGGACGCCGGGCTCACCCCCGGCAAGGAGACGCGCACGAACTCGCCGACCGTGCCGGCCGACGTCGTGATCGCGACGAACCCCGAGGCGGGCAAGTCGGTCGAGAAGGGCTCGACGGTGGAGTTCACCCTCTCGAACGGCAAGGTCGAGATGCCCGACGTCACCGGCGTCTCGCTCGACGCCGCGATGGGGCTGCTGACCGACGACTCGCACCAGCTGCAGGTGAACCCCGTGCAGGACACCTCGTGCCCGACCAAGGAGGGCTCGCCGATCACGCACCAGTCGGTCGCCCCCGGCGAGGTGGCGCAGGGCTCGGCAGTCGATCTCACCTACTGCGCCGGCTGAGCAGGCGACTGAACTCCCGGTGGACGAGGAGCGCCGGCGCGCGGCGACGACGCGTATCGAGACCGGAGGGACTCAGGCGTTCGCGCGCACGAGCGGGCTCAGGTGCTGTGCACGTTCGCGCGCCTCGGGCAGGCCGGCGACGGCGAGCCAGTTGCCGAGCATGCGGTAGCCGCCTTCAGTGAGCACCGACTCGGGATGGAACTGCACCCCGAAGATGGGCGCCTCGACATGGCGCAGGCCCATGATCACGCCGCCCTGGGTGCGGCTCGTGACGACGAGCGACGGCGGCAGGGTGCCGTCGACGACCGCGAGCGAGTGGTAGCGGGTCGCGGTGAACGGTTGCGGCACGCCCTCGTAGAACGAACTGCCGTCGTGCTCGATGCGGGAGGTCTTGCCGTGCATGAGCTCTTCGGCGTTCGTGACGACGCCGCCGAACGCCTCGGCGATCGCCTGGTGGCCGAGACAGACCCCGAGGATGGGCTGCCCGCTCGCGAGCGCCGCCTCGACGACGGGGATCGAGACGCCCGCGTCGGCGGGCTTGCCCGGGCCGGGTGAGACGAGCACGCCGTCGTACTCGGCGATGCGCGACGGCACCTCGGCCGCGGGGAAGTCGTCGTTGCGCACGACCTCCGTCTCGGCGCCCAGCTCTCGCAGGTAGCCGTTGAGGGTGTAGACGAAGCTGTCGTAGTTGTCGACGACGAGGATCCGGGTCATTGCTCCACCGTGACGTTGATCGGGTTCAGGACCGAGTCGACCCAGGGGAAGACCCACGTGAAGAGTGCGAAGACGACGGCCGCCGCGAGGATCAGCAGCAGGATGATGCGCAGCCACACCGGACCGGGCAGCACCCGCCAGAGTGCTCCGTACATGCTCACTGCCCCCATTCGGCGACGACCGAGGCGATCTCGGCCGGCGGGTTGTCGGCGCCGGGCTGCCACGACTCGAGCACCCCGTACGCCACGATGCGCTCGGCCGTCGAGTACAGCGGGTTGCAGCTCGTGAGCGTGATGATCCGGTCGGTCGGCGCGGTCTCGGGGTGGTGCGGCACCGGGGCGAGCACCTCGCTCGTCTCGGGCGTCACGTACTCGAAGTCGCGGAAGCGGTACGTGTACCAGCCGTCCTTCGTCTGGATGTAGATCGGGTCGCCGAGCTGCAGCTGCTCGATCTCGTGCATGCCGCCGCCGTAGGCGCTGCGATGCGACGCGATCGCGAAGTTGCCGACCTCGCCCGGCATCTGGGTGGTCGGGTAGTGGCCGATGCCGAGGTCGAAGCTGTTGAGCACGTCGAGCCCATAGCCCTGCGCGATGTTGCGTACGGAGTCGTGCGTGCCCGGGCTGTCGAACCGCGGCACGTACATGACGGCGAACGCCTCGCCGTTGCCGTACTCGGTGGTGTCGACCACCGGCTCGCCGGGGTCGGGCGTCGGCGCGGGCGCCTGGCCGTCACCGCGCTGCGCGCGAGCGGCCTCGGCCCAGTCGGAGCTCTGCTGACCCGCCGCCTGCGACTGCTGGGTGTTCATGATCGCGTCGTTCCACCACAGCTGCCAGCCGAGGAAGAGCAGGATCACGACGCCCGCGGTGAGCAGGAGTTCGCCGAGCACGCCGACGACGCTCACGCGGTGGCGTTCGCGCGACGTGCGCCGCGCAGCACGCCGGCCGTCGGGCAGCGACTCGGACATACGAGCGATTCTATTGCGCCTGTTCGTGAGCGCGCTGCGAGTGCACGGCCGCCTCGGCTAGAATCTCCCGCATGGCACGTACGAAATCATCGAAGCCGGCGCGCGCAGAAGCCGCGGCGAACGGCGAGGAGGCGCCGAACCCCGTCTGGTTCAAGCCCGTCATGTTCGGCTTCATGTTGATCGGGCTCGCCTGGATCATCGTGTTCTACGTCAGCCAGGGCCGCTTCCCGATCGCCGACCTCGGCTCGTGGAACATCCTCATCGGCTTCGGCATCGCCTTCATCGGCTTCCTCATGACCACCCGCTGGCGCTGACGCCGGCTCGACCCACTGCGAAGGGCGGATGCTGCGGCATCCGCCCTTCTGCGTACCCGGCCCGCGTGCGATGCGGGACGGTTTGCCCACAGCCCGTCCACCGGTCATCCTCAGGCTTGTCCACAGGTTCCCCACCGTTATCCACAGGTGTGGAGATCTCGTTCTCCCGCGTGTCGGCTGAAGTGCGGACAATTACACGCGTGTAACTCTCAACAGCTGTGGAGAGTGCTGTGGATAACTTCGGACTCAGGCGAGCGGGAAGACGAGGTACCGGCAGCTCAGCAGCAGGAGCACGACGCCGAAGGCGATGAGCAGCCACGTCTGCAGGGCCTGCTGCGAGCGCTTGCGCGTCTCGACGAAGATCAGCCCGATGACCGCACCGCCGATGAGGCCGCCGAGATGGGCCTGCCAGGCGATGTTGAAGCCGGGCACGAAGCCGATCACGAGGTTGATGCCGAGCAGGATGAACAGCTGGGTCGTCTGACCACCGAGCCGGCGTTGGATGACGAGGAACGCGCCCATGAGCCCGAAGATGGCACCCGAGGCGCCGACCACCGATGTGTTCGGGTCGGCCAGCCAGATCACGCCGACCGAGCCCGCGAGTCCCGACAGCAGGTAGAGGGCGAGGAATCGCCAGCGGCCGAGCAGGCCCTCGAGCAGCTGGCCGAAGATCCACAGCGTGTACATGTTGAGCAGCACGTGGAAGATCAGCGAGGTGGAGTGCACGAACATCGTCGTGAACAACCGCCACGGCTGCAGCGCGATGTCGCTCATCGCCAGCGGGGTGAAGTAGAGCCAGTTCGTGACGCCGAGCCCGGGGATCAGCTGCAGCAGGTAGACCGCGAGCGTGATGCCGATCAGGGCATACGTCACGACCGGCGCGCCGCGCCCGGCCGCCGAGCGGGCGCGTGTGAGCACGGCCGGCTTGGTGCGGGGCGCACTCGCCCGCTGCTCGCGCATGCACTCGGGGCAGATGACGCCGACGGCGCCCTGCGTCATGCACTCGGGGCAGATGGTGCGCCCGCAGCGCTGGCACAGCACGAAGCTCTGCCGATCGGGGTGCCGATAGCAGTAGTTCGACCGGTCGGCCGCGTCGGCGCCCCCGGCAGGCTCCGTGCTCACCGGCGGATCAGACCTGCTCGACGGTGATGGTCTCGATCACGACGTCGTCGAGCGGCTTGTCGCGGCCGTCGGTGGCGACCGCGGCCAGCTTGTCGACGACGGCCTGGCTCGCCGGGTCGGTGACCTTGCCGAAGATGGTGTGCTTGCCCTGCAGCCACGTGGTCGGGCCGACGGTGATGAAGAACTGCGAACCGTTGGTGCCGCCGCCCGTCATGCGGTCGCGGCCGGCGTTCGCCATGGCGAGCACGTAGGGCTCGGTGAAGTCGAGCTCGGGGTTGATCTCGTCGTCGAACTGGTAGCCGGGGCCGCCGACGCCCTGACCGAGCGGGTCGCCGCCCTGGATCATGAAGCCGGGGATGATGCGGTGGAAGATGACCCCGTCGTAGAGCGGCGCGGTGGTCTTCTCACCGGTCGCGGGGTGGGTCCACTCGATCTCGCCCGTGGCGAGGCCGACGAAGTTCTTGACGGTCTTCGGCGCGTGGTCGCCGTAGAGGTCGACCTTGATCGGGCCGTGGTTGGTGTTGATCGTCGCGACGGCGGTGTGAATCGGCATTCTCATATTCTGTCACGGGCGGATTCGTCAACGGGCATGCCGTATTCCGACTCCCACCTCGCATACAGCCGGTTCGGTGGCAAGATGGGAGGAGTTCGCTGTACTGACGATGGAGGACGAGATGAGCCTGTCACGCAAGCGCCGGAAGGAACTGAAGCGTCTGCGAAGCAGCGCAGAGGAACTCTGGGGAAACCAGCAGAACGTGCTCGAGCACGCCAATGCGGTCGCTCGCGAGGCCAGCCGACAGCTCGGGCACCTCACTCGTGAAGAGGTCGTGCCGCGAGTCCGCACCGGGTACGACAGCTACGTGCGCCCGGGCATGGAGACCGCGGGGCGGTACGCCCGCTCGGCCGGCGACACCGCGCAGCGCGGCCTCGGCACGGCGCTCGGGTCGATCCTCGCGATCGGCGACATCGCCAGCGACACCCGCGTGCGCCACGCACTCGAGCGGGTCGCGTCGCCGCGCACGGTCGTCGTCGAGGAGAAGAAGGGCCCCGGCGTGGGCACCTGGCTCGCGATCGGCGCCGGCGTCGTGGCCGCCGCGGGCGTGGCCTACGCGGTCTGGCAGACCTTCCGCGCCGACGACGAGCTGTGGGTCGCCGACGACGAGCCGGCCGGCCCCGTGAACGAGGGCTGACCCCCGCACCAGACGTACGAAGAACGGCCCCCGCGAGCGCGGGGGCCGTTCTTCGTGCAGGCCGGGGAAACGCGGCCCGGTGGGCTCATCGACGACGAGCGGCCGACGACCTCAGGCGGATGCCACGGGCCGGGCCGGCTCCGGCACCCAGTCGGGTCTGGGCACCGAGTCGATGAGCAGCTGGGTGTAGGGATGCTGCGGTGCCGCGAGCAGCTCCGCCGTCTCGCCGCGCTCGACGATCTCGCCGT
>Ga0256776_1000207_pt1 | contig 12072 bp, 2 predicted proteins | sample MC6MC0927MT_FD_186069 | JGI IMG/M metagenome (GOLD analysis project Ga0256776, IMG submission 186069) | Metatranscriptome of enriched soil aggregate microbial communities from Iowa State University, Ames, United States - MC6-MC0927-MT... | ecosystem: Environmental > Terrestrial > Soil >... | reverse complement strand
GTGGATGTGGCGGAGGCTGATGCAGCGACTGCTGGGTCTGGGTTTGGGTTTGCATCTGCGTCGGCGTTCCTCCACCTTGTGGAGCTGGTGTTGCTGCTTGAGTCTTCGGTGGGCCGAACCTTGACTTCCGCATCGTTTGCTGTTGAGAGTGAGCAGCAGACGAAGTGAACATAGAGGCTGTTCCACTTGGCTGAGGCTGATGCTGAATGTGATGGTGGAGTCCATACGACGACTGCTGTTCCACTCGTTGTCTATTCCGCTCATCATGTTGCTGCCGCTGTCTCTCACGATCATCAGCATCGGATGAGGCATCTGGATAGGATCGCTTACGATCGGCTGATGAGGATGAGGATGAGGACGAGGATGAGAATGATGGCGAGGGCGAATATGAAGGCACATGAGGATTAGTCGAGGCAGTCGTCGCATAGCCCGCTGTCGGTCCTGACTGTAGTGTTCGCGTTGGAGGGAAGTGCTGCTGGACGCTCGATGCCGGAAGTTGTTGATGGTGTGGAGGCGGTGCAGGTGGAGGGAACGTCGGAGCCACTCCTGTGGTTTGTGGCTGCGAGCCATACAATGGAGCTGTGTGAGGCGGCATGGAATAGTGCGATTGTGCTTGAGCATGCATGGTTTGAGGCGGTGCTTGCGTGGCTGGAGGTGGTGTGTGATATGGGTACACACCAGTCAATGCTGTCGGTGGAGCAGCGCCAGTTGGTGGTGCGGGGCCTGATCCATATTGGCCAGAGCCGTATTGTGATGGTGGCGGTGGCGGTGGGGGAGAAACGAAGGTTGGTGTGGCAAATGATGATGGTGCTGGTTGTGACATGGTTGCAGGTAGAGTGGCAGATGGCGTTGTAGCGATGGAGGTCATTGTTGGCATCGTTGTTGATGGAGGTGGAAACGAGTGTGCGGCATTCGTACTGGATCGAGTGGTGACAGCGCGAGCTTTCTCCATCAGTGAGTTGAGATAGCTGCTGAGAGCAGAGGGGTCAGACAACAGTGATGATGAAGATGAAGATGAAGATGAAGATGAAGATGAAGATGAAGATGAAGATGAAGATGAAGATGACGATGAAGGAGCAGTGGTGTTTGACAGAGGCCCGGCTGAAGTCGACATGACAGCGGGGACGGACGTGCTTGTTACTGGTAGAGGCGCAGTCTTTGCTGTAGCAGCTGATGCACATTGAAGTGCCGCTGATAGCGCGGAGAGCGCAGACGTGGCCGCAGGAGTCGTCGCCGAGCCCGATGCTGCTGCTGGCGACTGCGCAGGCATTGTCGGTGTGGCAGACTGGTGCTGTTGTTGTTTCTCCATTTGCTCCTTCAACTGTGCTTCCTTCTCTTTCTTTGCTCGTTCCATTGCTTCCGCCTGTGCTCTCATCTTCTCCAGACTGATTCGACTGATTCTCTTCGCGATGGGTCCATATGTCTGCTTGGGCAACAGGCACACCGCCCACATACCAACATCACTCGTCGGACGCTCAACACCCAACACTTGACGAACGAACGAAGCAGAGAGATTGCGAGTCGTATCGGGAGGGATGAGATACATAATCAAACGTTGACTCACCTCAGGATCCTTCTGATAATCCAACGCCAACGCACGATTCTTCTGCTGATAGTTACGAATGAATTCATGAAAGTCATTCCTCATCGTTGCTTGACTGGCTGAGCTTGATGTTGTCGATATGTTGAGTGCAACCTCCAATATCACCACTTTCTTACTGCTACTCGATCGCGCACGCATGACCTGAGCCAGATAAGTTTCCACAGCACCGATATCGATCCGAAGCTTCTCATCTAATCGTGCTGGCAGAGGTAGGGTGAGGATAGGGGGACCACCAATCTGACGTGCGACCAGTGGAAAGTAGTTGGTGAGAACAGATGGATGGGAGCCAGCTGATAGTAACAAATCACCATTCCACACATCAATGGGTGGCAAGCGGAGATGTTGATAGAGCATTTCATCTTCAGCTGGCGCCATACTCTTCTTCGATTGTAAGATTGGTTCAGCACGTGGAGGACGATCACGATCCCTCTCCCTCTCTTTCTGCTTCTCTTCGTCCGAATCATCAATCGTATGAACTGTTGCAGCCTTGCTATTGTACTTGGACTTAGCATCGCGCGCAGCAGCCGCCTTCTCAGCGGCCAGTTCAGCGTTCGCCTTCGCTATCAATGCACGACGCTTGGCTTGAGCGGCAGCCATGGATTGTTGATGGATGGCAGCTTGCTTCTTTGCCGCAGCATCATCATCACGTTGCTTCTCTTCCTTTTCCTTCTCCTTCTCCTTCTCCTTTTCCTCCTCACGCTTCCTATTCTGAGTCGTCTCAACAAAGTTCTTGACGACCTCATCAAAGGATGGCAAGGCAGGTAAGGAGGCAAGTGAACTGCTAGTCGACGCTGATGTGGATGAGGAGGAGGATGTGGCAACATTGGCTGGTGAAAGAGGCAATCGGCTTGTGCCACGTGCACTGGCTGACGGTGATGTTGCGTTCGTCTTGCTTCCCGCTTGTTGTTGATCATGATTGGTTGCAGCTGCTGATGATCTTGAGTCATGGATGAGAAGACTCTCAACCAATTCATTCTTGGGAACAGAATAATCCTCACTTGTGCTCTCACCGTATAATACTTGCATCTTCTTCGGACGTGGAGGAGAAGGAGGAAGAACAGACATTTTGACCGCATCCTTTCGAATCTCCTCTCTGAGGCTCGCTAATTCACTTGATGCCAACTCCTTGGCGGACATACGAACGAGTGCATTCGGCGCGATTTTACCGGAGACGACACGATGTTTGAGATCATTGGTTTGATCTTTCAAGTTTGCAATGATTTCGCGATATTGCGCCTTGTACGCCGCTCCCGCATCGTTCTTGAGTTGGAAGAGTGCGGACTCCACAGACGTCGCTAATGAATCACCCACCAACGGTGACAAACCCTCACGGACCTTCGCTCGAATCGGTTCAAACATGGCGGCCATCTTGTTACTCATCGCTTTATTGACAGCTGCAAGAGGAGCAGGCTTGAGAGGACGAGACATCTGCTTGGGTGGGACAGATGATGGAATGGGCTTGGATGATGGAACTGGTATTGATGAGACGGGAGTGGATGGAGGCAGTTTGCGTGGTGATGCCATCTTCTTTGGTGACTCCTCACTGCTGCTGCTCTCATCACTGCTCTTATCACTACTGTCATCACTCGTTGTGTAGTCACTGCTGCTTGCACTGCTACTGTCACTACTACTGGTCTCGCTCGATTCCGCGTCGAATGAAGCAATGAGATTCTTGAGTCCTCCCGCCTTTGCTGCGATGGCCGCCTGTTCAGCTGCTTTCGCCGCTGCAGCCTTCTTCGCCTCACGACGCTCACGACGCTGCTGAGATCGACGAGCAACACGCTCCTCCTTACTCATGGAAGCCCTCTTACTCACGCGCACCGTTGATTTCTTGTCAGCCCTCTTCTTTTGCTTCTTCTCAACATCCTCTGCCCCGTGCTTTAACTTCTTATGCTCTTCTCTCTTCTTTCTTCTCTGCTCTCTTCTCTCCTCTCGTTTCTGCCTCGCCTCACTCTCCAGCCGTAACAATGTCTTGATGCTGTATTTCTCTGCTCTCTTCCCCAGTCTCTTCTTGGCTGACTCAACCTCCGCACGGCGATCACGCCGAGGCAGGGGGAATGCATTCGGACCACGACCAGATGACAGACGACAGTTGTCGCAAGAAAACTCCGCACCAGGCTCAGACATGCGACCGTCATCAGGTATTCCCATGCAATCATAATGATACCACACCTCACATGTCTCACACTGAACCATTGGCTCACCATAGTATGGCATCTGACAATAGCAGTGAAGGGCCGACTCATCGTCCTCATCCTCCTCCTGGTCGACTTCCTCCTCCTCCTCCTCTTGCTCCTCCACTTCAGCCTCCTTCGCCACTTTCTTCTCTTGCTGACCTTTGTCTTGCTCGCTCGCAACATTCTGAGCAATGACAGCTTGTTCTGAGATGGAATCCACAGGCCGCTGATGGGGATGGGTCAGAGTCAGAGTGTCAGCGGTCTGACTGACGCTGCGAGCATGGACATTGACAGGAGTCTGCTCAGCCTGCTGCTCATTGGCATCCTGCATGGCTTCATTCTCCTCATCATTCTCATCGTCATGATCGTTGATAAGAATGGGTTTGGGTGCATCATCCACTTCATTTAGACTTGTTTCTGATGCATCATCCTCTTCCTCCTCTTCTTCTTCCTCATCACCGATCTCCTCGCCATACGACTCAGCCTGGTGCATGGCGCTGCCAGTGACGCCATCCTGGCCCAGAGAGGAGGAGGATGATGAATAGAATGCGGGAGTATGAAAACTGGTTGAATCAGATGGAAATGCGGACGTGGTGTCAAATTGGAAAGGATGATGCAGGTCATCCAATCCATGACGCAATCGAGCTGGTAGCAGTCCGACTGAAGATGCAGAGCCAGAGAGAGAATCCAGTGCGGGCCCAATGGCATGGCTGCTGCCAGGCTGAGTGAGACTGAGTCTCGTATCCCCGAATGGATCTCTCAGTTTCGGCGCACCATTCTCATGGTGTTGATCAGATTGTGCATTGACATCATGCTTCCACCCATCGGCTGATGATGAATGGAGTGAGGATTGGGGCGAGGAATCAGAAGCTTTGTGCTCCTCCTGGGCCATGCCAATGCCACTGCCACCGCCACTGCTACTCATCATGCCAAATGCAAGACGGGTCGACAGCTCAGCGCAATGCGTAATTCAATTGCAGCATACAATGCAGAAATGCAGAAATGTAGTGCAAACAGATTGGAACAACTACAATGTCAATGCGAGCTGGCGGTCGATGGCAGCGGATAGAGATGACGCGACGTGGATGCGACTGCGGCGGCTGTGGATCAAATCAAATCAATGCAATGCTGATACAACCTCCTCTCAACTTGCAGATTCAACCGACGATGATGGTGGCGATACGATACAACATTATACACAACACACCAATCCAATCAACAAGTAGAATGAGGCAATTGAATCCACACCCAAGAGCCAGAACAGAACTTGCAACCATCAGCAACGACTGTGGCTGCCGATGGCGAGAATGAGCTTGAACAGCCAGAGCCAGAACGAACATTTGCACGTCGATGACCCATCAATGCAGTGAAATCACTCGAATTAACACTAATAGCCTCTACCAAATTCTACGCTCATGTGCCCCACAATCCATTGGCACATGGTTTCGTACATGCATGAGTTGGCCGCGATTGTTGGGTCAGACAGCTTTGAATGAGAAGAGAAGAGGAGTCCATGCTGCGTTGATGTTGATGTTGATGTTGTGGATGACACATTGTCGCATCGTTCATTCATTGCTCTCATACTGGACACGTCAACATGGAGTCGCAATACGACAGCCAGGTGTCGTACACGGGTATGGGTGTGGATGGTGATGATGTGTTGATGAGCGACAGCCAGGTGGTGGACGGCAATGGGAGTGTGGATGCAGCGGCGGTGGATCAGCAGCAGTATGACAATGAGCCTCTCACCAAGAACGATGCATGGCATGTCATCACAAGCTACTTTGAAGAGAAAGGACTTGTCAGACAGCAATTGGATAGCTTCGATGAGTTTATCACGAATAAGTTGCAAGAGGTCGTCGATGAGCAACTACCCGTCGACATCCTGCCCGAGCCGCAGGTGCCGGAGGATCATGAGGACTATCGGCGCACACGGCATCGATTCACCCTGGGCCAAGTCTACTTGGGCAATGCACAGTTGACCGAGGTGGATGGTACGACTGATACGATGAGACCAATGGTTGCACGCCTTCGTAACCTCACCTACTCTGCGCCCTTGTTCCTTGATGTTGGCAAGCGTGTGACGGTGATCGATGAGAAGGGCGAGGATGCGGAAGTGTTGGCCGATGAGAAGGAGCGCATCTTCCTCGGCAAGATTCCCATCATGCTTCAATCCATGTACTGTGTATTGAAGGGTTTAGCCAATAAGGGATTGACCGATATGGGTGAGGACTTGCATGATCAAGGTGGGTATTTTATCATCAATGGTTCCGAGAAGGTTCTGATCGCGCAGGAGCGCATGGCCGCCAATCATGTCTATATATTCGGTGGTCAAGGCAGTGGCGTGAAGAAAGGAAGTTATGCAGCCGAGATTCGAAGTATGGAGGAAGGATCATCACGTGTCACCAATGTCATGTATGTGAAGCTTGTGAGTGCGCGACGTGGCAATATGATCGCTGGTCGTGTGTTGCGGTGTGCCATTCCATACATCAAGAAGGAAATTCCCATCATGATCGTGTTTCGTGCGCTGGGATTCATTCGTGATCGTGAGATCTTACAACATATCGTGTATGACTTTAAGGATAAGCATATGTTGGAATTGCTGCAGCCATCATTGGAGGAGTCACTCGTCATTCAGGATCAGCGTGTGGCATTGGACTACATCGGCAAGCGAGGCATGACGGTGGGCGCCACACGTGAGCAACGTATTGCATATGCACAGAGCATCCTACAGCGCGAGATGTTACCACACGTATCAACTGAACCCGGACAAGAAGTGAAGAAGGCATACTTCATTGGTTATATGGTGAATAAGCTGTTGGCCACGGTGTTGGGCCGTCGTGATTTTGACGATCGTGATCATTATGGCAACAAGAGGATGGACCTCGCTGGGCCACTATTGGGTGCACTCTTCCGACAGAGCTTCTATAAGGTGATGAAAGAAGCACGAATCTTCCTCGATCGTAAAGTGAATGAAGGCAAGAATGTATCACTACGTCAAGCAATCAATCAAGAGACGATCACGCGGGACCTCAAGTATGCATTAGCCACGGGCAACTGGGGCATCAATCGCAAAGCTGTCACGAAGACTGGCGTGTCACAAGTCTTACAACGTTTGACCTACTCATCAACACTGTCACACTTGAGGCGTGTAGCAAGCTCGGTTGGAAGAGATGGAAAATTGGCCAAACCAAGACAGCTCCATAACACACACTGGGGAATGATTTGCCCTGCAGAGACCCCCGAAGGTCATGCGTGTGGTTTGGTGAAGAATTTGAGTTTGATGACGTATGTCACTGTTGGCAGCAATTCCAAGTTGATTTTGGATTTCTTGGGTGAATTTGATTTATCGTCACTTGAAGAGATTGAACCAGAGCAAGTGACGCAGGGTACGAAGATCTTCGTCAATGGTCGCTGGGTTGGCTTACATCATAATCCAGAGGAGCTGGTCAATACCATTCGAGACTTGCGACGGGGCGTCACCATCCCAAGTGAGGTTGGTGTGGTGTATGATACACGTGATCGTGAGTTACGCCTGTACAGTGATGCCGGGCGTTGCTGTCGTCCACTGTTCATTGTGAAGGATCAACAGCTGATGATCACAAAGCAGCATATACGCCGATTGCAAATCAAGGAGGGTGCACCTAATGAGGAGGACCGACTGACCTGGTCGAAGCTGATGGAGCAAGGAGTGGTCGAATTCATTGATACCAATGAGGAGGAGTCGCTCATGATTGCCATGAACTATGACGATATCAATCCGAATAATGAATACTCAAACATGTGGACACACTGTGAGATTCATCCAGCGATGATCTTATCTATCTGTGCGTCCATCATTCCATTCCCCGATCATAATCAATCTCCTCGTAACACCTATCAATGCCTGACATCTGATCATGATGTGTTGACGCGTGATGGTTGGAAGAGCATCACGCACATCAAGGCAGGTGAGCAAGTGCTCACCATCAATCCATGCACTCACGTGCAGGAGTGGAATGTTGTCAAGGTCGGCACTCTGGCACATGAGGCCGGTGCAGAGGTATTGAAGTTTGCACATGAAGGCGTGTTGTATCGTATGAAGAATGCTGATATGGATGCTGTGTGTACGGATGAGCATCGATGGCTGGTGGGCAACAAGGCGCATGCCGACATGGCATTGGAGATGCATACAACAGCTGATATTGCGACATGGGATCGACAGACACGACGTGCACACTTCCTGCCACTTCAAGCACGCAACCCGAATGCACTCTACACGTTCGATGATCTCACATTCCTCACACCAACTCTCCGCCACTCCAAACAATTCAATCTCATCTTCTGCCGACTCATGGGCGCCATCGTTGCCACTGCCACACTGGAACATGGTGCCTCTTCTTTTTTCATCCCTCAACCGTCATCTTCCTTCGTCGCACTCCTATCACGCCTTCAACAGATCGATCCATTGCTATCTTTTTCCTCTTCCACTACTGTTGATGATGGTATGGTTGTACGATTGACGAACCAATCCTTGGTCGATTTCCTCTTGCCAATGTTGCGCGGTCTAATCGCATTCGATCCGGCTGATCCACAGCAATGCAACACTTATGAGCAAGCGACATGGCGAAACATGTCAACGAAGGAACTTGGTCATCATGGTGATATAGCTGCGTTGTCCCCTCTTCGACGTTGGCTGCATTATGGTTGGATCGATAAGCTGTCTGTGGAACAAGCACGTGCCATCATTGATGGCGTCTGCTCTCATCATACGTCCTCGTCCACCACTTCCACCTCTTCCCTTCCACTCGTCCATGATCTTTCCTTTGTTGCCGTCATGGCTGAATCACGACTCCATGTCTCAACCCAACCATCCTCCAACCCTCTCTTCCACATCTCCTTCTTGTCCTCATCTGACCTCATGACTCCACTTCCATCGCCTCAACCCGTGCGCCATCATTCCACTGCTGACAAGTTCGTCTACTGCTTGAATGTGTTCAATGGCAACTTCTGCGCCCGTCGTACACCTCAACTTCACCATGACAGTGCGACTCATCATGGGCCATCATCCTTCACTCTGCAGCCGTTCTTTACTGGCAACAGTGCGATGGGTAAGCAGGCGATGGGTATCTATGCATCAAACTTCCAGGTTCGTTTTGACTCATTCTCTCACGTACTCTGGTATCCACAGAAGGCATTGGTTGGCACGAACTCAGCCGAATACTTACAATTCAGCAACCTTCCAGCTGGTATCAATGCAACCGTCGCCATCATGTGTTATTCTGGTTACAATCAAGAGGATAGTGTCATCATGAATGGATCAGCTGTTGAGCGTGGCTTGTTCCGCTCTGTCTTCTTCCGCACGTATACGGATGATGAGGAGAGGAAGAGTAATGAAGAGTTTGGCCGACCTCACCGTGCCACCACATCTGGTATGAGACCCCACTCCGTGTATGATAAGGTTGATGAGGACGGATTGGTTGCGCCGGGTACGCGTTGTAGTGGTGAGGATGTCATCATTGGCAAGACCGCTCCACTCACACTCATTGAGGAGACGACCTCAACCATGGACCTGCGCCTGCAGAGTAAGCTCACCAAGCGGGATGCCAGTACAACGTTACGTGCAGCCGAGAATGGCATCATTGATAATGTGCTGTTAACGACGAGTGAGAGTGGGGACAAGATGGTCAAGGTTCGTGTTCGTTCCATGCGAACACCACAGATGGGAGACAAATTCGCATCACGACATGGACAGAAAGGAACGAATGGTATTCAATATAAGCAAGAGGATATGCCCTGGAGTGTCGAAGGAATCGTACCGGATATTATCGTCAACCCACATGCCATCCCATCGCGTATGACCATTGGACACTTGATTGAGTGTTTATTGGGTAAGGTCGTTGCGTTCAAGGGTGATTTCGGTATCGCGACTCCTTTCACCGATGTGACGGTCGATCAGATTAGTAACCTCCTCCATATCTATGGCTATCAGAAGCGTGGCTGGGAGTGCATGTATCATGGACATGTCGGTCGAAAGTTGGAGGCACAAATCTTCCTTGGGCCAACATTCTATCAACGCTTGAAGCACATGGTCGATGATAAGATCCATTCACGTGCACGTGGACCATTACAAGGTCTGGTGAGACAGCCGATGGAAGGTCGATCAAGGGATGGAGGATTACGATTCGGTGAGATGGAACGCGATTGTATGATTAGTCATGGTGCCGCACAATTCCTGCGTGAGAAGCTATTCAGTATATCGGATAAGTATCGCATTCATCTGTGTGACTACTGTATTGCAGAGGGCACGTTGGTCCCTGTTGCCGATCTTGGCCTGTCGCTGCCCATTGAACAGATCGCTGCCGGTGAGTCCGTTCTTGGCTTGAATGGCAAGAGCCTGGTGCCACGCTCAGTCGTCACTCCACTTCCGAAAGAGAAGCCTCAACCATGTATGGAACTTCTCTTCCAAGATGGCCGCACGATTGTGTGCACACCTGAGCACCGATTCCGCACGGTTGATGGCGAATGGGTGCGTGCTGACGAGTTGATGGTGGCGAGTCCATCGTCTGTTGGCACCAGCGTCGTATGTGGCATTGAGTACCCGGCATTCGTCGATGACCTACCTCAAGACTTCCATATGCAGCTTGGTAGTCTGACGTTCAGTGGAAAGACACGCCACCATGCTCTCTTGTTCGCACATTTGCTGGGCTACATGGCGACAGATGGGTCGCTGGATGAGAGCAAGACCAAGCTTCTCTTCACTCATGCATTGGATGCGGAACAATGCCGAGAGCACATACGCCGCCTCACCGGCATCCAGCACGCCGTCATTCGCAAGCGTCACGGCCTGGAGGTGGATCTACCGCTTGAGCTGCGTCAAACAGCATTGTTGGCTTGTGGTAGTGAAGGCAGTGGTGCTGCTGAGTTGACCTGTGTCCCTGCCTTCCTTCTCGCTGCCGACTGCCCGGTCTCGTTAATCCGTGAGTACCTTGCTGGATTGTTCGGTGGAGACGGCAGCACGATCAGTGTCACAAAGCGAGGTCCAACTCGTTTCTCATCTTTGAAGTGGCAGTGCAGGAAGAATGGAGTGGCAATATCGCCAGACGCTCTCAATGGCGCAGGCATCGCAACGTCCTCACCCATGCCACTCCCTCGTGCACAGGCTCAACTCATGCAACAGCAGCTCGTTCATCTCATGGCACGTGCAGGTGTCGTCACAGATGTGGAAGTGAAGGCACCGTCACCATGCCACGAGAGGTATGATGAGGATGAGACGTATGCTATTCAACTGACGATTGGCAGGGAGGGAGTGTTGGAGTTCGCTGAGAATGTTGGATATCGTTGGAGCAGCCACAAGCAGATGCGTCTCACAGCTGCCGCAGCATACTTCCGCGCCAATCGTTACATACAGCGACAGCGTGACTTCATTGATCAACATGTCAGCACTCAGTTGGAGCATGGTATGTGCATGGAAGATGCATTTGCTGCAGCGAAGGCTGAGTTGACGAAGTCAGCCATCGTACATCCGGATGTTGCAGCATGTGAGCCAAAGAGTTCAGATCCATTGGGTCGTCTCTCCCCTGTTGAAGCACTGCGACTGATGGACACGGCCAAGTTCTTCAGTGAGGAGAGCACGGCTGGACGGAAGGATTGCATGGAGTTGCCCACCTTCCAAGTGCAGTTGATTGGACGTCGCGATGTTGGTTTGAAGCGCGTGTATGATCTCTCTGTGCCCAGCGGCTACTCGGGCATGCCATTCGCTGCGGATGATATGGATTCGTTCGTTGCCAATGGTCTGGTCACGCACAACTGTGGTTTGATCGCCATCGCCAATCTGAAGAAGAATGTTTTCCTGTGTCGTGGCTGTAACAATACGACGGCCATCAGCCAGGTCTACATTCCATACGCATGCAAGCTGCTCTTCCAGGAACTCATGGGATGCAACATCGCTGCAAGGATGTATACCAGTGCATCACCATACAAGAAGAGATAAAAGGAAGGCAGATAGGCAGACAGGCAGGCAGGAGGAGAAGACGACAGAGATGGAGGAGAAGAGGAGATGGATGATGCATCCATTCCATCGAAGCTACTCCACTCGCCGCATCTTGCCTTCACTCCCCCTCATTCTTTTTATTTATTCATTCACATCCATTCACCCTGCGCATTGTAACTGCTTCTCGACAGCCCGTGCCGCGCCGCGCTCCCTTCTCACCAATGTTCATAATCTCATGCAGGGGCATTGAAACAGTTGATGCGATCTTGCAGACAATGCTGATTGCCATCATGATCATACATCACCGCTCCTAATGTTCG
>Ga0256776_1000206_pt1 | contig 12079 bp, 3 predicted proteins | sample MC6MC0927MT_FD_186069 | JGI IMG/M metagenome (GOLD analysis project Ga0256776, IMG submission 186069) | Metatranscriptome of enriched soil aggregate microbial communities from Iowa State University, Ames, United States - MC6-MC0927-MT... | ecosystem: Environmental > Terrestrial > Soil >... | reverse complement strand
TGATACTCCATCATGTACCATGCTGCCTCCCCCGACGATGTTGATCATGCACAACAAGGCTTCAATGGTATGCGTGTTGTCGGAGTGAATGGCAACATGAGTCATCAGCATCCGCATCCGCCTCTGCCATCTCCATCAGATTCTGTGTCACTGGCAGTGTCAATGTCAGTGCCCCTCCCTTTCGTCTGCCATCTTCCATCGCTGCCCGTCGCATTCCATCCATTCATATTCATTCATTCATCAACATCGATCCATGCCTCTCATACTGACTCCTGTCCAGCTTACCTCGCCGATCTCTCGCCACATGACTCTTCATTCAACCTGCCGCTCAGCCTCACTCCATCAGTGGCACTGTCATCCTCAACCCTGTCAGCTCCAGCACCACTCTCAGCATCGCCATCAACACCAATATCAACATCAACATCATCGCCGCCTCTCACTCATACTACCCCTAACTGCACCACTGATTCGATATCTGCTTCACTCTCCGCTCACCACGCCGCATGTCCATCAGTCAGCATCCGCATTGAGCCTGATGACGCAGCGAGTCAGTCCTTAGCAACAGTGGCAGGCTGGCGATGTCAGACAGCGACTGTCCACACAACCACACTCAACCTCAATGCTCCACTCCCAACTGACACTCAACCATCCATCACTCCAGTCAGACTCCATTTACTGCCTCTGCACACTGCGCATTCTTCGTCATCCACTAGCGGTTCGGCTTGTCTGCCACCCTTGACATCGTGCCTGTGTGTGGTGAGAGTGAGTGCAGTGAAGAGAGAAAAGAATGAGGAGCGAGTGATCGGTAGTGCCATCGTCGTCGTTAGACGATGTGGCCTGCTGCATATGACGAGCACAGCTGTGAACGAGCATGAAATTGTTGAGGAACAGGAACAAGAGGAAGCCATTCAGGATTGGCACGCAGCTCACTACCAAATCTATAGTCCAGCACAGCCGGAAACAGAGACAGAGAATTTGAATGGACCACAGCGTGACGCTGGCCGGGGAAAGCGAACATATGGTGCTTCATCGGCCAAGCCCAGCTCCACGTCGCAAGGCCACACAGCGTTTTCTCCTCCTCCCTTGCCTCCGCTCCCCCTTGCTACTGTTTCTACTTCGGGTCGCACAAGCCCGCAGACTAGTGGCAATATGCAGTTACATCATCAACGAGTAGTTACTCCTGATCCTCGTGCTGACGTTGAGAGTGAGCCTCCACCACTGCCTGATGAGCATGATCGACTGAGGAGTCGTGCATCCTCTACTAGCAGCGTCGCTCAAAACAGCGGCAGCCGCGCAGCAGCTTCTCCTCCATTGCCTCCATTGCCACAACCCGTCCCACCACTCTCACCAAACGCTTCGGCTGATCTCACCCACCACTCTGCTCCTCAGCGTCACTCACAACCTCCCCACCTGCAGGCGATCAATCAACTTCCTCTCGGCTGTCTCATCTCTCATTACCCAGTCATGCGCGTCGTCGATGTGCGCAATGTTAGTGAGCGACCCATATGTGTGAGATTGCATCGTAGCTTAGAGGGCGATTCGCAAGAGCGATGGAAGTTAAAGCACGATGTCAGCAGTGACGGTGATGCGAATGCAACAGTGTCGTCTGGCTCGCATCCGTCCAAACCTATGTTGGATGTGTTGAATGGTCATAGTGAAGTGATGAGTATATGGGTTCGCAATGAGCAAATGTTCCGCACGTGCAACGAGGACGGCGTTACGATAGACGAGAGCGACGCCAAGAAGCGTACACCTACAAGGCCGAACACTGCAGGCGCGCACACCCCTGTTCCAGTCTCGCCACCACCGCTCCCATCATCAGTGGCTTCGTCGCGTGTTGCATCCGCATCCTCATCTCCTGTCATTTCATCGATGCGCATGCCCCCATCCTTCTCTCCACCGCTGCCTGCCCTATCGCCACCAACTACTCGTGCTGTCACACCGATACCTATATCTATACCCATGCATATGCCTACACCTGCGTCCCTCTTGCCGCATTCTCCCTCATTACCTGTCTCATCATCCCTCGTCTCATGCTGGCGTCGATTCGAGTCTGCATGCGTCACTCATGAGCACACGGCACGGCGCATCAATTTCAAGGATCATGCGGAGGAAAGGGAGTATGTTAAGCAGTTCATCATGCAACGAAAGGATATAGAAACAGTTATCAAAGAGAAACTTATCACACGAATCGACGATAACACTCGTCATCCAAATAGAGAGATCTTCGCTTCTCTCACTACCGCAGCTGACATTCATCTCGAACCATTCACATGCCGGCGCATCTATATCCTCTTCCACATCGGGTCCCATTTGCCGAAGCCAACATGGAATGTCCATGCTCATACTCAACCTCATAAGCATGCTCCATTCCGACACCATGCACACTCATCCTCACCTGTTCCACGACCCGATGCACCAGCTGCTGAAGTGCAATTGGCTCACATCTCGCCCATTCCGCGCTCACAACCATTAGTGTTGGGCGGCAGAATGATTGCGCCAGTTGGTGTACAGCAAATTCCAACACGCATGGACACTCCACCTGCCTTAGGCGTGCTTCCCTCTGGCAGTGACGGCGAAGCTGCATTTCCAACATCACCACCTCCACGTCTTCCATCTCGCCAGCCGTCTGATTCAACTGCCGCACATGACGCGACAAGGAGCGATCCTCTCTTACAGTTATGGTTTCAGTTGGTTGAAACCTCACAGTCAACACCAAGCGCCGTCCACTCACGCATTCCATCACTCAACCTGGAAGGCGACGTTGACCCTCACTCAGCCAACAATCCAGACGTTGGTATGCGCGTACCGCCACTGAACCTAGGTGGTGGGATATCTTCGACACTGAATCAGCTGCCGTCACTTTGCCCTCCGCTGCGTCGCTTCTTCTTTCCAGCATCCGTCTGTCGCTCCTCATTGGATGTCGCACAGCAGCATATTAACCTGGGGCAGTTGTTGCACATGCATGTACAGAAGAAGACAGTGGCCATCTCCAACCTCAGTGGTGTGCCTCTACTCTATGAGCTCGTCAAGACGGGCAGCATTGCCAGTATGGATCTCACCTTCCCGCATGGCGAGCTGGGCGTCATTCCACCTCACCAACACGCTGACATTCCTCTCATCTTCAAGCCATCACTGGCTGGTAAATTCATCGAACCCATCACGGTTCGTAATGTGCTGGATAGCTCTAACAGCAAAGTGGTTGTTGTGAAGGCCTACCTTCGCAAGGCGGAACACTTCTGGCTGCAAGCACTCAAACTGGACTTCAAACCATGCTGCACGCCATCAAACAGTCATGGCGGACAGAAGCAAACCAGTAATGACACACTGATAGTCGCACACTCGAAACCTCCCATGCTGTTACATCCTCTGTCACTTCCGTCTAACAAGGAAGGCACTCCGCCCCTCCCTCCACCGCAAGAGTCACCATCCCCCTTCCTCTCCCCCTCTCTACCCCTCCACCCCATGCGATCTCTACTGTCGCCCACCTCACCTTCTGTCTTCTCACTCCACCCAATCATCATTAAGAATATTTCGCTCAAGCCACGAACATTTCGTATTCAACTCGTTGAGTGGGAGAAACAATGCGTCAAAGCAACAACAAAACATTCAACGCGCTCTGACCGCGGCGATGGAAAGAGAAGCGCCTCCATGACCGATACACTTGATGCAAGCACTGTACTTGAAGGTACCAATGCAACCGCACTCTCGTCTGATGTCATCGTGTATACGCCCGCAGCATGCCCTCATCCCTCCCTGCCCTTCATCCCTTCTCTCTCACTCATGTTGGAGGGCGTCTCTCTCAGCACGGGCACGTCACTGGCTGAGCGTGAGGAGGAGGAGGAGCACATCATGCATAAGCTGCGGATTGCCATCAGAAAGAATAAGAGTGACAAGGTTGACAAGCTGAGGCGAAGATTAAAGGAGCTGCAAGAAATCAAGCAGAATGTCACCCATGCTGATGAGAGCAATGGTACACAGTCCGATTCGGCGAGCAATCTGCATCGTGTGGTTGATCTTGTCTCACCCGACTCGTCGACTACCGTCCAATCAACCTCTCATGACTCGACGTCTGGTCTAGTGTTCACACTAGAACCCAGCGCGATTCAAACCATCCGTGCTACATTCGTACCTAGACCACTTGTCGTTTCTCACCCAGCCGATGCTGATACCAATCAAAGCAATGAGCCACACACACCCACTCCTCCTATTCCTACCCCATGTCCATGTACATCGCCCACCGCCTCATCTCAGCCGTCGTCTCCCACGTCTCTCATTGAATTCTGGACCGCATTGTTGCATGTGTATGAGACGAAGAATCGTGAAGTGATTAAGGAGGTGCGATGCATCATTCCACTCTGCTCCGATGCGGCCACACTGGAGGATTACATCACAAGGCCGGATAGATGGGCCATCAAGGACGAACCAAAGCCGGCGAGGGAGACGGAGAAACAGGAAAGGGAAGTGCAAACTCAACATCAGCTGGCTGCAAGCAACGATGTGAGACAAACGGCGGGCTCACCAGTTGATGAGTTGGAAAGTGATGTGTTGGACACAGTAAGCGAGGCGAGCAGCACAGATGCCTCCAGTTTGGCGTCATCCTCTGTCATGCTTCCACCTCCACGCTCTGCCCCTACTGCTGGTGTTGATGAGTCGGAAGGTGCATCTCACTCTCAGATGCTTCGTACCCGCAGCTTGCCCGCTGTCAATGCTGTGCTTCATAGTGAAGGCACATTGGATGAAGATGAAGATGAGCTCAGTCGTGATGAGGCGTTACCGCTTCTTGATGAGTGTGCCGATATGCCCAGCGATGCACAATCGAATGATCGAGCGGAAGGCCATGTATCTCAGCTTTCACAGGTCCCAACCCTGGTCCAGCCGGCAGCGAATGAGGTGGGAAGACAGATTGGGCTCTTGAACAACAGCGCGCCATCCACTCCATTCACCATGCTGAACTATGAGGGAACGCATCCGACATTGAACGATTCGCGTAATGACAGCGACAGAGACGAACTGAACATTGGAACAGCTACCAGTCTGACTCAGCCATGCCGTGCTCTACCGTTACTTACATCATGCACACAATTGCACAAAGACTTGATCCTGCCATTCGATGTTATCATTCCATTCGAATTCAGTATCGCACGAGAGATGAATGATCAAGAGAAATGTACTCCTGCTGCCGAGACAGTCAGCCCAAGACAGCCATCCAATGAGCCCTCATCTTTTTCGCTCTCACCAAGTGTGTCTGGTGGCTTTCGTGTGTACTGGAGTGAACACATCCCTCTTTCCATGCCCGCTCCGACTTACTTCACCTTACGCAGCCGCGCCACCACTCCACTCATCCTAGAGATCAACTGGATACCAAACCTACAGCAACGCAAGCATTCATACAACATCAGCGCCTTGCCTCGATCGCACTCAACACTTGGTGGTCGCAGACACAGACAACGGCATGACTCAGCCAAGATGCGTGAGGATGCAACGCCAGGAGGATTCTTGCATTGTTTCGTCAAACCTGGAACGGCGTTATTGACGCATCGACATGCAAGCGCATCCATTCATCAAGACCGCACATACTCCCGATCACGAGGTGACTCTGGCGACACGCTCGGGCGCACTCCTACTCCTACCACCTCGATCTACGTGTTGCTGCCAGCTGGTGGTGAGATCGATATATTCATGTGCTGGTTGGCGAGCGTCTCTCATCCGGCAGCTGCTACTCATGACCAGTCTTTCCCGCGTTCCTCTCGCTCGCATTCGCTTCGACACAGTCATTCGCATGAGTTCGGCGGTCGAGCATCCACTGCTCTGCATCAGACTCATGGAAGTGCACGATGGCGGAAGGTCATCGATACGGCGCCATCACACGTCATGCAAGAAGCGATACTCATGCCGACATACCTCTCAACGCGAGAAGCGGATGACAGGCGGCAGCCAGACACAGCTGACTTGTCAGGTCGGCCATCCGCACGCAGCGATCCTGGTGTACCTGCCACAACAGATGGTCTGTGTTCACTGTTCACATCTGGCTCCTCCTCCTCGTCCCATTCGCTTCACGGTGATCTCTCTATCCTTCCTGTGGGTTTGCCGATGATGGCTTCCCACGTGGATGTCGAGGTTTGCAATCTTGCATCATCCGCATCCACTCTCTCTCCCTCTCCCGCACGCGTCTCTCCACTCATGCTCACACCCGATCGCATTCATGCTGGCATGGTTCATATGCAAGCGAATACTGGTGACGGTGTCGATGGCAAAGGTGTGTGTGGTTTGAATGGCATTGTGAGAGGGAGATTCCTCGTTGCAAATACCATGAGTAAGTATGGTCGAGCCCGATCATTCTCAACAGCTGGTCCTACTGGGCGTGATCAAGGCTCCATTGACATCGTGTTCGGGCAACAGAGCAAGGCTACCCTCACCTCAACCTTTGTTCCTACTCATCAACGCGCCAACTTTCACTTCTACCCTCCACGTCTCTCCCTTGCACCAGGCACCCGTCGCTTTATATCCTTCCATTGCCACGTGCGCGCACTCGGACAACAGACTCAAACCATACTCGTGCGTGATCTTACCAATCATATCGACATTGCCCTTCCCGTCTCGTTCCATGCACAGGAAAGGATGGCACTGCGGTTTGACCGAGTCAAGCATGGTTTATTTGATGCAGGCCTAATCGACGCACGACGTCATCCCACTCAACACCTCACTGCCATGCACGCCGTGTCAAAGTTTGTCTCGTTCCCAATCACCAATCCGACCCGATACCCACTCGACGTCTTTGTCAGCAATAATGCTCCTCCATCTCAGCTGCACATCATGGATGCAACAGCGAACCAAACGATGCTCAACTGCCTCACTTGCCTTGAGCAAAGCAATGACTGTGTCCTGCTCACACAAACTGCATCTCAGGATAGAGCAGCAAGTGTGAAGAATCAAACTGGTGAATTCCTTCGTCCTCGTGTGTTGCTGCCTAGTCGTTCAACTCGCCACCTCATCTTGGCTTTCACTCCGTCAGCGCGCATGGATGATGAGGCACACCAATTCCTGACTGGACTGAGTTTCTCCGTTTACCGTCATCGTGCTTCTCCAATGACCGTCCATCACACACAAACTGGGCCCAGCTCACACCCGTTGCTCTACCCAACCCACCGACCTCTCCGACCCATGCAAGGCCATACAACACTGCAGCACCAGACGCCGTCAAGACTATCGATCGATGACGATGGTGATGAGGACGATGATGTGGATGAGGAAACGGAAGAGACTGGGGAGGGCGAAGATTATACAACGGGTGATTCGTTGTCTCAATCATGGAAGGAACGGGACCCACCCGCCTTGATAACATTGGACGGCTGCACTCTGACTCCTTCGCACTGCCTGGCTGAATTGCACGTTCGACTGGTCGGGCAGATTGGAATGAGTCAACTGGATGTAGTGGATGCATCGGTCGCTGGGGTCAATGCAGAGTTGAGCGGCAGGGATGCTGGTCTCGTGATGGGACCTGTATCAGCGGGCGTTTCATTCATCCATTGCATTCGACATCAGCCGTTGCTGTCAGGTGATCGAAAACGTACCTCTCTTATGAGCATGACGTTAAGCTTGCGCAACAGGAGCCCGATCATTCCACTTCATTTGTATCTTTCATCGTCGTGTTCATTGTTGGACATGCAGCCGCATTCCCTATCTCTCTCTCCTTGCCACTCAACTGCCACGGTAGAAAATGGCGCAGATCCCGAAGCCGAGCACTCGATTGCCATACGTATTTCGACGGCGCAGACAGGCCTTCATCAAGCATTCATTGACATCTGTACCAGCCAACCAGACGAAACAGAGGCGCTCACACCATCTTCTCATGCCGACAAAGGATCAAGATCCATCCCCATGCATCCTGCATGCGTCACCATTCCTCGTCTTCTACATCGAATCTATTTACGCTGGCTCGTATGCGATGGGCGACTCGCTCTCAGCCTCAGCTCACCATCATCAACCCAACCAAGTCAAACAGGAGCATGTGCAGTCGGCGCTGTTGAAGGTAGCAAGACGCGCGAGGACGGAAGTGCTATAGATCGCCTGGATTTAGGATACATGTACACAATACAAGAGCAAGGTGGCGGAGGGCCGCCACCAACTGACAACAAACAGGCCGAATCATTAACGAGCCGAAACGATGGCAACCGAACATCATCGCATGACCCGTTCTCGTTCACTAAGCTTGCGAACCGACGTCATGCTCGTCGTCAACTTCTGTCCCGCATGGCTGGCACCGTAACGTCAGACGCGGGGACGTTGTCTGACATGGATGCGAATAAGGAGATCAAGCATCATCCAATGGATTCGAGCCATGAGCGCATCGCCATTGGTGACAGTGAGAGTGATGGGCATGATCGTGGGAATGGCGTGTTTATGATCGGTCAAGACAAGGAGTCACGCCGTATACGGCACAATGATCAGACCATGGGGAGTGCCGTACATATGAGCCTTGATGCCGGACAACCAACATCATTCAATGGGAAGGGCACTGCCCCATCTGTTTCAATCTCAAGTGTGAATGCCATCCATCGCAGTATTGAGGTGTGCAATGAGAGCTCGACTCCCTTATTTCTCACTCTTTCATCCGACCAGGCACGTCATATCAGTATGCGTTGGTGCACGCAGCCGGCAATCCCAATGAGTGACGATGGTGTGAGTGATGACAATGAATATTGCCCGTGTGGCTTCTCCCCTCCACTCGTATTCTTTCAGCCAAGTGTCATGGAGAGCGGTGATGCAGAGGTGGAGCTGATGTATTCCACGCATTCTGGCGAGAAGGATCTGTCACCTACGAAGACTGAGCTTTCACCATCGCTTCTCTCACCGTCCGATGTTGAATCACCACTGCAGGCCCTCTCCTCTCCTCGGACAGACTTTGACTTTTGTTCGTCCACTTCGTCCTCCGGCGAGTTGTCAGCTGAGTTGACTGTGGCATTGCTTCAGTCGTCATGTGGGAGTGAGAACGCTCCATCTGCTTCTACCTGTGTGGAAGAAGATGAACGCACGCTCACCATGCCTCCTCCTCCTGCCTTCACTCTCCAACCCTGCTGCCCAAATGTCTATTGTTTACTGCCCGGCGCCAGTGTTTATGCACATATCACAGTCGCACTGCAGGAGCATCGTCTACAAGGGGAGGATGTGGGTGCATGGGGTCGAGGAGAAGGTGCGGAATGGGAATCATCAGTCATGGTCAACAGCTGGACAAGCAGCAAGGTAGATGGCAGTGTCAAGTTGGACAGTCGTGGCGTATCGGCTGCTATTCTCCTATCCGCAACGCTGTGCAAGTCTCAGTCCCAATGGGAGTTGGACGCTTCTGTTCTGCGCTCACGCACTTGTTGCTCTGCCGTGAGTGTGCTACCATCATTGCTGTCCATCTACCCATCCTCACTGTTCGCATCGTCCTTCTCACATGTTTGGTTGGATATCGGTGAGGTCGACGCCGAGGCAGAGGCCGCCATCACGCGACATCGCATACACAACAACAATCACGCTCCTCTGCAACTACGCATCCCGATCAATGCAATACACCCAGCTGTCAGTCTCAGTTTTGAAGCGGAGGATGAAACGCAACCGATGCAACCTCACACTCATGCGTCGCATGTAACCTGCAGTGCTGTAGACGCCATCATCCCTCGTATGCAGTCGACATCTATTCCATCGCCGTCTCCATCTACTTGTGTTGTGTCCCGTGGCGAGAACTTCGTCGATCTCTGTGTGCCACCTCGTTCCAGCATCTGCATTCGCATTCGCGTTCTTGGCGACCCTCCACATGGTGATGGTGAGTCTGCAGTTCCATTTACTTTCCACATTCCGATCTTCAATCGTTTCAATGCCAATGATCATACCATCCTGTCGATGACTGGATTGAGAGTAGCGAACGATTTGCATCATGATACCTCGATGAAGTGAAGCGAAGGCTGAGGGTTAATGCGCTGACTAGCAGACTCCATACCACTCAATAGGGATGCAAATCAATTCAATCCACTCCTCAACCTGACTCCACGCAACCAAGGAATCTGAGGGACTCAATGTACGTAGGCTAACAACTCAATCAGAGGCACCCAGCCGACACACCCTCTTGCCCCGTCCTCTGGCCATTGAGCCATTGAGTAGGAGAATGTCGGGTGGAATGGCGTCAAACCGCAACAGCATACAAGTAGGAAGATTCAAATCGGCCGAGACGATGGCCATGGTCGCCATCACCAGCGAATGCTCTCGTCATCCAACTCTCTCACGCACCTCATGCTCTGCCCTCACCCTCCGCAGAGAAATGCAATTGGACAATTCATGATGGGGGTCGAACAGACACGAGAACGGAGTTTTCTTGCGTCAATGTGGCACGGATTATCTGACATGACTCTCATGCCTTTCTGTATGATAGTTCCATTTTGTTTTGTGTGGCGCTGCATTTTTCTTTTGTCTTGTTTTTGTTTGTTGTTCGATGTTTGTGTTTATTGAGATCGTTTTTCTTGTTTTCTCTCTCTCTCTCTCACTTCTCTGTCAATGCCCGTACTGATGCATGTGCTGAGCAGTTGACCCCGATCGCGATCCTCATTCATTCGTTCACTCATCACATCACATCACATCCCATCACATCACATCACATCACATCCCATCACTAGCCAACCACCACGCTCACGCTCACGCTCACTCACACAAGCGGAGCGCACTGCACATGCTGCCATGTATCCATCAACACTCACCACTCCGCTCCTTCTATCTGTCTCTGTCGCCCAACCCGCACACAGCAATCATGAAACACTCAACAGCGGCCAAGAGAGAAGCAAATGGGAGGAAGAAGCTCAGGCAAGCGGCTGTATCGACCAGTGCTCAGCATCCTAGGTCCGCTCGAGCGCCAGACGCGCACGGTAGTGAAGGTGTTAGTGCTTCCGCTTCTGCTTCTACTTCTACTCCTGATCATGATGCCAGGCCCAGCCATCCACTCCTCCTCCAACAGCGCTTGAGTGGTCGTTGGTATTTCACTGATCGAGCATGGCGTCTGGCAAAGGAAACAACCGATGGACGCAAAATTACGCAGAAGAGATACATGGGTGAGTGGACGATTGGTTGTTCCACGCTTCATGTTCATCATCGTGGCTGTATGCCACAATATGCGACTGGCTTCGGTCAAGCAATCGTGGTCGAGACAGAAATCGGGAAGAATGGGAAATGGAAACAGATTGGCCAAGAGGCAGGTTGGTTTCAAGGTGGGAAGTTGGTAGGCGAGGAGGGTAATGAGGAGCGGGAGCTGGATAGTTCAGGTGATGAAGGAGTCCTTGGCAATGGAGCATGGAGTCATGATGGCGATGACAGCAACGATGAGGATGACGACGAGGATGATGATGAGGATGATGGAGGAGGAGCTAAAATGATGTCAGATGAGAAAGACATGATTGGTGATGGTGTGAGTGGGAAGAGTCGAATTGTGTGTAAAAATGAGTGTGATGATGATGAGTGTATGAACGGGAATGGTTCGCCAAGAATCCATGCCGGTGTGAATATGAATCCTGCCAACACTCCGATGTCAATCGATCATAAGCCGAGAAAAGCAGCGGCACCATATGACGTGGCAACATCAAGCAGTTTGACACATGATGGTACGAGCAGGAGCACAACACTTCCTTCTGTCTCTGCTTCTGCTTCTGGCACCAGTACCAGTGTCAGTGCCTCGATCTCTCGTCATTTCAGCGATGCTGTTGTTGCTCCATCAAGAAAGCGACCTCGATCAAGTATAGAGATGGCGCCAGCTCCAGCTCCTAACCCTAAGCGGGAAGAAGCAGAGTGCGGCATGCACAGGGATCCTGTTCCATCATCCTCCTCGCCATCATCATCATCCTCATCCCCCATGCCAGTTGCTTTCCTGCACTGTGAGGTGGCCAAAGGTCAGCTACGATCCATCAGCGAGGCTGAAGCAAAACAGTACGAAGAAGCAGCCCGAGCATCCGCTGAGCGAAGGAGAGTAACGAAGAGGAAAGGCGGCTCTTGGAAACGATCATCATGGACGTACACTGGTGAGGTCAAAGGCAAAATGAGAGACGGATTCGGAAAG
>Ga0256776_1000202_pt1 | contig 12142 bp, 2 predicted proteins | sample MC6MC0927MT_FD_186069 | JGI IMG/M metagenome (GOLD analysis project Ga0256776, IMG submission 186069) | Metatranscriptome of enriched soil aggregate microbial communities from Iowa State University, Ames, United States - MC6-MC0927-MT... | ecosystem: Environmental > Terrestrial > Soil >... | reverse complement strand
GCGGCTGCCACCCAATGGATCTTGATCAACCAGCGAAGCCACGTATGCAATGTGTACAGTGGGCGCGATCTGGTGATGGTGCCTGATGTCTAATGTTGCAGCATTGGTCAAATAACGTGTGAGCGGGCGCTGCATCAGACCTCAATTGGGACGGATATCCATCCAGCAGCACAAGCACAAGCACGCAGCGCAGCGCGCAACGAGCCATGACAGAAGCGGGGACGGTGCAACACTACAACTATGTTTCGCATGGTTCCATGGCGACTCTCATACGTGGTACAATTGCAGGAATTTACCTCTCATTCTTGATTCCGATCTTGTTCATGCATGATGACTCAAATTCTCACGTACAGGCTGAATCGGCTGAGACGCCAGACGTAGACGTGAGCGCGACATTCGGCCACTCAGCCCACCAACTGCACACGCCTATTTATCTTCTCTATTCCACCCCACTGCACCGCTGTCCATCATTTTTGCCATTGACATTTGCATGCACATGCAGGATAGAGGGGGGAGAAGTGAGTGCCCTCCGTTTCAACCATGAGTCGAGCGGTTGAGACATCCGCAGCAGCAGCTGGATCGGATTCTCTGACAATGATGAATCATTCCGTTGCAGACGCAGCAGAGGAGAAGAGAGTGAAAGAACAAGTTGAATGGATTGAGCGCAACTTCACCATCAATCAGCAGGATGACTGGGAGTACGCGCCCTTGTTCGATGAGCTTGGTCGTCAATGTGAGTCGGGTGAGTATGAGTGGTCGGTGTTGCTTCGTCTCTCTCCTCTGTTGTTGGGTGAGATGGACTCGGACACGGACACGGACGGAGACAATGACACAGAGGGCAAGAATCAGCCAGAATCATCCCAAGTACAGAGGCATGACACAGCACATCGAAAGGAGCAGCATGGCTCTGGTGAAGGTGAAGGTGAAGGCGAGGGTGAAGTTGAAGATGAGGACGATGGTGAAGATGAGGATGAACCCGGCAGCTCGACATCGCCTCCACATGCAGAGCAACAGCCGTCTCTTCTCAATGATTCCGATCTTGGCATGAATCAAGCCCGTGCATTCCGCCATCTACATTATGCCATTGTTCGCCACCTCGCTTCTCCATCATCATCCTCAGACTCTGATGCCACTCAATCTTCCTCAGACTCCTCCTCCTCCTCCTTCCCATCGAAGCGTTCCACACCGACTCCAGTCATCCTGCCTCGAAATGGAGATATCATCGGATTGTGGCTACTGGCATTGCTCAGTGCATCGTCTTCACGCCGTACAGCACTCTGTCTGCTCCATTCATTGGAGCTGCTGGGATCCCTCTGCGCGCTCCGAACGACCATACGTAAGATGTTCCTGTTGCTGCAGAGGGAGAAGGGAGCAAATAATGAAGAAGAGGAAGAGAGGATGGAACAGGAACGAAATAGCAAACAAGGAACGATGGTACAACGCGGATTAGAAGCACGAAGACAACGATCTAAGGACACAGATGATGATGATGGCCAGAAATTAGCTGGATCATCATTCGCACACTTGCTCTCACCACATCTACCTCTGTCTGGCCCATTGACGCCATCCTCGTTACTTCCTCTTCCCATGCTCACACCTTCAACCATCACTCGTCTCAACATTCGTCCACAATTGTTACGCACACTGCAGAGCATAGTTGGTGATGGATTGATTTTACCTAGTGGAGACGAAGCATTCTCGACCGTGTGTGTGAGTGATGACGCCTCATTGCTTTCGGACAAGCAGCAACAGTTACAGCAGCCACAGCAGCCTGCCACCGTACCCATCGTTTCACCTTCCTCATCTATCACACGCTCTCAACCCGTTCCTTGTGTCTACTACTCCTTCACGGAGACCACGCCGATCTTCCCACGTGTATCCGGTGGATCCTCACCAGGACCGAATGGATATGGATGGAGTGCATGGATATGGATCGCGGCGGACAAAACACAACAACCGACAACAACGAATGAAGCAGCATCAACATCTTCTATGGCTCAATCGAACGATCAAACAACTTCATCTTCATCATCTGCCCCAACGTCTCCTCCATCCGCCACCTCCTCCTCCTCCTCGCCTTCATCCACAACGTTTTCTCCCTCGTCTTCAGCCGGTGGATCCATCCTTCGTCATCCAAACACCTGTCAAAATTTGTTTCGATTCTTTAATGATTTAGGATATGGTGTACAGGTATTCTTGAGGAATGATGATGGGAATGCGGCAACAGAGACACAGTCACAGTCGCAGAGCTCCGACCAGAAAGAGACACAGGCGAAAGATCCAGCAAGTAACAAACCCATTGGGAATGAAAGTACCAATGGTGTACAACTTGGTGCACGTGTTCTACCACATGCCAACGAAGGTGTCCTCCTGCGCAGTCCAGCATTGGAGCGTGAGCGGTGGCACTTTATCACGATCATCCACAAGCCTCGTCCCCAGCAACCGACTTCAAGTAAAGCCCACCACCATAATCCCTACTTGCCAACCACGACCACCTTCCATCACTCTGCATCAACATCCGCGACACCGGCCACAAGCAACATGGCAAATGCGAGTGCATTCTACAGTAGTAAATCATACTCAGGTATGCATCGACTTGGATCGAACGCTTCGTCTGCCACCATGACACCTGGATCAGGATCAGGCATCGTATCTCCAACTGGTGGTGGTCATGATCCATCCCCATCCTCTCCTGGAGCCCTTCCACGTCCTGCACAAATGTTTCTGTACATCGATGGGTTGTTGGTCAGCAGCAACGAAGTGCCCTACCCTGCCGGAATCGAGGCCAGTGATTCCTTGCAATTGAGCTTGGGAGGATACATTGGACGAATGGCCCATTTCAACTTCTTCCATGATGTGTTGACACCATCCGCCATCTATAGTTTGTACACATTGGGAGCGGGTGCGTATGCACAACCAGCACATCATTTGGTGAGTACCGGGGTGGTGGCGATCTTTTCCACACCCGCAGCTGCAACATCACTGTACAATGCTGAACATCAACAATCCAGTGGATCAAAGACTGGATCATCGTCTGCTTCGCCGTCTTCGTCTTCTTCGGATTCACATTCAACCTCTCCACTCGCACCAACTCCTCCCTTACTCACCCATCGACTCATTGGTCGAACCTTGCTCTCCCATTCACCCATCCATGCCACGCATGAATTCTGCCTTCCATCCTCATGGACATGGACGGAGGAGTGGCAACCCATGGATGGCGGGTCCAACAACATGAGACGACGAAGTAGTTCTGGAGGTGATGCATCGTGCTCCTTGCATGCAGTACGTCTCCCCGGAGTCGATGTGGTACATCGAAGACACAACAGTCAAACTTTCGCCGATCTCGGTGGATTGAAGCTGTTGCTCCATGCGTTATCTTCGGCACCCGGACAACCATTCGTGGGAACCCCGGCTTCGATGTTGACGGATGAAGATGTGGCGGAGACGTTGAGCCTGATTGCTGTGGCGGCACATGCCAACACATTCATTGCGAATCAACTGTTAGAAATTGGTGCCATCCCACTCAAACAACTGTTATTGGAGCCATTGAGACGTCGCCATAAGACACCACTGTTGTTGCGTGCCATCCAAAAGTTGCTGTTGGTTGTGGCCCAATTAGATAGCTCCGGTGACAAGCAGCATTTCAGTTCATTCTTCGGATGTATGGTTTTGGACTGGGTGTTCTGGCGTGGCGTGACCTCCCCCTCCACCTTGTCGACGTCGACGACCACGACGATGCAACGAAGGATTGTGGATGTGTATGCGTGGTGGATTGAGAAGATGCCACGACCATTCTTGGATGGAGTGGGAATTGGACCTGGACCTGCGACCTCAGCTGCAAGCAGTGGTGGTGGACGCAACTCTGGCAATGTGAATACCGGCAATGTCAATGCGACAAGTATTGGAGTGGCGAGATGTATCGATTCCATTCGAGTCATCCTTCATCGATTCTTCACACAAGATGGATACGCTGCACAATCAGGTGGTGGTGTTAGCGGTGGCGGTGGTGCGCCTGGTGGCCCTGGATTTGGGCATACATTGACTGTTCCCTCACATGCTCACATGGACCTGCTTTCTCCAGCTAGTGGTATCCTCTCTCCACAGCTGTCTCCGATCTCACCTGCACCGACTCCTGCATCCGCTTCCACCACTGCATCCTTCCCATCATCGGGTGCTGCTTCTGCTTCCGCATCTGCCAACAGTCCATGGGAAGAGGAGATGTCCATCATTCGTGGCTTATTTGCATGCAGCTTAGAGTTGGCACGACAGATGTTGCTGTTGCCTCATGCCGCCTCACAATTTGACAATCATGTCCTCCATCCATATCTGCATCTACTCCAATTGGCGACGGCATCAGCAAGTAACAACTTCCCTTCGAGCTTGTTGGTGGAGTTTCTTCGTGCCCTGTTACAATTGATCGCACTCTCCCCCCAGCGCATCGTCTCCTTCCTCTATTCCACTCGTCAAGTGCACATCTTTCTACGTCTACTCTTCCTCGACTGTGCTGAAGTGCGCACGTTGGCCTTGAGGGTTGTACAGCATCTCAATGCTCATGCCGTTCGCATCCAGAAATCTGAGCGATCGAATCGAAGTAGTATTGGAGGCCTTGGAGGGGGAGGGAGCGGAAGTGCGGCCGTGGCGGAAAGTATACACTTCCAATCGGACATCGCTTCGGCGATTGGAAGTTGTCTGGTGCTCCACCTACCAATCTCCACACAGGAACTGGATGCACTGTTTGAGATGATGATGGGACAGCCACCTTCATTGGAGGATATAGTTGGATCGGAGGACGGCGCAGCGATGGCATCGTCGAGCCGTATGCGTGTCTCACGTGCACCATCTTTGTCTCCAACACGCACACGTCCACACCGAGGCCTGTCGCTCGAGGCTCCCTTGTCCTTCTCACATAGCGCCTTCCTCTCGGCACTGCTCGAAGTGGCCATCGCATCCCCCTTGAGTATCCAAGCGAAGATGTTGATGGATCTGTTGACGCTGCTTCGATCGTCCGCGTATAATGTACGAGTCATGGCATCATTGTTCTGGCAGAGAATGATCCTGCCCTACCACTCGGCATTGCGCATACCTCAAGCGAGCCACAAGGAAGAGCATGAGCAACATACAGAGAAAGCACCAGAAGAACAACGCACGTCTGGTGAGCAATCGACTGAGGACGGAAGCACATTGACACCACGTGATGGCAATACTGATCGTGCAACGATCGACGCCTTCGTCAGTCAAATGTTGAACCTTCTGCTGGTTCATTGTATGAACAATGAGAAGAAAGGTTGGCAAGTTCTCGATCAAGTTCTATGGTGCATCGATGAGGCCATGAACAAGAAGGAGATGGCTGCCATGAGCAACCAATCATTGGTACAAGAAGATGATGATGTGAGCATGACGACGACCAGCAACCATGAAGGTAGTACAGTGAGTGAGAAATGGAAATTGATCATTTCCATCATCAATCGATTGTTTCAAGTACTATCCAAGTCCATCCCCTATCTCTCTTCCTCATCCAAGTCCAACGATCCCTGCGCCTTGCATAGTGAGGAGCAACAAGCGAACCTACGCACGAACATCCCCGCCGTATGCGAGTTACTCGAATGGGTACTGTTTCATTCGCCGGAATCATTCCTGTCACAGCATATCAACCAATTGAGACGAAGAACGAGTAGTGTGTCGGATCGAGATTCTGGAACTGACTCACAGGCGCCAACTCCTGCGGCTGTATCACGACAGATATCCGCACAGAGTGCATCTGAAGCAGCAGCTGCCGCCGCCGCATCATCTGAAGCTGATCAATCCTCATTGACCGTGTCATCACAAGTTGCAGAAGGCAACAATGCCAAATCGCATCCAGCAGGTGGCAGCCCCAATCGATCTCGTGCTGAATCCAGCGCCTCACCCACTGCTGCTGCTGCATCCATGCACACCATCTCTCGTGCCAGTTTTCGTGGCATGGATAAGCCACTGAGTGAGTCGGAAGTGGAGGCATTGGCCAGCTTGCTCACTGGAGTCGTCAAAGGTTACCCGCTACCTGAACGACGGCAAGATGTGCTTCGAATCATGTTCCGATATCTCATGGCCGTGCTACCCCATCCACTGTGCGTACCACTGTGCCCACTCATTTGTGAATGTACCATGTTCCTATTCACGGAGCGTATCACGGAACGAAATGAGAAGAATAATCGATTGATCGCCCTGAGTCTTCATCTATTGAAAGGTAGTATGGAGTTATTTTTAAGAAGAGATGAATCGACCAATGCCAACCAGGTGAAAGAAGTGATGGCAGCGATCTACTCGAGGTATGGACCCGAAGTCTTCCAACACCCATCATCCTCGTCTCAGGATACGCCTCCTACACCGCCGACACCACAAGCTGCCAGTAGAGGTGTCAGTGGTGGCAGTTCTGGATCATCTGCACCCAACCTGGCACGCACACTGAGTGGTGCGGATCGTAGTACATTAAGTCGAGCGAGTTCGCGTGCGGAGCCTGCACAGATTGACCTGCTGACTGGTGCACCTCCTGTTGAGTCGAGCTCAAGTGATGTCACTGAAACAATAGCTGAGGAGAGTGCGGGGGATGAGCCACCAGCAACAGCACCTTCTGCTCCGGAAGCCCAAGAATCTCCACTGGAGCAAGTTCTCTTCCACCTCTACGCAGGAAGCGGTTCCTCATTGATCGTCTCCACGCAACATGTGTTCGAACAACATGAATTGAGACATGGATACTTGTCGCTGGTCCGAGCACGAAATGTCGCCGAGAGCATCCATGCCTATCTCAAGCAACAAACAAGCGTGGCAACCAAGAGAGAGAAGGAATTCAGTTTGGCCAGCATGGAAGTGCTCAAACGGGTCGCGGCGAGAGATCGACCGTTCATGTTGGAATGCTACCAAATCAAGAAGGGACGAGTTGTGTATCGCACAGCTGTACGCGAGAAGAAACATGCGAGACGTGTGACGAAATTCATCAAACATTTCCACACACAACATGCACATACACGCCCACGTCCCATGATTCCCGCACTACTCCCTCCACACATCCTATCGATGGTTCAATCGCCACATGATCCCTTCCCACTCTTCGCTCGTATTGAAGATCGTCCTTCTCTGGAGCTTCATCGCTGTATCCATTTGAGTTTGGATTATTGGAAGGTGGATTCGACGGAGAGTCCCACACGCATGCGTCGAATGATCAAGAAGAATTTGCATGGGTCCTCACATCGAGCTGCGAGCTTGAATGCGGCCACGGGCAAGACGGCGATGATGGCACCACAAGCGATGGACCTGGCTCAAGCGATTCGAACGGCCGTCGTGGTCAAGGATACAACAAACACAGAGAAACAGAGTGTAGATACGGATGGAACAGACTCGACTGCACATCCATCAGCTCCACCCACACCATCGTCATCAGCATCGTCGTCGAAAGATATGTTGGATGGATTGGGACGCGATGATGATGACAATGCGGAGGATGAGGTAGCGGATGATGACGATGAAGGATTGGATGAAGATGACGATGATCAACGTACTTCCACTGGAAGTGGCAACAAGAAGCGTGGATCCAGTAGCAGTAGCAACAAGTATTTGCTCGTTCGTGATTGTGTGATGATCACTCCTGAGAGGAAGTATCGTGGCTCGATGAAGATCGCGCAGACACATCTCATCTTTGTTGGAACCGAGATGCTCAAACCTGAAGCTTGTGCACCACCGCCGCCGATGATGGGCGTTGGAGCACACACGACACCGTCATCGCCTACTGCAGCGGCTGCTGCTGATCCGAACTCTGCATCAACTCCAACTGCTGCTGCTGCTGCTGCTGCTGCTGCTGCTGCTGCTGCTGCTGCTGCTGGCGGTGCAGTTCCATCGTCGACCAAATCCATGAAGCGTACCAAGCCCAAAGAAAAGTTCCTTCGTTGGCCGCTGAAATCTATCCGGATGGTGATGCCACGTCTGTATCTACTTCGTGAGAGTGCATTGGAATTCTTCCTCAATAATTTCAGGAATTATTTCTTCAATTTTACACCGGTCGATGAAGAAACATTAGCAATCTCATGGCAGAATGCACAAGGATTCAGTGCCAATGACCAACCAACATCGTCATCATCATCGTCTGGATCGTCATCTGTATCACCATCAAGTTCGAAGCCCTCGACCTCCTCCTTGCCCAAGCGTCTTCGATCTGGTCGTGACCAGCGCAACGAAGTGTACAAACTGTTGGTGAACCTTTTGCCAGAGATGCAATTCGAATTGAGTCCAAGTCGAAGGTTGGCACGAAGTGGTGTCACGAAGAAATGGCAACGAGGCGAACTGTCGAATTTCGATTATCTTCAACATTTGAACACGATTGCTGGAAGATCGTATAATGATATCAATCAGTACCCTGTCTTCCCCTGGATTCTGACTGACTACAAGTCTTCCACTCTCGATCTGACGGATCCCAGTATCTATCGTGATCTGTCCAAGCCGATCGGAGCCTTAAATGAGGATCGGTATGAGATCTATGCGGAGCGCTATCAAACATTCGATGATCCACTCATTCCCGGATTCATGTATGGAAGCCACTACTCCTCCGCGGGGATCGCACTCTACTACCTGCTTCGAATTGAACCATTCACCAAGTTGGCGATCGCACTTCAAGGAAACCACTTCGACCTGCCCGATCGCATGTTTGATTCGATTGCGGGAAGCTGGGATCTAAGTCTGAATAATGTGGGAGATGTCAAAGAGTTGATTCCTGAATTTTTCTACTTCCCTGAATTTCTCAAGAATCTCAATGGACTCGACTTGGGTACGAAGCAAGATAAGCAAAAGTTGGGTGACGTACAACTGCCTCCATGGGCGCAGGGATCGGCGGAGGAATTCATCCGCATCCATCGAGCCGCATTGGAGTCGGAATATGTGAGTGCACACTTACATGAATGGATTGATCTCATTTTTGGATATAAACAACGAGGCAAAGTAGCGGTGGAAGCACAGAATGTATTCTTTTATCTGACCTATGCGGGAGCAGTGGATATTGATGCCATCGACAATCCGGCATTGAGAAAAGCAACAGAAGATCAAATTGCCCATTTCGGCCAAACCCCAGCTCAATTGTTGACGACGCCACACCCTCCTCGTTTCTCCGCTGCTGAACGCGCGAAGTATGCCACGGGACTCATCACTCTGCCTGCCACACTCAATCCAACCTACTCAAGTCAGCTCATACATTATTATCAACATGTACTGCAACCAGAGACGAAGGAGAGGCGAGCCAGTGACAAGAGGGCAGCGACGAAGGCGAAGTTGCTCGCATCGAAGACCTCTCCAATATTACGTCCCAGCGCAACCAATCAAGCAGACTCCACACCTCCAACACTTGATTTGCTGTCGTTGGGCCCTTTATCCTCCCCTTCACCATCAGCATCGGCGTCCTCTCCATCCGCCACTCGACCGATCTCAGGTCAGACATTCGAATCAGCTCGTTCAAGCATCGTGGCTCAAGTTCCCTCCACCTTGGTCTTCGCACATAATCACTGTGTGATTTCCATCACGGATCGATTCGCTGTCCAAACACACAATCTTGCAGCATTCATGGCACAGCATCCATTCCTCATGCCTCAGCCAGATGAGCCCAGACGTAAGACCAAGAAGGACACCCACACCCTGCAGGAGGAAAGCGTTGCGGAAGGACAAGAGGGAAGTGTGGATGGTGGAGCACGATCGACTGAGGAGACAACGCGCACATCGTTGAGTGAGGAAACAGACGAAGAGGAACCATCTACTCTCAACAACAATTCCCAGAGTGGTCGCTCGGCACACTTCGAATCGGATGATCTCGTCGAATCTGTGGGACATGTACATCCATCGACAAGTGCAGTGCTATCCAATGCTGGAAATGTGTTGCTCTCTACTGTCAGCCAAGCTCCTACAGTCCTTCGCAAACAACTCATCAGTATGTTGCCCGCACAACGGATCCCTCCTGCAGTACACTCATCACATGTCGTTCAACCGATGTGTCAACATTGGTTCATGGATCCAGCTGAGAAAAGGAGGATGACGACGACGAACAACCAAATCACTAGCAGTGGCGTACGCTCTCGAACACCATCTCATCCTTCTTCGTCACCACGCACATCTCTCTCGAGTCCTTCATCTCCATCATCATCCTCTTCCTCCTCCGACTCCGCCCTCATCCATCGTACTGTGTCTGCCGTGTCGATGAATGCACAATTCTTGTTTAGTGGTGGATATTTCGATGGAAGTCTCAAATGCCACTCCATCTTACATTTTCGAGCAGAGGAACCACATGATGCTCACCATCATTCGTCGTCTTCTGCTGCTTCTGCCGTGGTAGGTGGTGTCACATCTCCATTTCATCATCGTCCACCGACGAGTCCAACACTCCTCGTCCATAACGATGCTACACCGACGAGCAATGCAACTGGCTCACTCAATCGACCTGTTATCCAAACGCGTCGTCTTATGGATTGTAAACCACTCTCAAGTGTCACTGCACATCATGCACCAATCACTGCACTCAACTTGGCACATAATCAATGTATGCTATTGTCGGGTGATCTGCGTGGCAGTGTATGTATCTGGCGTGTCTTCACCGATCGGCATGAGAGGAATCGCCCACCACTCGCATCGGCTCCCTTCGCATCCTTCAGCTTGCATGAAGGTCCCGTGGTTGAGATCGCATCGAATTCCTACATTGGAGTGGCGGTGAGTCTCGGAAGAGATCTGGAGGATACACGTGGATGCGAATTGAGCATTCTCAGTATTCGTGGAGTGCATGCACGATTCCTCCGATCACAATTGGCCATGGATCCACGAACCGATTGGCAGAAGGTGTGTTTGACGGCCAATGCCAACATCATCATTTCCGGAAGCCAAGCTGGACGACCGATGATGTGGTCCTACGGTCTGAATGGGACCTTGTTGACAACATTGGAATTGGATGAAGTCATCAATGTACTCTATGCGACTCCACCGAAATCATATGGACATGAAGGATTTGTCGTGACGGGTGGAAGGAAAGGTGTCATTGTATTTAGACATCCACATAACCTTGCGCCTGTCCAAAGTTTCTTCACCGATGATCGCTATCCTCAATCCATTGCACATGAGCCTGTTGCTGGCAACGGCAATGGCCGTGGAAGTGGACCGAAAGCCTCGGGCGACGCTGCACTTGCTGCTGCTTCCACATCCTCCAAATCCGCAGATGTGCCTGATTTATGGAGTGGAGAGATGGATGAGACAGGAGGGAAGAGTGAGAACGTGGATCAGAAGACTGCTTCCTCACCGAAACCCGGTACCTCACGCTCGCCTTCACCAACAGCAGCATCCAGCTCGCCTGAAGCCAGCGTGCATGATGATCCACTCATTGCTTCCATCGTTCAAGATTGTTCGATCGATATCCGTATGGGTATTGCGGCACTCGACCTATCCCCTTCCCAACAACATCTGGTTGCAGCAGTCTATCCATCACCATTCCCGCCATCACCTGAAGCAATGAATGAAGATGACGCCAACCCCAACCCGACTGCTGCATCGAATGTGCCCCCTCATTTCATGCATGCACGCCTGCTCCTCTTCCCGCTGCCCCATTCCTCCACCGACAGTACCCTCCTCGGTTTCTACTTGAGTGTCGGGTTGAGTGCCCTGGACTCCGTTCGTGAAGCGCTGGCGAATCGTGTACAAGACACTCGTGATCGCTCCGGATTGGAATTGGCGCGTCTTGGAGAGAAATGGAGTGGGGCCACACAACAGATATCGAATGTGGCCACCACGGCAAAATCGAAGATTGTCTCTGCCTTCTCAGGATTGTTTGGAGGAAGCAAACGAGCGAGTATGAGTACGGCACAGGCGCCAAATAATCAGAACAAAGGAAGTACATCGTCGAGTTCGAGTGGTACCAGTAACAGCATTCAATGAGAGATCCACCTCACCGGGTTCGTATCTGAATCAATTGTATTCCGCAGCCATTTTTTGTCGTTCATTCCAATGGCACGCGGAAGTCGCTGTCGTTCACAGTTGGCTCCTCGTGTATTTTGCGCGTGAGGTTACATATCAACTCGAATACACCTGTGAACTGTTCTCGCTTGCAATTGTGCATCTTTTCTCGAACTCTCGAGCTTCATTATGCCTAAAATTG
>Ga0256776_1000200_pt1 | contig 12228 bp, 2 predicted proteins | sample MC6MC0927MT_FD_186069 | JGI IMG/M metagenome (GOLD analysis project Ga0256776, IMG submission 186069) | Metatranscriptome of enriched soil aggregate microbial communities from Iowa State University, Ames, United States - MC6-MC0927-MT... | ecosystem: Environmental > Terrestrial > Soil >... | reverse complement strand
GCAGAAAATTGATGTTGGCAATGTATTATCGATGCAAAAGGAGAATACGCAAGGGGACAACTCAAGATCGGACATGATCGCAAAAACAACTATCTGTGCTTCATTCATGGGACGCGCCAAAACGTTTCTGGAAAGTGAGTCTCGGTGTATCTGACTCTCATACTGTTGGGTGGTGGAGAAGTGAGCGGCTGGTTTGAAACACAATGCAAGGGAGCGATAGCGATGGGCGCCGCATGCGCAGGATGGAAGCCGTCCAGAGGAAAGAAAGATTCAATGCTCCACTTACTTCTTATTGATCGGTGGCAGTGCAGGGAATGTGTCCAATATTGATGCAGCAATCGCCGCACTATTCGTATTTCCAACCCCACGCCATGCACGAGCTGCTTCAACCTTATCCTTCATCTTCGGTGCCTCACGTGCAGCGACCATATTGCGCTGAACATGATTGACCGGCTTGGAGGAGCTAGACAGCTGGCCTGGTACATGTGGTCGGAGATTCTCCGCACGAAGATCCAATGAGGATTCAACGACGGGTGCTGTGTAGCGTGGATGCGTTCCAATCAGTGCATAGGCATAGAACATCTCGGCGGTTTCAATATGCAAGGTACCACGAAGCGCTTTTCCATATTCGGTCGGACTGAATGAAACGATGATCTGACTGCCACCTTCACGACGATCCACTTCAGTGGACAACACACCATGTGGAGGATAGACCGTGAATTCCGTCGCGGATTCCACACTCAAGCGTGCAATGAATGGCGAATCGCTCTCCTTGTAATTCTTCAATCTGAATGCCAGATTCGCCGTGCTTCCCACACTTGCCTCCAATCGTAAGGTATCATCCGGCAATGGCGGCGAAACAACGACATGAAGAGGGAAGCGCCATCGGCCATGACTCTGACTTCCACTCTTGTCTGAACGACGAAGTACGATGAGATAGCCAGATACATCCATCGGCAACAATGGACAGAGATCCAATTGAACACGAACACTGGCTGTAGTTGCAGTGACGTTGGATGCAGTGACGGCAACAGCGAGTGACTTGCTTAATTTCATCTGTGCCTCAGGTGAAGCTTCAATCTCAATACTAAACTCCTTCGTGGAGATCTGCTGTTGTTGTCGTTGTTGTTGTGTCTCCTTGTCATCAGCAGCAGCAGCATCATTGAGTGATAATCCTTCCAATTTCAATTCGACAGTTTTCGTCTCACGTTGACGTGCCTGACCTTCGAGTTCGATACTCTGTGCACTCGTCTGTCCTTCTGCCATTCCCAATAAGGGGAAGGTGAATGTCAACAGTTCCTCTTCACCAATGGAAGAAGTCGACACGAGAACTTCAGCCTCATGCGAAGACATGATGGCTGGACAGAAGAGGAAGGGGAGTTGAATCACTCCATACGGACCAACCATCAATCCACTTGTCTTACGCATGAATAGCTGCCATGGAGATGTGTAGGATCGTTGCTGGTCAGGTGAGGATGGTGCATGCTTATCATGTAAGCTGACATCAATCTTCAACTTCTGTCCAAATGGATTCTTGAATGTCAAGGTTCGACTGGCCTTGCTGCCCACAGCCGTCACGATGGTCGTCGTGGGCATACTCTCTGGTCGACTTCCCACTCCACTACAGGGAAACACCCAATCACCTAATTGTGGATGGGTGAATGCGACCACTCCATTCTGCTTCTCATCGATCGTGCTTGGTGTATAACGAATGGAAACTGTTTGGGATGCACGAGGCTGGATGAGCAAGACGGAAGGTTTGACGGAATAATTCCTCGAGTTTGCCAACGATGATTTCAACTGTAATATTTGATCGATTGGATTCTCGATGGAGATCTCAATCGTCTTGCTACTGCCAACTTGTACCTCACCAAAGTCCAGGCGTGTTTCTTTGGACTTGGTGGCATGGAGACTGAGTCGATACCAAATTTCACCGAGTTCCACAGAACTAAATGTCAATGCTCCAAATCCATCTTGGGTGGGTTGTAATGGTGCATAGACGAATTCGTACTTGGTCGTCGAGTGTGGTTCGAGTATGATGGATCTCGGTCCATGCAATCCAGCTCCTTCCGTTGTTGCTTCCAACATGACACTCGCATCTAATGGATTCTTCAATTCCACACTGACTTCAACCTGTTTCCTCACTTCACATTCGACAAGGATCTCTTGTTCCGCTTTCGGTGGGGCCACACGCACTTCGATGGAGTACCATTGGAATTGCTTGTTGGCCTGTTGGATCAAGGTCAAGCTGCCCAAGGTTGTACCACTAGTGACGGGTGAGAGGGTGAAGGTGTAGTCCAATGTGGCATGAGCAGGGATGCGCACAGTGGGTGCACCATTGAATGTTGGTAGGTCACATTCCACTTGATACAATGTATCCGCATTACCACTGTTGGTGAGTGCAATCTGATGTTCCGTCGTGCCTCGTGCCGTACTTTCAATGACGACATGTTTCTCCGCCAATGGTTCCGATGCCACTCCACGTAATTCGAATGTCTGCTTGTCTTGTTGCTCGCCTGCACGTGTATTGGCCAGGATCAATTGTCCTTGCACATCACAGACCCAACTTGGAGCGAAGGTGATGGGAAAGTTCGACACGGAATGAGGAGGCACACTCAACTCCGATGGCGCACTGAAATAACGAGCGGATAATGTCGCCTTGAGTTGCATGGGCTCATTCGTTGGATTGGTGACGGGGATCTCCTGGGTGACCGTCTTGCGTGCGGCCACATCGAACTGTATATGTGTCGGCGTTTCATCTGGTAGGACATGTGCTTCCAATTGATAGACACGTGCATCAAATAATGATGTCAATAATAATTCACCACGATAGATACCTGGACCCTTCGGTGTGAAGAGGACAGATAATTTATTGTCTGGTTGATGAGAAGCACGACCTTGCATGTAGGCGGCAGTGGCTGAGGTAGGTGACACTGCGCCGGATGGAGAACCAACACCACTACCAGCAGCACCTTGATCGGATCTCGCAGTATTGATCGATGCAGCATGGGTGATATCCGTGATGAGCATCGGAGCTCCACCTGCTCCTCCAGGTCTGCTCTTCGCTTGGGAACTTGAACCGGCACCAGTGCCACTATTCACTCCAGCTCGATGTAAGTGATGATAATGCTTCGACATGGAATCCTTCTCCAACTTAATATCATGTAACACAACATTGTTCGTACTCAGTTGGAAGAAGGTTGCATTACTGACGACATTGTATGTGACAGCCGTGTTGGATGGGAGTAGATCATTCTTCAATACTTGACCATTCCAATCCGCTTTCATCTTCTTTAAATCACGTTGTTGACGAGTCAAACCACGAATACGATCATACGTCTGTGATCGTGCTGCATCAATGCCAGCATTCTTGAATGATAGTTGTAGTTCCTTATGTTCATTGCGTGCTTGAGAGAGAGGCACGTGCCATTTGAAGAGTTCGAGTGGTGCTGGAGCCAACGATTGACCAACAACCTCGATGACGAACTCACCAACTAATTCATCCAAGAATAAGAGATGGGCACGATACGTTCCCATACGGAGTGGTAAGAAATGAATGGGAAGACTCTGTGTTTCACCTGCTTTCAACTTGATGCGTTCATATGGACAGAAGATGGGAGGTGGCAGTCGATCACCAGCACCACCGGGAGACATGGGAGAGCGTGCAGTCGATAAACGACCAGACATGCCATCATCATAGGAAGACGTCATGGAGCCGACACGGCGTAATGGCGGCATCATATTTGTGTTGCCTGCTCCACCTCCAGCTCCATTCGCTGCATTCTTACTCTGAGCCGCCGAAGGTTCCTGCTCCAATTTGACCATGACTTGGAAAGTGCAATCTGAATCGAATGAATTCGTCACCCGCACATCCACAATCGCTGTCTCATACATTCGACTCTTGGCATGGTAGCTCTTCACGGGAACACGAGAGTGGATCTGACTTTGGAGCAGGAACACCAATGTGCTGGCTGCAGATCCCGTAGTCGAATGTCCTCCTGCTGCCGCTGAATCATTACTTGCACGAAAGACAAGACGTGCTTCAACTGTGCGACTAAATCTTGCGAAGAAATGTACGGGGAACTTACATCGACTTCCAGCCTTGCCACGTGGAGCCAATCGTACGGTGGTCTTTTCAATCTCAAAGTCAGGACTGCCTTCCAATGCCACGGAGTAGACGATGTGCTTCGTTGAAGATGGATTGGACAATTCGATACATTTCGTGGCACGCTCGCCTAACTTCTGATTGAACTCCACAACAGTCTTCGGTACGAAATGTGGTAATTGTTGAAACAAGTAAAGTATGAATAACACCATATCTCGTTGGTGGGCATTGACCAGTTGAGTGGAGGTGATGGAATAGTTCAATCCGAGCTCCTTCAATGCCGCCAATATCTTGTTGGCATTATATTGGCAATCTTCCGTACTGGCAATATGTGTGCGCATATTGGAGATGGATGCGAGAGTGGGCATGTGACTGGACATGACTCCCGCAATCACCAGGCCATCACACAGACTACTCTGGAAATCAACGACATTCCTTGGCTGTAACGGATGGGTGCGATTGTAATGGAAGGATAACCATTCGAGGAGGATACTCTCACCAATACTGTACACATTACTCGACGCATACGTATAGCGCATACAAGGCAAGTCAGCACTCATACCAGGAAGTTGTTTGAATGCTGACACCGTGACGCGGGACAGAACGAACACCTTGATGATTTGAACGAGGATGGTCAACCAGGCTTGACGACTCAATGGAGGGAACTCCTTCTCCATCTTTCGCACACGTGCTGCAACTTCACTGGGACTCAGACTCATGTTGGAAGATGAGGCAGCAGCAGCCGAGTTTGAATTTGTATTCGACGAGTTCGATCCAAAGAATTCTCCATTCAATTCCGTTCGTTGTGACAGCATCATTCGTTGCAGATGTTGCCAGGACATAAGATGCCATGGTCGAATGTTGCCCAATAAACATCCATGACTCTTGAGGAAGATCAATAACTCCTCATGATCTTCCAATACATTCAAAATGAATGTGTCCGCCTTCGATAAGCCAGTATCCTTGGTTTTGGTGTTGAGGAATGATGCTCCTGTGGTGGCAGAGTTGGATGTGTGATGGATGGGTTGGAGTGAGATGGTATTGGAGTTTCGATCTCTTCCAAACGATCCGTAACTTGCCTTCTTCTTACTGGCAGCTGTTGGCACAACTTTACCAGTGAGACTCTTGGTCAAGTGACGAACTTGACGACCATGTGCTTGGATGAGATCATGTGGGAAGGTGGTGATGGAAATCGTCAGACTGCCATCTTGTGCATTGGAGCTACCATGGCCATGATGTCCACCACCAACACCACTCCCGCTGCCAACTGGTGCACCACCCGAGATGGTTGAGGCTGTTCCCAGACGGGTATCAGCTGAGGCTCCGGCCAGCATCTGTCCAGTACTGCCACGTGACAGTGGAGATTGGAGTCGCGAGGATGGATGAGCTGGGCTTGTTACACCACTGGTTGTGTTGGTACCAATGAGACTACGCGCAGACAAGTCATGACTGTCATCATCATGATCCGGATTGCCATCTGCAAGCAGGTTACTTGCTTGCAAGTATGCGATCACCGCTTCCAATGAATGTGTATACAATCCATCACCACCACCAGTTTGGCTGGATTGAGCCAACATGTGTATGGGTGTCAATCGCTCCCCATTCGATGCATGAGCGACGCCATCATGATCTTCATTCTGATGCATGGTGGCACTACCAGGAGTGAACAGATCAATGTCACGAATCTCACGTGTAATGCGACGAATATCATCAGCATTGGCATAGGATTCCTTCGACTCTTCTTCTTGTTCCTTCAACAACAATTCCTGTGCTTCCTCATCCTCAGCTCCAGCCTCTTGGTCGAAGTCGAAACTCTTCCTCATACTCCTCGCAGCCGATTGCACTCGTCTCCTTGGTCTGGATGGAGTGGCCGTCGTGGAAAGCTTGACGAAGCCGTTCCCTTGCTTCTTGCTCTTACCCAATGCATCCGCACCTAATTCCACGAGTTGAAGTACCTTGTTGTAGGCTGAAGAGGACGAAGAGGATGCTGCTGTTCGAGCACGCGAAGTGGCAGCTCCAGTGGATGGACTCGGTGCAGCCAATCCAATCTCATACTCATCCACATGTGTCTCCAGATACGTCTGTGTGGTGAGTACGGAATTATCAGCAGTCGCTGTGACAGCAATGGAGAATCGTGTATTTTCACTATCAAAGAAATGGATCATCATCGTGAAGCTTGTTGGTCGTTTGGACGTGAAAGTCAACTCGACTGGTAATCGTCGATTCTTCACACCCAACGTACTGCCTTCAGGCATATGAATATTCAATTGGGGATTCTTCGATTGTGCACCACCAGATGTCATATCCATGCCTTGCTCCCATCTCAACTCCAAGTTTTCATACCCTTCATTCACGACATAAAACGTGGTCTTGGATGTGATGCCCAATGGAACGACAGGTAACACCACTTCATCGCGATCGAAGAGGATGCGTGGAGGAGTGCCGGAACCGGTTAGATTCAGTGAGGTGTAACAAGCCGGTAGTGGACTGCTCATTGGAGGTAAGAGGACTGGGCGAGATGATGATGCTGTGCCTGCAGATGATGCACGTCCAGCTACAGATGTGCCTCGTCCCGTTGGTGCTGCACTACTATGTCCACTCTCCAATGTCATGACTTGTGCACTGGATGACTGATTGGGTTCAATCGGCTTGCCTTGCAGATCCTCCAAGAACACTTCCACCGTACTATTATAGGATTGTGCGAAGGTCGGTGTGAAGAAGACGGAGATGGCACACTCCTCACCTGGATCCAGTCGACCAGTGGACGGTTCGAGGCGCCAGGCTAAGTCGCCACCGAAACCAGCCCCGAAATCACTGCCTGCTGGGCTCACTGCTCCACTCACACCACCGCCGCCGCCACCACTCCCTCCACTCCCCAATGTACTTCTTCCACCTGCAGTCGATGGAGTGGATCCAAATGCCGACATCGGTGTGTTTGGTTGTTGTGTCTCCAATGCCATCTTCCATACAATGGGCTCATTCGTATCTTCATTTCGAATCGTCAATGATTGCACGTATGGATTCTTCGTTGTGCGTAGGCCACGCTTCAAGATGACCTTCTTGCCAAAGTCCACGCTTTGGCTGGACAGACTCAGCTTGGATTTGAGACCCACACCATTGACCAATCGATGGAGTCCAACATACGACGGTAAGCCGAACACGACTAAAGGTAGATCGAAATGATGCTCGATGACACGTTGTGGTGAGAATGTTAATGTGAATGGTACGATGGCATTCGGTGCCAGATAGAATGAGTATCCAGTCTCTTCAACCATGTTGGCATCATCTGGTGAGATACCGGGTGGGAGCAAGTAGGATGGGTCCATCTGCATCAGATTGGTGCCACTTTCTTTCGCTGCTTCCAATGCGGCATAGCTCGTACATCTTCGAATGAATGCACTGGACACCTTCTGGATGATGGCGGATGGATGATGAGCATGATGACGGGTACCACTCGATGATGACGCACTGTGACGAATACGACCTGCAGCAGCAGCATCATCTCCACCATCACCATCTCCACCAAGTCCCTCCATATATGAGACAGAGAACTCCGAAGATTTATGGCTCATATCCAAGAAGACTGTTGCGGGCACGGTCGATGAGAGATTTTGTAAGGTGACCGTCCGTGAAGTCGATGAGCCCAACGTCACACCTCCGAAGTTGATCTCCGACTCCATGACTGCCAATTGAGGGAGTTCAGATGAGCCTTTGAGTAGCAATTTTAATGGCTTGGAATCCTTCGGTCGACCACGAATATGAACGATGATCGTATGCTTCAAGTTCATGTCCGCTGTCGGGTAGACGGTGATACTGAGTGGCATGGTACATCCGGCATCGATCCGACCTGCATTGGGACGAATGCGTACACAATTGGGTACATCTTCACAACGGAAGACTGTTCGTGTCTGACCTTCATTACGTAAGGTAATCGTCTTCGTTGAAGGAGTGCCTACACAAAGGACACCGAAATCAACTGTCTTCATCGTTCCAGTCCCTGCACCACCCCGACTCATGAATCCCGCCGCACTCTCTGGACATGCTGCTCTTAATGCAATCTTCTTACTGGCACCACCCAAGATGTTACAGATGAGTTCAGCTGAGAATGGTGCCATCGCATGTCGTGGCTCATAGCGCACGGCAACTTTGATACTGCCCTCACTTGGTACGGTCCCTTGGCGTGGGTGCACATCGAAGCAATCAAGATGTGAGGGGGTGGCAAAATTGAATTCGGTTGGTACATTGAATGGATTGGATAATTTGAGATATTCCGTCACATAGAATGGAGCGACGGAAGAAGATGCTCCACCAACACCAACACCAACACCACCGTCACGTTGAGTAGCTGGTAACGATGGCAGATCTCCAAGCATCCCACTACTACTCATACCGCTCATACCCGGACTGCTGCCAGCACGTGAACTAGTGGATGCTTGATCCACACGATCAAATTGGAATTTCATCTCCATTTTATTCAGATCCAAATCAACCGGCACGACCGAGGCTGTTGCCACCAAGTTGAAATCATGTAGACCATTAATGGTATACATGAGTGCTTCTTTGAATTCCTGCTCACGCTGACTACAGAAGACGACATGGAATGTGGCCACTTCCCCTGGTGGGATCAATTGGGAAGTTGGTGTCGTTCGTGCCAACTCCTCCGATTTGATCTTGAATTGTATCAGGATATGTTGCTCCAATTCATTGGAGACTTGAAAGCTCTTCGTGATGACTCCCCCCACAGCCACCGTGCCAAAGTCCATGATTTTCGGTGTGCGAACAACTTGTTGTAATTCTTCACTGGACAAGAAGGTTTCACAATCTCTCTTCTCAGCTTGTGTCGAGGGTGCAGTCTTGAATGCCTTCGTGCGCTTCTTCATGGAGGACGCCGATGCAGCAGCAGCAGGAGGCTTTCGTCCTTCTCCTTCAAAGCCAGCCATGGGATATTTGAGCTTGAGCTTCTCGGATGGTTCAGGAAGATCTGGCTCAGGCTCTCTCAATCCATCTGCGAAGGACAATCCCATCCCTTTGAGGTCCGTCAGACGATCTGGATCGATATCTGTCTCAAATTCCATTTGTGCGGCCAGACATTGATCTTGGCGTGCTTTCCTCGATGCCTTGAGATAATGCTTGTAGTAGGCATGGTTCATTTTGCGTGCTTCCAACTCCTCCGGTGTGAATGTATCCTCCGCTTCCATACTGCCAGCTTTCACTTCATATCGGCCCTGATACTTCGCGGTCAGATCCTTGTTATCCCAACCGGAGATACGATGAAACTTACGCTTGGTACCGTCTTGCACGAAGGAGGAAGAGGAGGTCTTGTTGGTTGCGGCGTGAGAACGAGGACGAATGACGAGTTTACCTTCAACGTCTTCACTAATCTCCGCCTCTCCATGTGCCAGCAATGTTCGTTCCTTCTCTTCTTGAATCTCTTCTAAACTTGGCACGAGATTCAATTCACTCTTCTTGGACATGGCCTGCTCATACATGAGTTGAGGCCCACCAGTCGTGGATGAGATCGTCGAATTCTTGCCAATTGTTTCTGCCAGACCACTCAAGGTTAATGTGTAGACCACTTCCGCCTCATTCTTCGGTTGTTGTGCGGCTTTGATGGAGGCTTTGCTGGCATGAACCTTTGGAACGAGCCCCTGTGGCTTCTTGCCTTCCGGTGATCCCAGTAGTCGTAGCTTCATGATCTTCTCACGAAATCGTCCCAAATTATTCGGATGGAACGACATACGAATGCGCCGACTTTCCTTCGCCGCCAACACGCCGAACTTCGGTGAAGCATGAAATCCTGCGATGGAATCAAATTGGAATGCCACGGGAAGCTCCGAGGAGAGATTCGTCAGACTGAGGAAGTCATCACGAGACTCATGCACAGGACACGATCCAAAGTCGAATCGATCCGAACTTAATTGAACACACGGTTGATTCGCATGTCCCAGTACAGGTACTCCAACATGAAATCGTCCATCCAATGAATCAATCTTTGCGACGGCTTGATAACTCACGAAAGGTGGCTCGAGCTTCTCTGCACTACCTGCACCACCTCCATATGGACTCGATTTGAAACCTTGAGACATTTCTCGAGCTAAATGTCGTGGTTGATGTGGTTGGAATGTGAAGGTCAATGTCAGGTGACCATAAGGTTGCAAGCGGCCTTCCATGGGGGAGACGAGGATATCTGGTCGATACAGTCCGCCATTACCGTTGCCATGCACACCAGAAGACGAAGATGAATCGCCTCCATCTCTCTGTGTGCCCGAACCAGCTCCACCTTCCAAGTCAGTTTCACCCAACACACTTCCAGGAATGAAGCGTGAATCTGCTCCACCGGGTCTGACCCCTCGTTGTGCCAACACATTCTTGAAGCGGGAGGTGAAGGAACTTGATCCAGATGTTGAGGAACCACCTGCGAGTTCACTTCGACTCGTGTCGAGACCTCGTCCTGTCAATGCTCCTCCACTGCCGCCTCCAAGCTTCTCATCACGTGCATCCGCAATACTGACAAGGAAGTTGGTGGCATTCGGGGAATGATTCACAAGTTGGGCTTGAATACTTCGAGTTTCACCAAAGTAGACCGAACCAAAGTACACTTCACGAACACGATCCAATTGGAATCGGGATAAGTTCTCCAATAAAGATGTGGCATCCATCGCAGTGGTTGACGCCTTGCCCTTCCCTTCTTCAATTGGCAGGGTTGGCCAGATGAGTTGGAGACTGCCTTCAACGACATTGGCCGCCACATCCATCAATAATGGTTGGGGTCCCTCATCCAAGTATAATCGTCCCAATGCACGATATGGACCTGTTGACAATTGGTGTGGATTCAATGTGGCACGAATGCTGACCTCTTGGCCTGCATCAATGTGACCTTCATTGGGAGTCATGGTGAGTGGGATCGACGCATCAAATTCGAAACGGAAGGAACCGGACCCTTTACCATCATTGCGCAGGACGAGTACTTGTTGTAATGAAGAAGTGGCACCTGCATTACCTGTTGCGTCACTCTCTGCTGCAGCCGATGAAGCCGTACTCTGTGCAGTGATCGTTCCAAAGTCCATGAGTTGTCGATCGACCTGGATGTGACTCGAACGACTGGATGCACGCAATGCGACACTCAATCGTTCCAATTCACCATGCTCACCCCATACAATGTCAAATGCATCATGCCAATCTTGATGATGATGCCTTCGTATGATTTCTTCATACTCCTGATCGGATTGTCCGGCCTCACGTGAGGGTGGTGGAGGCGCGACGAACACAACTCTGAGCTTCACGCTGAGGCCAGGAGAAAGCTCGATGCCACCTTCAATCTCATTGATCTTACTCGCTGCACCAATTGTTTCAATGTGCCATGAATGGGTCGCGGGTTGAAACCACTTGACTTTGCGCTTCCGATCTGAACGATTCTGGATGGTCAATGTGGCATGCGCAGCCATGCCCGTCTGACAACCGAGTAGATGAACGGAGCGAGGGGAGACACTGAGAGCGAGAGAGGAGGAAGGGATGGATGGAGGGGGAGGAGCGAGACCAAGGGTTGTGACACTATCATCATGGCGAATGGAGGGGATGGCGGCGACAGAGGTGGCTGTGACGGCAGCAGCAGCCAGTGCTTGAGTCTGTGCCATGGCACCAGATGCAGACATTATACTACACCCCTTCCGACTTAATCGGCCAGCTCTCTGCGCTTTTCTTCGTTCATCCATGTCTTCATCTGGTGTGGCGATGACAAAATCGACCTCCTTGTTGGTGTTGGCAGCGGGCAGGGTGCGGCCCTTAGGCTTACGCGACATGAGGCCAGTAGGATGGAGGGACCAAGGACTAGGATGGCCAGTCCGCCTCTCCTACTCAACAACAAATGCCAATGTGTTTCTTATGGAATCAGGAGCCGATTGATGGAATGGCAACAGGGCAGTATAATAATCGCACGGCCTGGATGGATCCATCCATGCGAGTCAGAGCGGCAAACAACGAGCGGCGACAGAGTCAGAGCGTGCAAGCTCGCCTTCCCTTCCATTCTCAGCATCGAACATCGGTCCGCACGCCGTGATATGTACATGCTGGCTCAGCGGGCAATCTACCTATGTAGACGACTGGTGCGCCGTGAGTAATATGTG
>Ga0256776_1000195_pt1 | contig 12321 bp, 2 predicted proteins | sample MC6MC0927MT_FD_186069 | JGI IMG/M metagenome (GOLD analysis project Ga0256776, IMG submission 186069) | Metatranscriptome of enriched soil aggregate microbial communities from Iowa State University, Ames, United States - MC6-MC0927-MT... | ecosystem: Environmental > Terrestrial > Soil >... | reverse complement strand
CACTCACCAAAATGAAGGGAACACTGCTTCAAGTCACCGTCAATGGCAGTGTCCCATGTGGAGAGAATGACAGGGAAGAGGAGAGTAGGCACGCGTCGCTGTCGCTCTCGCTGCCGATGTCAGTGCCACACAGCGATGCAAGCTTGTGCCACTCACTCCCACTCACTACTGTCACATCGTGCAAGAAGTATCGATGTCGATGCCAACCAAGGCCTTCAACGGCACGCGCCACGACCATCATCACTACCATCCATCATGGCACGCGCGCAACAACATCCAGCCATCAACAACGACATCGACTCGCCTTGTGCTGCATCGACCTGCGCTGCCTCTCCTGCCTCATCAGCCTCATTCCATCATACTTTCAACAGCGCTCCATCCGCGTTCATTCCACCTTGATTCAGGCTGAACGAACAGAGAGATTCAAATCCAAGCGAGAAATCGCAGCATCTGCATCTGCGTCTGCCTCAGTGCACGCAGCAGCTGCATCACCATCACCATCACCACTGGCAGCGGACCACTGACACTCGCACTCAACAACGACAGCAGGCGTCGAGTGAAGATTGAGCCATGCGCTCACACCAAGCAGTCATGTCAAACTTGATAAGGTCGCGTTGGATGTATGGTGCGATGGCAACTGGATCACGAAGTTGGATCTGCCACTACCTGTGTTTGGCGTTGCTGGTGGTTCACGCATTCATCCTCCTGCTGACCATTCCTACAGATGTTGTGGCATTCTCTTCTTCTTCTCCTTCACGTCTCACACTCTCCCTGTCACGCTCCTTCGTCACTACATCTTCATCTCCTTCATCATCTACCTCTTCCTCTTCCTCATCCTCGATTGCCTCCTCAGGCTCAAGTTCGTCTGGTCATGGGTCCATTGGTGGTCTGTCATTCTGTGCGAATCCATTGGAGCGACAGACATATGAGGATTCGATGGCGGAAGCGATGATGGACACCATCGCGGACGATGACGTTGAAGCACGTCAGAAGTTGAGGGTGGATATGAAGTCACGGGTGAATGAGATGTGCAAGGATGCGGTTGGGAGAGAAGTGAGAGTGGCGCGTGCACAGCAACGTCTGGGTCGAACATTCGTGGTGATGGAGGACAAGTCAACCGATGCTGATGGAGAGGAGGCTAGTCGTGAGGATATGTTGGGTGTTGGTCTGGATCCTGACACTGGTGCATCGATCGACACCAGTTCGTCAGATGTGAGTAAAGATGCTTCAGCCGCCCAAGCCCAGCAGCAGCCACCACCAGTCAGTGCTGGTTATGCGATCACGAATCCTGTTCCTGAGGTGAATTTAGATGTGTTGGATTATACGATTCGAGATTGGAGTCGATGGGATAGCTTTGATCTGTATGAGGATATGCTCTGTGAACCGACACGATTTTCTGATGCCACGCATGCCAATGAAGGCAGTCGTGTATGGGGTGTGGGCAATGGTCAAACACCCGTGCAATATGAAACCGTCGCATTGCCAGATGTGCCTCTATCAACCAAAGCAACCCAACCACCATTGGGTCAGCCATTCGATGCGAATGCATGGCTACGAAGTGTTCGATCCAAGATTGCCCACGTCTACTACCCGCGTGGCTACCGGTGGTATCGTGGATGGCAACGAAATCCAACATTGGATTGGGTCGACAATTTTCGATCGGTCGGACGTATGACACTACAAGATTCCATGCTCAATATCTCATATGGTATCAATGAAAATTATAACATCTTTCGTCAAGCGAAAAAGGATGAAATTCGAAAAAGAATATTGGATGATTTTGAGAAATCTGGAATTGATCCCACCACTCGTCCCATTGAATCACTCGTCAATTCCGAGTTTGATTCACTCCAAATTCATTGGTTGGAGGATATGCCTCGCAACAATGCATCGGTTTCATGGTTTATGACCTACATTGAAGCCGTCATGTCAAAGATGTGTTTGGTACCGAATACCATCAAGTATCGTGGCAGCGATCCATTTGATGCATTTGGATTGTTTGAAGGCATGGATGGTCCCGGATACAATCAGCAGGTCATGCACTTCTATACGGGTGATTATGCATACCTTGTGGGACACTATCTCAAGTTGTTCCCCTCCAGTTTCATTCGGAAGATACGCACAAGTATCTATGCGAGTCTGGCCGCTCAATGGAATGTGTACATTTCACGCATGGGAATATTGGATCGATTAACGAATCAATGGTTACTACGTGTCATTGGATGGACGGAGAGTGCATATGTCATACTGCGATCAGAAGCCATCCTTAAGGCTCGTGGTGATTGGCAACCTTCCGATGGCTGGACTTCAACCAATTGGCCCATGGGTCAGGTCACCAATGCCGATATGTTACAACAAGCCGAATCCTTCATGGATACGCTCGTCAATCGAATGGCTACTGTTGGACACTTTGAATTTCAATCAACCTACTATGGATATATATTTGATATGCTAAGTCAATCAATGCTACATGCACCATCACAGTACGCATATAATGGATTGGAGAAGATCTGGAAGATGTATTGGACGGATGCCGCCGCGCATTGGTTACCCGGTTCCGCTTCGTTCAGTGGAAGCAGTGGGCGGCACTATGACTTGTTCTCGGGTGTTGGATCCAAAGTCGACCTATGGGATGTGCCACTCATGATGCAACAAATGTATCGAACACATTGTGCACTCAATGAGATGGATGCAACTGAAGCAGTCAGTACGACGGTGAAAGGTGATGTACTCAATCTCTGTTCGAATGTCAGTCCATTGGTCGGTGAGTTGAGTATTGGAACGGATGATTTCAACATGCTTCGCATGCTTCATGCCGGCATGATGGTGACGGGCATCGGTGGATACATGCCCTATGATGCTCTGATGAATCTGACGATTGCCTCGCCGATTCGAACGATTCGTTCCGTCTTCTCCGAGATGCATGGACAAGAACGTTTCGATTTTTTTACACCGTCGTATCAGATTGGTTTCGCTGGGGAAGAAGCATACTCCGTCTCAGCAAACATTCTGTTGGTGGCACGATTGGCTGGGATACCTTTGCCAGGTGCACCCACTTCCATCACGGAACCCAATCGTCCAACTCATACCATTCCATTCATACGTATCATGACGGAGAATAATGATGATCCATGCTATCGACCTTCTCTGTATGGGGTCGCGGGCATGTACCAACAGTGTCAATCACGTCAAGTCGTGAGTCAGTACCAATCGTTCATTCTGTGGACGGCATTGCTGGCTGGTAGCAATGACATGTCAACCACTGCAGATTTCCAAAAGCCATGGAACACAAACTTGATCTTACCTTTACCCGTGGATGGATTGTATGCGAATGAGGTGAAGTTGCCGATTGCCGATGGGACGGTTGTGGCACTTCCTCCTGATGTCATTTTGACTGTACGACATGGATCAGCCAGCATCGTCCTTCGTGCTCTACGATTTGATAAACAGGATTATATCAAGGATGCGACGAAGATTCAACCATTGACTGGTGTATCAGATAAGTATAAATCCGGAGTGGGCACACAGGAGTATAGTCTCACATGGCAAGTGGATGCCACGACCATTCAAGCAGGTGTTGGTCGAGTCGTCATTCATCATAAACATCGATCCACGACGGACCTCAAACAAAAGCATTGGCGCGTGGCACTATTGTGGGGTGCGGGACGAACGAGGACAGATAAGGAGATGTATGCACTTCAACGATCCATTCGTCATGCAACCTACAATGAGAGTATTCAACCATTGGGTGGTTGGAATCCGGGTGATCAGCCCTGGAGTGGCACTCCATCCTCCTGGCCGAATTATGATCCTCGTGTACCATGTGGTTCCAGTCTCTGGGATGCCAGTGTACAAATTGGATCGGACATCAATCTACGAGTCAAGCGTGAGGATGTGTATCAGCCATGGAAGTCCGATCCAATCTATCGTACATTGAGACAGGGCCCACTCAACCTGCCACCATACTACTTGAGATCATTTGAACGGCTCGTCAATGGAAAGGATATATTTGAAGATCTATTCGATTGGAGGACGGATAATTACAACAAGGATCATCAAGCGTTGCATTGGACCGCTCATAAGGAGGAGGAATGGTTCGAGCCACATATCAGTGCTCCAATCGACTGTGTTCCCGGTGTGGACAAGCCATGCTATGTATGGAAGTCCTCTCCATGGACAGAATGCTCAGCCACATGTATGAATGGTGTTCAAACACGTACGATCCAATGTGTGGATGCATCCAACAAGGATAAACCAACCAACGATACGTCGCTCTGTCCAGATAACCAACCCGCAGTCCATCGTGGCTGCAACCTTGGTCCCTGCTTACCATCCTCTCCAACCATCCTCAAGGTCGTTCCCTGTGATGGTTGTGTCGATGTGTACTTCGATCCACCCATTGATGATGGTGGTGCAACATTGAGTGGATATGTGGCCATCGCCTATCCGGGTGTAGTGGCCACGTGGGGTGTCTTCTCGCCGATTCGGGTGTCACCATTGAAGAATGGAGACAAAGTATCCATACGAGTTGCTGCAGCGAATATTGCAGGAACAGGTGAGCCATCTGGCAATAGTCTCACCGTCATACCAGATAAATATGAGTGGGTCTACTCAGCTTGGTCTGCATGTGATGCGGTATGCAATGGAGGGCATCAGCGACGAACAGTTGCCTGCACTGGGTCGATCGTTGGCAAAGTGTCCGATGCCACATTGTGTACGACACCCAAGCCCACGGATCTCATGCAATCATGTCGCACACAATCATGTAGTTGGTATGCAGCAGATTGGTCAGCTTGCTCGATGCCATGTTCAACAGGGGTACGAACACGTGAAGTATATTGTACGGATGGACTGAGCAAGGACAATCATGCATCAAGCAGCCTATGTCAAGCTTCCTTACAACCGAAGTCATCTGAACCATGCAATACACAATTATGTGTATGGAAGACGAAGGAGTGGGGCGAGTGTAGTAAAGATTGTGGCACTGGACAACGTCAACGATCCGTTGCATGTACGGATGGATTGGGTGCACCCATGTCTGATAGTGTGTGTGTCAATTCGGTTGGTGCCGCTCCCGCTGCCACTGAGCCATGTAACACTCAACCATGTGTCACCTATCAATGGGTCGCACGTGCATGGGGTCCATGTACACGATCATGTGGTGGTGGTTCTCAGACACGCGTCGTCGATTGTGTGAGTTCGTTGGGTGCAGTGTCGGATGATCGGTATTGTGAATCAACCGGTCCCATGCCTACAACGATGCAAACCTGTGGCACGAATGCATGTGTGTGGCATGAAGGAGGATTTGGTGCATGTACACAACCATGCAACACTGGAACACGTGCACAGACTGTATCATGTCGTGATGATCAAGGCCTGGCTGTGTCAGATGCATGGTGTGATGCTGCAAGCAAGCCAGTGGAATGGGAGAATTGTAATGAACAAGAATGTCAATGGCAAGCAGGGCCATTTGGCACATGTTCAGCCACATGTGGTACAGGCGTCACAACACGTGCCGTACTATGTGTCGATAATTCCGATACGAAGAATAATATGGCTGTGGATGATGATCTATGTAAATCCAAACCTCGTCCAGAAACATCCAAGGCATGTTCCGCACCCATTGCCTGCATCCTGCCTCCCTCCCCTCCAACACTCCTCAATGTTCAGCCAGGTGATGGGAGTGCCTATGTGTACTTCAAGGGATCGGAGTCGGATGGTGGGGGAGAGATTCTTGGCTATCATGTACGCATGTTCGAACCAAAGACTGCTGCGGCATTGATCGTCTCATCTTCACCGTCATCCAAATCTGGAAGCCAATCCAAGCAACAGCAGCAGAAGCAGCAACAGCAACAGCAGGCACCAGGAGTGGATCGGGATGGTCAACCAACGTTTGCCGCATTCGATACGGAATTGGGTGAAAAACCATCCAGTGTCAATGGATGGGGTCTCACCTCTCCAATCTATGTCGGTGGATTAATTAATGGACGATCCTATCGATTCTATCTCGTGGCGGTGAATTCAGTTGGAGCGAGTAATGCATCGAATCCGTCGAAAGAGGTTTCCCCCTTCCCTCCTCCAGCTTTCGCTCCAGAAATTACCGACATCACATTGACAGAATCGTCACCGGGATTGTTTCAATTGGTCATCTATTTTGAACATCAGAATGCATCCATGGCGAAGATTGATATCACTCCACAAGGCACAGACAAGAATGGATCAGCATCAACAACAGCCGGTGGATTCCTGTCGCCATCCATTTCCATGCCACCACCTGTCTTTGAAGTGCTGGTGATGCCACCGAATATTACAGCAAAGGCGACCGATTCCCCATTGGTCGTGAATGACATCCCGAGTCAGGACGGAAATCTCACTGTCATGCTATGGGCTGCGAATCCGGCTGGTAAGAGTATGGGTGTGTATCAAGATGTTCCATTTGAGACGGCTGCCATACCTGGGCCTAGTCACGTTGGACCATCAACCATGAAGCCGGGTGGTGCTGGCTTTGCTGCGACTTTATCTCTCAGTCTCATCTTTGGTACACTCGCCATCATCGCTGCGGTGTATTTTATTCGTCGTTCAAATGTGTCGAGAAAGATTGTCGATTTGGCATCGAAGGTTCGTCGGGACATGGAGGAGGAGAAGGCGAAGAGAGAGAGGGAGAAGAGAGAGAAGAAGGAAAAAGCAGCAGCAGCCACACGCAAGATTCACGATGTCACTGTCACTGCCACTGCCGCCGCTGGTCCATCCGAGGAGGAAGTCATCTCTCGTCATGGTCGTCGTCTCAGTATCATTCAATCTGGACGTCGTCGCAGTATTGTTAGTATTGAAGTGGGAGAAGAAGATGAACATGAACATGAACGAACAGACGGAGGAGGATCGAGTCCATCACCCATACAGGAGGAGACGCCATCCTTGGCCATGTCACCTACAGGAGAAGTCGATGAGGCACGTGTTGGAATCACATCACCAACTGGGGTACACTCAAGGGCAGCAGCAGGTGATCAGCATGATGTATTGGCTTCACCCAGTGCTGTCTCTCCCAGTCCACCGCTTGCTTCTCCCACTGGCATGATCCGTTCCGCACTCAGCAAGTTGACGAGTTGGATTCGATCTCCATCAGCGGGTGTTGACCTCTCACACGTCACCTCACCATCAGCGCCACCACCACCAGGCCAATCCCCTGCGTTCCCACTTGCTCATCCATTTGCAAGCCCCATTGGATCGCCATCATTATCGCCGGCATTGAATTGGCCCTCACCCTCACCACTCCCTCCAGCTGGTGCTGTATCCTACACGTACCCGACAGCAGCTCCACCACCAGCGGCAACAAACGCTCCATCCGAGCCTCCACCGTTACCATCGTCCAGTCCATCCGGCTCTGAACCTTCGCTCTCACCATCACCCGCCTCACCATTACCCTCACCATCACCCAGTCCACCACCCTATTACCTCTCTGGCTTGTTCCCTGAGCCAGTTGAGCACTTCACACATGCAGATGAGGAGAATGAATACGATGCTGAGATTGATGCAGCGGAGCATGCCGCACGGACACAGATGCGGAATCAGGAGCAGAATGTGAGTGGAGTGCTGTTGAGTGAGGTATCACTGCAGCAACAAGGAGGAGAGCAGTTGAAGCGAGAAGGTGAGAAGGCTGAAGACGTTGAGGCGGTTGGTGTCAATCGTGGTCGTGGTCCGGCTCCACCTTCAGCTGCATCCAGCCGTTTCTCATCTGCCGCACCCTCACTCGCACCGTCTCCTGCAACATCACGTGCGGTTACTCGACCGCCAACGCCACATGAAGATGAGTAAGAGAAATGATGCAGCACACAACGTTCACTCATACTTCACGCAACATACATCGTCCAAACGGGATGCCAACAGTTCAGGTCAAGGCCCAACGCACGCGCAAGTCTTGGTCACATGTACTGCACACATTCCATCCCATCGCTCGTCAGCATTAACATCATCTGAGCTCTTCATCCATCCAATCATTGTTTTGTTCCTTTTCGTCTGTTTCCGTCCCTTTGTTTCGTCACCAACCATTGATCTTCATTGTGTTGGTTGTTGCATGAATCAGCATCATACAACTCGTCTTACAAGATGGCTGTGGGCACATACCGGCAGAGCTTCAACTCTCTCAACAAAGAAAGTTCGCTGCGCCTGGCCCAGCGGGCCTGGCCAGACGTCGGCGGGGACAGGCTGACAGTGCACAGTGTACACATGTACAGCAACCATGAACACACGCCCATGTAGGGCTCGTGATGAATGTCATTGTTGGAAGGACGGTGAATGTGAATGGGAATGCGAATGCGCATGCAGATGGAGACGGAACAATAAAAAGACGCAAAGCGAAAAGCGAATTTTTTTTGTCGACGACGCAGGGATTCGAACCCTGGCGCTCATAGAGCAACAAATTAGCAGTCTGTCGCCTTAACCACTCGGCCACGTCGCCATTGGGAATTTGCACGATTGAATTATGCTCCTTTCTACGTGGCAGCTCCCACCCATGGCCTTTGGACTCTGCCTCTGTTCCTCCATTCACTATGCCCGCTAATCGTCCGTTCAACCAAGGATTCCTTTGGATGCACTCTCACAACACTGAAATCCATGACAAACCCACACAGAAAAAGTCAGGGAATGCACTCACGCAAGTAGAGTCAATCATATACACACACATATCATGGGCGGCGTCCATCATCGTTCCTGTCCCTGACTTCTGTTGACCCGCCCTCTCAAGACGGACTGACTGCGATGTCGGCTCTCTCTCATCGCATGTGTTGACTCTCTCGCGACCCATGCAATTGCCACATCGGTACATACATGTGTCGGATATGGATGCTCGTGTGCCGAGTCACTGACGAAATGTTGGCATGGCATGGCATGGCATGAGCGGATGGATGCAGCAGACACACAGACAGACATGAGTCAACCATCAGCCTTGCAGAATTGTGCAGATTCATTCGTTCATTCATTCATCATCCCATCGCATCCCACCACTCACTGCTCAACGTGTCGTCGCTCATCTGTGCTGTTGCTCTGCCAATACCCATCCAGACTCAAACTAAAACACTCATTAACACCTGCATTCATTCATTGAGCTGTGGGTCAGTCTCAGACTCAGACTCAGAGCCAACCATCAATCATCACCATGACTGACACAGGTACAGCTGCATCCTCCTCTGCTTCCTCGGCCTCAACCACCCTCCCCCCATCACTGTCACATGAGCAATCACTGTTTGATGCATTTCGACGTCAGTCAGAGGTTGATCCTCACCGCTCCTCGATTGTCATCAAGAGGGATGAGAGGAAGGGCAGATATTTGGCAACGACTAAGAAGCACGATGCAGGCTCCCTGCTGTTTACAGATCGTGCCTTGTTACGCGTGTGGGATGATGAATCGATCTGTTTAGCCTGTGATGAGCGTCACAGTGTGGGTGAGGTATGTGCATCGTATCGTTCATTATTTGGGTCGATGCGTACAACCTTTCAACAGGTGCCCATCACCCATTCACGTACGGGCATACAACGATCGAAGATTCGTGCTGTCATGAAGTGGGTGGCGATGACCTATGCGGCCATCCACGCTCCGAGTCGATCGACGAAGGAGAGTCGGGAGGAGAGGGAGAAGAAGTGTACGGAATGGATATTGTTGGGATTGGATGATGGGAGTACATATAGGCAGCAGCGTGATGCAGATGGTTCCATACGCATCGAGCACACTCCACGTCAGCCTCATCCAGATCGAAGCTTGGCCGCACAGATGATTCATTCCGCCCTGCCTCTCACCTATCGGAAGCATTACGCAGCCGAGTTGATTGATCGTGTCATCTCCATACTTGAATTGAATGCACATGAATTGGTGAGGGATGAGAGGGAGATGGATGATGATGATGATGATGATGCAGAAGGCGGCATGCGCAGCAGAGGCAAGAAGAGGAATGATGATGATGAATCGAAGCAGCCCACCATCAGAGGTGAGGCAATCTTCCCATTCTTTGCCATGATTGAACATTCATGTATGGAGAATTGTTGTTGGACGAGTAGCAACAAGGGCGAGGAGGTGCGCATCACTGCTCTCAGACCCATCCATCCACCGACACCAGCTGCTGTTGCCCATCATCTGCCTACTCGTTGTTCGTCACGTATGCACTTCGCCTTCCATACGGCAGCTGTACGTGGCCTCTCACAATCATTTGAGCGTAGCTTGCAGATGCATCCACCACCGACTCCAATCGATGTGGCATTGGCAGAGAAGCAACATCAAACATATATGGAGGCATTGCGAACGGCACTACCAGGCGGAATCATTGAGGTGCAGCCAGATGAAAAATATCCGGACTGCAACTTCATTGAGGATACGGCCTTGGTGTTGAATGATGTTCTCGTCCTCACTCGTCCTGGTGCCATCACTCGTCGCGGTGAAGAGGTTGCCGTCAAGTCTGCATTGTGGGATTTGGCATGTTTCCGTCATCGTTTGGAGATCGTCGCCCCGGCAACGTTGGATGGCGGAGATGTACTCTTCACTGGACGACATCTATTCGTGGGTGAATCAAAAAGAACGAACCATCATGCAACGCTACAGCTCCAAGCATTCTTCCATCGACAACATACCAAGCCAGAAGGAGAACGTGAAGGCGATGTCGATAGCGGTCCACCATTCTTCCCCTTCCCTTTTACCGTCCATTCCATTCCTGTTACAGCTGGCCTTCATCTGAAGAGCGTCGTCAGTATCCTTGCTGATGGCGTACTGCTGTTGGCTGATAGCAATGATGCCGCCAATCTCATCGCTCAATCCATCCATGCCATTGATCCAACTTACACATTCATTCGTGTACCAGACCTGGCTGCATCCAATGTATTGCGCGTACATGACACATTGTTGGTGCAGCAGGGATTCCCACAGAGTGAAGAGATCATTCGACGCGCAGCAGCCGAGTATGGCATTCAGCATGTCGTCACGCTGAATATGAGCGAGCTGATTAAGGCTGATGGAGCATTGACATGTGGAAGTCTGCTCATACCATTCGACTCAACATCAACACCAACAACGTCAACGCCAACATCCACGTCCAATCATGATCTCCCATCCACCCCACTCAGCATCAGCTACTGTCCACCTTACTTGCCAACATTCCAACGTCGCTCCTATTTGCGTCGATCATATGGATTCGAGTGTGGCTGTGACTTGTGTCATGGAGAGGAGACTGGACTGCTGGATCTGGCACGAGGCTTCCGATGCATGGATGATCAACAATCGAGTCGTGATGGAGGATCGGCTTCGTCATCTTCATCTTCATCTTCATGTTGCCCTGGAGTTGTATGTCCGTTTGGTGATGCATCGATGGATCATCCTGGTCGTTGGTGCTGCACTCGATGTCATCGCAGACCATCAGAGGAGGTGGTGCGACGATATATGCAAGCAGAAAAGATCATCCAACACAAGTTGGATGGAACAAAGCCAGGGAGCAAAGATGGCATGACTGCAGCGAATGCTGATGCTGATGATGGTATGGATATTCTTGAACGCATTCAATCGGATCCAACGGCCGCCATTCCGTTTCTCCCACTCATTGAAAACCTTGTGACGTGTGTTCTCGCAGCCAATCCATATGCGTCGCTCCATGACATCAACTCTACCACTGCTGATTCTGCCTCCGCTTCCTCTCCTTCTTTCGTGCCGTTCCCACAGCCTCCATCCGTTCAATTCTCCACTGTGTCTGCATTTCCATTGCTCATGCCAATGTCCGCCAGCAAGTATACGGCTGGTCATGACACGGCTGCTACTGCAACTAGCACCAGTACTCCCTCGTTCGCCTTGACAGATGAGGAGAGCTCGGCGGTCTCCCTCCTAGCTCCCTCCCATTTCATCATTCATCAACTACTCGATACACTGCTGCAACTTCAACTCCAGTCCGTCCTCTCCATGCCATCGAGTCAGTCCGCTCCGCTGTGGGATATTCTTCTCGCCTGTTGTTCCTTACGTGTGCGCAATCTTCGTCTCGTCAGTCGCTGTCCTCAGCATTGGATCGTGGCACGTGAGTTGGATCGCATGGCCTGCATGCTCTGTCTGGCCCATCGTCATGAGCCTGCCGCATGGGTGTGGAATGAGGCCTATGACATACATCGAACAGTATTCGGCGATGAGGCAGACGCGACGCAACGGGCGAAGAAACGAGCACAAAAACCACCGAAAAACAGACAAGAATTGGGAATGTGAAGCGAGAATCAGTGTGGGTAGGGGGAAGGAACGGACGTTGAGCACTGTCAGGTAGTTATTCTTCTATTCATTTTCACCCCCCCAACTTTTTTCAATACCTT